>Ga0172381_10000369_pt1 | contig 54564 bp, 92 predicted proteins | sample Leawel6488metaG_FD_119754 | JGI IMG/M metagenome (GOLD analysis project Ga0172381, IMG submission 119754) | Leachate microbial communities from a municipal landfill in Southern Ontario, Canada - Leachate well 64-88 metaG | ecosystem: Engineered > Solid waste > Landfill > Unclassified | place... | reverse complement strand
AGCTTGAATAAATGGCTTAATTGTTTCTACATTAATTAGTACAAACTCATCAACATCAAACTTGTCTCGTTGAGATTTAATTACTACTAATATTTCCTCATCTGTTAATAGTTTAAGTTCCATGATTAACCTCCTTTAAGATAATTTAATTACCAAAAATATTAGTATTAAAAATAGTATAAACCAAGTCTGAAATTGCCAGTTAATTGGTTTCATTTATTTCTTCTCCTTCTTAATCTCTTTGACATAGCCAGCTTGAAGCATATCTTGCTGAGCTTCTTTACAAGCTTCTCTAGTGTATGGGTATATGTCATCAATGGGATTTTCAGGTAACTCAGTGTCTCTATCAACCACTGCAATAGAGGGCAGAGAGAGAAACCAATCAACAAGTTCCTCAGTTTGCATTGTCCTGAATGGAAATCTTAATTTAAGTTGTTCCCAACTTTCACCTGTATACATTGGGTCAATGTCTTTTAATATAAACTTCTTTACAATTTCCTCTCTAACTTCCTGATATTTATTATCTTTCATTTCTTTCTATTCCTTACTAACTCATCATAAATTAATATAAGTAATAGTAATATTAATATTGCAGCAGGATTTATCATTTCATACATCTTAACATCCCCTTAAATTACCATATTACTAATAATGCCAATAACGCAAATAAAGGGTATGGACTCTTAGTTACATAAATTGCTACTGCAATTACTAAACATATTGATAGTGTCGCTAAAAATCGACTGAAATATCCCATTTTAAATTAACTCCTTAGAAACTATACATTCTACTTTATTATTTTCACGTTTAATATATTGTAATTTTGAACCATTATATTCTATAGTATAAGTTAAACCTACTTTCATGAATGGCGGAATTATAATAATCTTACCATTTTCGTTAATGTATACTTCCTTTATATGCTGTCTAATAACTTTAACAATTTCATCATATTCAGATGAAAAACCCCAATTGTATGATCCGCGTTTATATTCATCATATCTTTCCAGCATCAAACCTATCTGCTCAAATACTTCAGGATTCCATGACGAGCGTCGTAAGCTTAAAAGTTGATTATTATTTAAATATTTTTTAAAATCATTAAACATTTTAATTTGACCTTCTTTGTCTATCTTCGTTGTTTAGATACTTTGTTATCTTGTTGTAAATTAAAATATCTGCTGGATAGCCCCCACGGCATGCACAACATAATAAAACATCTCTCGATTCTGCCTTACAAATTATAATACGCTTCTTTTCATAATCAGTAAAATCATTCCACATATCTTTTAATATCATTTTTAAATTGCTCCTGCGTCGACTAATTTTTGTATTACTTTATAAAAATCGAGACAATACACCATCCAATATTCTCTATCATTCAGATAACGTCCATGTAATTTAGACATACTTAAACTATTCTCTAAATTCCATCCATGACGCACAAGCATTACTCTTTCGCTATTATTCAATAAATCTTTAGGTCTCATTTTGAACCTCGTATAATTATTTATTTACATCTAAAAATGATTTAATTAATGCATCAGAGACGTATTTTTGATATTCTCTAGTAGTTAGAAAACCACTTATATATTCTTTTTCAATTTTTCTAAGTTTTTCATGGCTTACTTTAATTATTTCTGAAATATCATCTGGATTCATTTTAAATCTCCATTAAATAGCATTTGCATCTATTAATCTTTGTACTAATTTAGAAAATTTGGGCACAGTTGTTTTCCAATATACTGTATTAGATAAGTAACGCTGCTTTAAGTTTGTCATAGATTCAGTACTATCTAAGTTCCATCCTTTAATTGTAAATTGCTGTCTCTCTTGATTATTTAATATATCTTTAGCAAACATTATTTTAACCATCCAAATCGTATTGCAATATTATTTGCAGAATTAATCTGCATTTCATCATAATATCTAGATTTTCCTGATGTGATCTCTGTTATCATTTCCTTAAATTCACTATCATCTTTAATAATGATGGAAAGCATTTTCTTTCTTGATTATTTAATAATGTAAACATTATTTTACTAACAATATATTATAAGTCCTTCTTTTTCGGCAAGATAGTTTTAATCTTTGAAATATCTACAATACTCTTGCCAGATATTAAATTAACAACATAAAAATCATCTCTAAATGATTGAATTGCAAATACTTTGGTTTTTGGATATTTTGACTTCAAGTCTTTAATACATTTTTGTGCAATAATTTTAGTCATTATTATACTCCAAAATATACTATTTAATAGTTATATTATAGAGGTTATTCCTCAGGTTTTATCATACCTAATTTTAGATATATTTTATATTTTTGTTTTAATATATCTCTGTATGCTATATAATCACAACATCTAAAGTTATTTGTTTTTCTATAAAATTGTACATTATTTTCAAAATCTAAATCATTCAGATTTTCAACTTCACTTCGTTCAAAGTTATTTAATTTTGATAAATATTTTTGTGATAGCATTTTAAAACCTACTTAATATATTCCTATTGCTTTATAAATTTGATCAAACATCGGATAATTTTTTCGATACACAGTATAAGGTCGATATTGCGCATCCATACCATCAATCATAAAATATCTTGCTGTTTCAAGTAAATGCTCATCAGTGTTATATCCAAGAGCTTGTAAATGCTTTCGTTGTGCATTATTAAGTTTACTCCAATACTTTTCTGAAATCATTTTATAACCTGCCTATAATGATAATACCGAGGAAGAGATACTTTTCCTCGGTATTATTCTTGTTACTAATCTGTAATTTACTCTTTTATACTTATACCATTTTGTTTAAAATATTTTAGAGACCGAATATGCTCTAATACGTTCTTATTCAATGAAGACTTCTGAAATATACTTTCGCTAAGATTACTGCATTGGAGGTTTATTGTTGCCGTCGCATTTTATTAACTCAGTTTCAGACTATTAGCTCATCCTTAATAACCGCTTCATCTCTAAAGGGCTGACGGAGTTGGTATTCAGTTTTAGTTCTCTAAAATCCATCTAATATATGTACTTTAATCTAATCTTATAATAATTTAGTTTTAATTTAGTAAATTTTATTGGGCGGACTCAGATCATTTGACATTTAATAAATCCTCCTTAATTATTTTCTGCTAATATTAAAATATCTTTTGGCAGATCACGCAAAATAGTGGTAGAGCCATAATCAAAACCAGAGCCGATGTATGTTTTATTTGTGAATGTAATTTTCTTAGGTTTTGACGCTAAAATCATTGTTGTATATGTTTCATACGCTGATGCTACAGCATAATCAGGATGAGCTTTTATAAAATTTTTTGTGATATCAGTAAGATCTGATTCATCTTTTGCATTGCCAGCTAAAATAACATCAATTCCAGTAACATCATAAATTCCATTTGATAATACTCTATCACTAAATTTCATTTAAAACCTCCAAAAATATTCTAATAAATCTATTTATTGTAGACTTTTAATGCTTTATCCATATCCCAACCGGAAATTAAATGATGAATAAGAGGCTTATAACCAATTTTCAATCCAAAATTCTTGATTACTTCAGCGGCTTCTGCCTTTGTAGTTGCTTTATCCCATGCAGTTTTAGCTTCAACCATGATGGATTTTGCCATTTCGAAAGTCATTGCTTCAGACATTTATATTTCTCCTTAATTTATTTATATTGCTATTATAGAGGTTATTTTAAAGATGCTAATCTGGCAAAAGATGAAAGAATGCTTATAACTATAACTGGATAAATAGCTTGTAAATACGATATTGTAAAATTACTATTGAATATTCCGGCTATTCCATTCCATGCAATTTGAATAAGTAGCATTGATAAAGCAATAGCACCAATAAATAATACCGTGAATAATAATATCAATCCAACCCAACCAATAAAACCAAGATTTGCTGTTTTCTTTCTCTGATACATTTTAATAATTCTCCTTATTTAGTATAAATATTCATCGTTCCAGGTTTTGTAAAATAACAAGCTTCTTTCGCGTCTTTAAGTATTTGAATAAAATCATGATATTTATCGATATCATTAGAAGATGATTCTGCATGTTTTAAGCTTTCACGTATTTTTGTAATAAATTCTTCAGAATTTCGATGTGTTATTTCCATATTAGCACCTTCATTAAATTTATGGGAGGTTGTTAGCCTCCCATACTTTCAATTTATCCTCTGATAACTACTACTTTCGAATTTCTCATTGACTTTGTTCTAAGTTTTCCAGTAGCACCGCATTTTCTGAATCCAGGTGAAAAGATTCCTTTTACATCTTTTGATGTGATATTTAATTTAGGGCAAATATGATTTTTAATTTCTTCAGTTGTTTCTAAACGAAGATGAACAGTTTCTTCGTTCTCTTCTCGCATAATAAATCTCATGCCAGTGTCGTCGGTTTCTTCATTGCCATCACCTTCATTATCTAGAAGGTAAACTTTTACCAAGATTTTCTGCTTGGCAGCACATGCATTCAATTTCAACTCTAAGCCATTAATAACATTAATAATCATTCTAAACAACCTCCAATATCAAATTACTATCTTATATTATTATTATAGAGGTTATTTCTCTGCCAGGAGCTTTTCTGCTATGTCTAGCATTGCTAAACCATAACCATTAATAACTTTAGTAGCTTTATATCGTAATAGAGTATCTAAATACTCTCGCATCTGAAGTTCAGATCTAAATCTAGAATCATCTTTAACTAGTTGTACTTCAGAATTATTTAATCTTTCTCCATGATATATTTCTGATCTATAAAGCATTTATTTTTCATCCTGTAATACAAAAATTCCACCTGAATAAGCACCATCCATTAAATAAACAGTTGCTTTTTGTTCATTATCATAAAATTTAACAACTGTAAAAGAACTATCAGAATAAATTACTTTACCTTGTTGGGTATTCACAAGTTGTTGTGTTGGGTCTCTATCTCTAGAAGTACAGCCTTCTGAAGTTATTAGAAATAATAGAATTAATCCAACTATAATAATTGCTGTAACAACTAATTTTTTCATTATTTATCTTCCTTATTCTCTTTAAGTTCTTTTTGAAATTTAGCAATGATATCTTCTATATCATTTTCAGTATCAATTTCTTCTTGTGTTGGAGTGTATCTTACATATTTTATTCCATTACATTTTTTAGTATTTGGAAATTGCATATCACATTCTTTTCCTGATTCTAATTCTGTTTTATTTAAAACTGTTCGTCTTCCGCATTTTGGACAAATACAATTAATATATTCTTCTCTATCTTCAAATGCTCCAAATTTATCTCTAAAAGCAAATAGAAAGAAAAATGGGTCGTTTATAAGCCATTTCCATCGAAGATAGTTGTAAATGAATAAATAAATCAATAACGTTGCTAAACCACCTAACCACCATCCTCTATTGAATATAAATATTGGAGAGCATAAAATAGTAACTATACATGGCCACATTTCAAGTTTTAGAAGTAACTTTGTTTTTAATGTCATGTTATTTTACCTCCAATGTTTTATTTGAAATTGCTACTAATTGCTTTGTATAATGTAGCATAATTTTGCGAGCATATAATAATTGTTTATTAGAAAGGTGCGCACCTTTCTTTAATTGCTCTGCTAATGATGATGCAAATTCAGCATGCACTCCTGAAAAACCGACGTGATTTTTGTAGTATGTAATTCCTATACCTTGTTCGTCTGGAGTTTGAAGTTTATAAATTGCCAAGATACTGTGCTCAACAGCTTTATTTGACTTTATTAACAACTCTTTAATTCCTGCTTGAGTATATTTTATAGTGTTAGGACAAACATTTTCAACACTTAAAATTTCAGCGCCATTTTTCATTGCAGCTTTAACTAAAGTTGATTGCATAAATATCCTCCATAAAATTAATTATGTATACATTATAGAGGTTATTTATAATAATTTTAATTTTTTACAAACTGCAAATAATTCTGTGTTTGTATGAATTCTATCTGGTAAAAGTTGCAAAATTCTTTTTAAATCGTCATAACCCATACTTATAGTATCGTAGTTCCATTGCACTAATTTTCTTTCACGATTATTAAGTAGTGATAATTCTTCTTTTGAAATTGGCATTTTTTAACTCCTAGAGTTTATATATTGTTTAAATAGTATTGCAGTATTTTTTCCAATTTGTGTTCTAGCTTCTTTTGAATCTATTATTTCTCCAGAACCTTCTTTAAGAATGTCATCAATCATTTTCTTAATGACTTCACCTGTATTTTCTATTTTAGTTTCAATTTCTCCAGAAGTTAAAAGATGATTTAATCTTTCTATGGTAACCCATTCATCAGCAATAGCTTTTGCTTCAGAAAGAATTTTTAATTTTGCAGGATCCATTATTGGTCTTGGTTGAGTAGTTTCTCTAAATTCATCTCTTTTATGCTTACAAATTAGTCTTTTACCATTATTGTCTGTATATTCCTCAAGAGGACGTAAAACAATACCTTCACGATGATGACCAAGCCCCATGCCATTTTTTTACTGCTTGTACAGAATCAATATCTTTCTCATGATCAATATCTTTAATATTAGTAGAAATGCGATTCCATGACACAAAATCAAGGCCAAGACTAGTTGCAAAAGAATTTGCTTTAGGTACATTTAACCATACACCGCCAATATTAATATCAAACACTACAAATTTTTGATCTTTTCCGTATGTTGCAGACATTCCTTGCATTTTACCGCCATAAAATTCGCCATAAATTATGCACGATTTATTATCAAAAATAATTTTACTAAGCTCAGTTTTTAATTTTTCTGCATCAAAAAGTTTGACAAATATATCATAACTTCCACCACCAGCAAAAAATGCTATTCTACCATCTTTATAGCTTATATGCGCAGAAGTTCCATGAATCTTTTCAAGCGCATACACTTCTTTAAAATTTAATATTTCTTGATTTTTATATAAATTGTCAATATCTAGATATCCCATTTTATTTCTCCAAACATACTCATTTAATTTTCCATAGCATGTTGTTGTCTTCTAATTTCTTCTTGTGCACGCTTATACTCTCTTTCTTCTTCAGCAAGTTTGCGTTGAAATTTAGGATGAGATGCAATAATATATTTTACACTTAATCTATAGCATGTTTTAATTGGGTCTTTATTCATACTTTCAGCTATACAATCTCCACAAAATTGCTTATTTTCGTGCTTTGGCATTGTTCCAGTTATAGCTAATTTTCCACAATTATCACAATTTTGAATAGCATACATTTTCTTAATAACTCTCCTTTAAAGTATTATTCGTATCTCCAAGTAACATATGGCGGAGATGTGGTAGAAGCAGTAGTAGATGTAGTATTATATACTGAATTATACAATTTATCAAAATCATTAAGTCTAATACTTTTAAAGTATGATTCAATGGCTTCAAATTCTTCTTTCTTTACTTTTTTATATTCAGGATTATAATTTTTTTCAATAAGGCCCATAGCTTCAAAAATTGACCAACATTCATTACATTTGGAGCCATTCATATCGACATTTCTTTTTGCAGTATTGAATTTTTCCATTAGAAGAGTATCAGTTATATTTTGTGTTCCACAAAGACTCATCATATGTTGTCTTTGTCTATTATTAATTAGTTCCCAACCTTTCATCTTAATCCTCCAAGACGATGCATAATACGAGGTGATGCTGGAGTAAATGGTAATGCACTATATGGTTTTGTACTAATAACTAAGCAAGATGAACAAGAGATCGTATACCATGTATTATGTGTTTTACAATACTTATATCCTAATTCTGTTAAATGTGTATCTACAGCTTTAGTTTCTTTTGGTTTTTCAAAAATTTTATTTATTTTTATATTTTCAGCGTATAACATTCATTTAATCCTTAATAACTATCAAGTAGTCTTCTATATTTTTGAGGTATTTTATACCATATTTTTTCATCTAATGAACCTCTATCCATTCTATTCCAGGTATTTAAATATATATCTTTTCCTCTTCTAGTACTATTATACAAACCTTTTACACAGCAATTAAGTAATGCTCTTTCGTCGTTATTTAACTTATCCCATATACTTTCAAATGTAGGCAGTATATCTTCCATTTTTCACCTAATCATTAAAAATTTTAATTTGTGCACCGCATGTTTTGCACTCACCATTTACGTATTGAAGTTCTTTTTCATTGCTATACTGTTCTTTTATTTTTCTAAAATTTGATGCAAGTAATGCAGAGCAATTATCACATTTTGTGTTAGAGTCCATATCAGACATCTCAAGTATAGTAGTTATATTTTCTTTTGTTTCGTCAATTATTTGTACAGTTGATAGCATTTTTGGATATCCATAGTATGGATATTTTTCAAGAGCTATTTTGTATACAAAATATATTGCTTGTTTTTGTGATACTCCTAATGCTTTAAATATTGTTTTATTATCATCTTCACAAATACATTCATACATATTATTTTTATGTATTACTGTAGTAATATTAAGATGACTATTAGTTGGTGTATTGAACTTATTAAAAGCTAAAGCATGTGAATATCCAGTATTATACATTTTAATACTCCAAAATTATTGTTTTAGTAAAAGCATTTCCTTTTTAATTTTTCTATAATCAGATTTATTATCGATTAGATGCCCTAATTCATGAATTAGGGCATCTATAATTTTATTTTTATCCTCCATATCTCGCAAATTTAGATAAATTAATCCAATTTCATTGAATTTTTGTGAGCCATCATCAATAAATCTTCTAACAGATGTTGCCCAAAATTCATTTTTCTTTTTATCCTTCATTAACTGGATTAAGATCACCATTTGACTTCGATTCAACTTCTTTACTATTTTCAACGTTTGTACCAAGACTTTCCCAATCACTGGCGTCGTCATCAATAATGCCTTGTTCAGTAGGTTTGTTTCCAGATACAACTCCTGAGTTGACAGGTTGTTCTGATCTAACTGTTTCAACAGGTTTTGAAGCGCCATAGTCGTATACACTTCCGTATCCGCAGTCTCCGTACATATCTGCGTAATATTGTTTCCACAAGGGATTACCATAAGAAAAACTCCTTTTTATTTGCGTTACTGGCATTAACCATCTATTTTTAACTAGTCTGAATACTGTTTGTTTCTTTAGATCTTTAAAGCATTTTCTATCAATTCCAAATCCATCAGAAGCAATAGTTTCAGTTGATGCAAAGATAAAAACATTATCATTTCGAGCATACACAAATGGGTTAGATTCAGAATAGAAATAAATATCTCCATCTGAAAATGATGCGTATGCAATAGATAATGAACCTCTAACTTCTTTTAATCCAGCTTTCCATCCAAACTTTTGGATGTATAGCATGATTTGCTCAGTATCAGTGTAACCATCAGCAGGAAGATTTTTCGAAACTGATATCACACCATTATGAATTATTAAACCTTCAGAATTCCATATTGGATGATTATTAACATTATTCATAGGCGAACCTTGAGTAGCCCATCGAGCGTGCATAAGAATCTGCTTACTTTTAACTATTCTAGGCAAATTCTCAATATATTCCGGTAATGTTACAAAATCTTCAGCTTTACAGGGTGCTTTCAAAACTAGAAATTTTTTGCCTTCATCTAACCAAGCAATTCCTGTAGCATCAGTTCCTCGAGATTGTAATGATAATAACGTCTTTGTAATATTTTTAGGTTTAATTTGAAATTTATCATTTGCTCTAATAATTCCTGCTATACCGCACATGCTACTGCTTCTCCTTCTTCTATTAATTGAATTACAGATTCTTGAGCTATGGAAGATTTATTTAGAATGTACCATTTAATAAAGCTCAATATTTCAGATGCTAATTCAACATTTAGTCTTAATTCATAGCTAAGACCTATTTCTTTTAATTCCCATTCTTGGACACGAATTTTTGCAATTCTTCTTGGCAATTTAGAAACCCAATCAGTTGGAACATACACTATTAAATCGCCGGTTCTTTCTTTAGATGCACCAATAACTTGAATACTAACAGTTTCTGTTGCTGTAGTATTATGCTTAGTTCGTCTTTTATCAACTAACTCGCGAATTTCTGGCATATTCCTATGTGACATTTCCCATGTATATTGAACCTTTTTAACTGGTGTAGGTTTAACTTCTGGTCTTGGGCTTTTCTTCCAAGCTTGAAAAACTTCTACTTGTTCAAGTTTTGCTTTCTTAGCAGCCATTCTATCAATTATATCATAGAATGCTTCAATCTTTTTTGCTGAAACATCAGAATTTTCTCTAACATATGCAATAAATCTTTCTTTAGAATCAAATTTAATGCTATTGTCATCTTGAAATGCTAAAGCCAATTCATACGCAGTATTTAGCACACCTTGTGCAATTAAAGGATGAGAAATCCATGAGCATGGAGAACGATATTCCCAACCATGAGGTTGATTACGATATTCTCCAAGCTTTCCATAACCAGTACTATCTCTTTTAGAACAATCAGTAATTGCTCTTAATGGTGTTGCAATAAAAGTATCAAGTAATGTAATTAATCTTCTATCAGCATCAACACCACTAAAATGGATATGACCACCTAATGCTACATTTTTGCCAGCGCCAGCATAAACAGTATATCTTGAAGATAGTTGTTTTTTGCCATAATCCAAAATAGATGAAATACTTTTTAGTACTACATCAGGATCACCTGGATCAGTGCGTAATTCACCTGTAGATGAGTTTCCATCTGTTCCCCATTTAACATCTGCGCCGGTTCCAGCATTAACTACGTTATGTGCATTAACAAATTTTCCAGAAGAATCTCTGATTTCAAATTCAGGATCAGCACCAAGTTTTATTGTTTTAAATGTTCCGGAAATAACTAATGGATATTCATGATCATCAATGCCAGAATTTAATAATTCTAGATAATGCTCATTAGATTCTCCAGCTCCCATACATCTTGCATCTTGATGTGTACCCCATTGTTCTCCGCATCTTCTACATCTTGCACTTTGATTTGCAGCATTTATAGAAGATGTGCCAAATCTCAAAACATACGCATCTTCATCTGTTATTTGATGACCAGGACCACGAGTAGTGATTTGATCATCTATTCCGGTATTAATAAAATTTTGAAAATGCTCAGTAGATTCTCCAATACTCGTGCATCTTAAATTATCATGCTCTCTAAATTGATGTCCACATCTACAACATCTTGTAGTAACACGAGGATTTGCAGATCCAAAACGTAATTGCTTTGCTCTGTCTAATGAAATTGCAGGCATATAATATCTCCTTTATCTTATTTTCTATACTAACATTATAGAGGTTATTTATTCTTCAATTATGTATATAGGATTTTCTTTTACATTTTTAAACTGATCACCTGGTTTATTTTTTGCATAATTTTCCAAATGCCATTTTATTTTATTTACTACTACAACAGATTTATCAATATCTTCTCTTAATTTAGAGCTTAATCCAATTTTATCTCTAGACCAAGGAGCAATTTTAATTCCTTCAATAGATGTAGGAAGTTGTTCTTGTATACTCTGACTAACAAAAATAGCCGGTGAATCTGTTCTGGAAGTTTTTGCTCCACAGATAATAACATTCATTTCTTCAATAAATGTTTTATTAAGCATTTTATCACAACGATTTCCGATATCAATAATATTCTTATCTCTTGCAGAAAATGTAAGAGTTATTAAGCGCATGGGAATAACTTTATCAGTACTTTTTGGAGGTAATACTTTTTTACGCCATGCCTGAAAAATTTCAACATCTTCCAATTTAGCATTTTTTGCTATTAGCTTTTCAATAGTTACATAAAATCTTGCTATTTTTTCTGATGCATCTACTGATACATTGTCACTAACATATCTAATTAATGCTTCAGCAGTGTTAAATACTGAATTATCTGCTTTATATTTAACAGCACATTCATATGCAATTTGTAAAACTCCTCTTGCAATATATGGATGAGAAATCCATGAACAAGGTGCTCTGTATTCCCAGCCATGCTCATTAGTATAAAATTGTCCATTTTGACCATAACCGGTTCTTTCTCGTTCTCTATAGTTTGAAATTTTTCGTAATGGCTCAGTAATCAATAAATCAAGACTATCAATAAATTTTTTATCATGCATTATTCCACTAAAATGAATATGACCACCAAGTGATACAGTTTTTCTTGCTCCAGAATAAATGCCATACATTTTTAATTCTTTAACACCACGATCAAGAATATCACTTATATTTTTTTCAACTTGTTCAGGAGTACCTGGTCCAGGACGAATTTCTCCAGTATCTGAACAACCATCTGTACCCCATCTTCCTGAGTGTGTTTCAATGACATTGTCTGCGTCGATAAAATTTCCATGTGCGTCTCTAACTTCAAATTCTGGATCAGCACCAATCATAATTTTTTCCTTTACGGCTGGCATTGTATTTTCTCCTTTTATATTATTTGTTATATGTATACTATAGAGGTTATTTCATTAAAATTCTGGTAAAATGTTAATATTTTTTGGATAATTACTTCTATAAGAAGTAGTTGTGTATATTTCGTCGATATTTTCTAAGGTATAATTATTTTCAGTTGAGTCAACTAGAGTATGTCCTACAGCAAAAATGCCATGACTAACATATAAGATAATTTTAGTTGCACCAAATTTTTTCAATTCTGAAGCGATTCCTTTAAATGTACCGCCGCCATCACAAATATCATCAATAATTAAACAAGTTTTATTAGCAACTTTTTCAGGTTCTAATACTATAAATCCAGATAATTTACCGGTTTGAGATTCACGATTTTTCTTACATTCAACAATTTTGTCATCTGAAATCATTTGCTTAATCCAAATTGCCGATCCTTTATCAGGAGCAACACATACACATCCTGGATTTTTCGTTCTAATATATTTAATTTGATCATGAGGTAGAATATTTTCTGCTCTTAATAAATCTAATGCTACTTGAGAATGCACATTAAATATTTTAATTGACTTAAATGGCACAATATTTAATATCTTACACACTACCTCAAGAGTAAATGGCTGCATTGAATCAATTTGTCTATCCATTCTTGCACCAAGTAAGTAGCTAATTTCTAGATTAATTTTTCTACCGGTTTTTGCAATAGTATCTGCTACCAACATTAATTTAACTAAATTATCTGAAGATGCGAGTCTACATCGTATAGTAGCATCACCATCTCCAAGGCCATTCAATGTAATATGAGGTTGGCCGTCATTAAATGTCATGTCACTTATATCTTTTCCATTTACAGTAAGTTTCATATATTCTCCTTAATTTATAATTGACTTTCGACTCTATTTCTAATTTCACTTAATTTTTGATCTTTAATTATTTTGCCATCAAGAAAAACTGTTTCAAGTAAACCGCCATGTTCCTCTTCCAAAGAGCATTGCTGCTTACAAATAATATTGTTATTAGCATCTCTATCTAATCTCAATAAACCTCTATGCGATTTTTTCATTCCAGAATCAGTTTTAGGATCTTTAAAAATATCCATAGCTCCGCGAGACTTAGTTTGTCCCCAAGTTGCTTTCATTGCAAAAGCATAAGTATCACGTGTAACATATTCGTATGTGAAAGAGCCAACTCCTAAAATAACATTAGTACTCGCAAAACCTTTTGCTTTCAATTTAGTTAAAATTTGCATTTGACGTTCTAATGTAATTGAATCACCATAAATTAATCCAATATGCGAATTCAATTCTTTAAAGCCTAACTTACTATACGTTCCGCCAAATATCTCCCATAATCTCTCAATTGCACCTTTTTGAACACTTTCAGGATCGTTGCTATTTCCAGTTCCACAAATTATATCTACCGGATCTCCACTATCAGGACGAATAACAAGTTTTCCATTTCTAGAAAGGATTATATCTTTCAATTCAGGAAGATATACATCTATTACTTTCCAAAAATCCCATGTATCAGATACAACTGACAAAATTCCTGTAGGATAAATTTCTGTCAATAATCTTTTAAAAGTATTTACTTCATTTTCTGGCAAACCCATACACATTACACTATGCTCAGTTGCAGGTACAGAGCCACCGATAAGTTCACGATCAGAATTAGCGTTATAATATTGTTCAAGAAAATCAATTGCAGGAATTGTATCTGTTCCTGTAAATGATAATAAATGTGCTCCACCTGAAAGAACTGCATCTTCTATTCCAGACATTCCTCTAAATGAGAAGTCATGACCTTGCCATTTAATAAAATCTCTTGACGAACCTGTTTCTTTTGCAAATTGCTCAAAATTTCTTCGATATTGAAATGCTGTTGTAGCTGAAGTGGTACCTTTCCATAATAGATTAGACATCACAGATTCAAGCATATTCGTTACCCAGAAAAATTCAGGTTTAGTATTTCTAATTGTTAGAACTGGAACATTGACAGGTACAAAAGTTCCTTCTGGCACAGCTTTAATTCGTAATGGAAGATAACCTAAATCCCATAATTTTCCAATGTGATCTACTGAAATTGGTCCAAGATAATTCGTAATTCTGCGCTTATACTCTCTAAGAACAACATCTTTTGGCTTTGCAAAGAAATTTTCATTGAATTGTTTTATTAGATATTCTTTCAAAAAATATTGTAAGCCGAAGAATATAACACCATCAAAACCTGTACGAGATTTACGTGGTGTAAAATTAGAATAAACATATTCAGTATCAGCAGGATACTGAAACACATGACCAACTTTATAACCATCTTTTAATAAAACTGGCAAAACATTAAATGACATTTTTATTTCTCCTATTTAATTTATATTGAAATTATAGAGGTTATTTTATGAATTTGTATATTGTTGCATAGTATTTTCACTTTCTTTATTTTTCTTTTTATGATTTGACTCTTCTTCAGATTTGAAATTATACACTGGCTTTAACATAAATTTAATATCTACAGTATCTTTAATAGAGTCAATGATTAAATCTTTATTTTTATATGCTTGAGGAGCTTCATCTATTGTAGAATTATTAATACATGATGTCCAAATTCCTTCCATAGATTTTGTATAGTCACCTAAATCTATATTTTCTTTTGCTTTAGATCTGGACATAATTCTTCCAGCACCATGAGGAGCTGAATAATTCCAATTAGCATTACTTTTGCCAATTCCAACAATAATTCCATCTCGCATATTTAATGGAATTATTACATATTCATCTTTATACGCTGAAATTGCACCTTTTCTAATTATGATATCTTGTTCATTAATATAATTATGAACACTAGAAATTCTAGTCATAGATGAAATTTTTCTTGTAAAACCAAAATAGCTCAATAAATCTTTAAAGATATAAAATCTATTTAAAGCAGCATAATGCTGGGCTATTTTCATATCTTCTAAATAAATTTTGCCAGTATTTTTCATCTCTAAAAATTCAAGATCTTTGTATACTGTTCCAGAGTGTTTTATGGCTAATACATCTTTTGCAACATCTTGATGATACTTAGCTATTTTTAGCCCAAAATTTCTTGAACCTGTATGAATCGATAACCAATATTCACCAGAATCTGATTTATCAATTTCAATAAAGTGATTTCCTCCACCTAAAGTTCCTAATGCATGTAAAACATCATTTGAATCTTGATTAGTTACTTCAGATAATATTTCAATATCTACGCCATGCTTAGGAATAGCATCTAATTCTCGAGCTATAGGGTCATTTCTTTTATTAAAACCTGCAGGAATATTTTTTCGTACATATTTATCAAATTTTTCAAAATCAATTTCTTTAATTCCGATTAATTTTACAGCTTCAATACCACAACCAATATCAACACCAACCACATTAGGAACAATGTAATTATTTAAAGTCATTGTAAATCCTATTACTGCACCGGCTCCAGCATGTGTATCAGGCATGATTACAATTTTTGAATCAGCAAATGCAGGATTATTTAGCATTGCATAAATTTGTGAAACTGTAGTCTCATCTATTTCATCAATCATAACATTTGCCGAATTGTATTTACCTGTGTATGTTAGCATATTTTACTCCTTATTGCACTTTCTTTAATATTGAAAATCCTACATTCCAGGTTACGCCATTATCAACTTTAACAGAGGCCATCTTCAATTTAATTTTAGTTATTGTGCCGGTATGGTTTCCATAATATCTTGCTTTAGATGAGAAAAATGTAACTCTATCACCAATGTTAAAATTATCACCTTGTTTAATTAGAAAAGTATTATATCTAACTTTTACCAACTCATAGAATTGCTTCCAATCTTCGCCAGTCTTGAGAGTAACCAAAAATTTATCTAATTCTGATGCTAACATTATTTATCTCCTCTATATTTTATTATATATGAATTATAGAGGTTATTTTAATAAATTACAAAATAAAACTCCATATTTCAGGAGTTTTATTAGTTCTATTCTTCTAAATCTTGATGTTGCTTCATACAATAACATTTAATATCATTGATTTTTCCCATTGGCTCAAGATGGTCATTACATGAACTGCCAAGATAACCTATAGTGTTAAATTCTTGTCCACATCTTCTGCAATAAAAAGTATATGGATTATATTTATTTCTTTTAAGTGGAGAAAAGAAGCATAACATATTATGCCATATTTTATTCATTTTACTTCTCCAATGCATTTAAAAAATCTTTTGCTGCAGGATATAGTTGTTCTGCTTGTATGAATTTATATTGATCTTCTGGAGGCATTACCATAAAAGCCATTTGTTTATATTTTCGTAATGCTTCATACGTTTCAACCATTACTTTAAACATTTTAATTAGATCTTCTTGTTCTTTCGTTGTCATGTTGTATTCTCCTTATTATAATTTCAAATATTAGAATTCGTATTGCTGTCATTAAAGCAGTAAATAATATTATATATACTAGCATATTAAAAATATTTTTATACGATAGATATATTGATATTGGACAAGTTATAATAGCATTTATTATTACAAATAACCAATGATTATTAACTAATTTTAATGCTTTTTCGTTATTCATAACCTAACCTCGATTTAATTAATTTTTGGCATAACAAATCTCCAGCAGGTCTATCTGGTGTATGCTGAAGAATCCAGTTATCTTTATTAATATCAAATAGTTCATCGATATTTTCGAAATGCAAGATATTCATTAATGCATCATACGAGTACTTGCCATTTCTAATATCAAGTAATTCTTCTGCATCAGGCCTAGGAAATGTAATATTTCCAGTAGTCAGCAATTCGTTACCTTCTGAAATTAATCTAACTAGATGCATAGCATGTTTAGTGTCATATCCAAATTTTGCTTCAAGAGAAGCTCTATCTTTATTTCGCTCAGTTTTCCATTCTTCATATTGTTGAAAGTATCTAGAAGCGTTAAAGTATGCTTTCTCGTGTTGTAATATTTCTAAAAAATTTGAAGTTAATACAGGCACGTTCTCTCTATTTTTAAGTTCATCATACGCATTAATTTGATCTTTAGTAATTACATTTGTTTCTGGAAGACCAAACTCTTCTCTAGTTGGTTTATGAGATGGCGGATTTAAGAGCCATTCTCTATGTTGCTTTATACGATGAAGTTGTGACATGGCATATCCCGAAAATGTATATTTTATTTTAGTTGATAGAAACATCATCTTATTTTTTAATATGTCACGCCATGCATCAGATGACTCCAAGATACACTCCTCTGGAATAAAGAGAAGTTCTATTATATTAGGATTTGCATCCAAACAAAGCTTAATAAATTTTGAAATTTCCCACATTACTTCGTCTGGTTCTTTTGACTCAACTTGTTCTACTTTGTTTAAGAAACCTAGATAGAACTCCTCAGATGGAATAAACACACCACGAATATCTGTATCAGATTGTGGTGTGCTTGTACCATACAATTTACTTCCAGTGATTCCACGGAAAATGGTTTTAAATCTTTTATCCATTTTAATCCTACTTTAAAGTTAATAGTTTTGAATGCTCTATTCTATGTATACATAAAAAATTAGTACATTTATCAATACTATCACAAATAACCATTTTTATGATACTCCTTCTGGATTATCTAAATATACTTCAATTAATGTGTATGCTAAATCTTTATCATCTGGTCTTAATGTTTTATTTGCTACTTCAGAAATTAATTGCTCTTTTAACCATCCAACTTTTGGACCAGGTTTCAAGTTTAAATGTTGCATTATTTCTATACCTGATAATGGTGATTCAATTTTTGGGGCAATATTTTTAATTTCAACAATTAAATTTTTTAATTTAGACATGCATACTTCTCTTCCATTTACATGAGATTGAGCGTCACCTTCTGCTAAAAGTATTAATAAATCAATATCATTATATGAATCGGTTTGTAGTCTTCGCATTAATCTTGCTGTAGTCTTTAATGTTAATTCTCCAGCATTAAATAAAATTAATGGCTCCATGTGTCTAAATACTAGATTTGCAACTCTTTCTGTAGTTTCAGAATCAAACTTTAATCTTGGTAAAATTACTTTAACCATATCAGCGCCAATGATTTGATGATCATAAAAATGAATTCCAGTTTCTGATTCAGATCTAGTTTTAGATTTAGCAATATCATGCAATAACGCTGATAATCTTAAAATTAAATCATTATTAGATTTAACTCTACTAACATATTCTAAAACATCAAATGTATGATTCAAAGCATCAAATTTATGCTTGCATCCTTGAGAAATATTTTGTAAATCAAGCAATTCAGGAATAATATATTTCATTAATCCATTCTTAATTAACAATTTCATTCCACGAACAGGTTGATCAGACAAAAGTATTTTAATAAATTCATCATGAATTCGTTCTTGAGAAATTATTTGTAATCTTTCAGCATTCATTTTATAAATATCCAACCAAAAATTTAATTGACAAGAAAATCTAATTGCACGTAGCATTCTTAATGGATCTTCATCAAGCCTAGCTTCGGATCCTACACATGATACAATTCCCATACTCAAATCTGCCCTGCCATTAAATGGGTCAATTATTTCGCCAGTTAAAACATTTCTTGCAATAGCATTAATAGTAAAATCACGTCTAGCTAAGTCGTCAATTAAGTTATCACCAAATTTGCATACAGGATGTCTATCATTAGTTTGATAAACCTCTTTTCTAAAAGTTGTAAAATCAAAAGTTTCACCGGTAGTTAAACATAGCCGTACAGTACCAAATTCTTCTCCAATTGGAACTACTTTACCTTTACAATTATTATCAAATAATATGAACTCAGCAAGAATTCCAGAAGTAACTACAGGAGAAGATGATACTGCAAAATCAATATCTTTAGGAGTTTTATTAAGAAATGAATCTCGAACTGAACCACCAACTTCAAAAATTTGAATATTATTACTTTCAAATACTCTTGCAATTTCTTTAGCTATTTCTGACATTTTACAACTCCATAATTTATTATATTCTTATTATAGGAGTTATTTTATAATCCTCCATAAAGTTTATCGAATTCAGACTCAGTAATGATAGGTATTCCTAATTTTGTTGCTGCCTTATATTTTGCACTTCCGGAAGGTTCATTTGTTACAAGATACTTAGTTCCAGCTGAAACACTCCCAGATTCTAATTTTTTATGATTTGAATACCATTCATCTCGTGAAACACTTAATTTGCCGGTTACAGCTACTTTAATTTTTTTAATTGTTTCTACTTTAGAAGTGTCAGTAAGTTGAAAATTGAAAAATTTCAATAAAAGAGAAATTCTACTATAATATTTTATAAAATTTTCCTTTGATGTAATGTTAGGTAAATATATTTGCCATTCTTTCTTAGGATATACTTCTACAATAAAATTACTTACAGGAATAGCATTTAGACCATCACAAGCAGTATCACCAACCATAGGTATATTTGCACATTTTACTAATTGAGAAATAGTTGGTTTAAAATCAAATGCATCACTCAACATTTTAGACATTGATATTCCCATGCATTTTCCATATTTATTTTGCATTTTAGTAATAAAAGTTGTTGTTGATGAGATATTAATAGTATGTCTTAAAAATTCTAAGTATCCACCCAAATTTTTATATGGCGCGTCACGTTTAAGTTCTTCAATAAATTGATCAATATTTACAGTTCCAACACCATCTGGTTGAGTTAACGCAAGAATTTTAACAAAAATCTCATCCATCTTTGTAGAACAATCTTGATTATTACAAATTAAATCAATTCCAGTTTTAGTTCTAGTTAATCGTGTTCCACAAGCAGGGCAGATATTTGGAATACTAACAGATACTTGATTAAGAACTTCAACAATTTTTGGAATAACTTCATTTGCTCTAACTAATTTTATAATTGCTCCAGGACCAATTTTGCTTTCTTCAACAAATTTAGCATTGTAGCATGCAATTCTATTTATAGTTGCTCCACTTAGATTTATCGGATCAATTACTGCTACTGGAACTACACGGCCGGTTCTTGTAGAAGTCCATTCAATTTTTCTTATTGTGCTTTCGCCAATATCTTCATGAAATTTAATAGCAATAGAATCATTTTCAAAGAAGTAGCCATTTTCTAATTCTGTCATTGTAGTAATGTCAGCTGAAAGAACCATTCCATCAATTAAAAGATGTTTACCATTTGATAATTCTATTTTGCCGGTAAAATTATTAGTCAAATCATTTTTTGAAGAAGTAATAATATAAGGAACAGTATTAAAGCCCCAATGTGAAAGTAATTTTAATTGTTGCTTCTTCGAAATAGACATAGGAGTATCACTCCATGGAATTGAATACGCAATTAGCATAAGAAATTTTGTATTTAAACTAGCAAATTTAGATTGTACTAAGCCATTTGCACTATTACGAGGACTTTTACCACCAACAATTGCCCAATCTTCAATTGTTAATGCCGCTTCTCCACGAACAATAAAACTTTTTGCTGTGCTTTCAATATGCATTGGAACAGCATGAATTAAATTTGGAGTCACATCAATACCAATTTCGCCATTACCACGAGATACTATTCGCTTTAGCCAACCTTTTTCATAATACACTGAAATACTTGCGCCATCAATTTTTGGTGTTGCAATTTGGTATTTTGAGAATTTAGGTTGTAAGTCATCAATTTTAATTTTACCTAAACTTCCCATTATATATGGATGCTTATATTTTTCACCATCTACAGGTTTATATCCCCAACCAATAGTATTCAAAATAGGATGATTTGGATTTAATTTACGAAGTTCTTCAACTGTACTATCAAATTCTTTATCATCAATAATGGCTTCACCAGAATAGTATGATTGGCTAGCTTTGATAATTTTTGAAATTAATTCATCTACATTAGGCATAAAAATCTCCTTTAATATTAATTACACTGTAATTATAGAGGTTATTTATATCCAGTTAAATTTATTAGCTAACACAACACAAGCATTTCTATAATTTGTGCATTCTGCACACTCACATCCTTTGTTACTAACAGTATAAATAATGTCATTTTTAAAATTTATGTCATTAGTTTGTGTAGAAAATCTAAACATTTTTCTTTCTTGATTATTCATTTTACTTAATAATTTTTGTGATATCATTTATTTCTCCAAGATAATTTTTAGTGCATTGTATAAATCTGAATATTCCATCACATAACTCGGCTTGTCACTTAAAAAGTTAAAATTTTTGCATTGCCAATCATGCGACTCTGAATGAGGTTTCCATCTATCAATTTCACGTCGTTGAGCGTTATTAAGTTTACTATAATTATGCACTACCATTTCAACACCTTTTTATGCAAAAATGTTTGGCCATAAGAAATAATAGATGCTTTTATTCCAAGTAATGTTTCAATTATTTCCAAATAATCTCCTTTAGTATGCAATAAACTTGGTTTACAACTAAATAAAGCTTTGGTTAATCCTTCTTGATAGGTTAAATTCTGTACTGGTGGTAATTTAATATCACTAATTAAATCAGAAGAAACTAAAGGATCAAATTTATCAAACTCAAAAAATTTATTTTTTTCTTCTGTATTTTCTTTAAGATATACATATCTATTACAAATATAAGGATCTGTACGCCAAGCATAATCTAAGTGTGTTACTGCCAATGAGTCTATCTTTCCATTTACTTTCAAAGCATATCTTAATGCAACAAAATCAAGTGGTCCAACTCTAAAATTATGCTGCCATTTATTATTTATATTAAATACTTCTTCTACTTTATCTAATTTTTGCTCAGAAACAAATGGACCATTGCCATGCCTAGTAGAGTATGTTCTAGTTACGCCAATAGTTTCAATTTCTCCATCAAAATCTTCTAATAGTTCTTTAGCATTTTGAGTAGTTGTATTAGTCCATGTTGTGTATGGATGAAAGCCATACCATTCATCTAATAAAATTCCTTGAGCACCTTCAAAAATTATTTGACTATGCTTTTTCATTTCTTTTGAAAGATAATCTGAATCCACTAATATTACTTTATCAATAAATTCTTTATACATATCATAAATTATTTCAGGCATGTTTGTATTTTGTAGCATATCTAATTCTTCTGAAACATCATCAGAATTATCTATTATATTTTTGAAATAATCTTGTAATATTTCATCTTTTTTCTGCTCTTGTATCATTTTAAGTTTTTTCAAACAAGATCTCTTATCTTTTAATTCATAAATTCTTAAGCTATTATTCATTGACAAAGAATCAGATACTGCTTCTCCTACACCCATTCCACAACTTCCATGACAATTTGTGCCGCGTGAAATTTCTTTTAATTTATTCACAATTTGATGAAATGGCGTAATTATAAGAGCGGTTTCTTCAATAGTTGTTTTAGATAATGCGTCATTACAACCATGACGAGTTAATCCTTCTGTCTCATTCAACATAGTTATTGGATTAATTAGCATAAATCTTGATAAATGTGTAGTAGTTCCAGGAACTAGCATACCACTACCAAATTGTGCAAAAATATGATGGATTTTATTTGGTAGAACAACATTATGTGCACACTGTGGTCCACCATTATATCTAACAATTAAAGTATTTTCTGATTGTCTAGTTAATGCATCAACAATGGTTCCTTTACCTGCATCGCCATAACCTAAATCAACAATAATTTTTGCTTTATTCATGTTTTTCATAATCCTCATACACACAATCAGGACAATAATTATCTGTACTTTCATAATCGTGCTTTTCGCATTTATAAATTTTGCATGGCTCATATCCAGGACATTTATTATTACATATTTCTACGTTGTCATGATCATTTTTTGGAGATGTACATTCCCACATTTGCATTCTAGGTCCGCCATCTCCGACTACATCTTCCCAATATGAATAATCATATTTGCATTGTATTTTTTCTTTAGAAAGTTTATAACTCATTTTATTTTTACCAACTTACTTCTATTAAATAATTTCCTTGTTCAATAACACCAAGTTTAACCATGTAAAGTAAAAGATAAAACGGCCCTTTATATTTTAAATTCCCATCTTCAATTTCTTTAAATGATTTTTGATTATAACTTCTATCTATATCACTTTTACTCACTGAATAAGAGTAGCATACATCATTTGGAGATTCTTGTTCAGCACAAAATTCATATTTTCCGTTTGCTGCAGAAATATTAGTATTTACTAATTTATCCATTTCATTATAATCGAGTACGAAATATTCTTTCTTTTTCATTTTTATCCTCAACTTAAATTATTTATTATTGAATACACTTTACCCATTTTTTCTGATGGATATTTTTTTGACATTTCTCTCATGACTGTTCTTTTATCTAACAAAATATTAATTCCAATATTTTTATAATCTGAAATTACGCTATGTCTAAATTCAGCTTCTTTTTGAACATAACTAATACATTCATTTATTAAATTATGTTTTGATTCAACAATTTCAGGTTTAAATTCTTCGATAAGAAGTTTTTTGACTATATCAATAGTAAGAGTATCTACATTTTCAAGCGCATTCCAACATGTAGCTAATACTGAATTCTTACAAAGTCCGCCGGCGCCAGCACTAAAATGTATCATTTCAATAGTTTCAGGCTTACATTTGTATTGAACAGTTATATTATCTATAGTTTTAAAATACCAAACTGTACCTTCTTTACCAGAATAATACTCACCTTCTTGTTTTATTAGCCCAATTTCTAATTCTTTTTGCAGAATTTCGTAATTGTAAATATAATCTCGAGTAATAGATGAAATTTTTGAAACAACTGGTATATCTGAAAATTTAACATCTGAATATCCATCAACAAGTACACTTAAATCATTAGGAGATAAGATGTTGCCATTTCCAGTTACGCCAAATAATAATGCAAAATTAAGAGAATTAGAATACATAATTAAATGCGGGTTACGAGCGCCATATAATTCGAATGACAAATTACATTTTGTATGTATCATTATTCTTTTAATAGCATTAAATTTATCTTTTGCTACTTCATTAAACATATTGAAGAAGTCACCAAATGTACCTGAACCTAAAAATGGCCTTAACCTAGTTTTAAATGATAAGAATCTATTACCATTATCATCGTAATAAAAATATGCTAAAATATTTGTACCATCAAGTTTTTCGTAGACATCAATAGATTTAGCTGAAGGAAAGAAATATTTTCGTGTTCCATCTTCTCTTGAATCAAATGGATAATGCATTTTAGGAGTACACATAATTAATTGTTGTGTAACAGGTTTATTATTTATTTTTTCAATTAACAGCGCGCCATATAAATTAGATTGTTTACGGCAAATATATCCAGAAACTTGATTATGAATATTATATGGATCAGTTTCACAAAATTCAGTATAGTCATTTCCAAATATAGATGTTACATCCATAATATTTCTCCTTATTTTAGTATATAGTAATAATAGAGGTTATTTTATAAAGTATGAAAATAATAGCCTCCAATTGGAGGCTATTATATTTATTCTATAGTTTAGTAACAGTATCTTTATTTTTTGATGTTGGTATAATTCCAGAACTTCTAGATGCATTTGTTGTAACATAACCTTTCATAGAACGTTTTACAACTTCAATAGCCTCTGAATTTGCACCAACAACTTTCAACTCTGTTGTTATAGTGTTTAATTCAGAACCTTCATTCATTGCAATAATAGAAGCAATTAATTCAGGCAAAGCTTCTGGATTATCTAGTGTTCTAAAATTTTGATCTAGATATTTCATCCAGAATTCTCTAATTTCAGGTTTAGTCCAATGTGCTGTACCAGAAGGCATGATAAAATATACATTGAATTTTTCCATACATTCATTTACAATATCTTGTAAAGAAATATCTGATTGCTCTTTTATACCAAAAACTTTTTCTACTGCTTCTTTCTTCACAGTTAAATATGATACTTCATCTCCAACGATGAATAAATATCCTTTTTGTCCACGCTTCTCATAGCAATCCATAGCAGTTAATCTTGCTGCAGCGTATAATGCTAATTCATATGACTCATGATTACCATCTCCACCACCACCTTCGAGAACTAACTTTCGAAGATGCTCATCAATATTATTATCACTTTCAAATTGAGACATTTGAAGAGGAACTGCATCACAAGTAACATCTCCAACAGCACCAACCAAAATTTGAGGATGCTCTACACCACTTTTCATAAGAATCATAGACATTAATTTATTTAAATTCTTTTGAAAAATTGGAGGAGTTCTTCTCATAGAACCAGTATCGTCAAAGATAACTACAATTCCTCTAGATTCAGGATGATCAGAAGAATCTCTGCTTTCGCGCACGCCATTTATAGTATTTTTAATACTCTTAGGTTCTAGAGTGTCATGAGCTTTCCAAGTAGATTTTGCACTTCTAAGAGTAGAATCTGAATATGCAAAATCTGATGTACCAGACATTCTCCTCATATTTGCTGCACTTGAATAAACACCGTAATCATAATGACCACCACCCATTTTATTAATCTCCTTATTTTATATTTTAAAATCTCTAAATTTATGCTCACCCCATAATTTGACTATTCTTTCATCAAATTCTGTGTGCAGTTCACCTGCGTTGTCTAATCCTAATGTACAAGCTTTTATAAGATGTTTAAGTTCTTGAGGAACTGAAGATGGCATTGTTTTATTAGTTAAATCACCTCCTAATAATTTTATAATAGTCATTCCTAACATATAGATGTCATTTGCTTTTGTAGCATTTTTCTTTTCTAATATTGTTTTAGGATAGTATTGTATAAAATTATTATCAATAATAGTCATTTTTGAATTAATATTTACAGATTGAGTCCAATCAACTAATAGTATTCCATGGGTTTTTAAATTTAAAAGAATATGTGATGGTAATACTGCGCCATGAATAATGCCATTAGAATGAATTAAGTCTAATACTAATAGACATCGTTTAAACATCCATGCCATATCTTTAGGGTCAATACCATTAGGATATCTTTTAATTACAGTTTCCAAAGAAACTAAATCAGAAATATAATTGAATACATTTATTTTTTTAATGCTTTTATTTTCATCTGATAATGAAAATGTATCAATGCATTCTGGAATTAATGCTAATAAGCTTGAATCAATATTATATATTCTTTTTAGCATTGATGCTTCATTTTGAATGTACAGATTATTATTAGGATGTCTTGAAATTTTTAATAAAACTTTATTTTTATTGGACTTTTGAATTCCTTCATAAATATCAGAAATAGCTCCAGCAAATTTAGTTTGGGCTTTCATAACATATGAATATTTTGTTGATGAAATAGTGATGTCATTTAATATTTCTTGTTTTGGCTTTTCATACATAACATTTCCATATGTTTTATTATTCAATTTATCTTGTGCTATTTTCCACCAATTATTTAATAATTTAAATGTTTCATTTGCTAATGCTTTATCTGTTACTTCAGAAAATTTATCAGGATGTGACTTAAATGCTAATACTCTAAATATTGTTTTTAATTCAGTTTCTGAACCAGACCCAAAAACATTTTCTGGATTTTTCGCGTGCATTAATTGATTATTTAATAATAGAAGTTCAGTATTCACAAAAAAAAATTCCTCTTTTATTTTGGTGTATAATCTTGTTTAAAAATGTTTAATTTTTTAAATGCAGAAATGCAATTAGCGCAAGTAAATCTTTTAGCTTTTATTAAAGATTGAGAACTACTAACAAAAGCTTTTACTTCAGCATCATTTGTTATTCCTGACTCAATAAGATGCTTTCTTTCAGCATTATTTAATAGCTCCCAACCTGTTATCATTTTAAACTCCAATTATTAACTTATTTCAACACTTTCAGCTTTATCAGTTTTGCTTATCGCTGCTAAAGTTCCTTTAATAACTTTAATTCCTTTGCATAAGATAAATAATTTTTCTGTATCTGTTAATTCAGGTTCATACACACCTTTGTAATCACCAAATCTATCTTTTGCAAGAGATAGATTAAACCAATCAAATGGTGTATATCTTGTGGCAAACAAATCAATCTTTTTGCAATTTTTCTTTCTACCGGCAGCTTCTCTTGCTACATCTAAAGCGTTTTTTCTACCTAAAAGAGGAATAAATGCATCTAATGCAGATGCCACAGAAATCCCACGTGCAACAACTTTATTATCTACCATTAACAAACAAACTGTAGTTGCGCCATCAACATAAAATACTGGGCCATTCGCTTTAACTTTGCTCATTTTAATCTCCTATTTTTATTAATTCTTTCTTAGTTATATTTAAATCTTTAATCATACCACATTGTAAACAAGCAATATATTTTCCATAATAATCTTCTTCTACATACAAGTCTCCTCCACATTTTGGACATTGTTTAATACACCAAATCATATGATTCTCCAAATTAATTTATATTTATATCTTAGAGGTTATTTTGCTACTTGAATTCAATAAATCTCCAATGCCATATTTAATTTCAATTCCTAAATCTCTACATACTTTAATTTCAGATTCTGGCATATTATCAGGTGTTCTATCACCACCTTTTGCTAAAATAAAAGTCCAATCTGTAGTTAAATCTGGCCTTAATCTATTTATTGTTTCTTCTAATGTTTTTGTAATGGTACCATCTTCATCAATGCTAAGTTTAACCCAACCTCTAATTTTTAGTTCTTTCATAATACCTTTTAATATTAAAATTCTAGCCCATTCAGGAATAAAACATTTCTTTTTGCTACTTGTTTTTGCTATTATAGCATCTGAATGTGTAATTATAACTAATGTATCTCCTAATTTTGATGCTTTTATTATATGCTCTAAATGACCGTCATGTATTGGATCAAATTTTCCAGCTATAAATACTATAGTTCGTTTAGATATCAAATTATTCGTCATTTTCAACCTTCTTTGGTGTTAAATTATAATTTAAAAGTATTTTTTCAATTTGCTTATTACAAATTTCTACTTTAACTTCTGCTTGGTATTTTGGTATTGGATGTGCTAGTAAATATTCTTTAATAACACTGTTTATTTCTGGTACGGATAATCTTAATTTAAATAATTCAGCCTTAGTCAATTAGTCTCCTTTTAATTTAATGCACGAGCTTCTTTTAAATTTTTATTTCTTTCATCCCATTGTTCTTGAGAAAGGAAAACATTATGTGCTATACCTGTTTCTTTATCTATTTTTACAATCCAATATTTGTTTTCGTACAAATAAACAAATCCTTGTCCGCCATAGATATCTTGAATCCATCTATTTGGTGAACGCACTGACTTTATTTCGTCTTCTGTAGTTGACTCAATATTCCAACTTTCTGATGTTGAAGTATTTTCTTTAGCTTCTATAGTTATAGGTTTTTCTCTAAGTTTAATTTTGATACTTTCTACAGAAATTTTATTTTTGCTTCCTCTCTTTCGACCCATAAATTGCTCCTTTATCATTTATTAATAAATATTTAATATTAGCTTTTTCAGCCTGTTCAAGCATATTTTTAGTGCCTTTTGATTTTGAAATATCTGGATGGAATGCTAATATTATTTCAGGTTTTCCAACTTTTAACATTTCTGTATTTCTAATATTTCCTGCAGCGCCATACTTAGGATATTTATTCCATTGCGCAGGAAAACCTCTAGTATGCTCATCTCTATTTAAAATTGTATATCCTAACTTTTCTCCTTCAATTCGTGCAATAGTATCAGCACCTTTTGCTTCTCCTTCAATAAGAGTATCAAAACCAAAATCTTTAAGCTTTTTAAGCCAAAATTTAATCAATTCTATATTTGTCCAATTTCTATCACCTGATACTAAAACAATTTTACTCATTTAAATTTCCTCATACATATATTATAAAGGTTTCTTTTAGAGATTGAATTCTTTTAATTTTTCTTCTTTTTGAGATACAATGATAACTTCTTCTCCTATATATTTTTCAATTAATGGTTTAACATCCTCCCATTTTAAGCCACCTTCACCACAACCAAGTTTAGGACAAAAAATAGTTATATTTTCACGATTAAATTTAGTAAGAAGTATTTTAAAATCATCAATACATTTTTTTAATTCTATTAAACTTCTTTCAATTAATTTTAAATCAGATTTATCTTTCCAATCTTCTTTTGTTGGGCATGTAAAAATATTATATCCATTAACTGTGTAAGCATGATTTCCATGTAATTTAACAAGTGTGCCTATTTCGTATGGAAGATATTGTGCACGTATTTTTGCACCAAGAGCTAATCCTTTACCCATAACTAACGAGCCATCTTTTTTAATACAGCCATTAGTTGGCAAGATAATCCAAGTATTAGTTTTGTTGAAGAATTCAAAAATATCAGCTTCTATTTCTTTCATTTTTATTTCTCTATTACATTTTTCGTTCTTGATTTTTTCCACAAACTTTACAAATACGATAATCTCTATTACCATATGCTGGATGAAGCATCCAATTTGTCCATTCATGTCTAAATAAATGTAAAAAATTTCTAAGCATTTTTAACTATCACCCACTCATGCTCTCTATTAGACGTTCTACCAATAGATCTAATTAAACCTCTATTACGAAGACGGCTAAAAGATCTTGTAATGCTTGTTTTATTTGACCAAGTATTATCAATTTTTAAATTTCGCATTATTAGCATAATAGTTTGTGGCTTATTTTCTTTCTTTAGTTCATTAATAATATCATTTTGAATTTTTGATAAACCTACAATTTTTTCTCTCTTGTATAATCCACGCATTTTATGATAATCTCCCTTCTCCAAATTCACACATTGCACCGTGCATTCGTGCTTTAGTTGTTACAGTATTAATATTGTTATTACTTAATCTTGAATACTCTACTTTTAATGTTTCATATATTTTATTCAACTCTAAATAATTATTTTTTAATTCTGAATATTTAGCTTCAATTTCCTTGAGACTATCTTTTAAGCTATGAATTAATTCCCACATATACTCGTCTTGTTTTGCTGCTATTTCACCAATTTTGTTTGACTCATATACTTTACTTTTAAATTCAATTAATTCTTCTTCTCTAGATTTTTTTATTGGTATATATTGCACAATATTAGCTCTCTTTTTTGCCTTATGATTATAAAGATATACCCAATTTGAAGTTAAATTAGTATTTAACTTAGCGCCAAAATCCTTTTCTAAAATTTTTCTAAGTTGTGAACCTTTCATATTTGGATTTTTATCCAGTATTTCATACGCTATTTCTCTTTCTGTTCTATATTTTTCAATATCCATGTATCTCTCCTTTATTATCTATCATCACTTGATTCATAATCTGAATATTCTTCTTCATCTTCGTCATGAGATTCTGGTAAATTTTCTTCATATGGATTTAACAATAAATTATAAACAATCTGTTGTTCTTTAGTTAATTCTTTTCTTGAAGTAGTGTTTATTCGTCCGGTAATTGTAGTATTAAAAATTGTAGGATCTTCAATTCCTTCATTTAATGACTCTATAATTTGAATGTTTGGTTCTTCTAATATCGAATCATACAAAAGATCATCATTCCATTTTCTAACTGAAATTATTGTAAATGATTCTAATTCTTCAGGTGATAATATTACTTCAGATGGTTCAATATAAAATCCTTTTAATTCTGCGTCAATGATACTCTCAGGAAATATCATTTTTTTAATATCATTTACTCTTCCAATAATGATAGCTCTTATTTTTGGAAGAGTATCTAAAAAATTTCTAATTTCAACTTGAGAAGCTACTCTAATAATATTTGAAAGTAATGGTTTGTATTGTACAATATAATATCCAAAATTTTTTGAAGTTACCATTACTTGATATGGCTTTTGATTAATTATTACAGTAGAACTTTGATATTCTTTAAAAATTGGCATAACTATTTCTGGCATATACATTTCTTCATTTTTTATATCTTTAATTAAATCTAAGCTATTCATTTATTAATCCTTATTTAATTTTTCTTGTAGGAAGTTCTAGATTCATAATTTTTGTAACCAATTCTGTATAGCCACCTTTTGTTAATAATGTAGTAAAATTATCCAAATCTGAATAAAATCCAGGAGTATTAATAGTAGTTTTGAATTCAAATTCTAGAACATCTGCACCTAATGTATCTAATTGTTCTGCTAGATGATGTCTAATCCCTTGATTACCTGATACGTTCAAGAATATAAATTTGGTGTTGTGCTTGTAATTTTTATAAACATCAACTACATAAGGACTACGATTTTCTCCTTGATCAGTAATATAAATTACTTGTTCAGGTGGAGTTTTATCATATGACTTTAATAGTGCTGAGCCTAAACTAGTATTTGAACTTGCTCTAACTAACATAAATGCAGTTCTAAATTGTTCAATAGTTCCTTTACCTTTATAAATGTCCCATGCAACTTCATTGAAACCAAAAACTCTCAAATTTCCAGAGCACAACGCAGCAACCTGAGGACAAATAATTTTCGCTAACTCAATTGCAGGTTGCATGCTTCCAGAGCAATCAACATAGATATCAGTATCTGCAGTAATTTTTATGCTATTATCTATTTTCTTTTGTTCAGCTTCTTTAATAATTTTATTTAGTCTCTCATCAGAACCTTTAGTGCTTTTTCTTTCACCTAAAGTGGATGTTACAACTCTTTTATTTGTTCCTGCTAGAGCTAATTTTTTCTCATATATTTCACGAATTCTTGAATCATTCAATACTCCAGAAGATTCAATCATAGCACGAGAATTAACTATTTCAGGAATAGTCATTACTTCAATAAAAGCAACAAGAACTGCAGGTGTAATTTTTTTAATTACAGATGTTGCTTGTTTATAAGGAATTCTATTAGTTACAATTATTGCTGCTTGATCATTAGGATCTTCAGTCTTTTTAAGAATTTCAATAATGTCTTCTTCACCTTCAGGTGTTTTATGATCAAATAATACTTCTTGTGCTAAAGAACCAGGTTTAACATGGTAAAATTCATACATTTTATGAAGTTTAGATGCAGCAACTTTTACTGCACCATTAAATCTATTTTTATTTGATTCTAATATTTTTAAATAGTCTGTAACAGATCCTTGAACTTGTCTATTTGACTTCAAACTTTTATGAACAAATGTTGAAACTCTATATGCTCTATATGGCTCAAGAGTTTGAAACATTACTCTGCCGGCTTCGCGATGTTGAGGATATTTAGAAGTTAATAAAAATGCAATTCCAGCTTCAGACAAATCTCTAATGTTATTAAATTCATCTAATGTTAATGCATAACAAACTTTGCCGGTAAATAATGGATCTTGTAACATCGACTTATTAAATGTTGGTATAGTCTCATCTAAATTACCATGAGGACATTTCATCAATGTTCTTAAAATATCTTTCTTTATACTTAATTCTGTATTTTCCATTTTTATTTCTCCTTATTTGCTTTTCTAATAATACTTTTATGCGATTCATATATTAATACTATTCCAGCAATAGTAAATATTAATATCAATACTAATGCTGATATTGCACCATAAAATGTAATTTGAATACTCCATATTTTAAGTATTGCTAAAATTGATAATATAAATGTAGTTATACCTATAAACATACAAAAGTAATTAAATACATATTTCATTTATTAACCTCTTTTCTAGCTTTTAAATCAGCAAGAATAAATTTTGCTTCTTCTATATCACATAATCCTAATATATTTCGTGAAATTTCATTGGGTAAAAATGAATGAATTTTATTAAATAATGCATTGTTTTCATATTTTTTAGAAAGATCTTCTATTGCATCAGAACCATAACCATATCGTAAACCATACGTTTCAGAAATTCTAAAATGACAATCATTGATTAGAAATTGTGATAATTTATTCCAATCTGGAGAGTACAAAAAACTAGTTTCTTCATATGGATAAACATATTTGCCTGTTCTAACGCAAATAGAAATAACTGTTTTTGGCGTTGATATTTTATAAACATCTTTTAGAAGTTTATTTCCACTTTCTTCATTAATACTCTGAATAAAATCATAGATAATTATGGTATCAAACTTTCCAACTAAATTCATTGTCTCTATTTTAGTAAATAGACTATCTTTGCATAGATTAATTTCAATTGGTGTAGTTTTTGTTGGATTTATTTTACTTCTAAATTTAATATCTACTGGATAATATTCTGCATCCAAATCATTATCTTTAATTAACCTTCCAATATCACCATTGCCACAACCAATATCTAAAACCTTTGAACCGTCATGTATAAATTTTAATGCGTGCCATGTTTTAACTAATTGTCTTGCGTATGCTTGTCTATATTTAAGATCTGTTGAATAATAAAATGTATTAAAATCATCTGTTTTTGTTATAGTAGATTTCAATTTTAAAGCTGTGCATATTTTATCATATGGCGCTAAAGACATGCTAACTCCTCATAACAATATTTATCTTTATTATTTTATAGGTTATTTTGATTTTTTATAATAAAAAACGTCTAAGCATGTAAACGTTAGAACATTGAAAAGCTGTTTTGTAAGTCTACATTAGAGACGCTTAATTATTTTATTTAAAACTAATGTACGAGCTGATAAGCCATATTTTGTAACTTCAATCGGAGTCGGACCGATAACATTCTGCTTATAAGGCGGACGCACTACCATTGTGCAATAAAGTTTGTATGCCTATCATTGTTACATTAGTTTATTTTTTAAATTATATTACACATAAGCATGTAAACTAAAATTTTTTCATTGAGTATAAATCAATTGTCTTAAACCACTTGACTACGTAGCATTTCTGCTATGACAGGATTCGAACCTGTGAAAGTTTGTAAGTCTACATTTGATGCGTAATATCCTTTTAAATTACTTTTAATTTATATTTATATTATAGAGGTTGCTTTTAGTTTTATATTTTAGATGCTTATTAGTAAGTATGTATAATAAAATTATGAAAAATAATATTTTAAAAATCTACAATGAAAGGATTGGTACTGCTTTATGGATAGCAACATTGTAATTTCTTTAATAATTTCTTCTTCTTCTTTAGTATTAGGTACTATTGTATTTATATTTGATAGAATTAAAACTCAATCAGATAATCAAACAAGATCAGCATTAATAGAACAGAAAAATGAAGCAAGATTTACAGAATTAGAAACTAAAGTTGAGTTATTTTGGTTATGTATAGAAAAGGCTGTCCCAGGTATAATACATTCTCCGCATACTCCAGAATTAGATAAGCAATTGGAAACCTTTCAAGAAAAAAATATGAATATCGAAGAACTAAAAACATTCAAAAATATTTTAGATAAATATATAGAACAAAAAATTATTTCACCTGAAAAAATAGTTCCTGCAACACTTTTATCAACAAGATTATCACAAAAAATTAAATCTTTTCAATAAGCTTATATTTAATTACTTTTCCTCTTCCAGATAAAGCTAATGCGATTGCTGATATAAGAATATTAGAAAGTCCTTTTCGCATTATTGGATGTTTTTCTAATTCTTTAATCCATTCTTTATTTATTTCTATTTCAATCATCAATTTCATATTTTTATATTAGAGGTTATTGTGCTATAATGATATTAAGTAATAAAGTTGGAGTAATAATTTGGAAACACTCTTAAAAAAATTAGAATCTGAAATATCAAAACGTAATATACCTGATTTTAAAATTGCTGAAATTATTCAAGATAATAAAGATTTAATTAGTAGAAGAATTATTACAGGTTATGCATCAGTAGATGTTGTAGATCGTGAACGTCAAAGAATTCCTATTTCTGCTCTTAAAAATGCAGTTAAACTTTTTATGGAAAATGCATATTATAGACCAATTAATGTATTTCATTCAGATGTTACAATAGGTAGAATTCTACAAAAATGGACTAATCCAAAAACAGGTCAAATATACGAAACAAAAGTTGATGATAAAGGTTGGCTTGTAGTTTGTGAATTACGTGATGATATTGATATTGCTAATAAAGTTTGGAATGAAGTAGTTAAAGGTAATTTAAGATGTTTTTCAATTGCTGGCACTAGTAAAGACAAATTGTATAAGCATGAAAATGGCCAAGATTATGAGCAAGTAAATTCATTAGAGATATATGAAGCAACTGTTTGTGCTATGGGAGTTAATCAATTATCTAGATTTGATATTGCATGGAATCCAGAAAAAGTTAGTATTTAAGTTTCTTCAAAAATCTTTTTAAATCTTTTTTAGATACTGTAACTTTAGATCCATCTTTTAATATAATTACTGCATTTTTAGGTCTATCTTCAACTAGTAAATAGTTATTTCTTTTTAATAAAATATCGCATTGCTCACAAATTTTTAATGCACCAATATCTATAAAATCTTGAGTTAAATACGCGGGACCAATTGCAATATCACATGCATCACAATTGATATATACCTTATTATCTATTTTTATCAAAAATTACTCCTCAATGTACTTTTCAAATAGAATATTATCTGGATATTCTGGCAAAAAATTAGGCCATTTATTGCATACTAACAAAAGTTTTAATTTATCTTCAGCTGTAAGTTCATCATTCATATTATTTCTTCTTAATTAAATTTGGTCGGCGAGGAGAGATTCGAACTCTCAATCTATTTTTAATAACGAAATACTTATTCTTTCTTTAGATACAAGTGAATGATGCTTTCCTTTAAATCTAAATGTTTTAGTTTGAGAATGACAATTTGGACAAAGATATTCCATATTATTTCTAGTTTCATTTTTAGAATTGCCATCTTTATGATGTAATTCTAAAATTAATTTATGAGTATTCCAATCATAAATATTACATAGATTACAAGTATTATTTTGTTCAAATAAAATTCTTTTTCGCTTATTACGTTTTGATAGATCATCGAAATTACAATAATAAATACTGGGAATAATTTTTATTTTTTTAATTTTAGGAATTTTATATGAATAAATTTTTGATCTATTATTTACTATTTTTGTAATAATTTCTTTAGCCCTAAGTTCGCCGTATCTTTCATTAAAAGATATATTTTTAAATGGACTAATTTTTCCTTTATTCTTAGAAGGTTTACCTTTTAATTTCAAACTAACTTTTTGACTAATTTCTTTTCTTTTATCTTTACTAGAAAAACCATGTGCGCACTTAGAATTACAAAATCTTCCAGAGCCATATAAAGAATTAATTATATATCCGCAATATTGACAAATCATGCAAACTCCTTTATATAATATAGTAATTAAATTATATTACATAAAGGTTCGTAATTAAAATGGTGCTCCTAATCAGATTCGAACTGATACTGTATAGATTTTAAGTCTATTAACTCTGCCAATTGGTCTATAGGAGCCTTCGTGCATACCATTCCATCACTCGCCGAAGTCGGCACGAAGAGACTCGAACTCTTAAAACTTAGCTTCTAAGGCTAATATGTATTCCAATTCCATCACGCGCCGGTTTAATACAATACAATATATACAAAGCATACAAATAATATACATAATAGAATACTTATAAATAATATCATTATTATCCTTTAAATATTGGTCCAGAGGGTTGGATTTAAACCAACGATCTTATGCATATCAGGCATCTGCTCTAATCAGACTGAGCTACCTCTGGTTTTATGAAATATCCAAATGGCATAACAATTGCATCTTCTAAAACTAATTTCATATTAGCAGCACCCGCTGGATTATGAGAATGAATAATACAACTTGTATACTTAATATGGTTTATTTTAATAAATTTTGCTATTTGATAGCCAGTATTTTCATTATTTGAATCAACATATTGATCTCCACCCAAATCATGATCAAGAAATATACAATCCCATTTTGGAACTAGCATAAGAATTTTCTTTGCTTCTTCTACATTATCAGCAACATAAATTGATGCTGTTGGTTGTTGATTAAGAATAAATGGTATAAAAGCCTGAACTCGCATATCATCATCTTCTAGAATAAAAATATTCAATATTTTAACCTTAATTAAATTTTTCTTTAATAAAACTATCTATATATTTGTCAACTGTATCTTGACAAAATTTACAAACGCCACTAACTATTGTTACACCATTTTTTGTTTTGTAATGTATATTTGAAATTGGTTTATTAATCAAACATAAATAGCATGTATTAAGTACTATTTTCATCAATATTAACCTTAAATGCTTTAAGATAACCACAAATTGAGCATCTAATATTTCTATTATTTGTAATAACATTAATCTTTTCAAAAATCAATGTAGCATAGTCAGAGTTATAAAACATATATGAATTTGCTTTTACATACTTATTATACTCATTTAGTTCATCTTGCAATCTCTTAATTTCAGTTTCATTAGGTACAACTTCAATTAATTCAGAATCTGAAAGTACATAGCATTTTGGACATTGAAATTTTACTAACATCTTTTCACACTTAAATTAAATTTGGTGGACCTAGAGAGAATCAAACTCTCATCCTTGCAGTGCAAGTGCAATATAATCTCATTATACCATAAGCCCATACTATTAAATTTTAATACCTTGAGATTTTAAATTATCTATCTTTTTATTATTGTACTCCTTTAAATATGGTGGAGGAAATAGGATTCGAACCTACTCACAACTTTCGTTGAAAAGTTTTACAGACTTCTTCGCCTCTCCAACTGCGACGGTCCTCCATAATAGTTGCCTATCTCTTTAACCGCTATAACGACCTTACGGCGAGAAACTTTCCGGATCGTTCACGTACTTGCTTATCGGCAACTCAAATAATTATTTGGCGGAAGAGAGAAGATTCGAACTCCTGGAAGACTTGCATCTCCACCTGTTTTCAAGACAGGCGCCATAAACCAGACTCGGCCACCCTTCCATTTGCAAACTATTTAATTGTAGCATCTAGTGTAATGAATTCTAAATTTTTAGGAACAGCTGGATACATAAATCCAACCCAAATATTATTTTTTAATGCTTTAAAACCAGCTAAATCAGAATTATATTGATTAACATTGTTTCGTAAGTCAGTCATTAAGTTAATTACTTGTTGAGATATTTGATACTTTTCAATAGAACCAGTAATAGGAATTAAACTTGGGTCATTGACTTGATAATCTTCACTTATCAAATTTTTTGCTTGAGTACTTATAGTTTGATAGTTTGAAATATTACTAGTGTATCTAGCTTCCAAGTCTGCTGCAACAGTAATATTTGATATACTTATACCCATTAAGATAAGCAATACAAATGCTGATACGATTGTTAGTATCCATCCTGAACATTCATAAGAATCTCTATTAGTATATGTATACTGAGAATTATTATGATATCGTTGAATACCATTTGCGTGGTATAAAATAAAAGAAATACCAAGTATTAAAAGTATAGCAAAGATAATAGCTAACATTATAAATCTCCTTTTAAATCATTTCTCAACTGCATTAATATTTTACCTAAATTATTTTCACCTTTATCACCACATTTTTTACACATACATGTACCCCAAAAATTGTCATGCCACCAATTTCCTTCTTGAAGTTCTTCAGAATTAGTTGATAATAATTGCTCTTTAAGCCATGGATCTGAAAATTTTTCTTTTACTAGCATTTCCATTATAGATACTTTAATATTATTCCAATCTTTACGCATTTTACAAAGCTTTCCTAAATTCTTAGCTTTGCCTGGAGTATCAGCCATTAAGATTAAAAATCCTTCGATAGCATTTTCAGCTTTCCATGCTTGGAATCTATGCTCTACAGTGTATTTCATTTTTATAATTTCTGTACTAGCAAACCAATCACTAGGTTTCCAAAAATTAGAAAAAATTCTTTCCTGTCCTTTAAATTCTTTAATCATACTCTTATTATAGAGGTTGTTATACTAATTTGGTTCCAGCGCCTGGATTCAAACCAGGAATTCTCGACTTCAAAGGTCGTTGTCCTATCATTAGACGACGCTGGAATATTTATTTATTTCTTGCTCTTCTATATTCTGTAGTTTTCTTTAACTCTTCAAAACATGGTAATTTTTGAGGTGCTTTTCTATACCATCCTGGTTCATAATGGTCAATAATAGTGTATTTTAAATCACTTGCACCAAATATTACCCATTTATAATCATGAATATTGTATGATTCAAAAAACTTTTTGTATGCCATTCCATTAGGTACATTTTTTGTATGGCGAATCTTTTCATTAGCTTTAGCTTTCATAAATGGGCATCTATCACAATGTCCTGGAAATTTTTTATATGATCTTGACATACTAAGCCTCCTATTTTATTTTACTAATAGAAGCTTTTCATGTTTAACCTCCAATTAATCTTGTATACTAATTATAAAATCTATTACGATAATAGATGATCACTTTCATGATCATACACTCCGCATCTTTTACATTTATGCACAGCAAATGTTTTATTTTCATTTTTAAGTTTTAAATATAACTCATCTGAACAATGCAATGGAATACCATAATTATATGCAAATCTCCAATTATGCCCATAAGCTTTACATTTTTGTAAAGTAAGAATATAAAATAATTTTCTAATTTTATTCATATTAATCCTTTATAAAAGTTTCATTACCGCAGGCTGGACAGTGTGCAATATGCTTTTCTTGTCTTTGATCATAAATAGTTGTTCCAAATCTTTCACATACTGGACATTTATATTCTTTTAAATACCTTAAACCACGTATTCTTTGCATTTGGGTATTTTCAGCTTTCTTTGATTTTACAATACAAAGATAATCTTCAAGTTCTTCAGTCAAAGTGTTATATCCAGAATAAATTTCACCTTCTTGATATGATTCAGAACCTAATCTAATTTCTCTACAACACTGTTTAATAGGTAAACATTTTCCAAATTCAATAAATTTATACTTACATTCAATAACATTTCGATAATGATTAACATGCATACTAATTCTTCTCTTTTCTAAAAATTTTACTCAACATATTCTTGTCTAATCTCTTGAATAGTTTTACCTTCATTTTTTCTTAAATTTCTACACATCCAACATGAACATCTACATGGTGTCTTTCTTAATACACCAAAATTTGTTTCTTTACTACCAATATAAGTAACTCGCGGGTTTCTTTTAAAATGCCATTCATAATACCAATAATCTTCATTAAGGCGTTGTTTATGTCTTCTTAACGCAATTTTATTAGCTTGCTGTAACCGTAATCCTAACATGATTTGCCCTCCTTAAGGCTCAAATAGTGTTAACCATGTTAAAATCCCTCCATAATACAGAATCATGAAATACTTCTTCGCAAATTGGACAATACACTACATCTTCATTTTCGCAAACTAGCTGTATTAAAAATCCAATTTTACATTTTAGACAAATAACTTTCATATATTTATCCTAGAGGTTATTTGGAGCCAACGGCCTCGATTCGAACGGGCGACCTGAAATTTACAAAATTCCTGCTCTAACCTGCTGAGCTACGTTGGCATTGGGGTGAAAAGAGAGATTCAAACTCTCGTCGCCTGGGTCACAACCAAGCATCCTAGATCACTAGACGATTTCCACCATATTAGTTCTTTGGAATAGGCATTTTCTTAGCATCATGTGCAGCAATAAATCCTAAGCCATGAACTTTGTTCTGTAGTCTTCTTTCAACTGCAAGTCTCTTCTCTTCTGGTTGCATGTTTCTTAAACCTTTACTCATCTTTATTCTCCTTAAAATTAAATGGTCGTCTGTACGATACTCGAAATCGTTCTTCTCGCTAGACAGGCGAGCTCGCTTAAACCCTTACAACAACAGACGATGGTGCCGCAACTGGGAATCAGACCCAGACCTTAACTTTGGTAAAGTTTCATTCTATCATTATACTACTGCGGCGTGGTGCCTCAGTGGAGAGTTCGACTCCATATACCTACTTGGAAGGTAAGCGTGTAAGCATCAACACTTCTGAGGCATTAAATACCTTTACAATTTATTTGTTCATCTTTGTATTTAAAGTTAACTAACATTTGACTATTAAACATTCTGACTAATTTAGAATTAGCCTCATCTTGAGAATCTCCATAAGCAGTTAATCCTAACCATCTACATCGTGCACAAAATACATCTTTATTAAGGTCTTTAGACATTTCTTCATGTTTGAAAAATTGAAATTGTGGTATTTTTTCCATACTAACTCTCCTAATTAAATTGGTCTGAATGGAGGGATTTGAACCCTCGATTTCGTGAACCCAAATCACGTGTGTTTCCAGGCTACACTACATTCAGATATCAATACTAATAACTAATAATTACAAAATACCCGATTACGTTCTGCAAACTCACGGTAGCGGGGAGGTTCCTTCAGTCTCTGCTTAAACTGACTGCAGATTTCCGCTTCGTAATTATTAGTTATTAGGTACTGAATGATAAATTACTACAGCATTCCTTGATAATAAAACCTGTATAGTTTTAAAATGGTAAAATCATAGTAATTTACTTTGAGATTACTGCTAGACTAACAGCTAGATTGGCAATTCCATATGCTGCTATATATCTTGCTTATACTTCACAATATAAGTTCTAGCTCCCACCATTCTTACAACTATTGAGCAATCTATTTTGATCACTGCTCCCGCAAGCTCCCAGTAGGATTAAATTGCTGCGTTCTGATCTAGCTTTCTCTCATTGTCGTAGGGCGCATGTTCCCCATAAACTCGCCAAAGCCCCTCATCTCAAAATCACATTTTTAAGGTACATCTAAACTATTATAGAATGCATTCATTTCTTTAATAGTATCATCTGTTTTATCAATTGCAACAGATTCATTAAATTTTTTGTTTTCTTCAGCTATTAATGAACATTTATCAAATAAAACACAATTACATTTTGTAGGATATATCGCTCTATCTGTGCTTATGCACGTCTTAACAATAACTACCTCTTTTGTTATTATTGCATCTATAGTATTAGTTTTAAGCTTTTCAGCTTCAGCATTTTCTCTAACATCACAATGATCTTTTTCAGAGCAATGACATACTTCAGGAAGTTCTACGCGCTCTCTACTTCTACAATAAACTACTCGTGAACCTTTAACAGGATCATACTCAGTTCTTCTGCATATTCCTGAATTATTATATGTAGAAGTTGAATGTGTAGTTTGATCTTTTACAACTGGGCGTGCTTTAAATGATAATTTATTTACTGGTACAGCCATGACTATATTTTTAGCATAAATCATTTTAATTTTTGTCCTTATATTTAATATACATCAATTATATAGGTTATTAAACATTATGATCTAAGAATTGATTAATTTCATGATCATAATTAATAAGTGTATGAGATTTTCTTGAGTCTAGTATCTTATTACCGATAACTTCCACAATTTTAACATTTTGTATTTTAGCTGAATTAACTATACTTTCAATTTGTGAATTATTACAATTTAAAATATGCACTCTTTTCATATTTACTTCCTTAATAAATGGTGGGCTACTGGAGACTCGAACTCCAAACTCTCAGTTTAGAAGACTGATTTTCTGTCCAATTGAAATAGTAGCCCATTTAATATTTATTGGTGCATCCGAAGAGATTCGAACTCTTAACGTACACTTTAAAAGAGTGGCACTCTACCATTGAGTTACAGATGCATTTGGCACCATCGATAGGATTCGAACCTATATTTCTACGATTAACAGTCGTTTTTCTTACCATTAGAAGACGATGGTATTTACGCTGCTGCCAGAGTTGAACTGGCCCGGTCTGTATTTTTACTGACTTCTAGCGGAATTATAGCAGTTTCGAACATGCTATAACCCTATGTCTGTGGCCTTAGTAACAGACTAAATTGCTTAACCTGTATGCAACTTACACAGCCATGGTAGCGATCATAGGAGTCGAACCTAATGTCTCTGACTTATGAGGCCAGAATGGAAGCCGTTTCACCCTCTCGCTATGTTACTTTGACATTATAGAGGTTATTATACACTTTTTGTGCTTAATTCTAATAATTGTGACATTATATTTTTATGGGCTTTTATTTCATATCTATTTCTAAAAAAATCAGAATAATAAATGCTTCCACGTTTTGGATCAATAAAACTTTCTAATATATTTATTCTTGCTTTTCTATACTCTTCTCTAGGTACAAAATAATACTCTTTATTAATTAACTCAGAATAATACTTAGAAATTCTTTCTGATCTACCAAAACTAGCCAAATCGATATCTCGTGTATATGCCTCATCACTAGTATTAGGTACTCCAATATGTTTAGTACTCATAATAAGATCGTACACTGTTTTTCTAAACATCTCTACACCATGAGATGCATGAAGTATATTTTCAGAATATATAGCACTATCTTTTTCATTATTACAACCAATTGGTTGTAAATTGTAACGTATGTCATGAAAAAATAATGCAAATTCTACAGCTTCAGGATGATATAACTTATCTTTAACTAAATCAAATTCATTTAAACAAACTTTTAAATGACTTAATGTATGGTAATATCTATGCTGTTCTGTATAATGCTGCAAAATAGGATCAATTGAAATATAACCTTGTATATATTTCATATTTATAGCATCAATTAAATTGTGCCATTTAGATTTTATGAATTCTTTATCATTACAAACTTGATATTCTCTTAGCTTATTAAAAACATTTAATGGTACCATTTTTTCTACTTCAGGTTCCCATGCCTCAGATCCAAGTAAACCCATAACTAATGATGAACTTATATTAGATATAGGATATGGCGCTGTTAAAAATACAGTATTCAGCTTTGGATTAATTTCTTCATTAATGTTTTGCAATTTAGTTTCATATTGAAAATCTTCAGTACCACGTATACCTCTAATTAAATATTTGGCATCAATAATATTAGCAAAATCTGATTGATACATGTTACTATATATAGTAACTTCTACATTAGAAAAATCTTTAAACAGTTCTTTTAGTAGAGTTAATCTTTCAGAAATGCTAAATCTTGAAGATTTAGATGGATTAATACCAATTGCAACATACACTTTATCATATTCTTTAATTAATTGCTGTACAATCCAAAAATGACCATTAGTTGGTGGGTCAAATGACCCAGAATATAATGCTATTTTTTCATTAGACATTTTTATTTAATCCTTAATAAACGCTGAGGTTCTTAGAACCTCAGCTATTATTTATATTATTAATACTAATAGTCTACTTTAGACTAGAATTATTTTATTTCTTTTGGTTGTAACAACCATATTATAGAGGTTGCTTATTCTGAAATTACAATTTAGTTTGAATATTGTTTAACTCCTTATTTTATATTGCTATATTAGAGGTTATTATGCTGGTTATCCTAAATACCTTTTTTTAAAAATTATTATAAGAGGGTTATAGTATAAATATAAAATATATTGTAAGTGAGGAAGTAAGTTAATGAATGAACAAGAGATGACCTTATTTAAAGCCACTCTAGAAACTATGCAAGATATTGCAGGTTATTTAGAGAACATGGATACTCTTCAGAAACAAGTTGCAATTCAAGAAAGAGCAAAAATTGATAAGCCACCTAAAGCTCAAGAATTTCAGGATGAGATTGAGGGTGCTGCAGCTTCTACTAACAAACCTACTGAAGGTATTGCAAAAGAGTACATTTCTATTCCTGATAATCCAAAGCATTCTCCTAGTGGTGATATAAAAAGTTCAGCACAAACAATGATTAAAGCTGAAGATACAGAGGATGAAGAATCAGAGACTTCTGAAGAGGAATCTACTGAGGAAACAGAACCTACTCAAAACACTGAGGAAGTAAAAAGTTTACTTAAAGACATTAGAGATGCATTATCTAAGTCTGTTGATGTTGATTCAAGAATTGAAGCTGGCATTAAGAAAGCTATGCCTGCACAAATGGACAAAATGCTTCGTAAAATGGGCTTCCAACCAACAAGACAAGATGTTACTAGACTTGGTCTAGATTCTAATGCTGAAGTAGTTAAGAGTGAAGATAAGTTAGAAGTTAAGACAGATATTAGAAAGTCAGATGATGCTGTCATTGCGGAAATGATTAATCCTAATAAATCATTTGGTGAATTAGCTAGAATGCGTGAATCATTAGGACAATTTAATCCTTTTCAAACAAAATAATATAAATTTTTAATAGGAGATTTAAATGCCTGATTTATCATTAGCCGAGTATTTGGCAGAAGCTTCGAGAGGCGTTGGCGGTGGTTATGCTGGTAGAGCTACAGGACCTCTTCCTGGTAACATGTTTGGCCCTGATTTCTTCAGAAAACAGACCTATATGCAAATCTCAGATACTTTTATTGCCACATATTCTAAGAAAGTATGGGATTCATTGAACAATCGTACCGTGTCCTTTAATGCTATAAAGAAAGTTGATTGGGGTCCAACAGTAGGTTGGAGGTTGAGAACTGCTAGAGGTTCTGGTAGATCTAGACCTGTATCAGAACTTGGTGCTATTCCTACTATTGCAAACTCAACGTACGTTGGTATTTATGGCTATCCTAAGACCATTGTGTCTACATTCGGTGTATCTTTGAAAGGTCAATCAGTTTCAGCTCTTGAAGGTGGTATTGGTAATCAATTCGCTGTAGAGCAAGAAGCTGCTTCACGTGATCATATCAAGGAAATTAACAACGAATTAATGTCTGGTTCAGCTTATTTATGCTCTGGTGGTTCAGCTACTACTTGCGTAATTGGCGGAGCTGCTGCAGCATGGGCATTAGCATCTAACTTCCATATTGGAGATCAAATTGGTATTTGGCACACTCCTGCAACATATGAAGAGACCGCTGCCGATGGTTCAGCAATTATAGTTTCTGGTATCACTGCATCTTCAGGTACAGTAACATTTAATACTTGTACAACTGGTGGAGCAGATGGTGCTGTTATCTATGTTATTGCAAGAAATGGCACTACATCACTTCCTGATATGCCTTACCAAGATGGTGCTACTGTAGGTGGTGGTTTATCTAAAGTTTCCATGTATAATATGAACGGCTTAGCTGGTCGTAGAACTGCTGGAACTTATTCAGCCGCTGCATTATGTAGCTATAACTCAGGCGTTGGACGTGCATTAACTCTACCTCTATTAGATTCTGCCTTCCAAGCTATAAGACAGAATGGTGGAGAACCTAAATTAATCATCACTGGTTTGGATCAATATGATAGATTGAATCAATTACTTCAATCTCAACAGAGATTCATGGATGTGACTGATTATATTGTAGGTGTTGGTGATGAACGGACTTACCCAGGAACAAGAGCTGGTTTCCAGTTAGCAACATATAGGGGTATTCCTATTCTACCTGATCCTGATTGCGCTAAATCATTATCAACTGCAGATGCAGTATTAGGATCTAATATCTATGTATTAGATACTGATTATATTGAAACCGCAGTCATGTATCCTACTCAATATGTAGAGAATAGAGATTACTTCTCAGCTGCTGCTCTAGTTTTAAGAGGAATGTTTGTAACAATGTTAGAAACAAGATGCTTAAGACCTGATGTCCAAGTCAGCATAAATGACTTAACAGCCTAAGTAATCTAATATAGGCAGAGTAGAAATATTCTGCCTATATTTTTGTCATTTTTAAATTCATATTTTAGAATACAATTTAAATATGATATTATAATTTTAAGTAAAATACCTCACAGTATTATTACTGGCATAAATATATTTATGCTATACTTTGTATAGGAGGAAAGTATGGGTGATTATTCTGCACTTCCAACATTGACTTCGGTTACAAAAACTGTTTTTGGAAACAAAAAAGTTCGCATTTTTTCATGCACTTTGGATGGTTCTTCAACTTGGCCTGCTGCTGGCTTATCATTGACTCCTGCAATGCTTGGTTTAAGAGGAGTAGAGTATGTTTCTATTCAAAATAATACATCTGGTGTGATATTTGAATATGATTATACTAATCAAGTTTTAAATGCATATACAGCAGCTGCTGTTCCTGGAACTGCTGTATTAATGATTAAAGCTACTGGTTCAGCTCCTGCAAATGTGCCAATTCAGATTTTTGCATTTGGTTATGGTGATGCCTAATATAATATAGTATAGGAGAATAAAATGTCTAAAAGAGAAAATATGTCTAGTTCGTATAATGATGCAAGAGTTTTAAGGAGATGCTCATCTGGATTTGATTGGAATACAGTAAATACTAATGAATCATTTTATTTTGGTGATAATAATGAAGTTTCATTTAAATATGATGGCACTAACTTTTTACAATCTGGTAATATGAAATATTCTACAGCACCAACTGGTTATTTGACACCTACATTAGCAGTTGGCAATTATTCTACTCCTGTTGTTGATGCTATACTAACTGATAATATTGCTTTCTTAGTTAGTATCTCTACAGCAACAAATAAAACTGATGCTGATACATCTACTATGGCAGCTTTTGTAGCATGTAAAAATACTGCTTCAACACCACATAATAAACTTCAAGGTTTATTAGCTTCAACTACAGTTGGTGGTAATTGTTTTGATGCATACGCAGTTCAAGGTCATTTATCTATTACAGCATCAATGTCAACGCATGATTCTATTGCACATGTAACTGGTGGTTCATTTAAAGCCAATATAGCTACTGGTGTTACAGTCTCACAAGGTTCTGTTACAGCTGGTTTATTTCTTGTTACTGGTGATGGCGCTGTAACAGAAAATTGCCATGGTATTTGGGTATATACATATCCTGAAGTAACTGCAGTTACTGATTTAATTAGAGTTAGTGCTGGTGGAGCTATTACTAATGCTTTTAGAGTTGATGGTTGTGCAAATCTTACCAATTTTGTAAAATTTGACGCAGCATCTGGTCCTATTGGAGCTGCTGTAACAGCATGTGCTGGTTCAGATGCCAGTATTAAAGTATTAGTTGGTGCAACACCTTATTACATTCCTTTATATGATTCATTAAGCTAAAGTTAATAGGTTTGGGGAGAACCTTTAATCTCCCCAAATTTTAAATAAAAGGAAAGAAATAGATGAAGGTACAGTTAGGTATTATAGAAAGAGCAACATTATTACAGACGTTGCCTGAGATTGGTGATTTTGTAACATTAAAAACAATTCGTAAGTTAAGAGAAAAAGTTGCATTGTCAGAAGATGAGGTTAAAAAGTTTGGACTAGTATATGATTTTTCATGTCCAACTTGTGGAGCAACTATTAAAAGTTTAATACCTGTAGATTGTCCTGTATGTAAAAAGAAAATGCAAATGATCGGTTCTGTATCATGGAATGCAGACGTTAATACTTTAACAGAATTAGATTTCAATGATTTAGAAGAAAATATTATTAAAACTGCATTGAAAGGATTAAATGAATCTAAAAAATTAACAGATAGACATTTTACACTTTATACCAAGTTTATTGGTGAATAAGGAGATTAAAAATGGCAAATTTTACGACTATTCAAATGGATCCTAATACTGGAACATTAGGTACTCCAGTATGGACCAACTATTTAGGTGGTGCAAATACAGAAATTAGATGGTCATCAACATTATCTGGTTTAGGTTCAGTTGCTTCAGCATCTTGGCCTGCAGATAATAGACCTGCTGCAACACAAAATATTCAAGGAACGTATGCATTTATTTCAGATGCAAGTGGTTTAGCATTTATAGGTACAACATCTGACACATGCCCTGCTTTTACAAATAACAATTACTTATGGGCAAGATGGGATTGGGATAATGTAGGAACATTTGCTGCAGCTCCAATATTTACTGCATATAAATCAGTTTCTCATGATTCACCATCTGCTGGAGATGGAACTATTTTAGGTGGTCACGCTACAGATACTGGTTCAAGATCATATTTGAAAGCAAATGTTTGGGGTAGAGTAACTTCTGCTGGTGCTCCTGGTGCTGCTCCATCTAATGCTCCTACTGTAACTGATGGTTCTGCTGGTAATCAAGCAGGTACTACTGGCGCTACATGGATGACTAATTATGCATCATTGCAAGGTGATAATGATTATATTACAGCAGGATTTACTCCTGCTGCTACAACTGCAGATACATGGAATATTATATTTGCTTTGTTTGATGGACCTAATATGACTCCTGGAACATATACTCCAGTATTATCCTTGAAATATGCTTGGACTTAAAGGTTATTTATAGTTTAGACAATTAAAGAAAAGGAAGTGAAAGTATGGATCCTATAACCTCACAGTTAATTAAATGGTCTGGTCGTTCATGGTGGCAATGTGAGTATTCAAATGGCGATTCATTATCAGAATGGGATACTTTAACTGGCAAAATATTACAACCTATTAGAAAAGGCGGAAAAACATCTAGATGGGAAGAAATCTCAAAAGATAAGATGATCCGCCTTCGTCTTTTTTGTCCTAATGGCCAATTTGGTCAACTTGAAAGTAAAGATGGTAGAAAATTTTTTCAATTAAAAGTTGGCGGTTATATTGTAGGACAAGGTCAATATTGTGATGCACATATCATTGGAGTAGTATTAAATGATGCTGGAGAATGCAATTGCTTTGCATGGGAAAAAGAAAAATTAGAACCACAAGAATATTTAGTTAATGCTGCAAATGCAAAAAAATTCAAATCAGATACTAATAAATACTTTAAAATTGATATTAAAGATGCTGGAATGAATAATGGCAATTGCTGGGTAAAAACATGGACACAATTACGACCAAATCAATTACATGCCTTTACTGATAATATCTTTAATATGCAATATGAACAATTAGGTAATTTAGATTTGGATGTTCAAAGAATAAGCATTTAATAACATTCTTCAATATATTAGAAACATTTCTTAATACTGCTACATTTATATATAATTAGATGTAGCAGTATCATTATAGGATTAAAATGAAAGAAATTTTTACTAACTTAATTGTTACAAAAGATATAGAAAATAGCTATACTATTAAGCATGAAGGAACTACTCGTGTTACTACTATTGGTTCTGGTGTTGTAGGAAGTTTTGTTCCAAAATTAACATTTTCTGCATGGAATGAGTGTAATATTGATTTAACGTTAGATCTTAATATTGCTGGAGTAATTAGAAATAATTTAATTGAAAATGCTGATGGTTCATTATCAGTATCAAATAGTAACTTTAGTTTTTATTATAAACCTGTTGGTGTTGTTGAAGGATTCAATGATTTAGGTGGTATTGATTTTAAATTAACTATAAATAAGAATCCTAAAATTAATATTCTTCCATTTACATTTAATAATACTTTAGTTAAAGCAGCATTTCAACCTCCACTAACTAGTGAATTTGTTTCAGGTTGGAGCGATCAGTTTCAAGATAATATTACTGTTACAGAAACAGAGGTTAAAGGTTCTGATGGAACTATACTAGTATGTAGACCTGAAGCAGTAGTTAATTCTATTGCTTTTTATGGTATAGATAAGAAAGGTGATTGGACTGCTTTTGGTGGTCAGAATTACAAAACAGGCAAAATGGCTCATTTATATAGAATGAAAGCTGTTGATTCTATTGGTAAAATGGCATATGCTAATTGGTTTATAGCCGATTCAACACATTTTAATTTAATTGTAGATAAGACTTTTATAGATACTGCAACATATCCAATTGTTATTCAACCTTTTGGAGATACTCTTGGTTATACTACTAATGGTGCTTCTTATCAATCAGCAGCTGCTGATGACGTATTTTCTGATCAGTATACTACTGCTGCAAAATGTCTTGTTTCTAGTATATCAATTGGATGTAGAGATTCTGCAGCAAATGCTAAAGGTTTAATTTATAATCATACTGGCTTAACTCTTCTTACAAATGGCGTTGGCAATGCAGTAGCAGTTCCAACAGTTAAAGATTGGGCTATAAGTACATATTCAACTAAACCAATAATGTTGACTGCAACAGATTATTTACTTGGTGTTATATTTGATTCTGCAGTGGCATATTTATACTATGATGCTAATGTTGGATTTAATAAACATACAGATACATCAAATAGCTATACTACACCTGCTGATATGGGTTCAGCAACTACTGTGGCTGATTGGCAATTATCTATTTATGCAACATACGATGCTATAACAACACCAACAGTAGCTGCTACAACTGAAACTAATCTTGGAAGCACTACTGTTACTGCTAATAGCAATATCACTTCTACTGGAAATGCTGATGTCACTGTTAGAGGTTTTTATTATAGTGATACAGATTCTACTCCTGATTCTGGTGATAGCATTGTATCTGAGACTGGAACGTATGGTACAGGAGCATACTCATTAAATATTTCTGGATTAACAGCTGGAACATTATATTATATTCGGGCATTTGCAACAAATTCTGAAGGAACATCTGTAGGTACAGTTGATTCATTTACAACTTTAAATATTCCAACATTGACTACAACTACAGTATCAAGTATTACTGTTACTACTGCTACTAGTGGTGGTAATATTACTGATACTGGTGGTGAAAATCCTAATAAAAGAGGTGTATGTTATAGCTCAGTAAATTCAACACCGACAACATCTGATTCAAAAGTTGAGGAATCAGGTTCATTTTCGACTGGTTCATTTACAGAGCCATTAATTGGTTTATTAGGAAATACTTTGTATTACACTAGATCATATGCTATAAATTCAGTTGGAACTGGCTATGGCTCAACTGTTAAATCTTTTACAACTTTAACTGGCCCACCTACAGTTACAACACAAGCTGCTACAGCAATAACTGATATTACTGCTACTGGTAATGGAAATATTACATTAACAAATGGAGAAAATTCATATCTTAGAGGTGTTACATGCAAGGAGATAACATCTAATCCACCATTACCGATTACTAATGGTACATTTGAGGCTGGTGGCACACCACCTACAGGATGGACAAAAGGTGGTACGGGTTCAACTACGACATCTACAACATATATTCACAGTCATACATATTCAGGAAAAATTGTAAATACTGCTGGAAGCATGTGCTATCTAGAGCAGTATCCAACTGCGTCAACATACTCTGGAAGAACTGTTACATTTCGTTGCTGGGTATGGTGTGCTACAGCAGACAGAGCTTTCCTGGAGATATACGATGATGATGGCTCAATGTATGGTACAATAAGTGTATCTGAGTATCATCCTGGAGATTCAGCATGGCATCAGTTAACTGTTACTCATCCTTGTAGAGTTAGTCTAATAACTTTAGCTGTAAGAGTAGCTGTATCTACTGGATCTGCTGTTACAGCATATTTTGATGACGCTGATGGCGAGTATACTATTGAGTCTAATGGCGAATTTGAATATGGAAATCCTCCTACAAATTGGACATTAGAAGGTGCTGGTGCATCTGTAGCTCAGAGTGCAACACATTATGCTGGAGATTATTCAGCGGCATTAACCAGATCAGGTACTGATTGTAGAATATATCAAACATTAGATACTACTTCTGCATATGCATTGTGTCCAGTTTCTGTTACCGCATGGTTTTATGCAACTGTTCCAAATAGTGCTAGAATTAAAATATCTGATGATGGCGGTTTAGGAAATTATAGTTCATATCATCCTGGTGATTCACAATGGCATCAATTAACTGCTGTTGGAACATGCTCATCAAGTTATACATTATTACGCACAAGCATGTATCTTGAGACTAATGACACTACAGCATATTATGATAGTGTTCAAGTAAGATATGAAAATAATATTATATTTACTGATATTTTAAATCCTAATTTTGAAAGATGGGGATCATCAACATCATGCACTAGTTGGTCTACACCTTTTCCTAGTGGTAATGCTGTATTAAGAACTACTGATTGCGTTTATGGCACGTATGCAGCACAGTTTACTGCTGGTGATGCAGATACTAGATTTGCTAGACAATCAAATCTTTCATTTACATATGGAAAAACTTATACTATATACTTATGGATAAAATATGTTTCTGGTGGAACATCTGTTGCTATTGATTTTACAGATTATCAATACTCTAATTGGATTACAGCAACTACTTCATGGGTTAAATATAAATTTACATTAAAATATCTTGGTGCAACTACTAGTGGTGGATATTTTGATATCTGTTCTAATACCGCAAGTAGTGTTATAATTGTGGATGGCATATCTGTTATAGAATCTGATACTACTGAGATTGATGAGGCAGGTTCTTTTGGCACAGGAGCATTTACTGAGGCTATAACTGGCTTAACAGCGAGTAAAGCATACACAACTGCGTCATATGCAATGGATAATTATGGTGCTGGTTATGGTGTTACTGTAACTTTTAAAGCTACTATGATTCCTACAGTAACTACTCAAGCAGCTTCTTCAATAACAGCAATAACTGCTATAGGTAATGGTAATATCACTAATACTGGCGGAGATGTTCCAACATCTAGAGGCATCTGTTATAGTCATACTAATGCTACACCAACAGTAAGTGAGTCGTATCTTTTTGAAGATTTTTCAATTATAACAGATTTATCCTTTGCCAATATGGGAACTCCTACTACAGATGGCAGTATAATGTCATTCACTACAACTAGCGATGATCCTAACTTCGGTAAAGGTGGTGTTAGTATAGATGCCTCCATTTATACTAAAGTTAAGATCCATATGAAAATAGGTTCTGGTGGTGGAACTGATGCACAAATATTTTGGGTCAATACTGAAGGATCTTGGAGTGAAACTCGTTCTCAGCATTTTGTAATAATCTCTGATGATGCTTGGCATGAGTATGCTATTGATTTATCTAGTAATGCACATTGGAACGTTGGTGCTGTAACAGCTTTTAGACTTGATCCTTGTACTGTAACCAGTATTTCAGGTCAAATAAACTATATTAGAATGGATACTTCTACTGGTGGTGTTACTTTTGAGTCTGGTGGATTTGGCACAGGAGCATTCACAGAATCATTAGTAAATTTAAATTATAATACATTATATTATACTAGAGCGTACGCAACAAATGCACTTGGAACTGGGTATGGCTCTGTTCAATCATTTTCTACTTTATCTGGTATGCCAACAGTAACTACTCAAGCAGTCTCAGATGTAACCAGTACTTCTGTGACTGGAAATGGTAATATTACTGATCTTGCTGGTACAATACCATACACAAAAGGTATTGCATATTCATCTGGAAAAGGTTTAGCATTACCATATTTAACATTTACGAATCCTGGTTTTGAGTCAGGAACTACTAATTGGACCTGTGGAAGTAGTGATAGTTCATCTACTTTGGCGCAGAGTACTGATCAGCATCGTTCAGGT
>Ga0172381_10000367_pt1 | contig 54693 bp, 45 predicted proteins | sample Leawel6488metaG_FD_119754 | JGI IMG/M metagenome (GOLD analysis project Ga0172381, IMG submission 119754) | Leachate microbial communities from a municipal landfill in Southern Ontario, Canada - Leachate well 64-88 metaG | ecosystem: Engineered > Solid waste > Landfill > Unclassified | place... | reverse complement strand
ATCCGTAGCATTTTTATGAATCAACATTGGCTTTTTGATGCCAAATCCGCGGTACAAATCAATGATAGTCTGATTAACAGTCCAACATTCATCACACTTGTTATAAATTGAGATAACTTGCTTATTCATCAGTTCCGCTACTTTATGACTTTTTGTTTTTTGTAAAAAATCGCGGTAATATTGGCTGTGAATAGTGCCCACAACTGGAATGTGATGCTTTTTTGCATAATTAATGCCAATGATGCCAATTCCAAATGGAGAATGGATATGGACGATGTCTAGGTTAGCGTGTGCTAACTCCTTTTGGAATTTAAGATCCATAAAAGGCATAGATAAATCATAATCTAAACCCATGACCATAATTTTTTGACTACGAACAACTCGATATGGACGATTTTCAATGTAATTATGATTGCGGGCACTGGGAGCGAAGACAATGACTTCTGCTGTTTCTGATAATCGTTTGGCATAGTTGTCAATGACCACGACAACACCATCAATCATCGGGAAAAAGACATCGACGAAAAAGCCAATCCTAAGTTTCTTATCCGCCATATGAAACGTCCTTTCTCTTTTGTTCACCTACAATAGATTTGTTAATATCATACACTTTTTTGGTAAAAAAGAAAATAACCAATTTGCACAAAGAAACCGTTATCAGTCAATTTCCTTTGCGGAAACCAACTTGTTCGTTAATTTGTCACTTCCGGTGTCGACTGACCCATCATAGTTGGAAGTGATTTTTGTTTATGATGAAAGACAACCAATAACAGCACTCCAATTATTTCCATAACCACTGAAAAAATTACCACAGCTAATAATGACCAACCATAAAGCAAACCAACAATCGTTGACCCAATGAACCAAGCCAGACCAAAAACCGAATTAAAGATTCCATATGCGGTCGCCCGCTTTTCTTTAGAGACAATTGTTGCGACCACCGATTTTAATATCGATTCCTGCGCCCCCATGCCAATTCCCCACAGGACTACCCCAATAATTTGCATTACCATCGAATTAGAAAGGAAAATGAAAGGGGCAAATAACATAGCGATTAACATGGCAATGACTAACGATTTTACGCCGATTTTGTCAAACAGGTGGCCAAAAATAAGTGCTGATAAAGCATCCACTCCCATGGCTACTGAATATAGCAATGGAATATAAATTACATTTATCGCTTGGGCGTTTTCAAGATGCAAAGCAATGACCGGATAATCAATAAATCCTAAAGCAATAAAACAAATGGCAACCATATAGATTATAAAAATGGCATTACCTTTGAAGCTAGTACTGTTAGTTTTTTGTTCAAATTGATCCGGATGCGGATATTTGGTTTTGGCAATCACTAGCAACACTAAAGTCATGATTGCAAAAATTCCTAAAACACCAAACGACAACTGATATTTTGATAATGGATCCGCATCACTCGTTCCCAAAATAATGAAGACTAATAGCGGCCCCAAGAAAGCCCCAATTTGGTCAAGCGCCTCTTGAATCGCAAATGCTTTTCCCGCGCCAAGATGGGGAGCGGTAAAGGAAGTAAGAGCGCTTTTTGCTGGAGCACGAATGGCTTTTCCAACCCGTTCTAATACAATTAAAATCAGAGCAACCTGCCATAGTGATCCATCAATCAATCCCAATAATGGAATCACTAATAAATTAACGGCATAACCCAAAATCATCATGAACCAGTATTTCTTCGTCTTATCAGCGATATATCCTGTCACAATCCGTAATCCTTGACCTAAGAATTCACCAAGTCCGGAAATAAACGCCACTAAAAAAGCACTGACACCAATCAGTCCCAGATAATTGCCATAGATACTCCTGGCACCCTCATGGGTAAAATCGGACAACAAACTGATAAAACCCAAAAACAATAAAAAGATAAAAGCCCGCTTTTTCAATGATTTGTCCATGTGCTTCGCTCCCTTGTAGCTATCTTTTTAAAAACGGAGTTCCTCGGGGAGGTACTCCGTTTCTTGCGCGTTTCCAGATGTAAAATGATGTTAAACCAGATAAATCCAGCCTTCTGGTGCGACTACATCACCATATTGAATTCCGGTTAATAAATCATATAATTTTCTGGTTATTGGTCCAACTTCGGTCAAACTATGAAACACATGCATTTTTCCTTGGTATTCAATTCCTCCAATTGGTGAAATAACTGCAGCCGTCCCGCAGGCTCCTGCTTCAGTATATTCATCAAGCTTGTCGATATATACATCCTGATGTTCCGCTACCATTCCTAAGTAATCACGAGCAATCTGCATAATAGACATCCTAGTTATCGAAGGCAAAATCGATTTTGAATATGGAGTGATAAGTCGATTATCACGAGTAATGGCGAAAAAGTTAGCGGCCCCAGCCTCGTCAATTTTGGTGTGCGTTAACGGATCAAGGTAAATACAGTCAGCGAAACCTTTTTCTTTTGCAACCTCATGAGAATGCAAACTAGCAGCGTAATTGCCTCCGACTTTGATATCACCGGTACCATTAGGAGCCGCCCGGTCATATTCGGTAACATTAAAATTAACTGGCGCCAGCCCACCTTTGAAATAAGCGCCTACCGGTGTACAAATGATCCCAAATAAGTATTCTTTTGCTGGTCTGACCCCCATGTTATCACCAATCCCCAGAATATAGGGACGGATATATAATGAGGCTTTTGATTCATATGGTGGAACATATTCTTGATTGGCTTTGACAACCAATTTAACAGCGTTAATAAACTTATCAATCGGTATTTCTGGCATTAACAGCCGTTTACATGAGCGTTGAAGTCGTTTAGCGTTTTCATCAGGTCGAAATAGTTGAATGCCTCCATCTTGACGACGAAAGGCTTTCATGCCTTCAAATGCTTCTTGACCATAATGAAGACAAGTGGACGTCGCGGCGATAGTAACCGTATCTTCACCCCGTAAAACGCCTTCATCCCATTGGCCGTTACGATAATAAGAAATATAATTATATTTCAACTTTATGTAGCTAAAGCCAAGATTCTGATAATCTAACTTGATAATTTCTGGTTTATCCATGTTTTTTTGGTATCCTTTCATAGAAATGGAGGTCATCAATGATGAAAGAAGTCGATGGCCATCCTAATTGATTATATTATACCGCAATACCCAGTAAAAGGATAGACATTTTTGGCAAACGCTTACATTTTCCTGTTGCCATATCAAGCATCGTTTCCCAAGTTGAGGCCTTTTTTTAATATATAATCGGACAACTTTTTTTCTGATTCACTGGCTTTTTATTTTAATGATGATATAATAAGAAAAAATCATGCTCTTTTGGAAAGGAAAGGTTATCAATATGAATCCAATTCGGTTAAAAAATGGCAAGAATCTGATCATTCGCAGGCCAAACCCAGATGACGCACCCGCCTTAATAGCATATTTAAGCCAACTTGGCAGTGAATCGGGAAACCTTACTTTTGGTTCTGAAGGCATCCCCTTTACCGTTGAGCAGGAACGGGATTATATTACTAAAAGCAATTTGCTGAAAACATCAGTTATGTATATCGGCCTTGTGGACGATAAAATCGTTGCTTCCACCAATTTATCCGCTCCCGACCGGGAACGAATAAAACATACCTCCTCGTTTGGAATTTCGGTTTTGAAAGCTTATTGGCATATTGGAATTGCCACAGCATTAATTGAACAAATCATCGCTTTTGCCAAAGAAACCGAGGTTGTCAAGATAATTCATTTAGCCGTTCGCGTCGACAACATCCACGCCATTCATCTATATGAAAGCCATGGTTTTAAGTGCATAGGTATATATCCAAAGCAATTATTTGTCGATGGTCAGTATTATGATACGATTTTGATGAACTTAGAGCTTTTTTAAAGTAAAAGTCGCTTCTTTGAATCGTCAGAAGCGACTTTTTATTAGTTTTTTGGTTTGATTTGATTCATCATTTGTAAACATTGTTGGGCAGACTCGTAATTTTTGCAACTGATATCCGTATAATCATTGTCAATATTCTGATAACGGATTCGCATCGCAAATTTGCCCGTTTCCAGTTGAACATAATCAACCGCTTCGGTTTCCCACAATAATCCATCTTTGGTAATTACCGCATCCGCAAACTCCTTGCTTTCATAGATGGGAGACAGTTTAAATTTAAGACGGTATTGCCATTTTCCCGATTGAGTATTGATGAAAACCATGTTACCGTTCTTTCCATCGAGGTCAATAATAGCATCGGCTTGGATTTCATTATATGTCGGATTGTTTTTGGCATTGCGATTGCGGGTTTTTATCTGATAATTAAGAACTGAAACTCCGTATTTCTCGGGATCAATGCGTAAATATATTATTAGAAACAGCCCGGCAAAGCCCAAGAAAACCATTTCAATAACGATTGCCATAATCCATCCGGAAGCATCCGATACAAGATCACTGATTAATAAAATCAAAACGATTCCCGCTAAAACAAACAAGTCGATGGCAAAGTGAAGAAATCTTTTTCGGTATCGCTTCCCAACTTTAGTTGCTGCTTCTTGAGATATGGTAGTGTTATCGATTAACTGATATGTTTGATCCACAATTTCATTGGCAGATGGTTCTATATTGGTCATCAGGATACCTCCACAAAGAATACGGGTTTGTTTTTCATTGATTTATATTATATCACGATTAATACCGTAAGCAAAGAAGACCCGATGCTTTTACAAAAAAACCCGGCTTGCGGTTTAATCAAAATAATGGTATGATATTCTCCAGAAGAAAGTACTTACCCAAAGGAGTCATCCTATGACGATAATCCGCAAAAAATACCAAATTTTGATGATAGAATTGTTCGTGGCGATCGCAATTGCCATTGGTATCGCCATCCTTATTGCGATTACTTCATGGTCAGTTGATTTGAAACTGAGTTTGGTTCTTGTACTGCTAATAATCTTACTTATTATTTTAATGTGGTTCAAACCACGGTTATTCTATTACTCCCAACAGTTTGCCTTTATCCGGTTAAAAAATTGCCAAAATCCTCCAATTGCGACTAAATATGATTTATCAATTGGTCTTTGGATTGCATATTTAATTAAATTAAAGTTTATTATCTTTTCTGACTCGGATGCTTTCACAATGGTATACCGAATCGTTAAGAACACTCACCAAACAATCATTCATCGATCAATGTTAGAAATCCTCGTTGTCATTAAACAACCAACAATGACTTACACGGACGCAAACATCACTAAAACGATTAATCGTCTTGAAGACGATTGTGCCAAACGAAAACAGAGTTACCGCAATTATTCAATCTTATTAATTAAAACGGGTCCCGTGTTGACCGAGGCTGAAAAGAATCTTACTGATCAAGTCGTTTTTGAGCGACAAGTCGGTTATAATATCGTCACTATCAATGGCTTCTTTAATACCGAAACGCAAAAACTATATTTCCTTCATAGTGACAAATTCTATCCCACAATCTATTATAAATACGCAGTTGATTTGTTACTTAGTCTCATATAGCGCTCTAAAACGCGTAAATTGCTCTTGGGTTAAGTTTTACCTTCCTAATCAATAAATACTAGGCTGTGTTTCAAACCATCGTAGCAACACACAATGATTCTTAAATAAAGACTTCGCAAGAAGTCTTTTTGTAATAAAAAGGGACGATGCTGGATCGTCCCTTTATAAAATCACTTTTCTGTAAGTTTTTCAAAAAAATCTTTGTCACTTTGAGCCATTTCAACCTTGAACTGCTCTATTTCACTCGGTGAAGCCATAATCCAATGTCCGGGTTCGATTTCCACAAATGAAGGTTTGTTAGTGGCGCTATAGTTATGACAAGCCGGATTATATGTGAAGCGTTTCCGGGTTTTTTCATAATGTGGATCGGGTAACGGAATAGCAGACAACAATGATTTTGTATATTGGTGTAACGGATGTCTAAACAGCAATTCCGATGAAGCTAACTCAACCATATGACCATAGTACATAACCGCAATCCGGTCGCTGAAGTACTTAACGACGGAAAGGTCATGAGCAATAAACATAATGGTGAGGTTGTATTCTTTCTGTAAATTTTTCAGCAAGTTGATTACCTGTGCCCGAATTGAAACGTCCAAAGCACTGATTGGTTCATCGGCAATCAATAATTCTGGTTCGACAATCAAAGCACGAGCGATACCAATTCTTTGTCGTTGTCCACCAGAAAATTCATGTGGATACCGAAAAGCATGTTCAGGTAGTAAACCAACAACTCGTAAGAAATGTGAAACTCGCTCATCAATATATTTCCGATCTTTAACGCCAGAGACAACTAAACCTTCCGCAATGATTTCTCTTACCGTCATCCGCGGGTTGAGTGAGGAAATCGGGTCCTGAAAAATCATCTGGATTTTTTTCATCGTTTCCAGAGTTTCGCCTCGGAACGCATTGTCTTTCTTTAACGCAGTAATCTTGTTTCTTTCCACATTGATTAGTGTTCTTAACTCAGCTTTAATCTTGTCGATTTCCGCTTGATTGTCAGCGAATTTGGTTGGATCAGCTTGAATTTTTGCCTTCAAATCAGCCATTTTCTGTGCTTTTTCACGCTTAACGATTTGAACATGCTCAATGTCTTTTGGATCGATTTGTGCTAGTTGAGCTTCGGCTTCCTGAATAATTTGAGCCTTTGCAAGTTTTGCTGGTTGGTAGCCAACAATTTCCTTAGCAGCTTTAACTTTGGCAGCTTTAATGGTTTCAATCATTGAAGCAATACCGCCACCAATTCGTTTACCACCGAAGTAAACTTCGCCGTCGGTCGCATCATATAATTTGATAATGGAACGACCGGTTGTTGTTTTTCCGCATCCCGATTCGCCAACCATTCCGAAAACTTCGCCTTTATAGATATCGAAGCTGATGTCATCGACTGCCTTGACGAATAATTTGCGTTTGCCAGATCCAGCTTTAAAGTACTGTTTTAGGTGCTTAACCTCGAGTAATTTTTCCATTTAGTTTAAGCCCCCTTCCTTGCTTTTTTCAGATTACGTTCAATTCGGTTCTTCAAATTGCTTGGCATCTCGACTTTCGGAGCATCTGGATGAAGCAACCAAGTAGCCGCGTAATGAGTTTCACTAATCTTGAACATTGGGGGTTCTTCTTCAAAGTCTATTTGCATTGCATATTTATTCCGTGGAGCGAAAGCATCACCAGCAGGTGGGAAATGCAAATCCGGCGGTGTTCCTGGGATGGCAAACAAAGTTTCCTTTGAATCCAAATCCGGAATTGCCGATAACAATGCCCAAGTATAAGGATGCTTAGGGTTATAGAATATTTCGTCAACGGTTCCGACTTCAACAATCTTTCCCGCATACATGACAGCAACGCGGTCAGCCATATTAGCAACAACACCTAAGTCATGCGTAATAAAGATAATCGAAAGATTACGTTCGGTTTTTTTCTTATTAATCAATTCTAATATTTGAGCTTGGATGGTTACATCTAAAGCCGTTGTTGGCTCATCGCAAATCAAAATTTCAGCATTGTTGGCTAAAGCTATGGCAATAACCATCCGCTGAATCATACCGCCAGAAAATTGGAACGGATATTGATAAAACCGTTTCTCTGGTTCGGAAATGCCGACATCATTCATCAGTTCAATGGCTCGAACTTTTGCTTCTGATTTAGATAAACCTAATTTTAAGTATAAAGCTTCAGACACCTGTTTCCCGATTTTCATGATTGGATTCAAACTTGACATGGGGTCTTGAAAAATCATCGAGATTTTGGTTCCTCTTAATTTATGAAAATGCTCTTCATCAATTTTCATTAAATCGATGATGTCTTCTTCTTCAGCGTGTTCGGAGTCTTCGACTTGATGAAAACTCTTTATTCCGCTGTTGTAATAGTAAATCGACCCACCTTCATGAATTGAGTTGCCAGCAGAAATACCCATAATTGCTCGTGAAGTAACACTCTTTCCTGATCCGCTTTCGCCAACAATAGCTAATGTCTCACCCTTAAAAAGTTCGAAATTAATTCCCCGAACGGCCTTTAGGATTCCTTGTTGGGTTCGGAATGAGATTCGCAAATCTTTAACTTCAAGAATACGTTCTTTTTCCATTATTCTTCAACCCCTCTCAATGATGGGTTAAACGCATCGCGCAGCCCATTACCAAATAGGTTAAACGACAACATCAATAGTGAGATGAAGACCGATGGGAACAATACTTGGTAGAAACTTTCTTTCATTACCGATTGACCTGTGGATAATAAGCGCCCAACACTGGTATTTTCGGCATAATTGATAATACCAAGGAAAGAGAATGTCGATTCTGAAAAGATTACTGCCGGAATGTAGAGAACTAAACTTGTGATTAACGTTCCCACTGCATTCGGAAAGATATGACGAATGATAATCCGCGAATCACTAGCGCCTAATGTACGAGCTGCCAAAACATATTCACGATTTTTATATCGATAGAACTGAGCACGAGTCAACGAGGCAATGCCAAGCCACCCGGTGAGAGTAAATGCCACGATGACAACCCCAGGAGAATTACCATAGCGTAACAATAACAAGGTCAAAATTGCCATAAATGGTAATCCTGCCAAGATGTCGCTAATCCGCTCCATTACTAAGTCGACCGTTCCGCCGAAATAGCCAGAGATTGATCCCCAAATGATACCAACAAGAATATTAATTAAAGCAACACTAAAAGCGATGAGTAAAGATAACCGTGCACCTTTCCATAACTCAGTGAACAAATCGCGACCTTGAGGATCAGATCCAAACCAAAATGCTGGTTCTTGAACATCATAAATATGGTATAGGAATTTGTAATAATCGACTCGAACAAGATATGATCCAGCAACTAAGGGAGCATCTTCTAAAATAATCGTGTCACCCGTGGCCGCTTCCGCAGCTCTGACAGCTTCGTATTCAGAAATCGTCAAGTTTGTGTAAGACGATGTTGTAAAATCTTGAGTAGCGGTGTCGATTTCACAACTATATATGTAATTAATATATGCGTAATAATCAACTACAACCGTTATTTGACCGATATTATTCCGTCCAGTTATCCGTAAAACGATACCATTAGGAATATTTGAAAAATTTTCGGGATAGCCTGTCAATTGCTTTTCACCATTGAAGCCTAACCATTCTAAGCCTTCAATTTTAGGTGGCATGTCATTTAATCTTGCCGACCATTTGGCATTAACATCGAAGAGATTGTATGAACTTAAAAACGGGCCAACAATTGACATAATAATTAAAAATATTAATATAATGGCGGCTATAACGGATGCTTTGTTCTTTTTAAATCTTAAAAAAGCATCTTTATAATAGCCAATTGATTTAGTCTTGATTCGCTCATCGTAGAGTACTTCGTCCTGTTGGACGAGAATGAATTTTTCTTTTGCAATGTTTTCCATTATCGTTTTCCTGCCCCCACTCTGATTCGGGGATCAATAACCCCATACGAAAGATCGACAATCAATGAAGCCGCTAATCCAATGACAGTATAAAACATCATCAGAGCCATAATCAAAGGATAATCTTGATTTTGGAATGCTTCCAAGTAAACACCGCCGATACCAGGAACCCGGAAAATACGTTCAATTACCAAGGAACCGCTCATAATGGAAATAAATCCACCAATGATTGATGGGGCAATTGGAACCATCGCGTTCCGAAGTGCATGACGGAAAGTTGCTTGCCGTTTTGTCAAGCCTTTGGTTCGGCATAACAGCATAAAATCTTGCGTCAATACTTCGGTCAATTCGGCACGAGTAATACGTGTTAACGAAGCAACACCAGATAACAGCATGACAAACATCGGCATAAAGTATGACGTGACGCCTCTGAGCGGATTTAAAGCAAAATCGAGGTCAGAAGCAACAAAAGGCGTATCAATCCATTCAAAAATGTAAACAACATAATATTGAAGCATGGTTGCGATAACGAAACTTGGAACCGAAATCAAAATGATAACACCGATCGAAATTAATTGATCCGTGAGTTTATTCTTTTTTAAGGCTGCCCAAATACCAAATGCAATTCCGATCGGCAATGAGAGAACATAAGGAAAAATATTTAAACGCATGGAAATTGGGATTCTTTCGATTAGAATATTTGAGATATCACGTTTAATGGTAAATGATCTCCCCAAGGTTCCATCTTCGATAATATTGCCAATCCAGATAAAAAATTGCTCAACGACTGGTCGATTGTATCCTTCCCGTTCTTGGATAAGATAAAATGTTTCCGGATCTACGCCGAGCATGACCCTATTATAGGTCGGTAATGATTTTACAAAATAGAATACTAAAAAGATAATTATTGTTGCGGTAACAAAAATTAAACCAATTCTTTTTAAAATATATCTTCTCATGACAAGAACTCCATTCCTCTAGTCGACATTAACAACCCTAATGGCCGATTGACCATTAGGGTTGGATGTCAATAACTTATTTCTTTAGCAAAGATCTAATGGTTATTAAAATTACTACTCTTCAAGCTCGCTTGCAATGTACATGTATTTCAATCCACCCCAAGCCATCCAAGCATGGTAAGCATTTGCTTCGAAAACAATACGATCACTATATGTTGTAGCGGAAACTGTAGTGAACAGAGGAATATTAATCATCTGTCTGAGCAATTCGCCCTCTAAAGCACCAGTGATATTGTCGAAGTCATCGGTCTTGCCTGTATAGTTGACATCAGCAACATTGTACAGTTCTGTATAAGCATAATGGAACAGCTCATTGTATGTACATGTAAGGATATCACCATCAAACTTCAGAAGCATTGCTTTCCATCCATCATAGTTCTCTTGAGCGGTAACTGATGGTTGTACTAATGGAGCGGGTTCTGTTTCGCCATCCCATGCCAAGTATTCAGCATAGACGGTTTCATAATTGGCAACCCAAGCCTGTAAAGCGACTTTTGAATTCGGTAAGGAAACTGTTAACACAGCATTTTCTGTGTCAAATCCGGACTCAAGCATCGTTTCAGTATCAGCACTGTTGTAAACCTGACCGAGCATACTTGGAGCGTCAAAATTCAAACCTTGCCATCCACCAAAGGTGACTTCGAAATCTTTGTTGTCCCAATCGGTGTCAAGTGCGGTTGAGGAAACAGCAGCTAATGATAACTGGAAGATTGGTGAGGCTTCTCCAGCATTGAAAGTGGTTTCCATCTGTGATTTGATCCAGTTAGCAATCTGCCAATTGGTTTCAACATCATAGAATTTGTACTCAACAGTGACTAAATCGCCATCTTCGATTGCATCAGCGGCAACAGCCAGAGCATAAGCGGTATCAAATAATTCTTTAGCTCTAACTGGATCATAGCCATTGGATTCAGGTGAATAGTCTGCTAAAACGCTAACACCAGCATCTGATCCACGGTAAGGAATCGAATTGTATTCCGTTGACAGATAGACTGGTCCGAGAAGTCCGTGAGTTGGGAATGAAGGAGCACGAACATCGGAGCATAGAGTAGAACGGTCAATTGAGAAATAGAACGCTTGTCTAAATTCTGGATAAATTAAAATCGGGTTAATTTGATATGAGACGCCACCACCGATGTTAAATGCAAAGCGGAAGAATATTGTAGAAGGCGTAAGTTTTAGATTCGGGCTGTTCTTGAATTCTTGGAAATAAGCCCCACCAACACCAACAACGTCTAAACGACCAGCTTTGAATTCATCAATGGCAACGCTTTGGTCAGTGATAACATCATAACGGATTGTCCGAATGCGATAATCTTCTTTCGCATAATAAGTCGGATTCCAAGTGAAATAATAAAGAGTTCCAGTTTGCCATACAGATAGTCTGTAAGGTCCATATGATACTAACGGATTGTCGATGTTGCCATAAGTAGTCTGAGTTCTAGTAGCATTCATACCGGCTTCATAATTTGCAGGATGAACAACGCCGGTGATACCACTTGTTAAATTACCCATGACATCCCAAGCAGTTTTACCTTTTGATAAAGTTAATTCGATTGTGAATTCATCGATGACTTTAAATCCAACATCTGACCACTCATATTCAGGGTTCAAATATTCAACTACGCCACCAGCAGGAAGCAAATTGGCATCGACTGCGCATCTTTCTTTTGCAGCGTTCATGAATGCGGGAAGCGTGCCAGCATAGGAAGCAGCGCCTGAACCTTGTCCAGTAGTCGGGAGTTCAACACCATCTAAGAGCCATCCAGCTGATGGAGCAACTAAAGCGCCTCCAGCTGTTAATCTGAAGCAATTGCCGGCTTCATCTTCAAGAACAAAGCCATCTTCTCCGTAAGCTGCAGAACTTGATCCCCAATATTCAAGATAAGCTTGTGCGCCAGAAGGTCCTACAAGGTGAGTTGGATCCCATGGACCGCTTTGTACATAATACAATGGCCATGTTGGTTGTCCAATAACGGTGCCATAATATGCGTTTTCACGAGAATACTTGACTCCTTCTACCATGTAATAAACGTATCCTAATCCGTCGGTAGCTGGTGATTTTTGTTTGAAGTAGCCTTCAGCATTCTTTAACGGAAGACTTGTAGTATCATACAGATTGGAAGCACGTTGATTGAGTAGGAATGGATCGAGTAATTGTTGCCATGAATAGTTGAATGTTTCGGCATTAATTGGTGTGCCATCTTCAAATACTAAATCCGTGCGAAGAGTGATCCGCCAAATTGTTCCTTCGGTGTCCATCATAACTGGTTCCGAAGCAGCCATAGCTGGGAAACGATTGTATGGTAATTGGTCAGCGGTTTTACCAGCTGCATACCAATCATCAAAGTCCATATCGCCAACGATAGTTTCGCCTTCAGCAATTAAAATCGCTTCGGCTTCAGCCCAATCATAATCACCGGTGTAGAGTGCATCGGTTAAATATCCATACAGTTCGGAAGCAGTATTCAACATCTCAGAATAAGGATTGAGGTTGTCAGTTCCGCTTGTGTATGTTTGATAAATTGCTGTCAAGTCAGGAGTATCAACATCATAGTTGCTAGATACTAAAACGACTTGAGCAGTTGCAGTTGTGGTGTTTCCAGCAGCGTCGGTAACAGTATAGGTAATAGTATAAGTACCGGCAGAGCTTAAATTAACTAGTCCTGCATCAACATCGATATTGGCGGTAATATTGCCATCAACGTTGTCAGTAGCAGTAATGCCAAGCAGATAGTTTGGAGCTGATCCAACAGTACCATTAATGGTGTGAACACCGCTAATGACTGGAGGAACGGTTTCATTCTCTACTGTAACCATAATGGTCCGAGTTGCTGGATTTCCAACTGAGTCTAGTACTGTATAAGTAACCAAATAGGTTCCTGGTACAGCTAGATTAACGGCTGAAGAATCAACAACGATATCGGCAGTAACGTCACCATCGACTCCATCAATAGCAGTAACGCCATCGGTGTAATCAATTGCGTCATCAATTCCGATAATATAGGTAATGTTGGCTACGCCATTGAAAACCGGTGGTAAAAGGTCGGCATCATCAGCGTACTGTTTTACCTGTACGTAGTTATTTACAGTAGCAATGTTTCCAGAAGAATCTTCTACTGTGTAAGTAATTGTGTAAACGCCAACGACAAGTAGATTTACGGCCGTTGAGTCTACAACGATGTCAGCGGTAATATTTCCATCGACATCATCAGTTGCTGTTACACCAGCAGTGTAATTTGGAGCTGGATCCGCAAGCACATAACTAATACCTGAAGTAATGGTAATTACGGGATCCGTGTTATCAACAACTGTCACAGTAATAGTAGCTGTTTGAGTGTTTCCGGAAAGGTCGGTTACAGTATAAACAACCTCATATGTTCCTGGAACCGCTAGATTAACAGCTGTCGAATTAATAACCAATTTTGAAGTAATAGTACCATCGAAATTGTCGACTGCGGTGACATTTGTTGCATAATTCGGAGTAGCACTAGAGCCGATATAGTAAACTACATTGGCTTGACCGCTGATGACTGGTTTTGTAGTATCAAGTGCTGTTGTGGGAGTACAAGCTACAACAACCATCGATAAACAAAAGAACAGGGCCATCATTAAGAATTTCTTCATCTTTTTTACTTTCCTCCTTATTTTATTGCTTATAGAGATTTTACTACGATTAATATTTTAAGTCAACAACCCACTAAATTATTTATTCTCTTTAAAGATGAAAACGTTTTCATTCGCTAAAGTGTGCGGTTAAGTCACACATAGAAATTGAATATGATATAATAAATAATTAGACTTGCAATAAATATCTTGATTTTGAGGCGAATGTTCATGAAAGTATTATGGAAAAACGATTATTTTCGCTATATTTTAATTGATACTGCGGTGGGTTTGGTCTTAATGGGCTTAATGTTACTATACTCACTGAATGTATCACTTAGCGGTTTTGTCGATGCTGTATATGTATCAGGATTTTTACTTTTTACGATTGGTTGGTTTTTTTATGCCAGTAACAACAATTTATTTGATTTAATGGTATACGGAGTTCAATCTTTTTGGAAAGGTGTCTTTGGCAAAAAGATGAAGAAATCATACATCGAGTATGTTAACGAAAAAACCAAAGTTAAACCATCATTATACCGTTCATTTTGGTTGGCAAGTATCTCTTTTTTTATAACCGGCACTATTTTATATATCATTTTCGCGGTTCAATAAGTTGTCATTTTTACAAACTTTGTCCCAATAAATTCAGACGATTACTGAAAAGTAGTCGTCTTTTCTTGTAAAAAAAACTGAACATTTTTCCTTTTTTAACGGTTTATGTGTATAATTATTTACAGGTGATAATTATGATACACAGACATGATACCAAACCGGTTCACATAGGCTCAATCCAAGTTGGTGGTAATGACTGCATCATCATTCAAAGCATGACTAATACCGCCACTAAAAATACTACTGCTACCATTAATCAAATCATCGCCTTGGAGAAAGTTGGTTGTGACCTCGTCCGTGTCGCCGTTTTAGATATGGAAGATGCATTAGCTATTCGCACAATTAAAACCCAAATTCACATCCCCATCGTAGCTGATATTCATTTTGATTATCGCCTTGCTTTGGCGGCTTGTGAGGCCGGTGTTGATAAAATTCGCATTAATCCAGGCAATATTGGCTCCGATGAGCATGTCAAACTCCTTGTTGATTCTTGCCACCGCAATCGAATTCCTATTCGTATTGGCATCAATTCTGGTTCTCTTGAGCCCTCGATACTTGCTAAATACGGTCATCCAACCGCTGAAGCAATGGTAGAGAGTGCTCTATATCACGTTTCCTTACTTGAGAATTTTGGTTTTACTGATATTGTTATTTCCTTAAAATCAACGGATTTCAATGAGACTATTAAAGCTAACTCGTTAGCCGCCTCCAAATTTGGCTATCCTTTACACCTTGGTTTTACCGAGGCGGGAACTAACTATGGTGGTGCCATCAAAAGTGCTTTAGGTTTGGGAATTCTTTTACGCGATGGCATTGGGTCAACAATCAGAGTTTCATTATCTGCCGACCCGGTTGAAGAAATCAGAGTTGCAAAAACGATTCTTGCCGAACTGGGTTTTATCAAAAGAGCGCGTTTGATTAGTTGCCCAACTTGTGGCCGGACACAATATGATATGATTCCTATCGCTACGGAAATTGAACAGTTTTTGGAAACCATTCCGAAACCCATCACTGTTGCGATTATGGGTTGTGTCGTTAATGGGCCTGGTGAAGCCAAAGAGGCCAACATTGCGCTGTGCGGTGGTACTCATGAAGCTTTACTTTATGTAGATGGAATCAAATTAAAAAAAGTCTTGGAAACGGATATTGTTCCCGTTTTAAAACAAGCCATTATTGATTATCATACATAATATTTCTAGCCTCGCTTGATAACCAAGCGAGGCTTTTTTTGCCTGTCATAACCGTTAAAACAAAGGACCGTCACATTCAACGGTCCCCATCGCAAACAATAAGAAAATTTAACCAAACAATTCCATGACTTGTTTCAAAATATTATTATCATAAATCCATTTAGAAACCCGGAAGCTATCCGCTCCCAATTGCATGTCTTCGGCTAAGAATGGCCCGATTGCATCATTAATTGCAGGAATCGTCAATAACAAAGCTAAAACAAAGAATAAGATATAGACAATGGCGCCAATTTTGACGATGCCAAATAAAACGCCAAACACTTTGTCAATCTCTTTAATGATTGGAATCGATGTAATTGCCTTGGCTAACAGTTTTAGGATAAAAAAGACAATGATTGACCCAAAAAAGAGAATGACAAATGAGATGACTAATAAGGCAAGTGTCTTAATTGTCGGTTGGATTGCTTCAATTATTGAAGTAGCCAAACTATCAAAATCAATGCCTTTTACAATCCAATCAATCATGAATTGTGGTAAACTCATCTGCCCAAATGCTGCTCGAACGTTTTCTTCGGATAAGGTGGCACTAAACAAATCCGATTGAGATAAATACTCACCAATCTTTTCATTTACAACTTCACCCATCCAAGAATCAACAACTGGGACAAATGGCTGTGTCAATAAAATCGAAGCAACTAAGCCAAATATTCCCGAAGCCATTTCGACAATTTTGACTAAGAATCCATTTTTCCAGCCAACAACGGCAAAAATAACAACTGCCACCACTAGTATAACATCAATAATACCAATTCCAAAGGTTCCAAACTCAATTAATGTCATCATTTTACCTCATTAATTTTGGCGTTTTCTTCCAATAAATCCTGATATGTGAGAATCATTTTCTTAGCAGCATAGACTTCATCAATTCGCGATACTAAAGTCGCATGCGGAGCTTCTTTAACGATATCCGGATGTTCTTTGGCTTCCTTTGCGACGGTTTTCATCACCGCGATGAAATCATCCAAAGTCTGCTTCGATTCCGTTTCCGTTGGTTCAATCATGATTGACTGGTGAAACAAAAGCGGAAAGTAAATCGTGGGGGCGTGATAACCAAAATCTAAGAGTCGCTTAGCAATATCAAGTGTTGTTACATTTGTTGATTTATCCAAAAGACCATCGAAAACACATTCATGCATACAAGGGCCTTCAATTGGTAATAAGTAATCGTCTTTCAATGATTCCTTAACATAGTTTGCATTAATTGTTGCTAATTCTCCAACTCGTTTGATGTTTTCCTTACCCAAAGTCAAGATATATGCATATGCTCGAATCCATACTAAAGTATTTCCAAAGAATCCTGAGACTCGTCCGATTGATTCAGCACTAGTTTCAATATAGCAGAAACCATCAGTTTCTTTAACTTGCGGACCCGGTAAGAGGTGAGCTAATTTTTTCTTGACGCCCACCGGACCCGATCCCGGTCCGCCACCGCCATGAGGGGTGGAAAATGTTTTATGTAAATTGACATGAACAATATCAAATCCCATATCGCCCGGACGAGCCTGGCCAAGTAAAGCATTAAGATTTGCCCCATCGTAATACATTAGTCCGCCGGCTTCATGAACTAAGCGACAAATTTCACAAATATTACGATCAAATATTCCTAAAGTATTCGGATTAGTGAGCATCATCCCGGCTACATCGTCATTCAAAACCGCTTTGAGTTGTTCAATATCGACAAGTCCAGAAGCCGTTGAAGGAATTTCAATAATGTCCATCCCAGCCACTGCTGATGAAGCAGGATTTGTTCCATGAGCAGCATCGGGAACGATCACTTTTGTCCGTTTGAAATCTTGACGATTCAGATGGTATTGTTTCATAATCATCAAGCCTGTAAGTTCGCCATGAGCCCCCGCAAACGGATTCAAAGTAAATGCATCCATCCCGACAATTTCTGATAGCATTTCTGACAGATATCGGTATATTTTTAAAGTTCCTTCAATTGAAGATGGATAATGCAGTGGATGAATCCGAGTGAATCCAGGTAGTGCCGCTAGTTCTTCGTTAATCTTCGGATTATACTTCATTGTGCAAGATCCCAAAGGATAAAAACCGGTTTCCACGCCAAAATTCTTCTGTGATAATAATGTATAGTGTCGGACAACATCTAACTCCGACAGTTCTGGCAGTGGCACGGTTTTCAAGCGCAACTTGGCACCTAAATCTGCCATTTGATATTTAGAAGGATAAGTGTTATTCAAAAGCGAGTAACCCTTGCGTCCTTTGACACTTTGTTCAAAAACGAGACGGTCGTAATTTAACATGACAGACCTCCCAATACTGCGACTAAACAATCAATTTCCTTCTTAGTCCGTTTTTCTGTAACCGCAAAATTAAGTAACATTTGCATCCCCGAAGCGGTTTCATCAATAACAACGGCTGCAAACATCCCTGCCTCATCTAAAGCATGACGTATTAAATCGGGTGGTAAACTGGTTTTTACAACAAATTCTTTGAGAAACGGTTGTTCGAATGCAACAAAGAATTTACCGGTTTTGAGCAACTCATCATAGAGATAATGAGCTCCGGAATATGCCATTTCATTTACTTCTTTTAAGCCATCAGGCCCCATCAAAGCTAAATAAATTGTGGCATAAAGCGCCATCAAAGACTGATTCGAACAGATATTGGAGTTGGCTTTTTCCCGACGAATATGTTGTTCGCGAGCTTGTAATGTTAATACATATGCTCGCTTGCCATTTTTATCAAATGATTGACCAACAATCCGGCCTGGCAATTTACGAGCATAGGCTTTTTTAGTTGCCATATATCCCAGATAAGGTCCCCCAAATGCTAAAGGCATTCCCAGTGATTGACAATCACCACAAGCGATATCAGCACCATCATCACTTGGTGTTTTTAAAACTGCTAGTGTCGAAATATCGTTATTCTCAATTAGGATGGCTTTTTTTGCATGTAATTGATCGGCAATTCCCGTGTAGTCTTCAATGATACCGTAAAAATTAGGTTTTTGAACGATCAACCCAGCGATATCATCACCAATCAAGGCAAGTAATTCATCACGATCAATGACGCCATCTTTCATCGGAACCATGACGATTTCAACGCCCCGAAAGTGAGCATAAGTTTTGATTACATCAAGAACAAAGGGACTTACGGTTGCGGATACTAAAAATTTATTGCGTTTGGCGATTGCCAAACCCATAAACATCGCCTCAGCTGTAGCTGTGGCTCCATCATACATCGAAGCATTTGCTACTTCCATTCCAGATAGCATCGCAACCATTGATTGAAACTCAAATATGTACTGTAACGTCCCTTGCGCCACTTCTGGTTGATAGGGGGTATAAGCAGTTAAAAATTCTTCGCGATTTACCAATTGAGCGATAATTGCCGGATTGTAATGATCATACGCGCCCATGCCACTAAAAACAATCGGTGTTTTATTTTCAGCGGCTAAGGCTTCTAAATGCTTCCGCAGTTCAATTTCCGACATTGCTGATGGTATGTCGTAATCACGCCGGAAAGCGACGTTTTCCGGAATGTCGCGAAATAAATCGGCAGTATTACGGATACCGATTTTAGCTTTCATAGCGAACAAATCATTTTCCGTATGGGGAAAATATTTGAACATCGGCTTCACCTACTTACTGATGGAACGATAATCTGCCGCTGACAACAACTGATCAATTTCGGAAGGATTAGCGATTTCAACTTTGATTAGCCAGTTAGCAAAAGCATCCTTATTGATTAACTCAGGATCATCAATGACGGCTTGGTTATTTTCAATGACTACGCCGGAAATTGGGCTTAACAAATCCGAGGCGGCTTTGACCGATTCGACAGCACCAAATTCAACTTCCTTCGTTACTTGAATTCCCACTTCTGGCAAATCAACGAAGACGATACTCCCAAGCTGGGCTTGGGCAAAATCTGAGACACCAATGATACCAATATTTCCTTCAACTTTAAGCCATTCGTGACTTTGGGCGTAATACAAACCTTCTACAACTTTGCTCATACATCATTTCTCCTATTGTTTATAATTTTTTTTATAGTATTGACGGTTTCGTATAACACCAGGAACCATCTTTTTACGAATTAAAACCGAAATCTGATCGCCAATAATGGCATATTTGGTGGCAATCAAAGCGTTGGCGATACACTTATCCGTAGAAATCGATAAGTATCCAGTGGTAACATGGCCAATCATTTGGTCACCAGAATAAACCTCATATCCTTGTCGTGGTATTGCCCGCTCGGTCAGCTCAATCCCTACTAGTTTATGAACCAGTCCGGCTGTCTTTTGAGCTAAAAGTGCCTTTTTTCCTATAAAATCTGGTTTTTCCATTTTAACAAAGCTGCCCAATCCCGCTTCAATAGGAAGAATCTGGTCTGATATTTCATGACCATATAATGGCAATGATGCCTCAAACCGAAGAGTGTCTCGACAACCTAATCCACATGGTAATATTTTTCCAGAGGATAATAATAAATCCCAAACTTCCGGAATCGCTATGGCATCACCATAAATTTCAAACCCATCTTCGCCCGTATAACCGGTTCGGGAGATTAATAATTTATGTCCATTCCAAATAACGTTTTTAAAGGTATAAAAGGTCAAATCCGTTAAATCGATTTGCATCATTTCCATCACGATTTTTTCGGTTTCCGGTCCTTGAACAGCAACTTCTGACCAATCATCTGATTCGTTCTTTACAAGCACCTCAAAGCCTTCGGTATGTTCAACAATCCAAGTATAATCCTTGGCAACATTGGAGGCATTGACAACTAAAAATAACTCATCAGAAGCGACTTTATATACCAGCAAATCGTCCACACAAGTGCCGTTATCATAAAGAAACAGACCATAAATTACTTTACCAAAAGGCTTGGAATTAATTTCATTTGTGGTTATAAATTCAACGAACGGAATTGCGTCTTTTCCAGTAATGCGAATTTCTCCCATATGGGAAACGTCAAACATCCCACTGTGGTTTCGAACCGCCTGATGTTCTTCAATAATCCCAGAATAACTGATTGGCATCCAATACCCAGCGAACGGTTCCATTTTTGCACTCAGTTGCACATGTCTGTCATAAAGACAGGTTTTTAAAATCTCATCCATTTTTTTACACCTCAATTTTTTATTATATCATAATATAAATCGTTTAGAAGAAGATTTTTAGAAAATCCGTTTGATCTAGATGCATGATAGTAGCTTGTGGATCATTTGCCATTAACACCTGGGAAAAAGCCGTCTTGGTAAACGCGATGTTAAGAAAATTATTTATAAAACTATCCAAATCGCCAATCAGAAAAAAATCGCCTTGGATGTTCATCTTCTTAACGATGTCATTTTTGATTTCTAGACTAGCTTCGATATATCCGGCTTTGACATACCCTTTTTTCACCATTGTATAACGGGGGTTTTTTCCAAAAACGAAATCATCAGTAAGATAAGTCTTTTCTACTTCTTTGATACCATCAATATCCGTCGCCGTTAATACGATTTCTTGATCGCAAAGTGAATCTTTCATAACTTTTTTAAATGTTTCAATATCAATAGTTAGTTTTTCTGAAAGATTCATCACCCGCTTGCGAACCGAGTCAATCCCTTTGGAAATCAATTTATCATTAGTCGGAGTAATTGCTTTCACCATTACCGATAAATCTGTATTAAAAAGCATCGTTCCATGAACAATAGCTTTATCAATTACTTTATAAAAAGCGTTGCCAGAAACCTTCATATCCCCGACTAAAATATCATTGCGACCCGAGAAATGGGCATCTAGTCCAAGTCCCTTCAAAACATCGACAACTTTTCCTAAATACTTGTCAAACACAAAATCCTTGTTAAATTCGGGAGTGATAAAAGAAAACATGATATTCGAAAAGTCGGCATAAACACACCCCCCCCCCGATTTGCGACGATACATCCGAATTCCACTGCTACGGACATAGTCTAAATTAATCTCATTGTCAATCAGTTGGTTACGTCCAAATATAACCGATGGTTCAACTTGCCACATAAAAAAGTACTCCGCAGCGGGGTAATTCAATGCTAAATACTCCTCCGTCGCAAGATAAAATGACAGTCTTTGCACAGTTGTAAAAGGATAGCTGACATATTTCATAAACTTGCCTCCTAATTATATCAAATGACGAAAAAAAGAGGGTTTTTTTTACCCTCTGTTTAAGAAGTCGGTAATGCGGTTGAATTCGAGTTCGGCTAAGAACTCGGTAAAGGGAACAATGTTTTTATTAATTTTATATTCGTCGATGTTTTTGAAGTAAGCATTGCGAATACCCTTGGTTATGGAAATGGGGAGATACCCATCAAGTTCCAATTGATAATTTAACAGCAGTCTGGCCAAACGACCATTGGCATCCATGAAAGGATAAATTTTTTGGATTTCCAAATGCACGAAAGCTGCCTTTGTAATACCTTGGAGTTTTGGATCGTTCATGTCCGCAAAATAGGTATCCATTTTAGAAAAAATCTTCAGATATGAGGGGGGAACATGCTTGGCTCCGAGGATGAATAAATCGCGATTTCGGTAAACACCCCCTGGGATTATACCCTCCACAAGAATTTGATGTAAATCCTTAACAATTGATTCAGTGATTGGTCGCTTTTCTAAAGCTAGTTTGTGGACCATTTTTAATGCGTGGTGGTTGTTAATGATGGCTTTACGGACCAACTCATCTTTATCGGGAAACAGTCGCGAGTGATCTTCCAACAAGAAAGATACATCTTCATACGTAAAATCGCCATTATCAAAGCAAGTTGATTCGAAAATATAATGCTTATCAAACTCATTTGCGATTGCTGCGAGAGATACTTCGGAGATGGCCTTTTTCTTGTTGAGCAAAGTTTGTTTGAGTGTTTCTACCTCTTGAACTTTCATATCAATCACCTCATAATAATTTTAACATAGATAGCGGTAACATTCAATCGTTTTCCGCCTTTTACCCAAGAAAAAAAGCAACTTTAAAAGTTGCTCTTTATCATGCGTTGACGTTGTCGAAAGCCGACTTAACAATATCGTAAATTACCTCTTTTGGTAAATCACCATAGTTGTTAGCTTTAAACCATAATGTATCTTTTGTGCCTTTGTTTTTTGAAATTGTGGGGTATTTGATAATCAAACGAACCCCCTTCTCTAAATCGGATCGAAACGCCATCCGATAATAATTGCCAAAGTTCATCAAAATCAAGAAAGGTTTCCGGTCAATGTAAAAAGTTATTCGTTCGTCGGTAATCTTGGTCACAACATTGGGGAGTTCGCGAACATAGGCCACTAAGACATCAAATGTTGGGTCTAAAGGTTTGAACATCTTGGGTTTTTCGATATAGTACTCAATGCTGGAAACTTGTTTATCAAGATTGTTGGTTTTGTTAAATTCCTGATCGATAGCAACCTCTTCGTAGAGAAGGTCGGTTGGATCGATGTTTTGTTCGCCGGAAATGATGGTTTGTTCATTTGATACAATATAGGTTTTTTTGCCTTTCCCGGATTGAACCTGTTCTTCTTGCAAACGACCTTTTTCTTGTTTGGTTTTGGGCTTGTTGTCAGTCTTGGCAATCTCGTGCCCGCTATCACTACCGGATTTACGAATTTCATTGACTTCCTGTTCAAGATCATCATATTTTTCTTCACGATGATTTTTTCCAGACATGATAATCAAATGGAGAATGTAAAAAGCTAAGGCCGCAGCAGGAATTACGATATAATAGTTGGTGTACCATCCCGGATAATAGGTCATGTAGTAAAATTTATATAAATAATAGGCAATAGCACCACTAGCGCCAAGTAATTCTAGAAGAACAACGAAGATGAAAATACGACGAATATTTTTTCCTTCCCGGAAAGTAATCGACAAGAGATGTCCGCCAATAATTAAATTGACTATAAGTACTGCAATAGCAGCAAGAACAATCAAATTAAATAGTTTCTCCGTTTCAGTGCCAGAGCTCATACTGTCACGGTATGTGAACAATGCCAAAATTAAAGTAAATGTTAATGCAAAGATGGTGAATAAAAACATTGGCAAGAATGCGGCAGAACCTGTTGATTTATTTACATGTTCATATCGCGAATGTTCAACCATCGCAACAATGAAATATATCAAACTGAATAAGAACATTAAGCCACCGACTCCGGCTTTGATATATAATTCGTTATACCCCGAAGTGAGAATAGAAAGGCTAGGGAGATAACTAACGATGGCCGTAAATGGAACGCCAACACAGGCTGTCGTTAGTATGGAAAGCAAGATAATGACATTGGCAAAGAATTTCTTCATTCAATTCACCTCTTTGTTTCATATAAGAAGATTATATAACGATAATTTAGTAATGTCAACAAGGTAATCCGAACTAATCGAGAACGTTTTTATCGAATATTTAACCCTAATGTTATATCGCTATAAATCAACAAAAAATCATCATTGTTGTTTATACATTCACAACACTTTAAAATGACCGATATGGTATGAACTTCAAACAAAAATACGACATTAAATGTCACAAATATCGGTAATTTATTGCTATATTGAATCATTTTATTGCATTATATTTACGCTTTCGATATAATGAATCGGTAATTTGTTTGTTAATCATAAATTTGCGGTTTAGTGAGGTTGACAACCAATTTACAGCGTGTTATTATGAAATCAGAAAGACAGAAGGAGGGTTGCATATGCAAGTACTGAAAGAATCGGTTAAAAAAGCTATTCTCAATGGCGCAATTATTGAGTTTTTTGAGCATGGTTACCAAAACGCTAACATGCGCCGAATTGCTGACAGTGCCGGAATCACAGTAGGAAATATCTACAGGTACTTTGAAAATAAGGAAGCCTTGTTTAATTCTGTCCTGCTGCCGGCTCAGAAAGCCATCAATGATTTAGAGTCATTCGACCGGAAGTTGCACATAACTCACATTGAAAACCAAAAAGAAGCGACACAAATTGTCACTTATGTGATGAATGTCTTACGTCCTTATACGAAAGAAATATTCATTATGATTTTTAACAGTAACGGAACTCATTACCATCAAGTTAAAAATCAGTTGGAAACACTAGTTGTATCCAAGATTAAGGAATATTATCCAGGACTGTTCCAAGACTATTTCCTAAAAGTTGTCGCTGCAAGTTTCATCCAAGCTTTGTTCGTGGTTTTCAAAGACAATGTGAATGATGTCAAGAAGATTCAAGATATTATCGTGCAAATGATTGTCTTCTACTTTAGAGACGTTCAAAACCGCTTATTTTAAGAAGACTGCTCAAAATAAAACGCCCTCAAAATTGAGGACGTTTTTTTTATTGTTTTTCCTTTGCTTCCAATTTAATTGTGTCGATTTTGCCAACAATCGTATGGGGCATTTCCTCAAGATACTCTATCGTTTTTGGGACAGCATAGATGGAAAGCTCCTCTTTGATTTTAAGTTTTATGAAATCTGCATCAATTATTTTTTCGGCATCCGGCTTCATCTTGATAAATAATTTGATCATATGACCTTTATCAACATCGTCAATGCCGATGGCTGCTGCTTCTGCCACTCCAGGTAACGATGTTACAAGAGCCTCAATCTCCGATGGCATGATTGGAATACCTGATACTTTTACGATTCGTTTCAGTCTTTGCTTGAAATGTAGATGGCCATCCGCAGCCATATATCCGTAATCGCCCGTCAAAACCCAGATTGTTCCATCCGGGTCTGAAAGAAAAGTATTATCAGTAGCTTGCTGATCATGGAAATACCCATTCATACGTGTATCGCCGGCTACTGCTATTTCGCCAGACTCGCCGATTGGAACGTCGTTTCTTGTCTCTAAATCTACAATCTTTATACGGAATCCGGGTAAAGGCCTGCCAACACTATCATTTCGGTGATCTTTTAGAGTATTAACACAACAGACTGTCACTACTTCAGTCAATCCATATCCTTCCAGCAATTGACTTTTTGATTTCCACTTATGCATTAAATCATCAAATTTCATTTTGAGTGTTGGGCTGACAAAATCGCCACCAACAAAAGCCTGATGAAGATTACCTAGATGATTGCCTGCAAATTCAGGTTTTGAGAGCAGGTTCTCAAATAGCGAAGGAACCCCAATGATATAATTAACCCGATTTTTCTTAAGTAAGGCAATCGTTTCATAGGCATTAAACTTAGGCATTAAAGCGTCACAACCACCAAAACATAACAAGGCATGAACTCCCATGCAAAGACCGAAGCCATGAAACATCGGTAAAACTGCTAGCATTGTTTTATCTTGAAATTGTTTTTCATCCAAGATATATTCAGTCTTCATTGCCAAAGAATTGATCGCAAAACTCGATAATGCAATAGTCTTCGGTTTACCGGACGTTCCGCCGCTATGTAAATACACCGCATCATCTTGACAAGGAATAGCATCTTCTGCCACATTGTTTCTGGATGCTAACAATGATTTAAACGGTACAACATGATCAGAGAAATTAATGTTTTTCAACCGCTTACGATTGATAATTGCATATCCGATTTGCTTTATCAATCCCATTTTATCCACCGGATTGCATAAAACGATAAGCAATTTTTGATTAGCAAGCAAAGACGAATAGTTGTCATAAAACGTATCAATGATAAATAGATAATGGCTGTTGGTTGTTTCCAAAAACCCTTCCATTTGCTTAAGCGGTGTCAGGGGGTGAACCATGTGACAGATGGCCCCAATCTTGTTACAAGCATAGAAGGCATAGACACAGGCAAAAATATTTGGCATGCAAATAGTGACAACGTCACCTTTCTTAATCCCAATTGCCTTCAAACCTCCCGCCGCTTGATCAATCCGTTTGATTAAAGTCTGGTAGGTAATGTATTTGCCCATAAATAATAATGCTTTATTTTTGGGGTTGTCTTTGGATGAATCCATGATAGCTGCATACAATGACTGTCGAGGGTTCATGATGGCCTCCTATAATTCTATTTTTTTAGAAACGATATCCAAGAATAGTGCCAAGTAGTATCACCAAACCAAAAATTACAATTTGATGAAGTAAAAAAATCAGGAATGAATGACGGCCAGTAAATGAAAACACTCCATGCCACTTACCATCAAGTTGGGGCAGCAGACTGACGCGATTCTTATAAAAGACATTTCCAATCACGGTACCAAGCATTATAATTCCGACATAGGGAACAATCCCAAATGAATCGGCTCCATAGCTTTTCGTTCCCACAATCAGTTCCCAAAAGTTTGCTATGCTGAGTTCCTCTAAAGATGCCAAATGATAGTACTCAAATGATAATCCCAAAATTATAACTGACGCACCTAATATCAAAATGAAGATGTCGTTATTCCAAATTTTACGTAATAACGCAATAATCAGAATTGACGATGCAAACATATGGATAATCCCAAAATAAATGCCAATATTTAAATTACTGATGGCTTCAATTAAAATCGTAGTTCCTGAAATTGCCAAGGCTACTGCCAAAAATTTGACTCCTCTTTTCCAGTTGGAACTACTGAAAGTAAAGCTTATTCCTGATACCAATAGAAAAATGGCAATAAAAACATGATGTCCAATCCCACGGAGGCCCGATGCCCAATAATCTTGGCCAAACCTGACAACGCTTTGCATTGCTTCATTGTTAATAGCTGTATAATTCGAAAACCATGCCGGCATACTGGCTAAATCGTAAAGAAGATGGTCAAACACCATCATAATAATCGCAAATCCGCGAAGAAAATCCAGTTCCCAAACTCGGTTTTTGCTTTTCTTATCCATAATGTGCCTCTATTGTTCTATTATCAATCCATTATATTATACATTAGAAATCCTGTCAAAACCATTTTTCCTTACAAAAGAATGATTTTTGTGACTATTTGCAATAAAACGTTGAAAGATACCGTATATTATGTGAACAACAAAAATTAGGAGGAAATATGATGAAAAAATTAGTATTAGGATTATTTGTTTTGACCTTAGGAATCGCTTTGACGGCATGCAATCCCCAAAGTGTTTCAACCTTCACCGACGCAGATGACGTCTATGCATTTCAAGCCGTCTCCGCAACCGAATTATTAGCTGGAGCCCAAGAATCCATTTCTCTCACCGCCTTGCCCTTGAGTGTGAGTGCTTTTAGCAATCCCCAACTATCACTACTTGACGAGCCAACCACAACCGAAGGCGAAGAACCAATCGGAACGGAAGAAATAAATGTTTTGGATCAATACCTTACCATGATGGAACAATTTCTCGGTAATGACAATGGTCTTGCTGTCACGGTTGTTGAGTCTGATTTAGTTGATTATGCAGTAAAAATCATATATACAACACGTAACCTACTGGGTGAAGACATCGTATACACGTTATATTATAACGAAGTACTTTTTGAAGATTTAACCGCCGTAGATGACGATGTCATTACAACCGACGAAGAAACAACAACAACCGAACCGCTCGCTTATGGCGACCAGAATCACGACTGCGTATTTGACGATGAAGGCGATAATGAGATTAACTATCTGCTTTCAGGCATTTTAATTGTTGGCGAAACCACTTACAATCTTGAAGGCAAAAAAATCACTGATGGAACCGAAGAAATTATGATTCTTCGCTCTTATATCGATCATGATAATTACGTTAAAGTAATTTACCAAATTGACTCCGAAGACAATGATCAAAAGTTCTTTTATGAAGTCGTTACTGATGGTGTCATCATCAATCGTAGCAAAGTCAAAGTCGAAACTGAAGATAACAAAATAAAAACAAGACTCGAATTCATCGAAGGTACTGCTAGTGGAAAATATGTTTTCACTCAAGAAACCGAAGATAATGTCACTTATATCAAGATTAAATATGAAATCGAAAACAATGACATCGTCGAAACTGGCATGATTCATATCACCGCTACCTACGATGAAGTAACAGGAATTACAACTTACGATTATAATGTCAAACCCGATGGGCAAAAAGCATATTCCCATCAAAAAGGACATGTCAATCAGTATGGCAATCATACGCAAAATCAGCAATCACATTCTGGCAATAATAACTAATCAGAAATAAAATTAATATAAACTGCATTGTTTCCCATCCCGGCTTCATGTGATATAATAATCATCAAAAGCTGGGGTGAGACAATGGCACATCATTTTGATGATTATTTAGATTTATTGATGGAAAAAGACGAAAACGCCTTTTTATATGTCTATGATCATACCAAGCGTGGTGTTTACTCCATTATCATAGCGATTGTGAAGGATCGTGGCATCACTGAAGATTTGATGCAAGACACATATACCAAGATGATCGCAAACCTTCATTCTTACCAACGTGGACGTAATTTTGCCGCCTGGCTCTTCGAAATTGCCAAAAACATCGCTTATGATCATCTTCGTAAAACCAAACCAATCATCTATGCTGATCCACAAGAACAAGCTTATCTATTTAATCAACCAAATCGTGAAGGTCCCAAAACTGACTATACTATGGCAGAATTGTTAACGCCATTAAACGAAATCGAACGCCAGATTGTCTTACTAAGAATTGTATCTCAAACCAAATTTAAAGATATCGCAACTACGGTTAATAAGCCCTTGGGAACAGTTTTGGGAATGTATAATAAAGCTTTACAAAAAATGAAAAAATCATTAGGAAAGGAGTGAAAACCATGAAACTAAATATGTTGAAAGCATTAATAAAAAAGACTGCCGAAAACGAAATGCCGGATGTTTACGCTAAAATTGATTTAGCTACCATTAATATTATCCCTGAAGTTGAAAATACCAACCCGATTAAACGCCATTTTAGTTTTTCCAGGGTTTTACAATTCGCAGTTTTGGTACTAGTTCTTGGTTTCACTTCTGTAATTGTATATGCTTTAGTGACAAACTCAAATGTGACTCCACAAGCATTAATATCCGATGAAGAGGTAATTGGTTTTCAAGCAATTTCCGCGACCGCATTCATCGGTTCCTTAGAACCCCTTTCCTTAGCATATCTACCTTTGGAGACACCCGCTGTAACACCGGACATCGCCGATCAGATTACCAATCTTAACACATATATAAATGTTTTGGAAACTTTGGTAGGTGATAAAGATAGCATAACCTTTGAAACCGCTGAATCTAGTCGTCTTGAATATGAATATTATGTTCATTTCGAATCAATCGATCTTTTAGATCAAGTAGTATCCTACGGTTTATATTTCAATAAAACTCTCGATTTAGAAAATGCTAATGTTACTCATCTTGAAGGCGTTATGGTTAAATCCGATAACGAATATGCTTTGCTCGGTACCATCACTGAGACCGCTTCGGGAAATAGTATCAATCTCTTTGCTTGTGTTGACCAAAATAATTATGTCTCCATTGAAGATCAATCAACAAAATCAAAGCAAAGTTATCGCTATACCGTTTACGAAAATGGCATTCAAATGCAACAAGTAGAAATGGGCTTGACATTAACTGACAACCGTATCTGTGCTACTGTCAATTATGAACAAGACGATGATACTGTTGAGTTTCAAATATCCAGAGTTGGGAACAACTCTGGAACAGCCCAAATCAGAGTCCAGTACTCATGTAAAAATAACGATAACAATGAAGAAGGCGACATTGATGTTGCCGTTGAATACAATCAGACTTCATCTTCATATCAATATCGGTTTATGGTCACCTATCGTCATGGGAATCAATCAGATTCCTGTCAATATACCGGCTCTCGTACCGATAAAGCCTCAGAAAACGGCAACGGCAACAGTGATGGCAACGGTAACGGACAAGGCCAAGGTAATGGTAATCGAAATAGCCAAAGCCAAGACATTAACGTTACTAAAGATTTAATTTATGTAGTTTAGAAAACTGTTTTAATAATAAAAAAATCGCGGAATTCCTTTGCGGATCCGCGGTTTTTTCATTATTGTTACTATTGCAATACCGTTGTGATTGGCGTAGTTGAAGCCACCAGGAGGAGGTTGCTTTTTTCAACAACAGCAACAATAATCAGCATTAAAATCATAAATTGAGGCATGTAATAAATATTATCGACCATTCCATGGAGATGAGCTCCAAGAATGGAAATAAATAGAATAATCGTTGCTTGGGTGATGTGTTTTAAAAGAACCGAAATCTGAACGTATAATTGCCAGATTAAACCGACAAAACCGACACTTCCCAAAGTTGCAAGTGTATGCAAGAACGTGTTGTGATACATGTGATAAACATCGTTGCCATCAATACGGGCAAACAATCCGCCCCCAAATAATGGGTGCTCAGTAAATACCCGCAAAGCTTCTGCATAAATTTCCATCCGTCCCGAATCATCCAGCATGACTGTTTCAAAGCGATTAAAAAGGGCTACAAACCAATCATAATTAATCCAAACAATCATACCTATACCCACAACAGCAGTGACAAAAGTAATTAAAGAAATCCGCCAATTTTTTGATTTGAATAAGTAGATTGCTAACGGAATCGCGATAATTGCAAAGGCAAGAATTCCCCCTCGCGATGCCGTAAGTAACAACATTGCCACTTCAAAAATCGCTATTAAAATCCAAAAGTAATTCCCTTTTGTGTTTTTAGCAAAATAGATTGTCGCAGGGATAAACATAACTAAATATGTTGCTATATAATTAGATATCCCCCAACCAAGTTTAATTGTCTTATTCTCAATAGCATATAAGACATCATCGACCCGTAAATAATAGATTAAAGTCTCCATGGCGACGACAATTCCCATTAAAACCATGGTTTTTAAAAGATATTGAATATGATCGTTATCCAATGAATTACGATAGAATAAATAAATCAAGGCATACAACAACCCAATTAATGAATAAAAAAGGTAATAGATCGTTACTTCTTCAGCATTAAACGCTGATAAAATCATCGCCAAAAACATAATCATGATACCCCAAAGCATTTTACCTTGCCAAAACTTGGTTTTAAAACGGATCATATGAATAATCATTCCCACAATTATCATCGGCGGTGTCATATACAGATAAAAAGGAATATCAGAAAAATCAGTGAAAACTTGGCTAACCATAAATAAACCCGATAGTAACAAAGGAACTGATGGCATCGCATCTTTGAATAATACAAATTGAACAAACATCAAAACTAAGATAATGGGCACTCCGATTGCTTCCAATCGAAACGTCCAGAAGATAATTGCCATAGCACTACAAATTAGCAAATACGGCGTTGATAGGGTAAATTTCTCGATTTTTTTTAGCATAGATTCTCCCATGTCGAGGGGCGCTATTCCGCAAATCAAATTCGGGCATTCGCAATTTCCGACTTCATTATATCATATGATAAAAACCAAAATATTTCTTGACAAAAATGCCACAATTTCACATCACAACAAACGCAATATTTTAATAAAACATGTTTATTTTGATTCTTTTTTTTCTTGACTATCACTCAAGGTTACTTATATATTGTATCAAAAAACGGAAAGAAAAGGCTAACGATGGAATTTTTTTCCCAATAAGCTAAACTCGCCAAACAAGATAAGAAAACAACGACGAATTGTGATTCTCGTCGTTGTTATCACTCTATAAAATTAAGTATTTAAAGCTTTAAAATTATATTTATTGGCGGCATAGAGTTTTTTGAATACTTTGTATACTTTATCGTAAATTATTTTATTGTCATAATTTGGCTTGAAGACATGAACGACCGGAATATATTTTTTGATGCTTTCTAAATAATCAATTACCCCAAGACCAACTCCGATGATTGCTGCCGCGCCAACAGCTCCGACATTTTGAGGATTAGCAACCACCTCAACAGTTCGGCCAATAATATCTGCCAAAATCTGACTTGTCACATCAGACAAAGCTCCCCCACCTACAAAGCGAATTTGGTTTGACGTTTTTATCTTCATATCTTGACATTCTAACATCCAACGCAGATGATAACACACACCTTCTAATACGGCTCGAATCAATTCGGTTTTTCCGGTCTCTAATTTAACATTAAAAAACATTCCCGCCGAATTTGGGTCTTCGAATGGACAGCGGTTCCCATGAAGCCATGGTGTAAAAATCAAGCCTCCGGCACCTGGCTTCACATCCTTAACCGTTTTTGTCAAATAATCATATAAACTGGTATAGACTGCTTCATGACTCTCAGTAATATGTTTCTTTTCCAAATACACCCCAATCTCATCGAGTGCAAGATGATCTTTGACCCACTCAAGACATTTCCCCGCAGTTTCCATTTCTGCAAAATAATTAAACCGACCACTTTGAGCGGCAACAATCGCACCAATCATCGCATCGGTATCGACATATTGTTTATCAACAATTGTTGATACCCATCCCGATGTGCCAGAGTAAATATGGGTATCACCAACATTGACACAACCAGCACCGATACCAATTAAGGTGGCGTCACCGCCACCGCCAAACACCGGTGTTCCTTCCACAAGTCCAAGTTCAGTAGCCGCTTTCTTGGTTAGACCACTAACCATATCTGTGGGTTTAATGATTCTGGGGAGATGCGCCATATTAACCCCAAACATTTTACAAAGTGATTTGCTCCAGCCAGTTTTTCCCTTCCTAGTATCATATAAAAATGTCGAAAAAGCTGAATCCTCAGTCATCACAAACTCATCAGTACACTGACAAATTAAATATTCCTTTACATCAAGCCATTTATAAGCTTTCTTAAAATTTTCCGGTTCGTTTTTTTCTAACCATTTGTATTTCCATAAAGGATCTTTTACACTTGTCGAAGCCGCACCGGTTATAATAATACTTTTTAATAACTTATAAATATTACATCCGGAAATCTGAATTCCCGTTGCCATCCCTTTTTGAATTTCCTTTTTTGCCCGTTGATCCATATAACTCATGGGTCGACGCACAGCTTTGCCGTTTTTATCAACAAGGACAATTCCTTGCATTTGTGAGCAAAAGGATATTCCAGCGACTTCAGATGGGGTAATGTCAGTATTTTTTATCAAAGTTTTCGTGGTATCGCACATTGCTTTCCACCACTCATCGGTATTTTGTTCAGCTCCGCCGTTTTCCATGATGTAAAGCCCATATCCTTGATTAGCACTGTTTACTAAAGTGATTCGCTCATTGATACAAAATAGGCACGTCTTAATACTGGTGGTGCCAATGTCATAGGCGATTACGTATTTCATAGTGACTTATCCCCATTGTTATGGTGAACAATGGCTGACTGGTCGAATGTAAATGCAGATTCCACAAATTTGAGAAGTTCGGTGACAACCTTTTCGTCATTATCCAAAATATCTTCTCCACAATATATTTTAAACCGTTCGCGGTAGTACTCACTACAATACGAAAAGTGCATCATCATCAGCAAATTATCAAAAAAGAAGGCAAACATCTTAGGGTCGATATCGCTGCGAATATCGCCATCTTCCCTGGCTTTAGCAATAAACTGAGTATATACTCTAGCAGATACACTTTCGATTTGTTTTGCCAGAATGGGTGCGAATTTCTTGCTACTGCCGGAAGTTATCTCATTATACATATTGATATAATTAGTATGTTCTCTTGAATAAAATTGCAGTGCACGAATAATTTTTTCCACCCGGGCAAGCAATTTTTCTTCGCCACTCATAAAATCATTAATTACTGATTCAAGGAAATCTAGACTTCGTCGTAAACATGCTAAAAAGAAAGCCTCTTTATCTTGGTAATATTTATATAATACTCCAACACTGATACCGGCTTTCTTTGCAATCACGTTAATGTTTGCCCGGTCCAAGCCTTTTTCGGCGAATTCCGCAATTCCGGTTTCTAAGATTTCCCCGATTTTTTCATCCGTCAGCTTTTTTAGCATTATGAATTACCTCCCTTTTACTTTTTGAGTTTAGAATATTTCAAAACATAAAATGTTCTTTGAATAAAAGCATCAAAAATTCCTAATCGATGCCGCTTTGGTAAAAATGTGGAAAATATCTCCGCTTCACAACTTTTCGTTAAAATCATCCCTACCGCTTCGGCATCTTCAAAACAGTTTCCTGTGCATAAAGCTCCGGCATTTCGAATGAAAACCGCATTTCTGTTCTTCAGTTTTTTACATGCCGATTTTGAATCACCACAGCGAATACTGACTCCGGCGATTTGGGCCAAATCATCAATGGCTGGATGCATGGTTTTTCCTGTCGCACTAACAGCCAAAACATCAGGTTCAGTGATATGAATAATACTGTTGACACCACTGCAAAGATATATTTTGGCATGAATAATCGCCGGTTCAAAGAGATCTGTTGGTAAAGCGTTTAAATCATAAGAATAAGTCTTATTCTCATATTCCAACGTAAATATATCGCCACTTCGTTTGCTGCTGCCCATGTCTGGGCAGTCCACAGGCAATGTCGCTCCCTTAGCTTGAGTTTTAAGATAGAGATTTCGACGGGCATCATCAGAATAGAAGGTAAGGTTATGACCACGAAGAACATAACTTCCGATTGCTTTTTCACAAACCGTTTCCAATGTTCGAGAAATGACGAAAGCATATGAATAATCTTTGCCAATACAAAGAGCCCCGTGATGCCGCATTAAGAAAGCTTGACTTTTAGGGTGTTTCTTAACGGCATCAGCGACGGCGTTACGAAGGGTTTTTGTTGATGATATTCCATATTCAGCACATGGAATAACATCCCCAAATATTTCCGCAAATTCGTCCGCGTAACCCCGTATATCTTCGCCGGCTATACTAACTACTGATGCCTTAGTTTGATGAGTATGTATGATAAAATTGGCTTCTGGTCGTAATCGGTACACATCCGCATGAATTCCTTTCTCAGTAGAAGGTTTAATGCTACCAGAATATGAACAATCACTAATATTAACCGTTACAATCTGTTCTGGTAAAAGTGTTTCATAGGCTTTACCACTGGGACTAATTACAAACTGTGTATCCGATATTCGAGCACTAATGTTACCCCATGTTCGCGCAATTAAACCATTTTTTATTAACTGTTTACCAGCCTGAATCACTAGTCTTTTAGCTTCGATTTCTGAATACATCATCCTTACTTTCTATCCTCCAAAAGCCCACATTTGGACATTACTCGTTCAAATCTTTGTAAAACATCATCAATCATCGCTTCAGTATAAGCGGCGCTGGTATAAAGACGTGATCCTGCCAAAGTTACTATACCCTCGGCCATATAAGCAGCACCCATATGCTCCATTTCCTTTTGACGGACACTGGTTTGCTTCAAAATCTCAGGGATCTTCCAAATTCGCTTCCAATCGACACAAAAATGCATCGTCCCAACCGTATCAAGATGACAGATTGATCCTTGATTGAAAGCCACAAAAGGAAGATTATATTTATTTATCAATTCCTGCAAACCTTTTGTCAGCCTGTCGCCCATGCGACCGGCAACTTCGCAAGCATTCGTTCTTTGAATTTCGCATAAAGTATAATATCCTGCAACACACGAAACCGGTGTTGCGGCCATGGTACCTCCGCATAATGCTTTGGGGATCTTTTTGCCTGATGAATCAAGTCCGGCGCCCAAATGTGCCATACAGTCTTTGTGTCCGCCAACTCCACCGGCACCGGGGTAACCTCCGGCAATAATTTTACCAAAAATCGTTAAATCCGGATCAACACCAAAATATCCTTGCGCCCCACCTTGTCCAATACGAAAGCCGGTTACTACTTCATCAAAAATGTAAAGCGCACCAAATTTGTGAGCCAATTGTTCGGCACCAACGACAAATTCTTTCGAAAGTGGACGGGTACCACTTTCTGGACCAACTGGCTCAATATAGACTGCAGCCGTTCCCCCAGTAAACTGATTACGTCGAAGTTTCCGTTCTAAATCATGTAAATCATTGGGAAAAAACTCATCGGTATGCTTAAAGACAAAAGAAGGAACCCCTTTAGACATCATCCCTTTGGTACCTGGAATTCGCATTCCATAAGCCAGTTGATCAGACCAGCCGTGGTAAGCTCCTCCCATTTTAAGAATGTTTTTATGTCCGGTTTTTAAACGCGCTATCCGGGCAGCACACATACAAGCTTCAGTTCCTGATCCTAGCATACGAAACATCTCAACTGATGGAACCATCTCGGATATTTTTTTAGCTAGTTTAAATTCATATTCATGAAACAATCCGGTTGATGGACCACAAGTATTTAAAAGATTGATAACCTGTTCACGAACAGCGACTGAGTTACTACCTAAAATCGTTGGTCCACCCGCTTGCAAAAGATCATAATACCAGTTGCCATCAAGATCATATAATTTAGCACCATCAGCTTTAGTAATGACAATTGGGAATGGGTAATTAAAGGCAAGATTATGCTGAACTCCTCCGGGTATGATGGCTTTAGCTTCATCAATCATAGCTTTAGACTTAAGACATTTCTGATTAAAATAATTGGCTACATAATCATCAAGATATTCACGTTTAAGCGAGTAAACTGGCTTCTTGATCAACTCATCCAATTGGTTTGTGATAGAAGTAGCATCCAAGTATTCATCAATTGCATAACCATTATATGCCATATGACAACTCTCCTTTATCATCTTGTGAGCCGTGGCTCACGTCTTGATTAAATAGTATCACCACCATTTTCACTTGTCAATATGACATTCAAAAAAGTTTTATCTTTTTAAAAATAATTAAGCATAAAAAAAGCCGTGATTTTCTCACGGCTATAATGCCACTGGTACCAGTGGCCGGACTCGAACCGGCACGCTTTCAAGGGCAATGGATTTTGAGTCCATCGTGTCTACCGATTTCACCACACTGGCATAGCACTAATTATTATACTATATTTTCGTAAAAAGAAAAGTAAAATTTTCTGTAAATTAAAAAGTTAAGATCAAAAAAACCGACTGCTAATGAGTCGGTTTTAAAGTTATAGCTTTGAAAGTTCTAACATGTCTTCTGTATATTGATTAGTATATAATTTGTAATACTGGCCTTGCTTGGCAATCAGTTCACGGTGACTTCCCTCTTCGGTAACAATACCTTGTTCTAACACTAAGATTCGGTCCGAGGCAACAATGGTAGACAAACGATGAGCCACTATGAACGATGTTCTCCCTTTAAGTAGTTTGTAAATTGCAGTCTGAATTGCTTTTTCGGTTTCCGTGTCAACTGATGATGTTGCTTCGTCTAAAACCAATATTTTGGGATCGGCAAGAATCGCTCGAGCAAACGAAATCAACTGTTTTTGTCCAACTGACAAATGGGATCCGCCTTCACCACATTCGGTTTGATAACCATTTTCAAACTTCATGATGAATTCGTGAGCCTCTACTGCTTTCGCCGCTGCAATTGCTTCATCGTCAGTAGAGCCAAGTTTGCCATACTTGATATTATCAATGACAGTTCCTGAGAATAAATGCGGCGTCTGTAAAACGTACCCTAAATTAGAATGCAACCATCCCAAACTACGTTCTTTGTAATCGACACCATCAATCAAAATTTTGCCAGCTGTCGGCTCATAGAATCGACAAATCAGGTTGACAATCGTCGATTTGCCAGCACCAGTATGACCAACGAGTGCAATTGACTGCCCAGCTTTTACTTTTAACGAAAAATCTGTTAAAACCTGTTCCCCGACATGGTACTTAAATGATACGTTTTGAAATTCTATATCACCTTTAAGCGGTTCAAAGTTTTCGCGTTTGTAATCAAATAACGTTCCATACTTGGCAATAACCGCATCGGTGTCGACAATATCGGGCTGTGTTTCCATTAATGAAACAACCCGTTCCGCCGATGCTTGAGCTTGTTGCATTCTCGCGTACGTCTCTGCAATGTTATTTACCGGATCAAAGAATTGCCAAACATATGTGGTAAACAAAATCAATGTCGTGATGTTTAATGCATCATTGATAACCATCGACCCACCGGCATAATAGATAGCCGCTGTGGTTAGAGCAATTAAAAAGATTACTGAAGGAAAATAAAATCCCCGAATTACCGCCGCTTTAATTGATTTGTTTCGCATATCGGTTGTCAGCCCATTAAAATCATTGTAATTATCGTTTTCAAGCACAAGTGTTTTAGTTGTTAAAGCCCCGGTGATGCCTTCATTAAAAGCCCCGGTGATCTTGGAATTGGTTTTCCGGATTTCTCGTTGTGACCTTAAAATATATTTACGGAACCAAGTTGAGATAAGTGCCAGAATCGGTACGACCGTAATTGTGATTAAAGCCAGTTGCCAATTGATAGCAAACATGACCACAATCAACAAAACCATTAACACAATGCCCCAAGTTAAATCAATGACACCCCATGACAAGATATCGGAAAGATTCCTAGTATCAGCGGTCATGCGCGCCATAATCCAACCTGTACGGGTGCGATCATAATAGGAAAATGGCAGTTCTTGCAAATGATGAAAAGCTTTCTTGCGAATGTTATAAGCAAGTTCAGCCTGAACTCGACCAGCAAACTTGATGAATAGATACACCATGATTGCTGAGAAAATGATATATAAAACATAAAACAAGACAAAGTATCCGATGTTATCATAATTCGGATTGACGGTATCATTTAATCCCGGTCGCAGAATATAATCAACTGCGTATTTGGAAAATAATGGATATATCACATCCGTTGATGCCAAAAGGCTCATACTAACGATGGCAATTAAAATTTGCTTTTTCAATGGTAGCATGAATGAGAGGATCTTCTTCCAAACCTTAAAATCAATTTTTTGCGAAGTAAAACTTTCTTCTTCGAACAATTCGTCATTGTTACTCATCCTGCTCACCTCCTTCAATCTGGAAGTCAATCTTTGACTGAATTTCCCAGATTTGTTGATAAATTCCGCCTTTTTTTAGCAATTCAGCATGCGTCCCGACTTCAGCGATAACACCTTTGTCCAAAACAAAAATCCGATTTGCTTCTTGAGCGGTTGTAATACGATGGGTAATAATAAAGACGGTGGATTGCTTCCACTCTTTTTTCAAAGCTCCGCGAATTTCCAAATCCGTTTCGGTATCAACAGCAGACAATGAATCATCAAAGATTAGAATCGGCTTGGGTTTAAGTAACATTCTGGCAATTGCCACTCGTTGCTTTTGGCCCCCAGATAATGTGACTCCTCGTTCTCCAACAAGGGTTTCATACCCTTTTTCAAAACCAACAATATCTTCATGAATCCGTGCGATTTTTGCTACTGATTTAACCCGTTCTTGATCGAGATTTCGATCAGCAATCTTTATGTTCTCTTCAACGGTTTTAGAAAACAAAAATGGTTCCTGAAGAATGATGCCAACATTGTTACGTAAATGATGTTTTTCGATATTTTTAATTTCGATGCCGTCAAAATAGATGGCACCGGTTTCGGTATCTAACAATCTTACCAACAAATTCATCAAAGTTGATTTTCCCGAACCTGTCTTTCCAACAATTGCAATTGTCTCGCCGGGTTTAACGTGGAAATTTATGTCGTTTAATTGATGATATGTTGATCCCGGGAATTGAAATGATACATGCTCAAAAACAACCTCGCCAGTGATTTTTGGTGTTGTCGAAGCGGATTCATGAGCGTATTCATCGTCTTGAGACAAAATCGCATCTAAACGCGTTATAGCCACAGTTGCTTTGGAAAAATCACCAACAAGCCGACCAAGATGACGCATCGGCCAAATGATATTACCAGCATATGCTAAAAAGGCCGTGAAGACGCCAAGTGTGATTATGCCTTTGGCGGCATATATAACGCCAACAACGGATATTATGCAAAATTGAGCGAAGCAAATGATATCTGTTCCCGACCAGAAAGACGCCATTTTTATTGTAAGGCGGATATCTGAGTCGGTAAATTTTCGGTTTAACACTTCAAATTTTTCGACTTCATACTTTTCATTTGCAAAGGCTTTAACTACTCGGGACCCACTGACATTTTCCTGAACATCAGTTGTCATATTGGATTCATTTTCTTCAATAACTGTGAACATTTTTTCGACTTTTTTAAAGTATGCTATCGCGATTCCTAGTAAAATTGGTGAAGCCGTAAGCGTAATAAACATTAAATCAACATTCAGTTTCGACATTTGCCATATCGACAGCCCAACAAGTAATACTAAACGAGCAACTTCAATAATTTGGTCGGCAACAAAGAATTTATATGTTTCCACATCAGAGGTACAACGTTGGATTAAATCTCCCGTTTCTGAGTGAGTATGGAATGAATATCCCATGTTTTGGAGTTTACGATAAAGATTGTTACGCAAATTAAAGGCGACGCGTTCGCCGAAATACGCCGATGATACTCGGCGGAAAAAGATTGCTATGGAACGTACCAAATCAACGGCAATTATCATCAATGCCGCTAAAATTAGTTGCGTTTTCGTGTCCGGTGCTTCAACCAATACATATAAATAGTTTGGTAGAGTCGATCCGTTGTTACTGTAATCCAATACGTAGTCAATAATGTGCTGAGTGAAGAGCGGAATTAGTGTCCGTGCGTAAGAAATTACATATAATAAACCAAAAGATATAATCAGCAAATACCAATGTTTTCCCATCCATTTGAACATCAATCGGAGGGAGCTGTTTTTCTTCTTATTGGTTTTTTCCATTAATTGTGAAGCATCCATATCAATCACCTCGTTTCTTCGAATATGGATCTTTGAGGTGCAGTTTTAATTACATTTTCGCAATCGTTTGCATGCCTAATATCTTCATGCCATCGTCCAGGATTGCCCGGATTAAATAAATCAAGTGTTCCTTTGTCTTACGTTCTTGTAAATCGGTTACCGCAAACCGTTCTTTGCCATATAGACTATTGAATTGTGCGGCTAGATTAAGTAAATATTTCGCTAAAATCGAAGGTGCAGCCTCTTGACAAGCTTTTTCAATGGTTTTGCCATAATCACCAGCGGTCTTAATAATATCAAAGAAGACATCTTGTGAAAGCAAGTTAAAATCAATTTCGCCATCATATCGAAATTGGTCGAGTGCGAGAATTGAAGTAATCCTAACTGACGTGTATTGAAGATACGGCCCCGTTTGGCCTTCAAATTTTACCATATCTTCGAGATTGAACTCAAAATCGTTAGCACGATAGTTTTTTAAATCATTGAAGATAATGGCACTCACGCCAATCTTTTGCGCAATGTCATCTTTATTTTCAAGTTCGGGATTCTTTTCTTCAATATGTTGTTTTGACAACTCAATCGCTTCGGTCAAGACGTCAATTAATTTAACAACTTTGCCTTTTCTGGTTGACATTTTTTTGCCATCCTGAAGAACAAGCCCGAAATTTACATGTTCAAATTCATCGAAATAATTATAGCCCATTTTCTTTACGAGGGCCTTTAATTGTTCAAAATGCAATTTTTGTTCATTACCAACGACATACAAGCATCGATAAAAATGATATGTCTGTTTGCGATAAAAGAGGGCAGCTAAATCTCTAGTAATATATAATGTAGAGCCATCTGACTTTTGAATCAAAGCCGGTGGTAGTTGATCGCCCAAATCAACAATCATTGCTCCTTGGTCGGCTTTTAGTAGTCCTTTAGCCGCCAGTTCATCGATGACTGGTTGCATCTTGTCGTTATAAAATGCCTCACCATCATAGGAGTCAAATTTGACATCCAACAATTCATATACTTTCATATAGTCGGCAAGAGAAACTTCCCGAAACCAGTTCCATAAAGCCACATATTCCGGATTTCCCAATTCGAGTTCTTTGAAGATTCGTCTGGCTTCATCATCCATTTTTGGATTTGTCTTTACCAATTCATGAAATTCTACATAAAGCTTAACTAGTTCATTGATTGGATCTTTTCTGACCATTTCCTCATCGCCAAAATGCTGATATGCAAAGATGATTTTGCCAAACTGAGTACCAAAATCACCAAGATGATTGATTCGGACAACGGTGAATCCGCATTTTTCGTACAGGTTGCCAATTGCTGCGCCAATAATGGTCGACCGGAGATGTCCGATTGAAAATGGTTTGGCGATATTTGGTGATGAATAATCAATACATACCGTCTTTCCTGTTCCAATCTGCATTGATCCGTAATTTTTCTCATTCGCTGCAAAGGTATCAAAAACCCCCTTAGCCACGATCGATTTGTTTAATGACAGATTTATAAACCCACCCATGCTCGAGATATTAGCTACCATATCCGCTAATTTTGATGTCATAATGGCATCCGAAACAATTTGAACCGTTTGGGAAAGCGGCAGAATAATTGCTTTGGCAATTGCAAAAACCGGAATCGAAATATCTCCTTGATTGAGTCGTTTCGGTTCTTCAACAATCACAGTGATTGGTTTATTAAATTGAGCTGAAAGGACATTTTCTAATGTCGTTTTCAGATTGGTTTTAATGGTATCGATCATGATAGTCACCCCTCCCTAAATAAAAAAATAAATTCGGACTCCATCTAGAGACCAAATCTACTTTTGATATACTTTAACATTTCGGTCTGTGTATAGTAAAAACTGATTTTAGTCTGATTCAGGCTTTTGATCATTTGTTGATTTTGCCTGATTGCTTCATCAATTTTCACCCACATTGGAATTAATCCCATTTCCTCTTCATAGTCTTCCAATTTGGAGGAAATGAAATGCATCACGTCCACATGATAATAGTCGGAAACAATTTTTGCGACTTTACCATACAGTGAACGTGACTCCCGGATTTCTTCGGTATACCCGATATGCTCAATGACTTTTACCTGAGTAGCTCCGATTTCTTCTAGAAGTTCGCGGTGTAAAGTATCCAATTTAGACTCATTGAGGATTAATCCACCTCCAGGAGTCCCATACATTTGGTCAGTATTAGAATACATAAGTAATATCAAGTTGTCGTGAATAATAACGGCTCGCACAGCTTCTTTGGCAGTTATTTTGGGTGGGATTTCGACTAGCGAATCCGTAATAACCATCAGTGGACCCATCATTTCACACTCCTCCCTTGATACCAAATACTATTTTAGCATAATTTATTTTAAAATAATACAAATATTAAATCAATCATCCGACAATTGAGCTATTTTAGCAAATCGCGCGTCAATCAATGCGGTTTTTTCGTCAATCTCCGCAACTACTCGAGCATATTCGTTGGGATCATTATAGACCCATTCCTCAAACTGTGATTGCCGTAATTTTTCGATTTCATGATGGAATTTATCGATTTCTGCCTCCAAACGTCGGATTTCCGCATTATTACTTAAAGGTTTTTCTCGTTGCGTTTTTTTCGGTTTGTCAATCGCTTTTTGGCTAACAAATTCTTTAAATTCATCATAATTGCCATCAAAGATGATTGTTCCTTCGGTATCCAAATGCACAATTTTTGTGGCTACACGATTGATAAAATAACGGTCATGAGAAATAAAGATAATCGGACCTTCGTAACTTTCAAAAACATCCTCGACAATATTTTTTGTTTCTAAGTCAAGATGATTTGTCGGTTCATCAAGGATTAAAAGTTCTGGCTCTTCGAGCATTAAAAGGCAGATGGTCAATCGGACTTTTTCGCCACCGGAAAGCACTTTAACGGTTTTAAAAACATCTTCTTCGACAAATAAGAATCGAGCCAAAAGACTGCGTACTTCACCTAATGTTTTTTGTGGATATCGATCATGAACCGTTGATAAAACCGTCAATTCCTCATTCAAACCGGCTAAATTTTGATCAAAATAGCCAACCTTTTGCGGCTTATGAATGATTATCTCTCCAGATAAAGCTGGTATGTCTTTCATCAAAGTTTTTATCAAGGTGGTTTTACCGATACCATTGGGGCCGATGATACCAATCTTTTCATATCCGCGCATAACAAACGAGATATCGGTTTGTAAAGGTTTGTCGTAACCGACGGTCAGATTTTTCGCTTCTAAGATTACTGCTTCAGTAGGCCGTTTGCTCTTGAAGGCAAAATGAACAGCCTCATGACCGTTTGTAGGCCTTTCAATTCGGTCAATCCGAGCGATTTTTTTTATCCGATCTTGAGCTGATTTAGCTTTTGTGGCTTTATAGCGAAACCGATCGACAAAACTTTGCAAATGCATAATTTCCTTTGTCTGTTTGTTAAATGCTTTAAGAAGCAGTTCAAATCGGCGGACTTTTTCGATTTCATAACTATCAAAATTACCAAGATACATTGATGCTGTTTTCTGGTCAATCTCATATATTTTAGAAACAACTTTATTGATGAAGTATTTATCGTGAGTAATAACTAAAACGGCTCCATCATATTTCCGTAGATAATCTTCAAGCCATTCGATAATTTCTATATCCATGTGATTTGTGGGCTCATCAAGAATCAAAAGCTCTGGTTTTTGCAACAGTAATTTGGCAAAAGCAATTCGCGTACGTTCGCCTCCGGAAAATGTCGAAATAACGCGATCATAATCGGCTTTTTTAAAACCAAATCTTGTCAATATCATATCGATAAAATAATGGTATTCATATCCACCTTTTTGTAAGAATTCGTCTTCAATTTGACTATATCTTTTCAAGATAATATCATCACTGTGGATAGCAAGTTCGGCCACAACTTCATTTAAGGTATTCTCTAAGACAATTAAACTATGAAAAACTAATGACATTTCTTCAATAAGGGTCTTGGAAAGATCTGATATCACATTTTGATCCAAATAGCCGATTGCCGTCGATCGAGCGATGGTTATTTCGCCACCATCAATTGGAAGTTCTCCTAATATCATCTTAACAATGGTTGATTTTCCAACCCCGTTTTCGCCTATTAAAGCAACTTTTTCCCCTTCATTGATATCTAAAGAAACGTTTTCAAATAATACTTCTCCCGAAAACGATTTCCTTAGATTTGATATTTTTAATAAGCTCATTGGATCACTTCCCTTCGGTTAAATGCCGTGGTTGTCGAGTTTCTCAGACTTTATTTATTATAACATGCGTCCTATAAACTTAGCACTAAAAGTTCGACTAAGCAAAAAAAAGTTCCGCGTTTTCGCAGAACTTGAGAATCAAAACAGTGATAACACTGCCAAAATCGTATAATATAAGCCCGCTAAAGTCAATAAACCACCTGTGATGCGAGCTACGAGAAGTTCTTCTTTCCGAGGTTCAGAGGTTTGTTTATATTTGCGTTTTTGGATGGCTTGTATAATTTTTGTACTGCGAAACAAAAATTGACAACCGATTAAAATAAAGAAAAGACCAATTAAAATGCCAAGTATCTTCAAAAATAATTGTGGATCCATATTTAATTACCTCGTTTCTTTTTTTCTGGTTTGGTATTGGCTTCCGTCTTTTTTTGGGGGAAAGCAATCACAAATCGCGCTCCGCCGTCGGCACTCTCCGTGGCTTTTACTGTGGCATTGTGGTGGTCAGCTATCGCTTTGACAATAGTTAATCCTAATCCAGTGTGGCCTTTATAGCCGGTATAATAGCGCTCAAATACTTTTTCGCGTTCCATTTCTGGGATTCCAGGTCCATCATCTTCGAATATGATTCGCAGGTAATTTGGCCCCGAAGAAATCGAGATTGCTATTTGGGTCTTAGCATAACGAATACCGTTTGAAAGAATGTTGGTGAAGGCTGTTTCCAACCGCTCTGGATCACCGGTTAAGTAATGATTTTCTTCGGCGTTATGAAAATTCAAATCGATTTTAGCGTCCTTAGCAGCCATCTGGACAGCATTCATGGCATCACTAATGACATCGACAATATTAATTCTTTGAAAATGAAAGGCTTCCTGAATTGAGTCTAAGCGTCCTAATAATAAGATCTGATTTATTGTATCTTTTAATTTCTCGCTTTCGGCCATAATAATACTACAAGCATTCTTACTTTCCTCATCAGAGAGCATGTTATACTTCATGGCTTCAGCGTAACCATAAATATTTGTCAAAGGTGATTTCATCTCATGGGAGAAATTATGCAAAAACTCTTGTTCGCTTTGACGATAATCATAAAGTCGCGTGCTGGCCTTTTCAAGTGCAATACCCAATTCATTGAACTCAAAGGTACTAAAAACTGGTCGCGGTTCTGGCTTGGCATCGGGATTAAGGTGGTTAGCGTATTCAGCCAATTCATTAATCGGTTTGGTAAGTGATCGTGTTGAAAAAAAAGATACCGTCGAAATTGATAGAATTAAAAATGCGATGCCGATAAATCCAGCATAAAAAATTCGATCTTCTTCAATCACCAAATCTGGACCCCGGAAGATTAGTACTCGGTACGGTGTTCCGGTAACAAGTTCAGAAGTATAATAGTACTCTTGGCCTTCAAAATAAACAGTATAGACTTCATATCCTATCGGTGATACTATTGCTGTCGATAAATCCGGAAATCCAACATCGAAAGTTGAATGTACCATCGTATCGCCTGTATAAACCATCATCTCCACACCAGTGACGCCTTTGACAGTTTCAAAGTCTTCAACCAATTCCTCGATTGTTTCGCCATCAAGTGATTTGACAATGTTTTTATTCATATCAACAACATTTGAATACACCAAACGATCAATCGCATCTGTCAAAAAATAACGAGTCAGCATGACTGCCACAAAAAAACTGATGATTAATAATATTGCGAAATACAGAATCTGTTTAATCCGTATTTTCATGTTCGTTTCGTGCGCTTTCATCTACGACCTTATACCCGAATCCGAAAACGGTCTTAATCTCGACTTTGGCTTTGGCGATGGTTAATTTCTTGCGAATCCGTTTAACCAAATCATCAACGCTACGTGTGCCTTCAATGACTTCCCATTTCCAAATTTTGCGGAGTAACTCTTCCCGAGAAAAAGCTTTAAAAGCGTTTTTAGATAACAATAGGAATAAATCATATTCCTTGGAAGTAAAAGCAATCGGTCCCTCAGGAGAGGTAATTTCCCGTTCCGTCATTTTATATGTGAGATTTGCCAGAGTAAAAGTTCCCGAATCGTCTGCAGATTCGAGTTGGATACTCCGGCGAATCAAGGATTTGACTCTAACTGCCAATTCACGTCCCGAAAAGGGTTTTGTAATATAGTCATCCCCGCCAATTTCCAATCCAAGAATTCGGTCAGTTTCCTCGCCTTTAGCGCTAACAAACAGGATTGGCACCATGCTTTTTTCCCGAATCCTTGTACACACGGAAAAACCACTGATGTCTGGTAGCATAACATCCAAAACATAACAATCGGGAATCCGATCTTCAATGGCGGTCAATAGCTCTCTGCCCGTTCGAAAAGTGTTAACTTGGAACCCTTCATATATCAAGAATTTTTCGATGATCGCGCGAATATGGTCGTCATCATCAAGAACGTATACTAGTTTTGCCATTTGCAATCACCTTCCTATATAATCATTATTATATTATCACATTTTTTTTACTCTGTACGCGATTTTTTACATCAATCTTACAGAATCAAAGAAAAAAAGGATGCTTAATCCAAGCTAACGGCGTGGAAACAAGGCATCCTTTATCGATTATTTATGACTATTTGATATCTTCAATGCGTTTTTCAATTGGTGTTTCCATTAAAATCGGGTTTTCAAGTAACCGTTTAAATTCACGAAGCGAATTACCGAAATACAACCCATCGCAAATCCGTTCATCGATAACCGCTCCGACTTTCATAATCTTAACGATCCCAAATTTTTCGTCTTCAGCGTCAAGAACAACGGGTTCATACTTTTCTTTGCCCATAGAAAGGAAAATCGATGTCGTTCCAAAATTATAGATATGATGAAAAACATATCCCATTTTTATCGATTTCATATTGGTTATGAATAATGATGTATGAAAAGGTGATATTTTGAGAATTGATTTTGGCAACATTCCATGTTTATCAAAAAACTTTAGGGTTCCTACTAAAAATTTAATCATCCCATTGGGTACGAAAGTCAAAAGCTTTGCCAATTTATCGGTATCATTTTCAGCAACAACCTTTGAATTAGCTCGGATTTCTTTTTCCAAAGCTTCATGGATTGTAAGCAAATCTTCAGTACCGGCAAATGTCAATTTAACTGTCGTCTCATCGGCAGAATCTTTTAATGCTTTTTTGATTGTAAAAGCGACTTCAATATCATTACGTTTAAAAACACGACCGTTCATAATGAAACGGTTAAGTCTCGGACGGAGAGCCAACACTCTAACAATCGCGGCAATCAAAATATCCATATATGTCATGTGAATATCTTGTTTTCGTTTGCTAAAGATGTATTCATCCATGCCTTTACAATTGATTTCGTAAAGCGTCATGACCATGGCATCGTTTCGCTGAGTCATAATATGAGGTGTAAGTTTCATAAGTGGATCAATAGTTTTGATCTTTTTCCCGTCGGGTCTGATTCCAAACATAGTCTAATCGTCCTCCGATAAACATTTGTAATGATTCTATCATAATGCTCCATATTATTCAAGGTTATTCACCTAAATATGGCATTAATGTAAAAGACCATTCCGTATTTTTTATTTATTTTAAACGAAATACTTCATTTTTTACATCAATTACTGGCCTTTATCCATCAACAAAAAATTCCTGTGGAAATTGTGTAAATTTGATTGTTAATGAACATCATATTTGGTATAATTAACGCAAAATGAGGGAATAATTAATGAAAAAACAACGAATATACTACACGATTTTGCCTTTTGTCACTATGGTTGTGGCCCTTTTAATTACATATTGGTTAAATCAAGTTTACGCTGATAACTTTGGCAATCCTGGAGTTGACTATAGTTTTATTTTTCAGGAGTTTAATGACTCCATACCTTTTCTTGATTGGACCATTTATCCATATGTCTCCGCATACCTTTTTTGGCCTTTGACTTTCTTTTATATCGGCTATCGTAGCAAACGCAATATTTATACCATTTTGCTCATCAGCCTTATTACTTTTGGCATTTGTGGATTATGGTATTTCTTCTTCCAATCCGATGTACAAGCTTGGCGTGACACTTCTGGCTTGTTTGTTCGACCAATTTCAGAACTGAATTTTACAGAACGCCTAGTATTGACAATATACAATTCTGCCGGGCCCCGTAATGCTTTACCATCAATGCACTGTGTTATGTGTTGGATTGCCATTTGTGGTGTCCGACTAGATAAGAAAATGCCACTTTCAGCGAAACTATTTATCATCTTGTTATCGGTAGCCATTATGATTTCTACCCAAACCACCAAACAGCATTATATCATCGATACGATTGTTGCAATAGCTTTATGCGAATCCGTATACTGGATATTCAAAAAATCAAAAGCCGTTGTTGCTCTCGAAAATTTCTATTCCCGAATTAATAGCAAGCTAGGCATTGATTGGGATGGCATTATTTAAATTAAAATTAAAAAGTTTAGAGCCGATGTCGGTTCTAAACTTTTTTTCTTATTTAATGTTGGTTTCGGGACTGATCGGTGGTTGAGCAGTTCGTTTCTGAACCTTCGCCGCAATGTAGATGGGAATTAATGTTAATAAAGCCATGGCCGCGGCCACATAAAACAATGCATTGGATGCAGAAAATCCGGCTTCATTATATTCGTTGACCATGGGGAAGCCAAATGTCTTGACTATCAATGAGCCGATTGCTGGTCCAATGACCATCGGGATACAGACATAAAAGAATAGCCTTACTCCCTCTAGCTGAGCACGTTGATCTTCAGGGTATAGATTCTTTACCCAAATCATCAGCGCCTGATAGACACACATGTATCCTGCCCCTACTAAAGTGATACCCGCAATCAAACCAACGATGTTAGGGATAGTGATAACGAATAATCCGACAATATTTGTTAATACTGCCACAGTAAGTACCAAAGGAAATTGACCACGATTAATGAACTTACTAGCTAGAATTGTCGCCGGAATCGCGATAATTAGTCCAACCCCCATAATTAGCCCAGCATCGCCGGTTGAATAATGCAAAGTATAAATCAAATAATTAAGAATATGCGGAAAATAGACATTGAAACTGATAAAGAAAGCCGCAAATATGATCAAAGTCCATAACAACAAGGCATGTTTCTTAAAAAGTTTAAAGTTAAAGGCGCTTCCAAATTGATGCCAAAATCCTTTTGGATCTTTATTTGGTTTCAAAGTCGGTGATTCTTTTACCATAAAGAAAGAAAATACACCGACACCGGCAATCATGACTCCCATGATAATAAAAAATCCAAAATAGTCGACTTGCTGGATTATGATTCCCGATACAACTGTACCAATAATGGTAGCGATGACGGGTTGAACGGCTATAGCCGCTCCAAGCCCACCGCGATTGGTGGGAGTAGAGATATCCGTTGTCCACGGATTGAAACCAGCATCATTACCCAAAGAACCAAAAAAACTCATTATGGCATCAGCGAAAACAACAGATGTCGCTATCAACATATAGTTACCACGTGGTAAAAACTCTGTCGTTCCAAAGAGAACCGTCGTTACACCCCACATAATATAACCAACTGCGATAAACTGCCGACGTTTACCTAAACGATCGCTCCACGTCCCATTAATAAAGGTAGATAATGTCGTGACAATCGCTGAGATGGCGACCATCCAAAAAATGATATCCGGATCAGGTATGATTTTTTCATACAAAAAAGTATTAAACCATTGATTTTCGATATTCCAACAAAGTTGACCGGCTAATCCGGCAACCCATATGATTGTCCAGTTTTTAGCTCCAATCCCATTTTTTTTGTTGATTGTCGGTTTTTCCATACGAAATGCCTCCAACTTGCGCTCACAATGATATCCGAACGCGTTTTCCTCATTATACTATGAGCAAAACCACATGTAAACAGACCTTTCAAAATAAAAAAGCATTCATGCAGAATGCTTTTTTGATTCTTTATTTTTTCACTAAAATTGCCTAGTTTTCTTCTGATTGCCGCAGTCTTCGCGAATCCCATTTTTTTCGTTCTGATGTATTTAAAAGCATCTTGCGCATCCGAATCGACTTTGGTGTTATTTCCACCAACTCATCTTCATTTATATAATCCAAACACATATCAAGTGTCATTTTTCGTGGCCTTTTTAGGACGGTGGTGAAATCTTTAACTGATGAACGAGTATTTGTTTGTTGCTTTTCCTTAACGACGTTGACGGCCAAATCCGCTTCTCGATTGCTTTCGCCGATAATCATGCCCTCGTAAACACGAACTCGTGGTTCAATGAACATCGTTCCTCTTTCTTCCAACCCACCAATTGCATATGCGGTGGTTAATCCCTCTTCCATGGAAACTAAAACACCAATTTTTCGTTTTCCTGCCATAATTGACTCCATTGGCCGGTATTCTAAAAATGTATGGTTAATAATTCCATATCCCTTTGTTGCGGTCATAAAATCGGTCATAAACCCGATTAACCCTCGAGATGGCATCGTATAGTTCAGTCGCGACTGATTTTCATGAGTTGACATTGACTCAAGCAATCCATGACGATTACCAATCAGTTCCATGGCAGGACCAACACTTTCCAAAGGACAATCGACTTGTACACTTTCAAAAGGCTCGCATTTTATTCCGTCAATTTCCCTAATAATGACTTTTGCCTGTGAAACTTGGAACTCAAAACCTTCGCGGCGCATGTTTTCAATAAGAATTCCCAAATGCAATTCTCCTCGTCCAGATACAATCCATTGCTCCGATTGTCCAAGACGTTGATATTTAAGAGCTAAATCTTTTTGGGTCTCCTTATATAGTCGATCATCAATCTTTGTGGAAGTGACATGTTGCCCTTCCTCTCCCGAAAATGGGCTTGTGTTAGTTCCAAAAGTCATCATGACGGTCGGTTCGCCAATCATTATGAGCGGTAGTGGCCTTTCAAATCCAATATCACAAACCGTTTCACCAACATAAATATCCGGTAACCCAGATATCGCAACGATATCGCCAGCAAAAGCTTCAGATATTTCTACCCGGTCAAGTCCCATAAACCCAAATAATTTTTGAATTCGGAATTCCTTGAACGAACCATCAACGCGAATACAGGTCACCATTTCGTTGACTTTCATTTTACCTGATTGAATTCTACCAATACCCATTCTGCCAACATAATCATTGTAATCTAATAGAGATGGCTGAAACTGTAGTGGAGCATCTATATCCGTTTTTGGCGCTGGAATTGCTTTAATAATGGTGTCCAGCAAAGGAATCATCGTATCGCCGGGTTTAACTTCAGGAGTGTAACTTGCTTGCCCATTGATACCCGAAGCAAAAATGACGGGGAAATCAAGTTGATCATCGTTGGCACCAAGTTCAATGAATAGTTCCAGCACTTCATCAACGACTTCAATTGGTCTAGCCGCATAGCGATCAACTTTGTTGATAACAACAATTGGTTTTACTTGAGCTTCTAGAGCTTTCTTTAAAACAAATCGCGTTTGTGGCATAGTACCTTCAAAAGCATCGACTAATAAAACAACACCATCAACCATATTCATAATTCGTTCAACTTCGCCGCCGAAATCAGCATGACCAGGAGTATCAAGAATATTAATCCGATAACCAGCATAATTAATCGCTGTATTTTTAGCCAAAATGGTTATTCCGCGCTCGCGTTCGATGACATTGGTGTCCATCGCTCGATCCGCAAGATGTTGAGTATCTCTTATTGATAGCGATTGACGCAATAATCCATCCACAAGCGTGGTTTTTCCATGGTCAACGTGAGCGATAATCGCAATATTTCTAATTTCCATGATGATTCTCTCTTTCTATGGTTTCCGTGATTTTATCAAAGAAGCCATGTCCTTTGGCAATGGTGCCATTACCGTTATCGGCGTGGTTTTAAACGGATTGGAAAACGAAATTGTTTCGGAATGCAAAGCCGTTCTTTTGATTAATGTGGCATCGCCACCATAAATAGGATCTCCCAATAATGGGTGACCGATATATGCCATGTGAACGCGGATTTGGTGCGTTTTTCCGGTAACGAGTCGCAAGCGAACTAACGAGTATTCGACATATTCTTCGACAACTTCGTATTCCGTTATTGCTGGATCGCCGGTTGATGCAACTCTAAACTTATTATTAACATGACGATCTTTGCTGATAGGCATAGAAATCGTTCCTTGTTTGCTTTCTAACTTCCCGGATACTAAAGCTAGATAACTTCTTTCAATTTGGTGATGATCCCAAAGGTGGGAGTAATAACTATGAGCAAGGAAATGTTTCGCTATCGCAAAACATCCCGTTGTATCTTTATCTAATCGATGTAGATATCGAATCTGTCGGTTGTAACCACGATGTTCATAAAAGGCTGAAATCCAGTTAACAAGGGTTCCAATTTGATCTTTTTTTTCCGGATAGATAATAATACCGGAAGGTTTATCGATAATTAACATCCAATCATCTTCATATAATACTGATATTTTCTTGTTTTCGGATATATAATCGCGTTTTTCAAATAGAGTCAAATCTATTTTAATGACGTCCTTTGGTTTTAATATAGTGGCGAAAGAAGCAAATTCATCGTTAATTTGAATCACATTTGCTTCCTGCATTTTTCGATGTTTCTTATCACCAACGAAAAAAACGTCAATAAGGTCTGCAAGCGTGTGTCCAACCCATTGGTCGCCAACTGAAATAATTAATGTCTCCATAACGTTTTCCTCCTTCAATGATATTCGAAATAAAAAACCGGCATCAACGTCGGTCTATAGCTGCTAGGCACCAGAAACGAAGTCGGTTGCGGCGACTAATATTCCTGCTTCCCAGGGATTATACCCCTGACACCTCCCCGAGGACGGGGTGAGTCACCGCGATAACGGGGGATTAGATGAACATGCATATGCATGATGCTTTGTCCAGCATCAATGCCATTATTAATACCAACGTTATAGCCATCAGGCTGGTATTGCCGATCCAATTCTATTTTTAGCGTTTTTAAGGCCTCGCCGATAGCAATTAACTCGTTATTATTTGCCATGAAAATGGTCTCAAAATGGCGCTTT
>Ga0172381_10000366_pt1 | contig 54721 bp, 43 predicted proteins | sample Leawel6488metaG_FD_119754 | JGI IMG/M metagenome (GOLD analysis project Ga0172381, IMG submission 119754) | Leachate microbial communities from a municipal landfill in Southern Ontario, Canada - Leachate well 64-88 metaG | ecosystem: Engineered > Solid waste > Landfill > Unclassified | place... | reverse complement strand
CCTTGCTGCCGCTCCAATCGCCGGTTGCCGTGCAGGAGGTAGCATCGGTGGAAGTCCATTTTAAGGTAAAATTACTGCCGCAGGTGCCGTCGCCGGTCGAAGTCAGGCTGACGGTCGGCTTTTCATAGCAGGATCCGTCGGCACATTTATCGATGCAGGAACCATTGCTGCAAACCTCGGTGGTCACGCAATCGGTTACCGTGTTCCATTCCAGACAGCTGTCGGTATCGTAATTGCCACAAGTTTTGTAGCCATTACCGTCACAGACACGCTGGTTTTTTTTGGTACATTCGTCGGTACAGGCCTTGATGCAGGAACCGCCGCGGCATTCCTCATCACTATCGCAATCAGTTACCGTGCTCCATTCCCTACACTCGTCGCTGTCGTAGTTGCCGCAGGTTTTGTAACCATTACCGGAACAGACTTTTCCATTGCCGCTGCATTCATCGGTGCAAGCAACGCAAACCGGGCCGCCATTAAGCTCACCCGCAAAGATTGTTGGGAAGCTAGTATTGTCACTGGTAAAAGGTGTTATGCACTCACCCTCGTAGGCATCAACCTGGTTCTGACAGGTATCGGTTTTAACCGAAATTATCCGGGTTTCCCCGGGTTGGATCGATATAGTATTGGTATCATATAGAGTTTGTGTGGAAAGCCATCCCGACGCGGGATTCTGCACATACACGCGGTACGAACAAAAACTGGCGGTCGTGGCCACGCAAGTGGCACTGTTGGTTATTTTGATGGTCGCCTGGCCTCCGCCGGCACCGTTTGAAAGGACGGTTCCCGACAAACAGGGATGGGCGTTGGCGGTATCGGCCCAAATCGCAAAAACCGCAAGAATAGTGCCGATGGTTATTAAAAATTTGGTAATTGTCGTCATGTTTTTTTATTTTTAAACCAGGATTGATTATTGTGTGTAGTATAGCAAATATTTGCCATTTTGTCAATACTATGTCCCAAGCGATTTTGCTTCAAATAATAGTTTTTGTCCAGTGTCAATATTAAAAAAAGCATAGGCGTGGCCTATGTCTTTCGCAAAAAAAAGAGCGGAATTCCTTCCGCCCGGTCATTCCTCCAAAATCGTGGTCTCGATTATAATACGTTTTAAGTCCTTTCCCGGCGGCCAGCAACTGACCAGCGCCAGGGAATTGCCGGATACCGTGGGCTCGGGAACGCCGTCCTGGGGCGTTACCACGCGCGTGGTAACTACGGAATAATAACGGGTAATATTGTTATAGGTTACCGCCACCATATCCCCTTTCTGCAATTCGTTGAGGCGGCTAAACACCCAGTCGTATTTTATTTTGGGCCAGCCGGTGGGAGCGCTGTGACCTAAAATCACGGTTTGGCCGTTTTGGCCAAACGGCACCGACCCGGGATAAAGCACTACGCCCGAGTCCAAAAGATCATGAATTGCCTCCGTGTCAGTAGTCGCCGAAGTGATGATCGGCGTCACCAGACTTAATTTGGGGATCGAAAGCACGTCCCGGCGCTCTTCCACATTTCCGGCCGGGTCATTATCGGTTTGGCTACCTTCCGGCGTTTGGGGTTTGGCCACCCCCAGATCAACGACGCCACCCACCGACTCAATTGCCGGTTCGTGGACCACCATCACGTATGACCTTGGGAAATATTGCGGAAAGTATTCGGATAGCAACTGGCGCCAAATATCGCCGCTAAAAAGCCAAGATATGTTGCCCCAAAAAATCCCCCCCAAGACCAGCAGCAACAAGAAAATTCCGGGCAAGCGATATTTCCGGAAAAATTGGCGGCGTTTGGTGCGCTTAGTTTGGAAAATCACCATATGGAAGTCATAAAAACGCTAAAAAATCGACAAGTTGTGCGGGATCAAAGCAATAACCAGCGTCCGGTCAAGCAAAGCAAAAACCGCCATCAGCGCGATAAATCCAAAAGCTTTGGCTAAAATCTCGGCCCGGCCAAAGTCCGCACTTAATGCAAAATTCAGCAGGAGTAAAAGCACCACCAGCGCCAGGGCGCCATAAATTACCCATTGAACCACGGAAAAATAATCATTTGAGAAGAATTTGGCCGCCCGGGCCGCCACCGAACTTGTTGAGTTTGTGGTCGAAACTCCCAAAACCGCCCCGGCGGTTTCCCGCGCCGCCAGCTTTTCGGCCTCATTGGTGCCCGCCGCCGTCCCGGCCGCCGGACTGGCCGCCACTGCGCCCCCTTGCCGGGCGCCAAACAACTGGACCACAATGGTCGCCGGATTGCCGTTAAAATTGGCCCGATATACCGCAATGCCGATTTCCTGGTATTTGGCGTTGACAATATTGGCTTCGTGGGTCGGCGAGGCTTCCCAAGCATTTTGCACCTCGTCTGACTCAATGAAACCGATCGCCAGATTCTCCCCGGCGTAACGGTAGTTATATCCGGCCAAGTCAAACCAATACCATGGATTCACCCCGCTCGGACTGACATGGTTAAAGTAACCGTTTTTTTCCATGTCCAGCGCTTTCAAACGCGCGGCGGCGTTTAGGGTTTGGTTTTCCGCCAGGGGCGGCAGATTATATCTGGCCCGATTGGAATTCGCCAGCTCGATCAGTGACGCCTTGGTAACATCCGCATAAAAAGGATTTCCCGAAAAACCGGCCATAAAGGTCATAAAACCGATCTTTAAAACCAGCATGGCGATAAAAAATAGCGGTAAAAAACTGCCCGTAAATATCCGGGCGCGGTAACCGTTGCGCTCGGTCGGCAAAAAGAAATTGGCCAAACGGGTTTTTGCATAACCCAGTGAGTCTTTGATATCCATTATTTTTATTTACCCGCCAGAATACCTCGGGGCTCGTCGGTTCGAGCACGAGCCGCCCAGCAGTCAGCCCGGGGGTAGTTCATTGCTGAAATTGGGCATAATAACACATTATATCCTTTCCCGGCGCCGATTACAAAAACTCTAAGGGTAATGGGCCAAACAAAAAACGCGTTCTGCCGACGCGTTTTTTGTTTGGCCGATACAGGCTTCGGCGGCCACAAACTAGAAAGTGAATAAATTCTTCAAGAAATCCGATACGCTTTGCCAAAATCCCTTATTGGTCGCAGTTTCGGTAGTCGCGGTTTCTTCGGTCGTGCCAATATTGATATTGGCCGAGCAAACGCCACCCTCGCACTGCACTTCCGGGACGCTTTCCGTTTCCGGGGTTACTTGCTGCTCCTCCGCCGTTTTTTGAACCTCGTATTCCGCGGTCAAATCTTTGATTTGTTGTTTAATTGCAGCAATTTGCCCTTCCACATCCTGCCCGACCGCGGCTTCGGTTTGGACCGGGGTTTCCTCGGCCACCGGCGCGGTTTCGATAACAGTCTCGGCTTCCGCTGCCACTTCCGGCGCGGTTTCGGTTGCCGCCTCGGTATCCGTCACTTCTTCAGTCCCCGCTGCAACTTCAATCTCGGTGAGCGCCTCCCCGGATTGTTCGGCCATCTTCAAGTTTTCAACCTCGCCCTTTAGGCTCGCTATCTGCTGCGTGATCGTGCGGATCGCGACGAATTTCTCGACCTCAGCCTTTAAAACTTCAGTTTTTGCCGAGATATCCTTAACCTGGACCTCAATGGCATCCAGCTTTTCTTGGGACAATTCTGTTTTTTCCGAATTTTCCGTTTTCTCGGCTTCTACCGATATTTGTGAATTCAGGAATTCCTCAACTTGTTTTGCCAACGATCTGGCTTGCTCCTCGTACGATTGTACTTCGTCTGACGTGCTCGTCACGGTCGCCTCGGTCTCTTCGCTGGATTCGGACACGGCGATCGCGTTTCCCCCCAAGAGCAAACCGCCCGCAACCGCCAACAGAAGCATTAGGCCCAATTTAGTAGTTGTTTTCATATTTAGATTAGGTTTTGCACTTGGCCACTGCTTTTTTGATTATTTAATTAAAATGTCGACCCAACCGCGTACTTTATCCCATACGGACGCGATTAATAAATATTAGCAAACAATAGGTCATTTATGCAATACGCCACCAATGTCCGCCAAACAAATCAAAAGAGATGCATTTGCATCTCTAGACCGCCTCCTTGCCGCCAATGAATTCTTCAAATTCGCATAGACATTCCCGAGCGGGTCGTCATCGTTATTGATAAGCCGGACAACCACCTCGATAGCGATCGCTGTCAGCAAAAAGACAGTTAAAAAAATCGCTATCTCGACGAGCATTGCCAACAAATACGCAATCGGGCTCAAGAATTGTGCGGCCAGCCAAATTGCCAGCACCACGAGCCCGATGTTTACATACCGCGTGTATTTCTTTTGACTTACTCCCTCCATGAGCATACAAGCCACAAGAATCATTATACCGTAAGCCATAAAGTTAATGACCGTCTTGGTAATCAACTCCGAAATCTGTACCGCGAAAAAAGTCGCAAACATTATTTCGATTACAAGCTGAAATGAAAATTTTCTCTCCTGTGTCAATTCATTCACCTTCGTGTATTGCAATACACTAAAATTACAACTTGGTCAATAGAAAACAAGAAAAGTCTGCCAATTAGTTGTATTTCAAAACCGCACCCCTGCTGTGGCGGGTGCGGCTTTAATTAACTGTCGGTTGAATTATTCGGTCACGGTCTCGATTAAAACCGACTCCACGGCGATGCGGTTTTGGTCGCGGCCGGGCGGCCAGCAGGTGACCAAAACCAGGGAATTGCCGGCCGGCGGCGTTCCCGAAAGGTCGCCGCCTTTAGCAATAACCTCTGTCCGCGTCACTTGATAGCGATAGAGTTTGTCGCCCGAATAAACCAGGATAATATCACCGGCCGCCAGCTCGTCAATACGGGAAAAAGCGGTGTCATTTTTTATCTTGGGCCAGTTATCCGGGGCACTATGACCCAGAAGAACCGTTTGGCCGTTTGTACCAAAAGGCATTGAGGCCGGATAAAGCACCACCCCCGCATCCAATTCGTCATGCAAAATTCCGTTGTCAAAAGTGTCTGATTCTATAATTGGTAAAACCGCGCCAATCTTATCGATCACGATTACCTCCGAATATTCACCCAAAACCCCGGTCGAAACATTGGTGGGCGGTTCCCTTTCGAATACCGGTTGCGGCGCGGTTGTCTCGGCCGCGGGTTGGGACTTGGTAATTTCCGCGGCGGCGGGCGTTGCCGGGGGCTGGTCCCCGGCGGGTTCCTGGCTTTCCCGGATCAAATCCTGCGCCACCGGCGAAGTCCCCAGATATGAGGCGTCCGGCATCATTTGCCCCCAATAGGCTCGCTCGCTGCCGGTCAGACTCTCTTCGATTCCGATAGCGACCAAAACAATCGCCAAAGCCACAAAAATGACCGCCTTGGCCCGGTTTGATATGATTATGGATTGGTTATCGCCGTTCATTTGTTTTTATCCCCAAAGGCGCCGCAATGACGGCGCCTTTTTTATCTTATCGCTTTACTTTATGCTAGTCGAGAACGCCAGTTGACACTTCGGTAGCCGCCCCCAAAACGCTGCCATTGTCAAGAGCAAGCTCCGCCGCAATCTGGGCGATCCGCGCCCGAATTTCATTGATCAAGCGCTGAATTTCGTCCAAATCGATTTCGGCGCCGGCAACCTGTGGTTTTACTCCGCCGGTGCTGCTGCTATGCGCCCAATCGCCGGGATGGCTAAAATTAATAGTGGTTTTTTGGGTGCAATCGGATTTGCAATTGCTGCCGCCGTCGCATTCCTCGGTTCCATTCTTGATCCCATCGCCGCAATATTGATCGGTCTGGCAAGCATTCCAGCCGCTGCACGACGTATTGCAGGATTTGGTTCCAACATAGCCATCAACGACACAAGAAGCATTGTCCCCGTCGCAAACCTCGTCTGAATCCAGGAAACTGTTACCGCAATTGACATTGTCATCATCACCACCATCGATCTTCTCGCAAGCATCACCCACGCCATCGCCATCGGAATCGGCTTGGTCGTGGTTGGGGGTATTTACGCAATTATCAAAGTCGTCGATGATTTCATCGCCATCGGTATCCGCCTCGCAAACATCGCCAGTTCCATCGCCATCCGCATCGGCTTGGTCAAGATTGGGATTGCCGGGACAATTGTCACAAACATCGCCTATGCCGTCGCCATCCGCATCGACTTGGTCGGCATTAGGCGTAAAAATGCAATTATCTTTTTTATCGTCCGCACCATCTTTATCGGAATCATCAACCGATTTGACGTAAGTATTGGTAATTGTACAAGTTACCTCGTCGCCAACTTTAAGTATAATTTCGCCATTATCGGAAACCTCGGTATTGCCGCAATCCCACTTGCCGGATTCAAAATTCGTCATTTCTCCAACCTCGTTTAAAGTGTAGGTTCCGGCCATAAAATCGCGGCCGCTTGTTACATGGCCACTTCCGAAGATTGTCGGTTCAGAAGCCGCCCCCAAGAAAGCTTGGACGGTCCAATTTGAAGCAGGGACTTCACTGTTTTCCACAATCTTAGTCAAGGTCAATGAAGGGGCAATGTCGTTGTTGGCAACCGTACAGGTAATTGAGTCGCCCGCTTCCAGTTCGATCGTACTGGTCGCGATTGTTTCGTCGCCGTCCATGCAAACGGTGCTGGTATTTTCGTACCCGGACAGGGCAACTTCGCTTACCGAGTAGGTATCCGGATCAAGATAATTCGTTTGGCCGCTTTCCACTTCGGTGTCGTTGATCTTTAAAGTAAAATCAGAAACTTCGGCATCACCGCCATTGTCCTCGACCAGGCTCTTTACTACCGTGATCGCGCCTTTGCCGGCTTTCGGATCAATCTGGGTGTTAGTGATTACGCAAGTCTCATCGCCCAGCGGCGCCATCGTGCCAGAGCAACTCTCGGCAATATCGGCGGCATAGCCGGCCGGAAACTCTTCGCTCACCGAATACTCGGCCCCGGCCGGAATTTCAATGCTTGTCCCATCCACGTCGCCATTAAAAGATTCCTGAGCCTCACCGTTAATGGCCACGGTAATTATCGCGTCGCTGGAAGTGGCGGTACCGTCAAATTCATTAACCACCCTCTTAATAACAGTCAAAGTTCCGGGTTCGGGAGAGTTGTAGAATTTGCAGGTAACGATATCTTTGGATCCCACATTGATTCCGCTGATAGTGTCGTCCTCATTCCAGTTCCCATTGTCGGTGCAGGAAGCCGAAATTACTCCGTATCCGATTTGTTTTTCTTCGCTCACTTCGTAGGTTCCGTTATTAACCTCGACCGAAGAGGTATATCCATCATCGCCAGTAACTTCAGTTGAATCGGCAATGCCAAAAGTCCACCCTTCGGGATAGGTCTGATCGGTAACCGTTTCCAAATCGCCATCGGCGTCAATGATCTTTTGCACGGTAATCGTGCCCCCGCAAAGGTCATTGGCCAAATCGGCCAGGTCGCTTGCCAAGGTATCAAAATCAGATAAATAAACGGCATCGGGGCTGGAAATCTTTTCCAGGTTGGCCGTGCTAATCCCGTTGCCGACCGCAAGTGTAATTATCCGGGTACCGTTGGCCTTAATCGAATTGGCCGCCGCGATCGCATTGGTCAAATCGTTACCATTGGTTTTATCCGGCTCGCTATTACCATCATGCCCGTTATTTACGGTCGGGTTGCCATCAGAAGCAAAAATTACCAGATTCGGCTTGTCGGTGCCGCCGGTAAAGCTATTCTGAGCTACCAACAAGGCATCCTGCCAATTGGTCGCGCCGCCGCTGACCGGCTCGTTGATCTTGGGAGTTATCGAATCGACATTTCCGCTAAAAGCCTGCAAAAGCCGGGCTTTGTCGTCAAAATCGACTACCGAGAATTGAGTCGGGGTACCGGGGATAAAGGTATTAACAAAAGTATTGAATGCTTCTTTCATCGTATCAAGGTTTGCCTCATCGATCGATCCAGAGCTATCCAAAACCAAAGAGATGTCCAATCCGCACGATTCGGAAAGTTCCGGGTTCGGCGTTACATATTCGTATTTGATCTTATCGCTGCCATTCCTCACGTCGTCACCATGCTTTGTCTGGACGCATACTTTACGATTTCCGGTACCGCCCGCGGCCAGCCCCCAGGATTTGGTGCTTGCGTACGCTTCAAACACACTCCAATCACTATCATTCACTTCATTGCAATCCTTATTTGATGCAATATTTGCAAACCGCATCTGGGTAGGGACCTCCTTATTCATTACCCAACCAACCCCGTAGCTGACGGTTAAACTAACGTCCAAAGACATTGTTGCTTGGTCACCATCATTAATACTGACACTTGTTTTATTGTGCGCACTGGCCACCATCGGGGACATCAGCTGGCAAATAACCGCAAATACTGAAAGCACAGACACCGCCTTGTGCGCCGAGTGCAAAGACCTCTGACTGAAGATTTTTTTGTTTATATCTTTTACTTTGATTTTTTTTGTCATAAGGTTTGTTAAAAAAACAACCCGATTTTTACTTTACCGCGAGGGCAACGCAAAAATCAGGTTGTTTTTTTTAGAATTTATTAAATTTTGATCTGATAACGTGATTCTTGCAAGCATTACTCATCTATGCCCCACTCTCCCAATAGGACATGGTTACCAATAGCAATCTTTAGCAGTTAATCAGATTTTTATCAAGACTGTTGATTGGCCGAACCATTAATTGCTCCTTTGTGCCTCCCTCCGCTTATAATTTACCCCTTTGGATTATAACCGTCAAATTTATGACAACTGTCCCATCTTGCCCGTCCAACCATAACTAATTACTGCTTGGTAAACCAAAACCCCGGCATCGGGCCGGGGCTAACCGGTTAATATTATTGTTGGTTTTTTGTGCTAAACCGCTCTGCGCCGTCTTTTAATCACCTCGACCACCGCGACGGCCAATACCACAATACTTCCCACGGCCAGCCAAAAAATATCTAGGTTGTTTTTTACAACACTTCCGGCATTGGCCATAGCGGCCACGCCCGAACTCGGTAAAATCTCGAATTCAAAAACCTGATCTGTTGTGCTATCTCCCAAAACAACCGTGGCGCGGGCGGTATATTTGCCAACTGCCTGGGATGCGGTAGGCCACTGGGCCGCGATTTCTTCAGTTTGCCCGGGTAGAATGCCAAACCCGCTCTTTGGATATGGGAATATCACGTCAAAAATACTCTTGCCGCCCTCGGGCACCACATCCAGCTCAATCGTGGGCTTTATCGTGACATTACCGGTATTAAAACAGGACGCGGTCACCTCAAACGGCGTCCCGGCGGCAATTGCCGTGCTTTTAGCTCTTATTAAAACATTGCCCGATATTTCCTGGACATCGGTCACGGTTATTGCCACTTTGCGGGATAATTGTTGCGATACGCGAGCTTTAACTTCATCCTTCGGTTTAAGCGAAAAAACCACCGCGCCCTCGTAAAGACCGTTGGCAGCCGCTTGTGGGATCGTAAACGCAACGATCGCTTGCGATTTTGAGTTTCCCGGAATGGTGATATTTTCGATCGGTTCGGTCCCATTTATGTCATAAAATGCCATCCAGCCCGCGGGTTGGCCTTTGGCAGTCAAAATAAAAACCTCCTCGGAGTCGGAAGAATTGAATAAGCTGATCGCCTCGCGATAAACCTGGCCCCTTAACGCGTTATCAACCACAATCGGACTGGATACCTGCCCGATCGCAAGTACCGATATGGGCGCAAAGAGGATTACAAATACCGCGGCGGTTAAATATTTTACTACTCTTCGAATTGTCACCATGATCATAGTGTCTTTTTGATTTATCCTGCGCAACTCCGGCGCCCGGATTGGCGGGACGGGTTATTCGCCCCGCCAATCCTCAAAAATCAACCCAAATGGCCTACCCTTAGATTACGCAACCGGGACAGTGCCATTCCAAATGGATGGATTCGGGTTGTCCGGGGTCAAACGGATCCTCAATGGCGTCCAGCATCATGTCGCCACCATAAAGCTCTCCGCCTTGGATGAAGTCATCTACCAAAATGCCAAAATCCATTTCCAGCATCGTCGATAAAGGAACCGTTTCCTCAAGCGTTACGAGCTCATAGGGTTCATAAAGCTTCCATGAAGGTACCGCGCTGCCAACACGGGCCTTGTAATGGATATTATCAAACCCCATGTCGTCCTGCTCGACCTGCATTTTTAGCTCGACATTACCCACGTTCCTGACCGTCGGCCGATAAACGTCATCTTCATCAATGCCCCAGACCTCGTCGCCAATGTTATTGCCGTCGGGATCGATATCCCAGGCGTTCATCGCAACGTTGCCGTAATCCAGCGCGGAAAAATCCACTTCATAGGCCACCAACGGCACATAAGTGAACCAATCCGTGTCATCCGGAGTGTAAACATTGGCGCCAAAGGCATCCGTGGCTTTGACTTGAACCTCGTATTCGCCCGCCGCGCTTTCGTAGGACAAGTCAAAGTCGCCGCAAAAGACAAAAGCGGTACCTTTTCTTAATTGTCCGTATGATCCGCAAACATCTTCATAGTCATAACCGTCGTAATATGTCGTAATTCCGGGATTTCTCTCGCCAATCCCTTCCGTATCTTCGTCGCCGCAAAACAACTCGATCCCATCGTCCTTAGTCAAGGCGCTTAGAGCAATCGGATCATCCGCTTCGTTGACGCGCAGGTCATAATCTTCTGTTTGGTCCGGCCTTGAATCGTAATAAAGCCAGGCCTTTCCGTTAAGAACGGCCGCGATATCTTCCGGAGTCATCGTATCGTTAAGGGAGTCGTCCTCGAAGATGGAACAAATAGTTACTGTCTTTTGCTCGTCGCAGTCGCCGGGAGGATCGATTTGAGTATCTTCGGTCAGCGTATAATCATCCGGGGTTTCCCAGACGGCCTTAATCACGGGTTCCATGTTTCCCGAACCCGAAAGTCCCGCCGTAAAGGTGGTGCTGATGGTCGAGCTGGCGGTTTCGGCCGTCGTGATCGCCGGTCCGAAAACCATCGTCAACATTGACGCCATCAAACACATTGCAATTTGTTTTTGCATAGTGTATTTACATTTAATAGATCCACGGATTTTAAACGAAAATCCGCAAAGTCTACCTATCCCTAACCGCGGCGGGTTCGTGCGCTCCAATTGCCCGAATCCGCCGTTCCTGGGATAAGTCCCGGCCGACCGTTTCCCCCGCCCCATTAAGCTTGCCGGGGCGACAAAAAGCCCCTTTTGAAGCTCAATAAGAATGGGACACCTCCATCGCCCGCGGACGGCGTAGCATCGACATGCCCGCGCACCCGCGCCGCAATAAAGTTCAGGTCAAGCTGCGCAGGTATTACGCCGCCTGATTTGTACTCTATTGGCCCATTTAGCATTTTCGAGTCATAAGTTCGCCCGGTGCCTCGGGCTTGATATCGATATTTAATAATTGGCATTCCTCGGCCACGGTACCCGCCGGCAGGGGCTGTTTTTGGTCAACTGCCGAAGCATCGCATTCATAATGATCCGCGGGCAGGGACTCAACATAAAGATGGCCGGCGTATTGGTTCAAGCGGGAAGTCCCGACCGGATAATCCGATACAAAAACAACAAAACCCAATGTTTTTGCCTCGGTCGTATCCAATTCGTCGGGCAAGACAATTTTTTCGAACGGTTCATAAGAAACCCACTGCCCATCGTTTCCCAGACGGCTTTGGTATGAAATTGAGTTATCCGCCCCATTCACCCTCAAACCCATATCGTCCTGGATCAATGAAATCGCCAGGCGTGTATTCCCGGTATTGCGGATCAATGGCAATTTTACGGCCCGACCCGCCTCATCGCTAAAGCTTTCGGCTACGGCCGGACTATCCTCAGCAACAGACCCATAATCAAGACTGCCAAAATCCACATCGTACGCCGTGACCGGCAGATAATCAAAACTTCCGGCCAACGCATTGCTGTAGGCTTCGCCCGCATCTTGGGCCATCACGATCGTTTCATAAGTTCCCGAAACATCATCATAGGCCAATGATTGGTCACAGCAATAAACTTCAATCTCCGAAGCAAGTTTTCCCTCCGAAGTGCATTGGACTTGCGTTTGGGAAGCGGAAAAAACGACCGCATCTGCACGGGCACTGATATTTTCACAAAAAAGCTCGTCGGCAGCATTAGCCTCGAGTTTTGCCATGCGGCAAACCGGCCCCGCCAGCTGGCCGCATCCCACCCGGCCGCGGCCGGCGTTTTGGCCAAAAGCGACATCCAGCGGATAAAAGATTTGGCCGTAAATTCCTTCCAAATTGCTTTCGTTGTTAGCGGCAACCGCGCCGCATAACCGAAATTCGCGGTCAATCCCATACTTTCCCGAAGGCGCCACCTTACCAGTCGTCAAATCGTTGTTATCATCTGGAACAACCACCCACTGGGCTAAAACTTCCGGTTGCCGATTGGAAGCGGTCGCAACTTCGATTGTCGCGGTCGTGGTCGCGGTCGTGGTTGCGGTCGTGGTTGCGGTCGTGGTTCCGCTTACCGCTTCACCGGCCGTTATTAGTCCGCCGGGTTCAGGAATTTCCAGGACCGGGTCAAAGTCAGCTTTCTTGATTTCCGGGGTACTGGTGGCATTATTTTGACTTTCGGATGGGTCCGGTGCGTTTGCCAGGCTATTTTCCGGTGAATTTTCATCACCAACCTCATCGGCTAAAGCATTGGCACTGTCTTTTTCCGGGATGATTGGCCCGGGAACTGGCGGATCGCTTTCTTCCGCCGGCGCCGTTAAGGCATCGCCGCGGCCGGATACATCAACGGTGGTGGCAGACTGCTTGCCGGTATCGCCTTGCTGCCATTCGACTGCCGCCAAATCGGCCATCTGGCCATCACCTTTATCTGTCGCTTCGATAGCGGCATTTTCTTCCCCGGGGAGATTTACGCCCGCTTCCGTCACAATAGAACCTTCAGCCGGCACCCCCTGCGATGTCCCACTGTCAATAATTTCGATTGTGCTGGTCGCGCCAACCTCGGCGGCCGCAACCAAAGGTAGGCATTCCATGAACAGGACCGTCAATATTAAGTTTATTGCAATTAAGCGGCGCATCGATTTTTAACAATGATAATTGATTGTAAGGTACAAACAATTAAATGATGATTAAATTTACGCCTCGGAAATGTTATTTTTAAAACGCCTTTGCACTTTATGAAATATTAGGACAAAAAAGAGCCTTTCATTAAGGTTTTTAAAACCAGCGGCATTTTTAACTTCCCGGCGTCCGTCGCGGCCGCCCAAAAAAAAGAAACCGGATGAGATCGGTTTCACACGAGGCGGCCGCGAGGCGGCAAATCATCTCGCAAACTGTCGGGCACGCACGTCCTTACCCGGATATATCGTTTTATGCAATCCCAAAAGCACTTCTTGCCGCAACGGCTGGCGCCAACCGTTACGCGACCAGAAATTGATCGCGAACAGTGACAGATTTGGCATTACTTCGTTTGCGATCACGATATCGGAAACCTCGTCATATCCGAATATTGTCTCCGCGAGCGGCCAAAACGGCTTCTTCATCTTTTCGAGCCGGATCAGCTTGCCATTCTTTATTTCCACATTTACTGGCTTGCCCCCGTTCACGGCAAGATGAGGCCTAACAAGTAATCTTACGCGCCGCCAATTTTCCAGACTTCGACCATCGATATAGATGACCGGGTCTATCCTTCCGTTTGCTATATTAGTTGTCCTAATACCGATACCTCCTTTCGAATGCGCGCGATACGATTTGCGCGCTTAATTGGCAAGATAGCCCATTATCAATCATTTATCAAGCGTTTTCCAAAAGAAAAGAGCCACAAAAAAATTGGCTCCAACCCATCGTAATTGCGGTGGGGAAAAACTATTCGGTGCCCAGTTGGCACCGCTCGCAACCCTCGCAAGCAATGAAATACTCGTTTCTTCTAAACTCCAGCGTCTTTCCGTCTCCCAAATAGTCCTTCATTGCTTCCGTAAGCGACAGCAGCAGACCAAACATGGTCATTTGCCGCGCCCGGAACCGCGAGTTGGTAATTACACATATCGCATCGCAAAATAACCCCAATTCGAAAACCCCGGCAGCATTAAGGAGCAATTTTACCGCAAGCCATGCTTCGCGGCTGGAAAACGGGTGATACGGCATGATCGGAACCCCCATATCAACTTGCCGGTTAAACTTTATCCCCTTGACCAGCTTCATCGGCTTTACTCCGGGATAGAGCAGGCCATGGTCAAAAATAAGCCAGACACACTTCGCGCCCGCCCCATCACCCTCCTCGTTGGAATGATCGAGATATACTGTTATCTGGTTTTCAATTGCAACCTCAATTATGTTTCCCGAACCGGGCACATCTTCTTTATCCGTCTTTCATTCCTCCTGTCAATTTTCAAGCTTATTTTAAATCAATCCAGCAGTTTGTCAATCGCGACCGCCCAAAGAAAAGGGCGGAATCTATTCCGCCATGTCGCCGCCAATCCGCCGATAATCATCAACCGGCATCGCGATCACTATTTTGTTACCGATTGCGGCACCGCCTTCGAGCCGCTGTCCGTTAGGTTCCAGCAAATATCCGGCCGGAACATCGCTTTCAAGCTCAAGCTCGCCAAGCGCATTTGCCAACCCGGTTACCGCCTGGTTAAACCCGATATCCCGCCCCGGATTAATAATGATCGTCAATACCCGGTCCTTTGTGAATACCCGGTCTTTGAACGCGGGGTAAGCCACCTCCAAATCACCGCATAACACCACCTGGGCAAAGGGCCGAATATTCCCCAACCAAGGTAAAGCCAAGCCAATCCCGTAATCCGGTATGCGATAACATGCCCCAATAACGTTTTGCAGATACCGGTCATTGAACGCGTTAACAATCTCCCAAAGGAACTCCTCAAGTGACTTATCAAGACATTTAATCTTGACCATTTCAACCTTCGCGCGATTGTCGAGTTTGAGATTTTCTGAGCAGGGACGGGCTCCGATTTCCGAAGCCAAAATTGTCCTTACCGACACTTTTATTGAACCATCCACATTACGAACGCGACTTTCCCGCGCCAAAACCAAATCCATTCGCGTATTAAAACCTCCTTTCGATATTCAACCTAATAATAAACGCATTTAAAGTCAACCCTGACCCCGTAAGTGCAACCCAAAGAAAAATCAAAAGATCTATGAAAAGGGCGGGAGATTCATCCCGCCATACCTTCCCCGCTTCGATGGAAGTCATCGATCTCGATTGTCAATACCAACCGCTTGTCCATCAAGCGACTACCGTCTTCAAAGTCATAGGCCAATCCATTATCTTCGTAGAAAAAACCTGCGCTTTCCAAATTCAAATATTCGTATTCGAGAAGCTCTTTCTCAAGACGGGCCAAGCCGCGATAAATATCGGCGTCGCCGCGCGAATCAATTATGACCACAAGCATTAGCGGCTTTTGGACCTTTAAATCTCCAAACCGGGGATATGCCGCCACCATGTCCGCAAATGGCATTACCTTGATGTCCGGCTTCGTGCCATTGCGCCAGGGAAGAGCCAATCCAATACCGTAGTCCCAGACTCTCCGGCAAACTCCGATCTTGGAGGTTAATGATGGTACCCCCAGCGCGATCGCGACGTCATAAAGCAGGGCGATTATCAACCGGTCATACGTTTCGATCTTTACCGCCTCAATTACATCCACACCGGCGTCGCCGATTCTCCGGGTGCACAAATGGTCGGATTTCCGCGAGATGGGAACGCTTTTGAGCGTAACCGAAGTCCGTCCCCGGCCTTGCCGCAATTCGTCTAGCTGTTCCTTGGATAACCAGCATGTCTGCGGGATTAAAACACCCCCTTAATTTTCCCTCAATCCACGGGCGGGAGCATGATTTCCAGCTCCGAGGGACATTCCGAGCAGTCGCGGCAATTACCATCTTTTTTTGCCCGCACAAACCGCATCTTAATATCCGAACCCATAATTTCGGACAGCATTACCCGAAACGACGTCTTGACGTGATCTCGGGTGAATGTGCCGTTTTTGGCTTTCTTGGAGCATTTGATGAAAACCGCTTTATCGCAGATTCCCATTTTTTCAATGCCGCCGCTCACCCGGAATTTTTTCATTGCCTGCCAAGTTTTCCAACTGGCAAACTTTTTCCGGTTAATTTTTTGATCGGGCATAATTTGGAATGGTGCGCTTTTTGCGGGCAATAACCCATGCTCGATTTCAAAAATAACATAGTCGCCGCAACGCGGCCCGGAAATGGGATACATCCCGATTATTAATGTTCTTCTTTCGTTTCCGTTTCCGTTTCCGCTTTCTTTCGTTTGAATTCCTCCTTTTTCTTTTCAGGCAGAATTTAACATATCCTGCCCGCCCGTCAACACGCGGCATCCCATATTCCGTTACGGAAACAAATTTTGCAAGGTTTCACCTTGCACGCGTGCAAGGTGAAACCTTGCAAAATTCATGCGTGCAAAAGAAAAGCAGGAACAAGGTCCTGCGATTACCAGCTACGCGATTTTGGCGTAGTCATATCCCAATTCGCGGATCCGCATTATTTCCAAATAAGGATCAACGCCCTTGATCGTGGCGAAATTCCCGTTGCGGTCGGTCAGCCAAATGTCCCAGCGGGCGCTTTCATCAAAGCACTTTAGCATGACCACCGAATCATCTTCGTTGGCGACAATATTCAAATCATAGAAATGAACCATTGGCTTTAATCCAAACGCCAACCCCACGTCCATTCCCGGATAACTCTTGTAAAGCTCCGATTCGTTGAGGCGGTCCAATCCCATCCCGATTATTGAGGGAGTAATCCGCACCGCCATCGTTTCAAGCGACGAATCAAGAATTGTTGTTTTGCCATTCCGCGAAACCGCCAGCGTTAATAGTTCGTTGGAGCGCGCAAAGGTTACCAGCGAATCCTCAATAAGGGAAACCGATATCCAGCTGGAGAAAAAATCCACCTGGGTGACCCCGTTCTCGCTCCAGAAGCTATCCCGCATATCCAGGCCCCCGGGAATAACCGTCGAACCCTCGACCGGCATCAGTAAAAAGGCAAGAACCAAAACCACAATAAACTTCCTCTCCATATCAAATAGCCTCCATTCGGATTAAAATATATATAAAAAATTAGAAATGTCAACAAATTGCACGTTAACTATTCACTAAGTATCAGCATTTTAAGGTCGTTCCTCGAAGTACTCGTCGAGGTGCGGCCTTGGCCAACTTACATTTTGAGCGCGGATCCCAACCGATCCGGGGCAAGTTTGAACTAGGTGACACCCCCGCCTCGGCGGGGGTGTCACCTCGAAAAAACTGCATTGATTTCAAAATTGATTACCACTAGTCGGGAATAAATAAAATAAATGGCGCGGTATTCCTACCTCGCCCTTAAGGCTGCCTGCCTTTCAACTGCCGGCCAACATTTCTCGTCATCGACTTCGATTATAACTATATTTCTTTCCGTCTCCGAGAATGACAGTTGCTTGATATGCTTATAGATGTTCTTATTCGTTAGGCTTTCCAACTTTCTCCGGCCCTTGACCGTCATTGTGTCTAGGACCGCTTTGGGTATTTCTTCGCCGGGGGTTAACAGAATTGGAATTGGTTTTTCGGAAAAATTTTTTGTCGCAGCATATATGCGCACTCTTGGATTAGGCCCTTGTTCCAAGAAGAAAACATCAAACCGACTTGCGTATCCTGGCATTTTATCCACCACCCTGAAAGATTTCTTTTTTAGACTACAAAATCCAAAGAAAGATTGCAAGCCAACAAAACCAATCCGGGCAAGTTTGCGCAAGGTGGCACCTATGCAATTTGTATTTTAATGGCATTTGTATTTAAGGTCGTTCCTCGATGTAATCGTCGAGGTGCTTTGCCCGCCGTAGCTTTCGTTGCCCGCCGTAGCTTTATGCGCAGGCGGGAGCGAAGGAGGGCGACCTTGGCAAACTGCATTTTGAGTTTATTACCCAAAGATGCGGGGAAGTTTGCACTAGGTGTCACCCCCGCCGAGGCGGGGGTGACACCTAGAAATACTGCATGCGGACAAAAAAAACGCCGGGACGGCGTTAACTCTGGCCCAAAATACTAGGGTTTGATGATTCGGCTTTTTAATTTTTGCGCTTCAATTTCAAAATAGTTTTGCCAATCGTCATTTTTTATATCAATTGCCATCGTTGGATAATCCTTTAAAACGCGAACTTTTAAAAACTGGCTTCCCAATTGCAAAGAATCAACATGAAAATCAAATTTTACTTTCGCTTTTTTTACCAATCCGCCAATGTCAAAACCAAAAGATTTGTTAATGCAGTATAGGTCAATGAAATCCCGCGACCTCGGGTTTTGGTAAACGGTAAATATCTTGTTTACCGCAATATCAATCGCGCTATCGATGTTTAAAGCCCCGTGTTTTCTCTTTTTTTCTATCCGCGGAAACGGAAAATATGTAAATTCCATTTTTACCGATCCATCTTTAAAATCGAGAAAGTACAAATTGCGGTTGAAACTTCGCTGAAAATCGATTTTTTTAATACCCAGCTTTGATTTGTTTTTTGCCAAAAAAGCATTAATGCCCGCAACGTCAAATTCAGATTCTGAAAAAAAATCAAGGTCTTCCGACAACCGGTGCCGCAAGTAAAATTCGGCAAGAGCCGTCCCGCCCGTAAGATAAAAAAAATCGCAAAGCTCGCGGCTCTGGCTAACGGCATCCAACACCCGGATTTGATTGTCGTTTAAAATAGTTTTGTCCATGCCGCTATTTGTTATCCGCCCGTTTTCCGCCCCACAAAAGCATTTCTAAATACTTTTTCTTGTCCGGGTCAATATTTAGCAGATTCCAATATTTTTTCAGTAATCGAGAGCTGAGCTTTTCATTCCCCAAACCAAAATTGACCGTCTGCTCCAAGCACCATACGGCATATTTTTCCTTATCTTTTTTCAGTTCGGTGACGTCGGTTGACCAATTCCTCATATTCTGGGCTATTACCAATTTAATTATAACATAAATCCTAAAAAAATCGAGGTCAATCCGGGGAAGTTTGCACCAGGTGTCACCCCCGCCTCGGCGGGGGTGACACCTGGAAACGCGGGTACAAACAAAAACCGCTTACGCGGTTTTTGAGAAGACCTAATAGTTATTAATGATTTTTTTGGCTACTGGCAAACATTGCCGCGGCGACGGCGGTTGCGATTACAAACCAAATCCATGAAACACAGGGGCTTCGGTACGCCCATACCGACACTAGAGCCATTATTGCGGTAAAGATTAACCAACCGTTGCGCGTCCAAATAAGACGATGCCTCAAATTTGCCTCAGGCGTCCGCGCAATCCGCAAGTGATTCATTCCGGCGTTCACGCCGGAAAACGCGGCTAAAATCAGGAACAGCCACCAAGGAAGACTATTGGTGCAAGTTTGCCCCGATTTTACCGGAGGAATGTTTCCGCCCTCGGCTTGGTCGGAAACTGCCGCCCCATCAGAGCTTCCGGCCGGAGTATCCTGCCCCAGCGCGGTTTCCGCCGCTTCAACCGATTCGCCCAAAATACGCGGGATTATCGAATTCCCAGCCACCGGTTGCGGCACCGCCTGACCGGCCTCGATCCGTTCGCTGGCCGCGCCAAGCACGCCCAAACAAATCGTCTTGAATGAATACTCAACACTAACGCTTGGCTTGCCAGAAACGCGAGCTGACAGCACCCGGTAATAATATGTTGTGCATTGTGTCAACCCCGGTAATAACACCAAATGTTGTTTAAAAACGCCGGTTCCGGCGGGATTGGGATAGGCATGCGCGTAACCATACAACGGCGCCGCGTTAAAATTAAAATTATGAGATTCGGATTCCGCCGAATAAATTAACTGGCTGGTCGCGTTAATATTGGTGTCCCAACCAATCGAAACCTCGTTGGCGCCAATCAATACCGGCCGCACATTGGTTATTGTAAAAACCGCTTGGCCGCTTCCGCCCCGGGAAAAATTATCGGAACCCGATGTCTTCCGGCCGCCCGCAAAACCAATCGTAATATCAAAACCAATCCGTTTATCCTGCAATTCCTGTTCATCCACGTCGAGGCCAAAGCTTATCGTAACGTCATAACGCACCGCGGCCTGCCCACCCAAGGTTTCCAAAGTTATTTCCCCGGCATTCAGAAAATCATGCAAAGTTCCCCGATAAAGCTCAACCGCATTTTTTTTGACCACAAACTCAAAGCTTTTCGAGACGTCGTCGGAATCGGCCACATTGGCGGTTCCAATAACCACCGATTCGGCATTGCCGCCTTTGTTTTCTACCTTTATCCAGCGCGTCACCGAATCCCCCGGCAGCATATCCAGCTCCCCAAAAAGCGGCGTTTTCTCAAATTCCGCCTCAAAGTCGGACTGCGCCAAAACCGGCCCTCCGGCAAACAAAGCCAAAACCGCCATCCCCACCCCGGCAACTCTCATTATTAAATTATTTACTGCCGTATTTTTCATCTTAATAATTTTCTTAATTTTCAAATTCCAAACTCCAATTTTCAATGAATTTTCAATAATTTAATGTTTCAATGGAGATTCACACCTTATTTCGCGCCGAATTTAATATTTTTTGGAATATCATCGTCAGCTCTTGCGCTTCCTGCCACAACTTCCTTATCTCTTCTTTTTCTTCCGGCGCGTAAGTGGCGATCATTCTTAGCCAGTGCTTAGTTTCCTGCGCCTCTTTCCGGCAAATACATATTTTATTCTTAAAATCCTTTTTGGAGCTGGCGCCATTTGCCTCCATATAATTAGCACCGATACTCGTGCTTGATCTAACGATCTGATTTATCAACGGCCTAGAAATCGTATCAATCTTTATTCTTTTACAAAAAACAATGACCCTTTCACCAAACTTCGCCGTTCTGTCTTCCAAATTATAAATCTTGCTTCCGTTTGACTCATTGGAATTTGTAACATTCATTGAAAATTGGAGTTTGGAGTTTCCCTACAGACTAATTGAAAATTGAAAATTTATCCGTACTCAATCCCCTCATTCGACTCCCGGCTCGCCCCCGCCGCCGCTCCCGCTCTCCGGTTCAGTTGCCGGAGCGGCATCGGGTTCGCTTTCGGCACCAATTATTGCCCCAGTCGGTTCGCTATCTTCGGCCCCGGATTCGCCGGCCGATAAAGGCGCGTCCGCGGAGGCGCCGCTTTCCCCGTCACCGCTTTCCGTTGCGGGGATAATCGCTTCGCCGGTTCCCTCACCCGATTCGGGATCAGTCGCCGCCTCAGTTGACTCCGTTTCGGGAGTTGTTTCGGTTGTTTCCGTTTCCACCGCCTCCACCGGAACGGTTATGTCGGTGACCGCAGTCCCAGCATCGTCTCCCGCAACCTCGGCGGGTGCCTCATCACTTATTATTATTTCGGTCGAAGTTCCCGCCACATCGCCTTCGGTTTCCGTAATACTTTCACCAACAAAACCGGGCTTAATGGTTTCCTCATCGCTTGCAACCCATTCGCGGGCGCTTTCCGGCAAAAGGCCGGTGGCAACCATCAATTCGACGATCGGAAGCATAGTTTCTTCCACCATCTCTTCAACCTCTTCGGGAGTAATTTCTTCGGTCGTGGTCGCGTTTATCGCCGCCATTTCCTCTTCGCTCAATTCATTAGTCCCGCCCGGCGTCGGAATCGGGTCATACCAAGTTCCGGTGCCGTCAGGAATTCGCGCATAAGATTTGTTCTCCGGAATTCCGGTTTCGCAGCTGCCGTTTACTGGCAGATCTCCGTTATTTTCGCCCGGCGTCGGCGTAAACAGCGCGCTGTCGCAGAGGTTGTAGGTATAGGTATCGACAAGATTGTCAAACTGGTCGTAGAGCGAAATTGTGTCGCTGGTATTGTCGATGGCCGCGGCATTTAAATAAACCACAAGCCACTTGTCACTGCCACTATCAACATCGCCAATCATTGCCGAACCAGCCTTATTGGTATTCGCGGTGGTAATGGGATAATGCGTTCCGGTATTAGTTTTTATATACCAATTTTCCAAATTGGCATCGCTTACCCCGGTATTATACAACTCCACCCACTCGCCCAAGCTGCCCGCCTGGTCATCCGCCCCGGTCGGATTGGGCAAAAATTCATTAAGCTTCACCGTATTGATCGCATTGCCATTGTCAAAATTCAAAGTCACATCATTCAATACTGGCGACACACCTGTATTTGTTGTCGAAAGCGTCATCCGCCATTTGAAATAACGCGACTCGGGCAGACTCGAAACATCAATCGGCGTCGTTTCCGAAGACAACTGCCACGCAGACCAATTTGTGCCATCGTTTGAAATCGCGGCTTCAAGCACCACATGTTTTTCGGAGTTCGTATCCGCATTCCAACTTAATTGACTCCACTTCGTCATCCCACCCCCGTTAAATGCCTGCGATTCTAAATAACCGTTTTGATAATATACGCTGCTGGTTTTAATAGTGGTACTAAACTGGAAATCTTGAGATTCATCACGACACACTCGCTGCCAATCTATACAAACCCCAAACCACCGTTCCATGCACTGCCACTCACAAACCTGATTTGAAGCCTTGACCCAGCCAGTACCGCCATTTGAAGAAGTAAACATGTCACCAGCAGAATAAATGTTGGTGTTTTGATAAGAGGTAGAGTAATAATTATTACTATTCGAAGTCCCATTTTCATGGAATATGATGGCATATTTTGTTCCTGCAACCATATTTACTTGGGGACTAAAATTACTAAAGCGATACACATTGTCACCTAATTCAGTGCTCGCAGTTGTTGTCCCTAAAATAGTACCCGAAGTAGAACCAGGAACATCGCCAGAAACACTCCGTATCTCCACGGTAAACGTGGTCGGACTATTTTTCTTTGTGTATTTTAAGGTCACGTATTCTAAAGCTCCGGATTTTCCAGCGATATAAGTCTGTGCCCCCCAATTCTTAGTACCAGAGGACCTGTTGTAAACATCATAGGTATCGCTGCTATTACCTTGAGTCTGGTCAGCTTGCTCTTGGCCAGTAGTCTCCAAGCTTAATCTAACCGCACCATCATTAGAACCCCCACTAAATGTTTCAACATGAAATGGTAATGGATTATTGTTGGCATCAAAATCAACCTTAGCAGTTTGCACCCAATTATTTACCACTGGCAACACATAGCAAGCGGTGACATCGGTCAGCACCGGCGTTTTTTGCTCATCGGCTGGGTTCGCTAAAGTGGCGCGCCATCTAATATATTGCTTAGATTCGCTATCTGTTATACTGATCGGAGTATCCGGCGTCTGGGTTGACCATGAAGTCCAACTACTATTATCCGCCGATGTTGAATATTCAAAATTAACGGTGGCCGCGTTCGTTGCCGCATTCCAGCTTAACGACCGCCAATTAACCGCTTGACCGCCATTGTAGCTCGCCATCGTTACAGTTCCGGGTGAATCAAAATAGCTATAGCCCAAATACTCGCTCCATCTTTCATTGGTTGAACTACCGCCGCTCCAAGTATTCGCAAAATTTCCGTAAGACATTGCCAGCGAATAGCCATCCCCTATTGCACCAGAAGTCTTACTGGGTCCTGCATTGGCTGTATTCCACTGCCAAGCAAACCAATAAGTACCCGCGGCCAAATTCAAGGCACTGCCGGTGGTAGTTCTATTCCAGCCTGAAGTGAACGAGATATCCGCGCTTTGCCATAATAAATTATTGGGATGAGACGGCCCCTCCTCAATGCCCCATAGACTATTCGCCGGTTCATTGGCAATCACCCGCCGCACGTAAGCCCAATCCCATACCGTTGTCGCCCCGAAAGATCCAATATTTAGCGAAAGCAAGTCATTAGTCCTTGCGGGATTACTCCAATTGGTCGCCGTAATTAATTGGCTATCCCAGTTTCCATAATTAATTCTGCCCTTTAAGTTGGTTCCGCTCAAAAATGCCTCCATTGAATAAAACGCGTTTTTATCCCAAGCAAACGATCTCGCGTTGCCCCACGAATGATCATCGTCTAAAAATTGGACAATATTATGACTTTCAAAATCATGCAATAAATAGTTATAACCTTCTGGATCATATGAATTGGTTGTTTTGACCCCCAAACCAGCGCGGTCATCGTTATTTGTGCCACCAGCTACTTTGAATCGCGCACCGATGGCGTAATTAGTACTGGAAGAATTCCTTGCAATTATTTTCGCCGGGTCGCTATTTGAAGTAATTGTCATAAAACCACCCGAAAGAGAGGGTGTACCACCGTTTCTTTGTCGCCATTTATTTGTAGTGTCAAGCGAATTACCATCAAAATCATCAAACATTACAAAAGTGCTCGCGCCGCTGCTTGTTGTTGTTATACCGCTATTGCCATAATAAATATATATCGTCTGATTGCTGCTCAAATCAGCACCGATCTCAACCCAGAAAGCGGCTTGCGAACCGCTGATTAAGCTGCCCGATTCCAACCAATAATCAAGTAATGTGGACCCATTGCTTGCGGTAAATCGCACGTCGCCAAAATCATCGCGCACGTTATTCCCTAAATAAACGTCTGATCCGATATCGGCGCCAGTGCCTTTATGAACAATCATTCTAACCTGATAATTTGTTCCAGCACCACTCGAACCAGTTATAACGTGGCTCTTTCTATTATTCCAGTCAGCCATTGGCCAATTTGAGACACCGGCGTTATCATATACGGCCAAGCGGGCGTTACCGCCTGCATGAGAGTAAAAATTTACCGAATTAAACGTTGTATTATTCGCGAGCACTGTCTTTGTGGCTTTCGCAAAGCCGGTTTGCGAAGCTGCCGCCGCACCACTCGTTTGCAAGCCTATCTGATTCTTTTCCGCGCGCGCAAGTTGCACCTCACCGGCGATATCGAGATTTGGATCTGTCGCAGTAATTTCGACTTTTGACGTGGCCATTGTGTCAAATTCGGTTTTCTTAGTCCACGTCTTACAAATCTGCCACAAGCCAGCGGTTGCGTAATTCCCGTCGATAGTTTTTTTACTGACAAAACCAAAGCCGCCGATCTGTTTCCCATCAACAGCTAATTTGAAATTACAAATCTCATTTTCCGGTGCATTACTGTTTAAAGTTAGTTTCAGTTTCCAGTCATCACTCGACCCAGAATAAACAATAGGATTGCCGTGGAAAAATCCGTTTTGCACTGGACCGCTGTACTTCACATCACTATCAAGCATAGCCTGCATGGTAAGGAAACTGCAAAGCCCGCCCGTTGCACCTTCCATATCGAATGAATATTGGAAACCCAAACTGCCATTTTTTTTGATGTGCACAATTTTTTCCTGAGATTCCCCCTTCTGCATATTCGAAATATTAAACAATTGAAAATTTATCGGATTATTATTGACATCATAAAGGGAAAAATTCATGGTTCCGGCGGAGAAAAGGTTGCCCAAGGAACCTTCGCTGTCCAGGAACATCGAACCGCTCACGCCCACGGCGGCTAGGCCGCTCCAGTTCATGGAAACGATCATCAGGGCGGCGACCATTTTTTTTACCGACAACAAAATGGCGGCCAGCTTTTTGGCCCTTAAAATTTTACGCGGCTTCCCTGCGGCGCGGCACGGCTTCGTGATCCGTACAGTTTTTTTAATTGTTTTTGTTTCTGTTTCCATTCTTTTTCAGTTCTATCTTGCTCTAGGCTTCTTTTTCGGCTTTACTTCCAGACTTTTTCTTGAATTCTTTGTATATCTTGAATAACTCGTCCCCGATGATCACTATCGCCGGTAAAATTACCACCAGCGAGAAACCCAGGGGGGTTTTCACGAATTCCAGGATATAGCCCAGGAAGGGGATGTTGAATGCCACCTTACCGATGATTTCATCTTTGGCGATCTGGCGGCTGTCGGCATCATTATTGGCGTCGCCTTTGGTAATATAAGCTTCCTTGCCCTCGATTACCTGAATTTCTTTTACGCGATGCGTTACCGGAATCTTGTTCTTGCCGGTTTCCCCGAAAGTGACGATATCCCCGATGGCGTAATTTCCCGCGGGCTTTATGACCACCACCGCGCCCGTGTGGATCGTGGGTTCCATCGAGCCGCTCAATACCGTCAAAACCTTGTAGTTTCCCGGTATCGGCAGTTTGGAAACCGCCAGCAACAGGGCCAGTAATACCACCAAGCCAATCAACGCATTCGATATAAAATTTAAAACTTTCTTATTTTCCATTTTCCTCCACTTTTATTTTTGGGCTTAGTTAAAGCCTTTATCTTCTCCCCCTCAACGCGAGGGGGAGAAAGAAAGGCTTCGACTATTCCTGTTCGTTCAAATCGGAAATCGCGATCGTGCTGCTGGCGCAAACGAAGTCAGTATTATGTCTCGTTTGGATCGCCTCAAGCACCACATCCGCGCCGTAAGTCTGGTCCTGCGCGTTGTTACCCATCACCGACGGGTCACAAACGCCGCCATTAAACGTACCGGCGCACCAATTTATGGCCACGCATTGATTATCGGTGTCCGGCAAAAGCTGAACATCGTCGGTATGATCGTATAATTTCTGGTTCACCAGTTGCGCCAAAGGAATCTGGGCAACCGTTCCAAGAAGATTGACCTCGCCGCTATCCCATGCGCCATCGCAATCGGCATCGCGCCAAAGCTTCACATTGATACCATTACCAATGATCGTGCTGCTGCCCGCGGTCGGATTTACGCTCATACAAGCCCAAGCCGGATTGTTAAACACATGCAAGCTGATGACGTTTGTACCGAAATCGCCCGGTTTAACATCCCTGAACGACCAGAACGTGTCGCCCACCGCCAAATTTCTGGCGTTCCAAAGAGCGCAAGTTCCTCCCGTAGCGAAATGGGACTCATCGCATTTAAGTTCTTTGACGCTGATGTCGTCCAGATAGCCGCCCAAAGAATTGCTGTTTCCCAAATCCGAGAATTTTATCTTCGTATCCGAGTCCGTGGCAATAAAATCGTAAGTCGCTTTGGTCCAGTTATTGGAGGTCACGCTGGTCTCATTGATGGAATCGTTGACGATCGCCCCGCTGTCGCCCGCCACCAATACTTTGATCCCCACGGTATTATCAGTGCCGTTATTCAACCGCGGCGAATACCAAAAGGTCAAGCGATATTTCTTGGCGGCCGCAGTCGCGATTGTCTGCGAGATCACCGAAGAATTGTCGCTGTCAAGTTCCGCGTATTGCTGGCCTTCATAAGGCGTTCCGGCCACGTTATCCTGAATTTCCAAACCGGCGCCGGATTCAACGTGCCATTTGGTTGTCCCAAAATCGCTCTCCGTGTAAATCTTATAATTCCCGGTCGCAACATCCGGAGTTTCAAAGCCGCCGTTTTGGATAAGCTCCCCTCCCGTAGCATTGCAATTGCCCACGCACTCCTCGCCATTGTACGTTTGCTTGGCATGGTCAACGGTCAGGTCGATATTTCCGGTCACGATCACATTTCCGCTCGATTTCTCGACATCGGAAAAGTAAGCGATCGTGCCGCCGATTCCCGCCGCGGTTACCACCGCGATGGTCGCCAGACTGGCAATAATTTTTTTATTCATTTGCTTTTTAGTTTTACTTATTTATCGCAGACTAAAATTCGATAAAACAACTCTCTTAAACAATTACTGCTTCAAAGTGAAAGTCACATCAAGCCCGAGGTCATCGCTTTGAATTTCGTTACCCACCGCATCATACGGGAGCGACCATTCAATTGCATAAACAACAGAATCAACAGTGCTACCATTCTTCGCAACCAAAGTCTCAGAATCGGCCTCAAGTTTTGCTTCAACATCAGCAATCGTACCGTTGGTCACAATCACATTACCATCTTTTTTTAACACAAGAACCATTTTTTCATCCAATTCCCCATCTAAATCCGCACCATTATCATCGTCACCATTATCACCCGTCTCTGGCTCAACTAAATCATTTTCGTCCGAGGTATAAGCAACCGCAGTCGTTAAAACACCGCTCAATGAACCCGTGTTCGAAAGAGTCCAACTTAAAATACCATTTTCGCCAGGTTTCAAATTCGAAAATACTACAGAATCATTAAGACCATCACCCGCCTCAGTGACCGCCACTTTACTAGAATCAGAAGCGGTACCAGTTATGGTGTTTGTTAAATCCAACGTCCCTGCCGCGAAAGTGTTTCCGGTCGAAGTCTCAACATCGCTGAAATATGCCATAGTAGCGGCGCCGGCAGCTGCCGCAACCGTTGAAATCGCAATCAAGCTCGCAATAATTTTTGTGTTCATAATGTAATATTTATATCTATATCAATTGTTCATTCGCGAATCGCGCTTTGACTTTTTTAATTTTTCCGCGCTGGCCCGCAATATGAATTTCTAATCTTTCAATTTAACAGTTTTACGAAGCCTTACGGCTTCCCTCACGACCTTTTTGAGGATTTCGCCCGATGATCGAATTATCCGCAGAAGCCTGTCCTCCTCGACTGCAAAATCAGGCTTCCGGGGATATCCAAACCAGCAGGCGACACCTCGTTATTTTATTTCGGGCTTTTTGGAGCAAAACACGCGCCAAACAAACAAAAAACCCGGCGGTTAGCTTCTTGGAAATCCAAAAAACCGACCGTCGGGCTTCTTTATCCCGCCATCAGTTTGACCTATCCATGTTTCCCTTGCGTCCAATATCACAATCACAGTCAATGTAACTTTTCCCCTCCCCGGAAAAGTAGTAAATATTGAAACACGTCCCGGGGCGATTCCCCAGACTACGTTACTTTAACAAATTACCTACGGACACGTCAAATTTTACTGCCATACATGTCCTAATTTTATAATTCACGCCGTCCCATAACTAAATTAATGGCTTTTGCGCTATTCGGCTTGTAAAAACAACTTTTTTGTATGCTGCTTTATTAGCAGATCAATTAAACAGTGTCAAATAATGGAACAATGTCCCATTAATCGCCTCTTTCCCGACCGATGTAGTATAGTCTTTTAATTATTAATTTAAGATTAATGAAATTATTTTTTTCGAGCTTCCACGTTGCGAGGCGGAAACTTGTATAAGGTTTGCGTTGAATTGTTTTAAACTAATTTGCGGGGCAGCAAATTTCAACCTGATAGACTCAAGATGCAAGTTTGCCAAGGTCGGCAAAAAACAGAGACAAAATACAAGTTGCCAAGGTCGCACCCCCGCCACGGCGGGAGAACGACCTTAAATACGGGAAATGGTGCAGATTGAATGCGGGGAATAAAAATACGAGGACTAATACAAAATACAAGTTTGCTAAGGTCGCACCTTTCCGATTACGACAAGGAACGACCTTAAATTCCTGGTACGGGAAAGTGGAATCAGAATACAACTTAAAATACAAACAATTACTTTATGCAAAAACCCCGCGTTTAGCGGGGATTGCATTTCTTGATTTGCTTGGCAAGATTAATTGGCGGTTATTGGGCGATTTTCTTGACTTGTTCTTCGAGGTTGCGTTTTACCGCTTCAAATTCGATTTCATTGCCGGGAACAAAGCGGATGGGCTCGATTATAATGTCTTTAAAATATACTAGGCTTTTTAGGACTAAATTTTTGTCCAAACCTGGCAATTTTTGAGTCATTTTTTCCAAAAGCAGGCTTAGCGGGGAGTTTTTAAGAAAGAAAAATAAGTCAATGTAATCTTTGTTAGTGGCGCGACTGACAATTGCGGCCAGTTTCATACAAGCAATATCCTCGATTGATGCGAAATTGATATCCGTTTCGTAAACTAAGGAACCGATAAGTTTGTAAGGGTAATGGAAAAAACTTATTTTGATGCTGTCATCCAAAAAAACGGTAAGCGTACCCGCCTCCTCTTGCGTTTTTAAAATCTCATGCCCGGAAAAAATTTCACTTACCCGAAGATATAATTCCCGGGTATCGAAGATTTTTTCACTAAAGAAATCAAAATCCGTACTGTCGCGATGGCCAATCTGCAATGCCAATCCAGTACCGCCCGCAAGATAAAAATCCTCTTTGAATGCTTTCAACAGAGGCAAAATATCCTTTCTTTTTTGATCCAAGATATCGTAATTCATGGTTACATCAAAAACGCGTAACAATAAGGTCTTTTTCGCGAATATTTAGAAGTAACCGCCAATAATTCAATGATTTTGGGCTTAATTCTTTTGCGCCGTAATTAATTACCGCGTCAATTATGTCCGGGCGCGAATATTGCGAAAACAGCCAACCGGTCGCGGCCCAATCACCCAAATTAAGGACATTGAGGATTATCCGGGTTTTGCTTTTGTCCAAATCAAGCTTGGCCAGATCGGCCGACCATAAGAATTTTTGGACGTTCTTGGGTAACGGTTGCATGGCTTGATTATACCACATTTTGGGCGATTTTAAAGGCGTTGATCGGGAAAATACAAACTCAAAATACGAGTTGGCTAAGGTCGCACCTCGACGATTACCCGCCTTCGCTCACGCCTGCGCGCAAAGCTACGGCGGGCAAAACTTCAAGGAACGGCCTTAAAATGCACGGCCTCAAATGCGAATATCCAATACACGAAAGGCCGCCCGGTGGGGCGGCCCTGTTTCGTTTTGCGTTATCCGTATTTACTTCCGGGTAAGCTGGCCGCAGTTGTTGTTGAGGCCGTAGTTATTCTGATTGCCTCCGCAACCGGAGTTGCAATTGTTATTGCACCCGGTGTGGCAAGTGTTTTCGCAACCCCTTTTGACGTTTACGATCACGCAGGTGGTTTCCTTGCCTGCCCTTACCTTCACATTTTTACAACTGTTGGAGGTTTGCTTCCAGCCCGCGGGAACTGTTTCGGTAATTTTATACTTACCCGCCGCCAATGCCCCGGAAATCCAGGTCGCCTTGGCCATTAGGCCCCAGGAACCTTTGACCGGAGTCAGGGTAAACGGCAGAATAGCGCCAGTCCCGGTAAAGCTAAAGGATTGCGTGCCATCGCCGCCAATCGCGATCTTAACCACCTTTAAGGTGCCAGTCCGGACGGGAGGAGGTGTCTGGTTTTTTACATTGGTCACGGTGCATTCCGCGGTTTGGCCCGGCGACACCATAATGGAATTTGCCAAGCTGTCAAAAATTCCGCCGGTACATTGCCAGGTCCCGGTATAACCGGTGGGGCCATCCTCGGTCAAGTAGTAAATATCGGCCTTGAACCCGGAATTACTGGCCACCGGCGTTAAACCGCTTAAATTGGTGGGACTTGCAAGCGTTCCGGTCGCGTACAGCACGAAATCGCTTGGTTTGGCGCAATCATTTGGGGTACATGAGACGCCAATCGCCTTTTGGCAATCAACCACCTTGTAGAGCTTCAGAGACGGCGCAATATCGTCATTAGTAACGGTACAGGTCACAGTCTCGCCTGCGGCCAGCGTCACGACCCCGTTAACCAAGGTCCCGCCGTCACAGCTCCAGGAACCGGCGGCGTAACCGTTCACCACGGATTCGGTCAAAGTATAGTCAACCCCCGCGGTCACGTTATGAAACGTAACGGAATCGCCACTGTCGGTAAAGCTGTTGGCGTTGCCAGTCGCGGTCAACTGCCAAGCCCCCGGCAAAGCGGTCCCGCCGTTATTGTTGGTAACCACCTTGAGCAATTTAAGGGTCGTATCGGCCGATACGAATTTATTGGTGATCGTACAGGTTTTGGTTTCGCCAATCGTCAGATCCCCGTCACAATTTTCGTATGATACCTCATAACCGGCAATTTCTTTCTCGACCGCCAGATAATCCCCGGCATCAAGATAGACTTTGGTTCCCGGTTCGTCTTGCCCGTCAAACACAGGGTTAAAAACATTAACGCCGGTCACCGTAATTTCAAAATCTCCCGGCACGGCCGTGCCACCCTCGCTATTATCAACTTTCTTGATAACGATTAGGTTTGCCGCCTGCGCGTCCTTGTTGTGGATCGTGCAAACTTTTGTATCGCCAGGATTAAGCGTGACTTCACCGGTGTCCTCGTCACAATCGCCAGAAAACCACACTTCATCATAGAAGAAGAGATTTGCCGGAATATTCTCGTTTACCGTATATGTTCCGGCATTAAAATCATTAACTTCGCCGGAGGTCACTTGGGTCGTATCAACAAACAAAGTAAAATTCGAAATTACTGCCGGGCCGTTTTCAACCACTTTAAACACTTGCAGTGTGGGTTGAATGTCCTCGTTAGTGATGGTACAGGTCACATTCTGGCCCGCGACCAGCGTTACCTGGTTGTTCACCAGTTGGACTGCGGCTTGGGTATCGTCATCGACGCACACAATGCCGGTTTGCGCGTAACCCAGCAAAATCGGATCATCTTCACTCACGGTGTAGATTCCGGCCGCAACCTGGTTTTTTATTCCGCTTTCAACTTCATCACCATTAACCAAGAGATTAAAGTCATCAGGTTCCAGGATGCCGCCATAGTTGTTATCCACAACCTTAACCAGCGTCAAACCAGCGGAATTGGCCGTGTTGTAAATGGTGCAGGAAACCTCGGCACCCGCGGCTACCACCAAGCCCTCACAATTGTCATCATTCTCGTCCCAGGCCGCTTCGTTGGCTTCCTCGATGTCGTAGGTTCCGGGAGCGACGTCGTAAGTTACCGGGGAGTCCACAGTCAAGATCCGTTCGCCCTCGCCAATCACGCCCTCGCCTTGGGCAGTGATCGTAAATTCACCGTCATCGCCGGCCGGAGTCGTTTCCTTATAAACAACGATGCGGCCGTTTTTGGCGTTGGTAATTTGGCAAGACTCGGTATCGCCCGCAGCAACCTCCACGTCGTCGCAAGTATTTTGGGTTTGAGTCCAACCCGTGACCGCGGCCTCTTCCACGCTATAGGTCCCGGGCATTACCGTATAATTCATATCGGAAGCATCCGTAACCGTGCCGCTACCCCCGCCGATTATCGTGCCGGTACCGCTGGCGGTTATATCGAATACCATCGAATCAGCCGCCGGATCGGTAGTTTTTTGGACGATCAACTGCCCCCTCTGGGTATTGGTAAAGGTGCAGGTTATTTCGTCACCGGCTTCCACATCATAAGAGGCGGTGGCCGTACCGACATCGCCCGAACCCCGCGCACTGCAATCAATTGCGGTCAAATCCCAACCCGCGGTCGCGGCCTCGGTCACTTCATATTCGCCCGCATCCACGTAGGCTTCGAGAGTTTTGCCGTCTTCGGAGATGGTTCCGACAATCGCCCCGCTAAAAGCAAAATCTGGGCCCGCGGTACCCTCAATCTCTTTTTTGACGATTATTTTGGCTTTTTTCTCGTTAGTGAAAGTGCAAGTCACCTCGTCGCCGCCCTCGACAACAAATGTGGCAGTGGCAGTGGCAACATCGCCGGTACTTTCGGCATTCCCCTTGCAGGTAATATCGGTCAAAACCCAGCCTTTGGCATCCTCTTCGGTGACGGTGAATGTCCCGGCGCCAACGTAGGCCTCAAGGGTGCCGTTGTTATCATCGATATCGCCATCGATAACACCATCAAAACTGAAAGTTCCTTCACCGCCCAGCATCACTTTTTCAATTGTGATTTTGGCCTTCAGGGAATTGGCTATCAAACAGGTTTTGGTTTCACCGGCCCTTACTTTGACATTGGTGCAAGTACTGCCGGTTTTGGTCCAGCCGTCAGGAACGGTTTCCGCCACGGTATAAGTCCCGGGGGTCACCTCGTAATCCATGTCTTTGTCATCCGAGATGGTACCCGCGCCGCCCCCGATAATAGTTCCGCTTCCGGTAGTATTAATGTTAAACACCGTGTCATCATCCGCGGGATCGGTGGTCTTTTCCACGATCAAATGCCCGGTTTTGGTGTTGGTAAAGGTACAAACCACCCGCTCACCCTTGGCAAGCGTAAAATTATCCTCATCAACCACGGCGTTTAAACCTTTAACGCATCTAACCGAAGTTAAATACCATCCCGCCGGGACAGCCGGCTCGCCCACGGAATAAGTACCGGTCAAAACGTTTAAATAACCGGTATTATTTGTGGTATTGGCACCAACAGGAAGATTGGGCGTCAAATCCGTGGGCCCGTCGATCGCAAAATCAAAAGTGCCGGCACCACCCACGGTCCTCTTTATGATTTTGATCTGGCCGTAATCATCGGGAACGCAACTATTACTAACCTGGTTTGCCACTCCCCCGGCAACGCTTGCCGCGCCCGCCAAGCTGCAAGACGCGGTTGCGGCGACGGCGGATGCCGCAAGGCCAAATGTCAACATAACTGCCGCAAACAAACTGACAAAAATCGGACTTTTATTATTCATGATATTTTTTTACGGGTATCTTTCCCGCAAACGATTAATTTTACATTTACTGCCATCTCCGACCTTTTTTAGTTTTTATCGCCGCAAATTATAATCACCAACGCCAAACTCTGACAATCGGCCCACGGACAAGTAAATAACAATTGTACGGTTGGCCGATTGTTTATTTGCCGCACCGGCCGGATAATTCCGCCAAATCAATAGAAGCGCGACAGGACCCGGAACCTATGGTGACAACGGACATCTTGGTACGCATAATAATATTGCCCCAGAATGACCGAGTGTTTAAAAGAGAATACTATTACCACAATGAACAGCCGATTAATTTGGCGGGACCGCACGCATCGCAAAAAAAACCGGTCAAGATGATCGGCATAGCTCGCTTATTTCTTATTGATGAGCAATCTCCTTTTGCTTATCGCCTGATTACTTCGATCGAAACATGATCGCAAAAAACTATTCTTCGCTTTCCGATCCGGCATCGGGAATGGCATCGAGATTGCCGCTACCCGGACCAAAATATCTACGGATGATCATCCCCAAAAAAATACAAAATGCCACGGCAACATTGACGAAAAAAAGGATCCATACTAAAATCGCAACGTACAAAGGAAGTGGTACGATAAGTAAGAAAACCAAGCTAAGTGCCTTGGCGGCACTACTGGCGTTGCTCTGCATGGCATTCATGCCCGCAACGGCCCAAGAAATCGGAATGACTGGTTTGCCCGTCTATAAAATCGGCTCCGGCCAACCTCTCAACGAGGCGCAAATACTGGCCAAGCAAGCTCCAACCGTAAATGTCGAATGCAACAGTTCGAACAGCAGTTTGAACCATTCGACGGTGATCGTAATCTCCGCCTATGGTGGAAACCTGGGCGCGGACAAGATTTACACCAACTACGGGGAACAAAAACAGATGGGGCGCCTGTTTGGCTCCCCCTATGCCAGCGACCGGCCGGTAATGGACGGAGCAGATCGGGAGATCAGTAACCACTACTTTGACACAGGAAGGATGTAGGAAACGCAAACCTACGCCTTCGGCATTCGCGCATGGCAATCGCGCGAATGCCTCTTTTTTATATACAAACGGAAACTTTACAAAATGATACCGGGTAGCCCCAACGAACGTAAACAAAAAAGAGCCGCGAACAGTCAGGGAAACTCCCCGACCAATCGCGGTCAATGTCGATATTTTGCCGATAAAATCGGCATCCGATGTCATCGGAGCCGGCCACGCATTGGGCGTCCACCCAGTTATTCCGGCGGCACGCCCCTCAATAATGCTGGTTATCAATCTTGCACAGGTCACTTTAATGCTTGTTTTTTGGCCAATAACCACACCAAAACCGTCAAAGACCAAAATGCCTGATTCGATCGTTAGAATTGCTTCCACTCAATCACCCCCAAAATTATATATAATTTATTGTGTTTTGTCAAGATAACAAAGGGGTAACTTTGCCAAAAGTTAACCGAACGGCTCAAAAAATGCAGTTTATCAAGGTGTCACCTTGCCGATTACGGCAAGGTGACACCTTTAAAATTCTAATCCCGAATTTTGAGGCATGGGATTTTGGATTAAAAAAGCGCGAACCCATTCCTAACAGGGTTCGCGCCAAACGAATTAACGATGGGACGGATGATCGGTCCGTGAATTTTGTCCCGCGGCTTGCGCCCAGCGGTCCCGCGCCTCCAATTGGTCTTGCAATTCCTTTACGTTCATTGCCTCACCCAGCAATGCCAGGTTGCCGTAATCCGGCGCCGAGCGAATAATTATCGCCGCATTCCCATGATGACCGTGTTGGTCAAGGCCCTCGCCATGATCGTGATATCCGTAAAGAACTTGATGGCCCTGCCCGGCGCGAGTTATCTCAACCGCCATTGACCCAGGAACCAAAAACATGCTCATTCCGACAATAACCACCAAACACAATGCCATAATCGGTAAACCTGACCCATCTTGTTTTTCCGACAATCAATCACACTCCGTTATTGATACTCGATTATAACAAACTACCCCAGGCCGTCAAAAATCATAACATCAAGCCAAAGAAAAATCGCGCAGATCAAATGTCCGCGCGATGCCGATGCGTCTTGTGCTTATTACGCCCTATATCCCCGCGGCTTTCCCAATCCTTGCCCTCGGATGTAAAACCATAGGTCGGATCCAGTGTGCTTATCCTTTCGCCCCATTCCGGATATCGGTCGCGGATCAACTCTTTTATTCCCTCCCAATCTCCGGAAATTGCGCCCCGGTTCTCGTGGATGTAATACAGCAAATCCTCGATGTTAATCCGTGCCGCCACTAAAAGCCGGTCGCTTTCATCGTTGCCATTGCCAATCAGATCTGCCTCGGCCGCCAGCTGCAACTCCAGCATCTCGATCCGGTTTATTTGAGCCTGCCGGTCTGTCAATGCACTAGCCGGCATTATCCCGACGGCAAGCATTACCGCCACGCAAAGCAAAATCCAAATTCCTTTCATCAAATACCCCAAAATACTTTGCCCCCAAAACCATCGATTATTCTCAATGATTTAAAGGTGCGAATTGATTTGTTACTACAATTAAAGCTTACCGTTGTCAATAATTACAGCATGCTGGCAAAATTCGCGCCCAGACTCAAATACAAGTTTGCCAAGGTGTCACCTTGCCGATTACGGCAAGGTGACACCTTTTAAATCCAATCTAAATGTCTGCGCATTTTTATTCTCCTCGCCCAGGTCGCGTGCGGCCCGGACTTAAGGGAACCGACCAACGCACATTAGGTTTTTCCGACCAGACACAAGAAGAACCCGGAACGCATCTTGTTGCTGCAAGACTGCGCGCCGGGTCCCGGGAAGTGGGGTTTGTAGAGTTGGCTGTATGAGCGACCAGCTGGAATCGAAAACCCCAAATCCACATAAATTCAATGATGTAAGGTGCTAATAATAGGAGGTGGGAAGAACGAGACGGTCCTGCGCTTTGGTTCCTGCGATCAAGACCCAAAAGTACGAGCATAGGGGTTTTGTATAATCTCGTTACAATCCCATTATCTGCAATGTAGCAGATTTATTTTTTTTGTCAAGCCCTTGACGAAAATCACCTAAAAGTATTAAAAAGGGCACGCCGTTTGGAATGCCATAAAAAAAGTTTACCCTCCCGTTAGAAATCCTCCTGCCATCCGCTTTCGGGAGGAATAGCGCCCTCGGTCTAACTTGGCCCAGCGTTAACAAGAAAATTCCTTTTGGACAATAAGCTAAAACTGAATTTCGCACCTTACCGCGAACCCGGGCCAGAACCTCCGCTGGCGAAGGCAGTGGCACCATGGCTTGATAATCCACAGGAAAGCCAAACTTCTCCAAACAATCGGCACGAAGTTTTGTCAAAACATTAGTCCCGTGCATTGTTTTCGCATTTTCCAAAGGCATTCCGCAAGGCGCCAATTTCACCTGGCCGCCCGTATCGTCCCTTTCGCATTCAATCATTTTACCAGCCCCTAACCTCAATATTTATTTGCAATTTGTTTATTGCACTAATTTTTTTCTTTGTAAAGACTTTTTTCTTTAATTTTAACTTCAAAAACGCGCTGCCGTCAGTAGTACGGCCGTCACCGGCATAGGACGCAAACAATTGTTCATTAAAATTTTAATCTTTTGGTGTAAGATAAAGTTAATGAATGAAATAATTGTGGAAACTGAATACGGACAAGTTCCGCGGCAATCCACGATCGCGATCCTGATCCCCTGCCACAACGAAGAAAAGATGATCGCAAAAAGCATTAGCGCCTGCCTTAACCAAACGCGGCGTCCCGACCTGATTCTAGTCGTGGACGATGGCAGTACCGACAACAGTTGCGCCATCCTGGAAAGTTTTGGCGACAAGATCAAGCTGGTCAAATTGGAAAAAAATACCGGGAACAAAAGTTACGTCCAACAGATCGGCCTAACCCACATTGATTGCGACATTTTCATTTCGACCGACGCCGACAGCTTGCCCGACCGGCGGTTTGTGGAATACATCGAAAAAGAATTCCTTGACCCCAACGTGTGCGCGGCGGCCGGATATGTAATGAGCATTAAGCATAATTGGCTTACCGCATTGCGCGAGATCGAATACTTTGTAGGCCAGGAAGTTCATAAGACCGCCCAAGCAAACATAAATTATCTTTATGTTATTCCGGGTTGCGCGTCAGCCTTCCGGACAGAACTTTTTAAAAACAATATCACCTTCGACCATGACACCATTACCGAGGACCTTGATTTTACTTTTAAACTGCACTTAAAAAACTTCCGCATCAGCTTCCAGAAGAAAGCCATTGTCTGGACCCAGGATCCGGCCGACCTTAAATCATACATAAACCAGTTGCGGCGGTGGTACGGCGGCGGCTGGCAAAACCTGCTAAAACACCGGCAAACCGCGGCGGTCATGCCGGCCTGCGCTTTCGAGCTTTCGATGATTTTTATTGAAGGGATATTATTCGCATTAACGCTGTTAATATTGCCATTTGTAAACCTCAAAGTTTTTGCATTAATGGCAGCCGTTCACCTGCTAACTACGACCATTTTGGGAATTTTAGCCGCAATACGGCGGCGAAGGCTGGATTTAGCATTATATTCCCCGCTATATATAGTACTCGCAGTAATAAACTCATACATTTTTTGCGAACAATTTCTTAAAGAAGTTATAATGCGCGAACGGAACCTATATTGGTTCACACCAAAAAGACGGGAATAATTCGACACGCTTTCGCCTATATGCAAAATATAAACTTAGTTTCTTTTTTCGCCCATTTGACCATAAATATATTTTTTTCGGTCAAAAGAAAATTGCTTCCGAATCGCTCGAAAACCTCACTAAAATTACGGCCGAAATCTTTGAGGTTGGGCGCCGTATTGTCGTTTGGGATCGCAACGGTCATTATTTACATAAACCTTTTGCAGTTCGGGAGCATAATAAGCTCAAGCGCTAATAACGAGTCCGGATACAAACAACTCGCATCCATGTTTACAAGCCAAAATGTTTTGGCGCAAGATACCACGCCGCCGTATGTCCGCAAGGTTGGCAATGCGGCCGGAAACGCCCCGATAACCGCGTGCAATACCAGCCGGTTCGATTTTGTCATCCATCCGCAGCCCGCCCCGGCCAACCAATTTGCCGCGAACACCGATACCGGCATAAACTTGCACTACACAACGATTATCGCCGGCGATACGCTGTGGGATGCCGTAAAACGGATCCTGATGGATTATGTAGGTCAGGATCCGTGCCGGGAACTATCCGACACTAAGATTGTCGCGTGCCACAACGTGCTTGATCAAAAAATCAATAAAACGGCACTAAAGATGTTGGACGAAAATGGCTTCCTGACAGCCGAAACCCAATCCGCCATAGTCCTACCGGGACAAACTGTTTGGGTTGATGCGAGCGGCGCGATCTGGATCGAACACCAAAACGATCAGTCCTTTATCGAATCATAGATTGCCAGCGGGATACCCTCTTTTAGCGCCGCCGCGCTGAAATCATTGAAAATTTTGACTCCCGGACCAGACATTTCACTCCCCCAATACGAAAAATTCGTGGCCTCGTCTGTATCGCTTTTATCCTCGGCAAAAATACACAACATTACCTTGTAACCGGCCGCCCGAGCAATTTTGGCTTGTGCCAGGATTCCGGAAAGCACCTCGGCTCTCCGGGAAGCGTCGATATAAACTGTCGCCGCCGCGTCATGGCTAAACATTTCCGAAAATGTGCCGGTGGAAAACCAAACCGAATCCACACCAAGGCCTTTTGCCGCCTCGAGAGCGCGGTTGGCATTAAGAAAACTGGCCGCGTCCAAATCTTTTTCATCACCGTCGTTGGCCGGCGCCACCCACGGATAACCTTGGAACCCGAAACTATCAACCAGGGAACGGTCGATTGCGGCAACCCAGGGTAAAAGCGAGACCAATTCCGTCTCGCCGCGGGAATCGTTGTAAGTTTCATTATCCAGCAAAACCGTAAGCCGGGCGGCGGGAAAATATTCCCGAAGTATTTGTGCGTAGCGGTTATAGGCAGCGCCAAAATCCGCCGGTTTGTGATTGTCATCGCCCCATTCGTCCAAATTTGGCTCGGGAAGGGGCATCCACAAGCCCAGACGCGCCGCATTCATACCTTTGGCCAACAATGCGCTAAAATAGGCCCGCAGGGCGGCGTCGTAGCTTCCCGCGGCAATTGCGGCAAAATTATAAGGTTGGCCGGCGCCATTTACCGGCTCAACCGCCACAATAGGCATCACGCCGGCGGTATAAAAATCATCCAGCTCTTGGGCCATATCATCGGCCATGTTTGCCGCCTCCGCTTTGGTGCCCGGAAAATATGTAAAAACCATCATTTTGGCAATCGCGCCACCGCAACAATCCTCATATTCAGCAAGCTTTTCCAATAGCGGATTACCCGAAGTTTTCATAAAAGATACATTTACCGCCGCCGCTGGCACCGCCGGCGCCGGAATGTCGGATTTTTTTGTTTGGGACGCCGGGGCAACTTCAATTTTTGCCGCCGCGGGTTCGATTTTTATGTCTTTTAATGGAACCGGCTCGCCGGTACCAGCAACCTCGTCCTTACGGATATCTACGGCAGCCACCTCGGTCACGGCAGGTTCGGGTGACACGGGTTCTACGACCGGACTTACAACAACGGACGGCAAATTATCCGGCAATGCAGCCGATGCCCCGCCACCAACCGTCTTTGCCGGTAAAACAAAAAAGCCATTCGATTTAACAATTACGGCCAATAAAATTAATCCCACCGCCAACCAAATAATTACGGGTTTCATAATGGAATTATATACCGTAATCCGATTAATGAAAGATGAAACTGACAGACTTGTAAGCAAAAAGCTGTTTTGATACCCGGTCAGGGAGGAAAAATTGACCGGGCACCAAAACAGCTTTTTAAAGTAATGTCCTTAGGACATTTAATACTTTGTTTTAGGATTTTTTATTTTCTTTGTCAAATATCAAAACTAAGTGCTAAAAAATCGGATTTGTTTTATTATTATTTAATGAGAAAAATTTCGGTACGTACCAAAATAGTAATAACCGTACTTTTTGCGGTATCAAGCGGGCTCCTATTTTTTTTGCTTTGGTGCGCCGGACTTAATACGACCCTACAGGAACGGTACGCCGCCGCCGAATCGGCGCGGGTATCCGCCCGCGACGGCACATTGCTTTTTTTGCGGCCGAACGCCAACGGTTATTATTGCGAATACACCGCGCAAATCCCGGAAAACCTAAAATCGCTGTTGGTCAGAAAGGAGGACCGGTTTTTTTATTGGCACCGCGGCATCAACCAGGCAGCAATTATAAAGGATTTAGCCTCGCGCGCCGGATTTGGCCAGAGGCGGGGGTCAAGCACCATCACCCAGCAACTCGCCAAAATACTGCTGGGCCAAGAAAACCAACGCAACGTTAACAATAAATTACGCGAACTGGCCTACACTGGCGCGCTGGAAATTTCCCAAAGCAAAGACGACATACTGGACCAATACGCGAATTCGATCTACTTTGGCAACCGGCTCCAGGGAATTAGAACCGCAAGCCTCGCTTATTTTGGCGCGGATTTGGCGTCCCTGGCGGAATCTCAAATTTTCCAGCTTTTGGCAACAATCAGCGATCCCACCGGACTAAACCCGGCCCAAAGCGGAAATATCGATCAAGCCAAACTGATCGCCGGCAATCTTGCAATCGACCCGGGCACGGATTTTACCGACCCGGACACCGTCAAAAGCAACCTGGCCGCCTACTACAAAAAAAATATTGCGCTTTTTGAGCTGCGGGACAATCTTAGCCAAGATCAATGCGGCGGAGGGCAAAACACAACGATCGACCGCGACATCAATGTTAAATTACGGGAAATTATCGCCAATGACATTGAGGAGTTAGATACAAAGCTTGCCAAAAACGCCGCCGCCATCGTCATCAAACTTCCGGAAAACGAAGTTCTGGCCCTGGCCGGATCTCCCGACCCGGAGTCGAGCCAAAACGGCTACCAGATAAATATGCTCAATGCCCCCCGCCAAATCGGCTCCACAATTAAGCCGTTTATCTATCTTAAGGCATTCGAGAAAGGTATGCGCCCCTACACGCTGATCGATGACCGCGAATACAAATATGCCGCCGGGGCAGACTTTTCGATCTATCCGGAAAATTACGACCGCACCTACCGGGGAGAAATTACCGCCCATTACGGGCTGGCAAACAGCATTAACACGGCCGCAGTTAAAACCCTGGAATTTGTGGGCGCCCGGGAATTCGGCCAATTTATCCAAGACGAAATGGGAATCGCCACCCAGCAAGACTACGAAAATTACCAGATGGGCGTGGCATTGGGGGCGATGGAAACCGACCTGACAAGCCTGGCGCAGGCGTTTACAATGTTTCCCAACAACGGCCAAATAAAAAATCTCAAGCTTTTCCGCGACCCGGGATGCAATAGCACCTTTACCGCGACCAAAAATTTAACGAGCACCAAAAAACCCTATACCCAACTGGTAAACAAAATATTGTCCGACCGGGTAATCGCGCAGGACCAATTCACCTCGGCAAGTTACCTTAATCTTGAGGCTACCAACTACGCCTTGAAAACCGGTACCTCCCACGATTACACCGACAGCTGGGTGGTGGGCTATACGCCGGATTTTTTGGTGGCGGTGTGGGTGGGCAATGCCGACGCCAGCGCCATGGAAGGCATATCGGGACAATTAGGGGCGGGCCGGATCTGGAGCGACATCATGCAACTGATGCAAACCAGCAGCTACGACAAAAAAACGCCTTTTGATTTTTCGGACGTCATCGAATACAAAATCGGCAACAACCTGGAATACGGTCTTGCGGGCGATAACTATGAGGCGGCGCGCAATATTATTTTGAAAACCGACAACCAGCTCATTTTAAAACCCCACGACGGCGACGTTTACCGACTGGAAGCCAATACCCGCATCATATTGCGGGCAAAAACCGCCGCAACCTGGACGGTCAACGGTAAAAATTTAGGCACCGACAAGGAGGTCATATATTCGCCCCAAGCCGCCGGGAATTATACCGTCGAGGCCCAAACCGGGGCAACAAAAGAAACAATTAACATTACAATCAGCGAAAAGTAGGCAGGTATTAAAAAAGCCTGCCCGCAATGAAGTTAGCGGTTTGGGAAAAAAACTTGCTTAATCATCCCCAAACCGACAACAAGTGCTGCAAACAGGCCCACGAATATGAGAGTCACAATCACAAATAAGGTTAGAACCGCCTCAATAATACGCTCCTTAAGTTTCTTGGGAACGAGCACGGCCGTCCAGGAATTGCCCCGCACTTCCATCGCTATCTCTTTACTTTTTTCCATGCAAATCAACCCCATTGTATAATTGCCAGATGAATTGTCAATTATTGCTATAACGCAAAAGAGGCCTTGCGGCCTCTTGGTCAAATTATAGATTTAAAAAAAGAGAATAAGAGGAGGTGTCGGATCGGCGTTCAGAACTATCTTGCGCGCGGAGCGCTCAATGTGGCCAAAGTCTGGGCCTTTTACTCGACAACGGATCGTACTGCCTCAAATCGGTACTCTGTAACCATCCTGGTCCAGTTATTTGCCGACAAGGCTTCAAAGATCACCCTCCTCATTTGCCTCCGTTTTGGAGGACTACTGATGGCGGATCGGGGCCGCCATGGGCGCACCCTTTCCGGGTCGTTACTCCGGAAACATTATTTTTGTAGCATGGGTTACAATCTTTGTCAATGGCTTAATTGGTAACAGACGACTGGGGATAATAAATAAGCCAAAAAACAAGTTTGCTAAGGTCGCACCTCGATGATTACACCGAGGAACGACCTTAAAATGCTGATACTTTGCAAAAGTACCCTTAATTGAAAACCCCGAGCGGAATTTATCGCGCAAGGGGTCATATTCACACACTCAGAGATTGCCTTTTCTTGCCGCAAGCCGGCGCATCGAATACTCGTATCGGCTTTTTTCGTGCTGTCGGGCAAGAATTGGGTCAATTACAAACTTAAACCCATGCTCCTCAAGATATGCGACCATTTTGACCGATAACGGCACATCCCAGCCGGAACGCAGGTGCCCGCCGTCAAATTCGATACCGCACTCCGGACAATTGTAGATTGACAAGCCGCCACCGCACCGGGCGCAATTGCACTCGATCGACATGAAAACCTTATTCGCACCGTTTTCTTCCGGAAACGGCTCACCAAGCTTCATTCCCGTGATAGCATCGTCAATCAGTTCACTGCGAGGCTTGGAGTTATCACTCAGAATCTCATTGTAATCCCGGTTTAATCTCACATGCAGTATTGCCTTGGTTGCACGGCGGCTACCAATCTCTGCAGGATTTTGCACGTAAATCACAAATATGGATTTCTTATCGTTTAAATCGTCCATTTCTAACACCCCTTAAGGCAATATATTTTGTATAAAATAATTGTATAATTATGTCAAGATAAATAGCAAAAAATACCGTCCAAAAAGACGATATTTTTGCATTAAAAAAACTATTGTCTATTGTCCAGCAGGCTTGTTAATCACAAGAAACCTTGATTGCAATCTTTTGACCGTGTCATGGATGCCGTGGTATTCGATCTCGTTGGGCGGCAAAGTGGTGCCGTCCGGCTCGATACTCCTCAGCCAAGCCGCCATTTTAGACGCTTTGCGGCGGGCTTCGTCCCAGGTGGGCTGGTCAAACGCATCGGACGGGTTGGTCAGCACTCCCCCTTTGGTACAAAATACCTGCGCCGAAACCACCGCCGGACCGTCGCTGTCGGAAACGCAGGTCTCGATCTTGACCGGCATCAGCGGCACCCGGTGCGAACCCCGCATCCCTCCGGCCACCAAAAAGATTAGCGAAAACGGATTAAGCACATCGCCCAGCGCCGGCCACACTCCCTGGACGCGCATCAGCGCCACCGGGTCATCCTTGCCCACATGAGTTTCCGAATTGCGATCCAGGCAGAAAGTGGAAACCATTGCGCCCGTCTCGCCGGTCGCCGCCGACAATATCGACTTAATCACATAACGGTCGTCATTGACCAAGAGCGCGGTCAACTCGGCCATTTCGTGGGCGGAATTCAGGCGGATCACCCGCTCGCCGGGACCTTCAAAATAATTATCCTGCACCTCAAAAATATACCCCGCCTGCATCGCGCCCGAATGCAGCAATCCGGTATTGAAATTTACATCGGCAAACGCGCGACGCAAAGGCCCGTTTAGCGCTCCGGCCCGGGTTTTATCCAGGCATAAAAGCACAAACGTTTCGCCGGTACGTTCTTCCATCTCCATCTCGATTATCTGCGGCCCCATGCCCGCCAGATTGCCGCAAAATGCGTTGTTAAACAAATCCTGGCCCGCGGCATAGGCATTCATTTTTTTGGCCACGTCCGTGCCGGCAAGAAACGCTTCCCAGGCCAATTTATGGATCTGGACATCATTGGGCCCGCGATGATGACCCATAATTATCGTAATGTCGTCGCCGGTCGCGGAAACATGAACACTCCGGAACAATTCGCAACCGCTGCGCAGTAAAAATTCCCTTACCTCGCGAATCATCTCCGGAAACGGCTTCATGTGCCCCGGACCGCCCACATCGGCCTTAAATACCGATATGGTAACTTTCCTCCCTTTCTCGTTGCTTTCCTGGTTCATGTGTTTCGGGGGCGCGCTTCCTGCCAATCGGCGGGGGTCAAAACCATTGGGTAAAAATTAGCCCGGCTTGATTCCCGCACCGTACTGTCCGGAATGCTTTATAGATGATTTATTAAAGAATATCAAACAAAAAGGGAGTCGGTCAAATACGGTCCGCAAGATGTCCCGGCCTGGGACGATAGTATAAAAAAGATCGGCCAAAAAGCCGATCACGTATGGTGTCCGTAAGAACAATTAAACCGTATATCATATTCACTATCCAATCGCTTCCCCAAATCTCTCTCGATCTCGACCCGGCGCGCCCTTAACCCGACCTCGGAAATCCCGATAACTTCCGCGGCACCCAGTATCCGCTGCCATTGCCTATCCAAATTCCGGATCGAACCGGTCCATTTCCAATCCAGTTTTGCGAAACAAAAATCTATGTTATTTTTTCCCAACTCTACCTGCAATTTATAAAGAGCCTCGATGAAATCGGCTAATTTGCGGTCAAAACGCACCCCAGTTTCCTCATCACACATATTTACACCTCATTTCTTGTTTGAATATCGATCCCAAGAACCAATTTGTCAAGCAAAAAAGAGGGGTTTATCCCTCTTTTTGCGGTTGCGACCAGTAAAACTATTTAATGTCGAAGTAACTGCTGGCGGTGCGGCCAAAATTTTCCGGATTATAGAATTCCGACGCCACGCAAGGCAGTTGCAAATATTCTCCCTTGGCCAGCGCCCGTACGTAATAATCGAATTCGTAAGTGCCGGCATCGAGGTAGGAAACATAAATAAACGCCCGGTCGTCGCGCAATTCGGTATAATCCGGATCGAGCTGGCTGTAGCGCACCTGCGGATCGGTAAAACGCAAAGCCTTCTGCTCGGTAGCCAGCTCCATGTCCACGATCTCCATCCCGGCCGGGATGAAATCCTCAATGGCTACATTGCGCCGGTCGCGCCCGATGGTAATTTCCAGATGTTCGCGCAGGACATCGCCCGGCTTGGCGCTTACCAGCGGCTTGGCCCCGGCCTCATCGTCGGCGGCGTAGAAGTTACGGGCTACCGAGAAGCCTTCGTCTCGCGCCAGCACCAGTCCCGACAGATAATACTTCAATCCCATATCATAATAGAATGCGCTCTTACCAAATGCTTTTTTGTCCTTCTTGGTAAAGCTGACGATATTGTTTTGCCCAACCTTAAATTGGTTGGCCGCAACCTCGGCCACCGATTGGTCAAGGATGCTGGAAGCGTTAAAATCTTTTGTGGAAATTTCGCCGCCGTTCAACAATGTCGCCAGAGTGAATTCCGCCTCGGTTTCCTTTTTCCAATTAAGATAATCGGTAAACGCCATCACCACCCCCAAGGTGTTTTGCGTGGAACCCCAGGCGCCGTCCTTATCGCGCGAGTTAAGGATCCAGCGCACCACCTTATCGGTAAACTCGGTGTCCCGCTTCCCCGCCGCCAGCGACCGCAGGTAAAGCGCGGTATTGCCGGTGGTAGTCTCAAACATATCCAACGAATCGTTGGAATTTTTGGACTGCAGGAACGCACCGCGGCTATCGATTGTAATCCGGTTATCTAATACCGCGTTAACATCGTCTAACGCCTTGGCAAAATCATCCGTCGAAAACATGATCGCAAGCTGGGCCAGGGATTTATTGCTCAACTGGTCATTTAAAACGCCATTGCCCTTTCCGGCGGCCAGCAGGTTGGAAATCGCCGCATTGGAAATCTCGGAATAACCACTATCAGCCAGCACCGCGGCCGCGGCCACGATCTGGTCCGGCCCCATTTTTGCGGTGTTGCCCGAAAATTCGCGGGAAAGATAACCCAGCGCCCGATCCAGCGAATCCTGGTTTATGTCAATGCCGGCGGCCTTTACCGCCTTTAGCATTTCCACGGCCTCCAAGGTCGTATAAAAATTCGGGAACGAACTTTCCCATAATCCGAATCCCCCGTCAGAATTTTGGTTTTTGTACACCTTGGCCAGACCGATATTGATCAGCTCATCGACCGTATATTGGTTCTCTCCCACCCAAACCTTATCAAGCTGGAATTTATCGGCCAAGTTGGGGACATTCAATCCCGCTTTGACCGCCGCCATCGCCTTGAGGCGACTGGAAATCTGTTCGGTACAACCGTAAGGATAGCCGATAAAATAATTTAGCGCATCGGAAAGGAACACTGCCAGCGTCGCCGACGAGCGGACCGTTAATTCGCCCTGCTGGGTAGAAACATTGGCCGGCAGATAAACCGCCTCGGCCGCCAATGCCGCAGTCACATAATTGGCGGTCGCCACCGCTTCGTAGGTGAGATTGGGCTTAACCGGAATGGTCTGGCGCACGGCATCATTGATCCCGCCGCCGTCGGCGCTGATCGTGAAAGTATGGATGCCCCTTGTCTGGTCCAACGGCGCCATAACCTTGAAGTAAACTGTTTTACTCTCGCCGGGCTTTATCTTGGATTCGATCTTTTTGTCATTACCGATGAATTGCAATGTATCGCTGGCAAAATCAATCGCAATTTTGCGCTCCTCCTCGGATTGGTTAAACACCTGCGCCGCCACATAAAATTCATCGCCCGGCACAATAAAGCGCGGCTTGACCGGCACCACCATCAAATCATTGCGGCTCATAAATTCGGCATAGCCCGCGCCCAGCTTGGTATCCTTGGTCACCGCCACCGCCTCAGCCTGCCAGGTAGTCAGATTATCGGGCAGCTTAAACTCGAGACGGGCATTGCCGTCGCTATCGGTAATGATGCTGCCGCGCCAGAAGGCCGTATCGCGGAATTCGCCGCGCACCCCGTCATCTTCCCCGTTGGCCCCGCCGCCACTGCCGCCTTTGGTGAGCGAATCCTTATCAACTTTTACTAAAACTTCTTTGATGCTCGAACTCGTACTTACGGTTAGCGGAAAACCGTCATAGAAAAATATCAACGGGTCTTTTTTGGGATTTCCTGCCAGCGCCAATACGCTAAGGTCGGCCACCGCCACCGAAATTTCGGCCGCGACCGGTTTTCCGGCATCATCGCGGGCACTAAGGTTAAGCACTACCGAATCCCCGGGTTTATAGGTTTTCTTATCCGAGCTAACATCCACGGTAATTTTATGCTCGTCGCTGTTAACCGTGAATTCCTGCGACCCGAATTTGACCGCCGGATCCGTTGATTGGAGCAATACCGATACAAAAACATTAGGGGCGTACTCGTCCACCGCATCAAAAGTGTAATTATACAGACTGCCATCGATATCCACGATATCGTATTTGAAAACCTTGCCGCGTTCGATGGCCACCAGGGCCTTGGCTTTTGCGAAAGGCGACTCAATGATCAACGAACCTTGCTGCCCGGCGTCCAAGGTATCGTCTTGCGCCTTGAGCGTCAAGCTCGAATCATCATAAAGCCGGATACTGGCCACCCCGCCGCCATAAACATAGACATAATCCCGCGACATAACCGTATTGCCGTTATTGTCGCCGCCGGTAATATCAATCTCGTACTCGCCTTCCTTGGCAAACGCGGTACTTCCGGAATATTTGCCGTTGCCTTTTGAATCCAAATTGACCGTGGTCACCAGATCCCGCTTGCGCGTCCAGTCGTAGTTATAACTACCGCCGGCCTCAAGCCGCTTGGCATACACCCAATCCACCGAGTAAACCGCCGCCTTGACGTCGCGGGCGCTTGAAATCTTGCCTTCGGTATCCACGGCCAGGGCCGAAATTTCTACCGCCTTCCCCGTGGGGGTAAACGACGGGTCGGCTTTCGCCCCCAGGTAAATCTGGCCGGCGTGGACAATGACCGACTTTTGGGCGGAAATACTCTGTCCCATCGAATTGGTCGCGGTAATGTCAAAAACCACAATGCGGCTGTTGGCATAATCGGTACCCCCGGAAATCTTTTGCAAATCGATTGTTTCGTTAATCACGCCCTTACCATCCTTATCAAGCGTCAGCGTCCCTCGACCGATGAATTTATCGCCATAGCAATAATAAGTTTCGCACTCTTCGTAATAGCCGAAATTGTAGCCGCCCTCACGGTATTTGTGGAAGTAATAATTCTGGCTGGAAATCGTGTATTCCACTTCGGCATTGGCCACCGGCACGCCAAAATAGTAATTGGCGCCCACCTCAACCTTGACCTTATCCTTGGAAACATATTCTTCCTTTTGCGTGGTCGCGGTCACTTCGTAGGCCGCCGCCACATATTCCTTGACCGAAAAACTGGCGCAATCATAACTGCCGTCCACGCATATTTCGTAATTGCCCAACGCGGCGGCGCTATCCAAAGTATACTCGGCAGTAAACGCCCCAAAGTCGTCCAGATCGGCGCCAATCGTTGCCGCGGTTTCCCAGCGCGGATCGCGGATCGTAACCTGGGCCTGGGTATTTTCCCACATTTGGTAATTTCCGTCATAACCGAGGCGCAAAATTCCCTTGATATTCACCTTGTCGCCCGGCCGGTAAATCGGTCGGTCGCTATAAAGGTAGGCCCGCCGCACGTTAGTCGCCGAATTTGCCCAATTCATCCTAGTGTCATAACCGGCAATCACGGTCGAATCGCCGTTGTAATCCACAATCGCCAAGTCCGCGCCGGCCACCGGCCTTAAGGTCGCCACCCCGCGGCTGTCGGTTACGGTTTTCCCGACTACGTTGCTGCCCGAATAAAGCGTCACATTGGCTCCCGATACCGGCACCAAAGTCTTCATATTGCTCACCCAGTAAATGTTTTTCAGCCCGTCCAGCTGGCTTGCGGTCAGGCTGGCTTTGTCGTCGGACAAATAATTTGAAGTGTTCACCGCCTTTTGCGCCGCACTCAAGCCGGTCACGGTCACATAACTCGTTTGATAGGCCCGGCTGCCGTCGTAATAAGTGTATTGCGGATGGCTCAACACCACCACATAACTTCCCAAAGCGTTCGCAAACCCCTGGGTAATGTCCAGGTCAAAATAATTATTGAGCCAATAACGCTCGCCAATCTCGATCCGCTGGGTTTGTTTTTCCAAACATGAGGACGGCACCGGACTGCCAGAGCTATCCCTCGTTTGCCAGCGGTAAAAATCGTAAGCGCCCAGCTTGCAAATCACCGCGTCGGCATAGGTGATATTCTTCGAGCCGTAGGTCAGTTTGGTCTCGCCGGGGGTTGTAACGCTCACTTCCTGCTGCATCGCAAACATGCCGACATAATTATTCTCCATCGGCCCGGTTGCCACCTGGGCCGATTTTTCAATTGTCTGGCCATAAACGTCGCTGATCCGCAAGGCAAACCGATAATCGCGGCTTGGGACCAACCCGACGCCGATATTAGTCTCAAACTCTCCCTCATTGCAAGTTGGTCTGTCGTCGCGATAATCATAATCCCGGCGCCAAGAAGTACCCCAGGAAAATATTTCATATTCCGTCTCGGAGGCAACCAGATTGTCAAAGTCTTTCCGATCCGGCACCTGGAGCGGGTTATTGGAACAAATCGTCAAAGTATCCAGTTCCACCCGGTTGGCGTTTGCCGCCACGCGATAGTCAAGTACGGGGTAAACGGTAATTTTGCCCTCCAAAGATTCGCCATTGACCTTGGTACCGGAAAAATTAACCACTTTCTCAAGCCGCACCAGGATGGTTTGTCCGGGAGAAGATTTGGCCGCGTCAAACGTCAACAGCACCACCTTGGTGTCATCCACTTTATTACAATTCGTATCGGTAAGGTCAAAGTTGGGATCGTCGCACTTTTGCCCGTATTCTTTTTTGGTAATCGGGATGGTTGCCATAAACGTACTGGCCCCAATATCGACGGGCTCATAAAAATTAATCGCCAGGCGTCCTTTCGGGTCGAACATATCCTTGCCATTATAATCGCTCCGACCATCCACCTGGGCAAAGGCACTGATCAGGCCGCTGGACGCAAATCCGACTTTCCGGGCATCGCTGATGATAATATCGCCTTCAACCGGATAGGCTTTATCGACCGCCACCGAATAGGAGCTATTAGTATTCCAGAATTTGGCGCGGCCGTATTTATCCTTTTTGGCGTAAATCTCGATCACCGACTTGTCGTATTCGTCGCCGCCGGGAACAAACGCGTCCATAATCGACGCCTTTAGGCCGGAAAGATAATTTTTGACCCGCCAGACCGTCCCGGCCAGCAAACCGGATCCGGCTGCCTGGGAAATTTTCTCCGGCACGGGATTCTTTTTATACTCGGCCGTAAATTCAATATTTTTGTTTTGGGTATTGTCAAAAATCTTGATGGCCGCGACGGTCTTTTCCAAATCCACCGGCTGGTTAAAATAAAGGCGGTAAGGTTCGTTGTAAACTACGTCCGCAACCGAATCGCCATTGTCGGAATAACGCAAATTGCGGGTTTCAAAAGACGCCTCGGAGGGCGCCACTTCCAAGCCGTCCAGCGATTTTAAACCGGAGTTAACCTTGACCGAGTAGGTCGAGGATATCTTAAGCGTTTTTTCCGGAATGAATTGCAGGGTGTTGGTCGAAATCCATTTCCATTTTCCCGCAGTCTTTGGGCTCAGCGCAACCGGAAGGTCCTTGGGCTCCATTGAATCCGCAGTGGAAAGCGCCACCATGGGCCGGTTAAACACAATCGTGATCTTGGAATCCTCGGGCGCTTCCATATCACCCTTTGGCAAAATCGTATCAATCTTGGGGTCCTCGGCCACCAAAAAATCCGACGAAAGGGAATTGCCGTCGGCAAGGGCAAGCTTTACACCGTAGTATAAGCCCTCCGTCAACGGCGCTGCCGGTTGAAACTCGGCGTATTCAACCTCATTTTGGCCATCCTGTCCGTAGGCCACACCAATAAGGTCGAAAAACACGGTTTTATCCGCCACCCATTTACCGGGGATCTCGGGGTCAAACTTGGCCGCTTGCGCCACCTGGTCGGCAGTCATCCCCGCCGGGGCGTATACTCGGATGGGCGCCGACTTGGAAACCTTTTCGGGCACCAGGCGCCAGGACTGGGAATACTCGCGCGATCTTTTAGCCGAATAGTCGCCTTTGGGAATAAAAAAATAACCGCCCAGAATAATCAGCGCGGCCACGCACAACGCCAACGATACTTTCAAAAAGCGGACCGAAAAAAACTTTTTTTTCTTCAACGGTTCCGAAGTAATTGGCAAAGAATCATTTATTTGTTCTTGGGGCATATTGGAAATTATGTATTAAATCATTATACCCCTTTTGGCCAACCTTAAAAAGGGCAATAAAACTCCATTTTTCGGCCAAAGGCCTTGCAAACAAAAAAGAGAGGGTTATGACTCTATAAAATCCGCTTTAGTACGGTTATAGACATCATCAACCTCTCCGCGAACCAATACTTGGCCGCCCAATACTTCCATATCTCTGATCTCATACCCCAGATTCCAGGTATCAATCAACTTATCGGCCTCATCATAAAGATGTAGCTTCGTGATGGCAAATTTGTTGACCGACGAATCCGCAGGTGACAAAAGAGTTAATTCTGTCACGCTGTCTGTCTGAATATCTTTAGACCGCGTGATATTTACGCGTTTAGAGTGGATAATTCGGTCATCATCGCCGGGAACATAATACTCCACGACAAAATGCCAATTATTCACCCTCCGCATATTTAGATCATTCCACAGCCACACCTTAGTATCTCCACCTCGACCACTGACCGGAATGATCGAATATATCTTCACGCCGTTCGCTTTCTCAATTCCTTTCGGCCATAGATAATCCGGCCCGGGTTCATCATAAGCATCGCTTCGCACAACAGAGCTAAAACTGGATAGGCCAAGCTCCGTCATTTCGTTAAACCCTAGGAACCAGTCATCAATGACTTCGCCATTGTCCCCATAAAGTACAAATTCATCGATGCTGTAGCGCCATACAAAACTTTCGTTAAATATGGTGATTTTTTTAATGTCTCCCCTCACCCCCATGCGTATTGCGGGGATGTCTATTCTTCTTGACAGGTCATCTTCTCCGTTTTGGGTATATTTCACCACAACATACGGATGTTCGATGACTACGCTGTCATCGCCATCGTTATAGATCGCGATTACCCCGACATCATCTTTGGTCAAGGGGTCATACCAAATCATTTCAATGCCATTATTAACTTCTGCCGTGCTGCATCCCAACAAGAGAAACAGCATGAATACCAAACCCAATCCAATATATCTCATATTTTCCTCCTTTTTTAGTAAAGCACAAATTTTACAATTTGTCAATACAACGTACATATAACATAAGGGGCCGCATTCCTTACTTGGCACGCGCCAAAACAGCCTGTATAACCAAAAAGAGAGGGTCATCGAAGCCAATTGCTTCTCGCCTCTCATATTATCCCTTCAATCCCAGGGAAGGATATTTCTCGCCTCACCCTCGGGCGGGACAATATATCCCTGCTTTACCGCCTCGAAATTCGAGAGGGTTTTAAATCCGGCTTCCCAGCCATCGTCGAAATAGAACGACACGCTGGGAACGTTCTCTTCAGGGACGGTAATCAAGAATTTTGAAATGAATTCTCCTTGACCCTCAAAGTCTCCCAATCCAATGAATTCCGGCCGGAAACCTTCGGGACTCAACGGAATGTTATCTTGAGAAACATTCCCAGCATGAATATTTACGAGATAATCCGAGCTATTTCGGATCCATGCGCCGTAGAAGTTATTCCCGGAGACAAAAAATACCTCGTCCCCATTCCAGAATATCTTCACGGATTTTAACATCTCGATCTCGTCGTGAGAGATGATTGATTGCATCTGCGCCGGGGATACGGTAACTCCCGAATCCTCGCAGCCGCATGAAGCGCCATACGCCTCAAGAGCGGCATCAGACATTCCGAAGGCGGTTATACTGCTTGCGAATAGTGCCATTAGCACACTAATTACATATACTATCCTCATATCAAATCCTCCAGGTGGCCCAAGCCAAGGAAATTGAAGTTTGAATTCAGCCACCCGGCGTTTAAAATCAAAAAATGAAAACGCCAAACCAAAACAAAAAGTCCGCGCACTTCACAAACGCAGAAAGGGACGAAATTCGTTATCTTTTGG
>Ga0172381_10000364_pt1 | contig 54859 bp, 59 predicted proteins | sample Leawel6488metaG_FD_119754 | JGI IMG/M metagenome (GOLD analysis project Ga0172381, IMG submission 119754) | Leachate microbial communities from a municipal landfill in Southern Ontario, Canada - Leachate well 64-88 metaG | ecosystem: Engineered > Solid waste > Landfill > Unclassified | place... | reverse complement strand
TGCAGGCGTCATCTACGCGGCAGGCCAGATGATGGGAGCTGAAACGCGCGCACGCGCGAACGTCTGGGCGACAGCCGCCCTCACCGGCGCGCTCATCGCAATACTGATTGCAGTTGTTGCGCCCGCGGTGCTCTACACAATCTACCCGAGCACCTCTTTCACGAACGGAGCATCGCTCTGTTAAGCAGTCTCTTTTTTCTTTTTTCTTCCAACCCCTAGTTTCAGGAAGGTTTCCACGCCCGCCAAATCCCGTTGGCGGCGTCCATTATCCAGGCGCATTAGTCCTGGCTGCTGCCTAACAGGCGAGCCGTATGGCAAAATTGCCCGTGCCTGGGGCAGATATTTATAAATCTCATCTGCATTAGCACAATCAATAGAATGTATGGAGGTATTTTCATGAGAAAATTTGGAATATTGGTCGTTTTGGCGCTGGCTGTATCAGTGCTTGCAGCATCATCAGTGCTTGCCCCTGTCACCGATGCAATGTCTGAACTTTGCAAAGGGCTCACCCAATTGCTCCCGGTCGCAGCCATGCTCATGATTATCCTTGCCGGTGTCATCTACGCTGCAGGCCAGATGATGGGTGCTGAAACGCGCGCACGCGCGAACGTCTGGGCAACGGCTTGCCTCACAGGCGCTTTGATTGCCATACTGATAACGGTGATTGCACCTGCAGTGCTTGCAACAGTGAACAATGGCGCAGCACTTTCGTGTACGCCATCCTAAATCAACGTTTTTTCTCTTTTTTCCTTTTTCTTTTTCCCCTCTCCCTCAGTTTTAAAAGTGTTGGCAGTGTAGCGCATGCGAGGTATCCCATGACCATAGAATTCCACATGACAGCAAATCCGCGCCTGCACTCGCCAATCCTCATCGAAGGCTTCCCGGGGCTGGGCCTTGTCGGGACAATCTCTGCAAGCTATCTCGTGGAAAAGCTCGGCATGGAGCCGCTGGGCTACATCACCGGCGACCAGTTCCCGCCTCTCGCGGCAGTGCACAACAAGCGCCCGCTTTTCCCCGCGCGCATGTATTTCTCCCAGAAGCACAATCTCATCGTATTCATATCGGAATTCGTAATACCCATCTCAGTGGTGGGGGAATTATCGGATAAAATCTACGACTTTGCGCAAAAGTACAAGGTGAAGCAGATTATTTCGCTCGGCGGGATTGCGATAAAGGGCGAGCAGGACACAGTGTATGCAATCTCATCCATTCCCGAGCTGTCATCCCAGCTTGAGAAGCTCCACGCGGTGGAGCTCATAAAGGAGGGCGCCACCACGGGCGTTACCGGCGTGCTCCTGGCGCGCGGCGCAGTGGACAAATACCCCGTCATCTCGCTTCTTGCAGAGTCCCAGCAAGGGTACATGGACCCCAAGGCATCCTCTATGGTCCTGGAAGCCCTCAAGGAGCTTATCAAGATTGACATTGACACCACCACGCTTGAGCACGAGGCCGCGAAAATCGACACCAAGGTTAAGGAAGTCGTAGGCAAGGCAAAGAACGCGCACGCCGCCTACAAGAAAGTGGAGAACGAAGGCAGCCTTGGCACGATGTACGGCTGACAAGCGCATCGTGAATTGCCCTGTTTCCCCTGCCTGCGTGAGCTTGGCTTGAATTTGCCGCGGTTCCAATCATGCTGATTCTCCGAGGTGAGCAAATGGAAAAAGAGTACAAGCTGCCCGACCTGCCCTATGCCTACAATGCGCTGGAGCCTTACATTGACGAGGCCACCATGAAATTGCACCACGGCAAGCATCATGCAGCATACGTTGCCGGCTTCAACGCCGCGCTTTTGAAACTTGAGGAGGCGCGCGCAAAAGGCGACTTTTCCTCGGTGCAGGCGCTTTCAAGGCAGGCCGCATTCCACGGGAGCGGGCACATCATGCACTCGCTTTTCTGGGAGTCCATGTGCCCCCCTTCGCAGAGCAAGGAGCCGTCATCAGGCGAGCTTTACGAGGCGCTCGCGCGCGATTTTGGCTCAATGGGCGCTTTCAAAAAACAATTTTCCGAGGCTGCAAAAGCAGTGGAAGGAAGCGGCTGGGCGGTTCTTGCGTATGAGCCTCTTGGAAAGCGGCTGCTTGCCCTGCAGGCTGAGAACCACCAAAAGCTGACGGTGCAGGGAAGCGTCCCCCTTCTTGTGCTTGACGTCTGGGAACACGCGTATTATCTCAAATACAACAACAGGCGCGCGGAATACGTGGATGCCTGGTGGAACGTCGTGAACTGGGCGGAAGTGGAGAAAAAATTCCTGGCTGCGAAGAAGTAGGGAAAATGCAGGGGAGCAACACAAAAATTATGCTTGGGGCGGATGTTTTCAGTGGCTAAGGCACTTCGATTCTCTCATAGCTTGAGCCTTTAGCTTCGAACAAAATTTCTCTGACTGCTGAGACAAATTCCTTTGCCTTAATCTTGGCAAACTCGGTGTCAGGGGATTTTATCTCGCCAATGCCATATGAAGCCTTTGTTCTGAGCGTTTTTATCTGCTCTAGCGTTTCAGCATACTGTTCACTCATATTTTTAGCATGCGTCAGGTGCTCCACATACTTGCTACTGACCTTTCCTTTTTTGGCATAGAATGTTTCAAACGCTGCAATTGCGCATTCGTGTGATCTTGCGTCTATTCCAATAAGCCACAATAAAGAGAGTGTCGCATGATACATTGCATAATAGGCTGCAACTACGCTCCAATCAAAACGTTTTTCTCGAAGCAAGATTTCCATCGTCAGAAGATTCCCCTCCGCCTTCTTCAGATGAGCTTCTGCTGCGTTTATGCTGACCTCTTTTTGCAATAGTCTGGGCGGAATTTCTCTTGAACCGTTAAAGCACCGTTCCAACTTATCCATATGGCTCCCCCTCCTTCAATACAAACTGCCAGAAATTTTGTTCTCCAAAAAGCACAATCCGTTCCTCCCAGATATTGCGATAAATTGGTTCCTTGTGCCACTGTTTCTCCAGTTCACGCAGCGTAATTGAATTGAATGCAATCTTCTCGGGTGTTGCTATCACCATCCGCCGTGCAAAATCATCCAGCTTAGACTGCGTCTTACCTTTCTCAAGAAGCACAAAAAGAAGGTCTATGTCGCTTGATTCTCTTGACTGGCCCCTTGCCATGGAGCCGAAGAGAACAACAAAATAAACGCTAGTTCCAGCAATCTCAACCATTTCCGAAACCAAACTCTGGATGGCAGCGCCTCTCTTATTTTTGCTTATAAACTCAATTTTCCTTTCCAACTCCGCAATTGATAGCGCTTTTTGAGCTATTTCACTCCGCTTGTTCACATGGTAGAATACCTGCTTCCCTTTTTTTTCTTTGATGAGTGCTTTGTAATCATTGGCAAGTTTGTTCTGATAGGAGATAGCCCGTTCATGGTTGATGCCGGCAAGCCTTTCCATCTGTCTGCCATATAGCTCTTTCGATGGAGCTTGCAGAAACACTTTGAGGAGCCTGAATGCTGGATTAAGCATAATGCTCTTTTTCTAGATAAGCTTTATAATGGTTGCTAAATCAACCATGTGGTTGGAAAAACAACCAAAATCATTTGCTTTGTACATACCGGTCGTTCCATGCTGATGCTTGGGTCCGGCATTAAGCGAGGCATGCAACGAGGGCGGGTCAGGGCATTGACGGAAGGCAGCGGTACAACTGTGCATGATACATGCGGGAGATAGAGCAGAGCGCAGCTCTGCGGCAGATTTTGCCCGGCAGGGCAAAACACTGCATCGGGCAAGAAGCGAGATGCAGGGGGAGAGATTCGAACTCTCGAAGGCCTGAGCCACAGGATATCTTAATTCAACCCCATCACTATCCTTCTTTTGGGGGTGAAACCCTCAGCCCCTTTTCTTCCGAAGAAAAGGGGCTATGGGACTTAAGTCCCGCCCATTTGACCGGGCTTTGGTACCCCTGCAAGAGGTTGGGCGCAGCTAAAGCTTATATATCTCGGGCGTGTTTTCCCTTCAGGTGGTATTAATGGCGACCAAGAAAGCGAAAAAAATGGCAGTGAAAAAGGCCGCGCAGTGCGCGTGCTGCGCGCCAACAGCCGGAATTTCGAACATCCAGGACTGGCTCCTCATCCTGGTTGGAGGCTTGGGGCTTGCGACAGCGCTCAACTATATCAACTGGCCGGGCTTCGAAGCATACTTCCCGACAGTGTGGTCTGTGCTCGTGCTTGTCATTGCGGTAACCAACCTGATGAACAAGAACAACTGCACCTGCTAAGCGGCAGGCTCTTCTTTTTTCTTTTATTTTTGTATTGTAAATCCTATCGGCATCGAGCCGCGGCTCGATGTCTGATGCATTTTGCTTCGCAAAATGCACATCGGATTTCCAATAGCAGACAATATCTGTCCGCAGATTTTGTCTTTGTAGTGGAATTTCTATAATTCCACTGCTGAAAAACTTCTCTGGAAGTTTTTCACCAATTAGCGGAAGCGATGGTGCAAAATTCGCAGCTTGCCTTGGCGCATTTGCAGCCCGCTTCGCCTTTTCCGCCAATCAGAAAATTATCTTCGGCAGCTTGCCCGCCTTTGCCGCAAGCTTGACCTCGCGCGCCATCCGCCTTCCCATGCTCATGGGCTCGTTGAAAAGATAGGCGCTGTATGGCGAGCCGTTCGGGTAGATGTTTGTGCCCGCCACTATGCGCGCGGAAATCTCGAACGCGAAGAAATTCAGGTTCTCGTCGCAAACCATCTCGATGCAGAACGGGCCGGGGATGCCGCCGAACAGCCTGTCCGCGGTCTCGGTGACGTTCCTGCCCATCTCCATGATGTTCTCAAGCAACGACTCGCGCACCACGAACAGCTCGTTGCCCACGACTGTGAATGACGGCGTGAATGACAGGCCAACTTTTTCCATCCTGTACGATTCGTCAATGTTGCTCTCGAACCTCCTGTCTATGCCCATTAGCTCGATGTGCCCTTCCGACGCGTGGTAGCCGTCGCGCGAGAGCGGCGAGTAGAAATAATGCGGGTACACCCTCACGCCGATGAGGTATTCCTGCACCGTGACGTTCATGCCCTCGAAGTGCTCGTAGAATTCCTCGGGCGAATTCACCACGCGGTAGCCCCTGCCGCCCTTTGCCCCGGCAAGCTTCACCACGCACGGGCGGTCTATCTTGTCCGGGTCGATGGTCGCCGGCACCTGCAGCCCCGACGCGGTCATCCACTCGAACATCCTCTTCCTGTCCTTTTCCCACGCAAGGGACTCGCGGTTGCCCATCATGGGCACGGCCATGGAGGAAAGCGACTCGCCCGAATATTCCACCAGCGAGCCGTGCGGTATCAGTATCGCGTTTTTCTCGAGAAGCTCGTCGGACGGGATGTCCTTCAGGTCGTCCACCTCGATGAACTCATCCGGGCAGCCGAGCGGGAAAGCCTCGTACACCTTGCGCCTGTTCGGCGTGCAGATGCCAATGGTCTTTATCCCTTCGGCGCGCGCGCCGTGGAAAATCTGCAGCGCGGTGTGCGAGCAGATAGTGGCAATCCTGAGGTTTTTCTTGTCGTAGCCTTCAAGCACCTTGTGAATTTTTTCGCGTGTCATGTCCATATAATCAACTAAATGCAATCACGTGACTATCTCGTCCAGCCTCTGCTGCTTTGCCGCCTCCTTCACTTCAAGCGCAATCCTCTCGCCCACGCTCATGCCCCTGCCGTACAGGTATTCCCCGTAGGGCGTGAAGCGCACTCCGGGGGAGCCGGGCACGCGGAAGGAGACATCGAATATGCACGGCACTTCCCCGTCGTCCGTTGGCACAATCGCGCCCTGCAGCGCAAACGGGCCGATGATTCCCGGCTTGTACTCGCGCCTGCACGTCTCCACGAACTTTTCGCCGATTTCAAACACTTTCTCCAGGAGCGACTCGCGTATGGTGCAGGCGACGTGGCCCACCTCGATGTTTTTCATGCGCGCGTACCTGAGTATCTCCGTCTGCTCAGGCGCGGTGAGGCGGAGCAGCCCGTCCAGGTTGGTCTGCCTGCGGAAGTCCGTGCCCAGAAGCTCCAATTCGCCCGTGAGCGGCGAAACGAAATAATTGAAGTTGAACTGCGCGCCGAGTATGAATTCCTCGATGAGCGCGGACTCCAGCCCTTCTTTCGTAATCAATCCCGCCTTCAGCATCTCCTTGCTCTTGCGCTCATACTCCCGCGGGGAGTTCACTATGAAAAACGCGCGCTCGTATTTCCTTTTTGCCTCGGACGCCTTCACAATCACGAGCCGGTCAATCCTGTCCGGCGTGGCAAAGGTTTCCGGCACGCGGACATCTGCCTTGGTGAGGAGGTAATGCTGGTTCCTCTCGCAGTTCCTCTCCTCTGCGCGCAGGAGCATCCTGTTGCCGAAAATCGGCACGTTGAAGTCCTTCTCTATCCTGTCATAGCCTACATAGACTGAAAACGAGCGGTGGGGCACGAACAGCGCCTGCTGCTTCACAAGGTAGTCGCACCATTTCTTCGAGGCGATGTCCGAGAACCTGTCCAGAAGCGCAAGCTCGTCAATGCAGCCGCGCGTTTCGCCCAGCGCCTGCCGCTTGGTGTAATATTTCTGATATGTGCGCTCGCGCCCCTTCTGGCAAAGCACGATGGACTTCATGCCGTATTTCATGGCTCCAGAGGAAATGTCGAGCGCCGAGTGCGAGCCAAGCACGGCTAAGGATGGTTTAGTGTATCCTGCCGCGATTTTGCCGACGTCTGATAGAACCATACGAGGTTATAGGTGAAGAGGTTTAAAACTGTTTGGCTGGCGCCCGCGCGGCATCGGTTCCAAGGCAGCAGGGCAATTGCCGGAAGCGCGCACCGCCTGGTGCCACGTTCCCGGCTGGGCGTTTATTTTCCATCATGATAATCCCTATTGCTTGTTTCCCGCCACCACTGCCCTCGATATGTTCTCAATCACACTGCCGAAAACTTCCAGCCCCTTGTTTTCCAGGCTGCCGAATTCAAAGTCGGTGCGCTTCCCTGCAATTTCGTAATGGCCTGTTTTGCTGCTGATGGACATTAACACTTTCAGCTCCGGGCGGCCAGCCGGGTTGCCTCCTGACCATTCAAGCTGGGTCATGTTGCTGCCCTGCGACAGGGCTGTCTTGTACGCCACGCGGATGTTCACCTTCGCCAGGTCCCGCACGTTTTCCCTTACGTAGCGAAGGCAGGCGCGCGCAACCTCCAGCTGCGTGTCGTCAAAGTCAAAGCTTCCCGCCTGCTTGCCTGCCTGGTGCTTTTTGCCATCTGCCGTGCCGTTCTCCCGGGCCACAATGTGGTCCAAAATATCCTCGTCATTCCAAGCGTCCATTTCCTGGTCCCACGGCAGCGTGCTTTTGGGCGGTTGCATGCGCTTCATCGAGTGCAGCACGACGGTCTTCGGCTGTTTCCCGAAGACGGCCTCGTCCGCTGAGCGGTTGTCCACCCTTGGCAATTTTTTCTGGTGCAAAATGTCAGTATGGCTTCCCGCCGGGCGCCCGGGCTTGCGGCTTTTCTCCTGCTTTTTCCCTGCCTGCAAGGTTTTCGGCTTGATTGTGCCGGGTTTCCTTCCACGGCGGGCATGTTCATGCGGCTCCGCGCCCTGCCGCCTGTCCAGCTCGCTTTTTTCCACGCGCATGTAGTGGAGATAAAGCTCCTCCAGGCAATTGGCGTAATAATCCTCCTTGCCCGGCTCCTTCCCGCCAAGCGCCTGCAAAAGCGCGGCTTTTGGCTTTTCGCGGTTCCTGAAATGCCTGAAAATCTCGCCAAACGTCAGCTTCAGCTTCCCTGAAAGGTGCATGTCGTAAAGGAGCCCGTATTCGCCTGCAGATGCGGCCCTCTGCACAAGCTCGCGCGCGAACGGGTGGTTGTATGCGGCCTGCATCCTGGGGGACACGGTTTCCCCCTCGTTGGCGAATTTTTTGATGTCTTCCCAGGCTTCAGGCTTGACCCTGAAATGCGGGTCGCCGCCCAGTATTGCCGCACGGAGCACCTCGTGGGCAAGCGGAAGGCTGCCCATGTCCCAAAGGAAAGGCTGCTGTCTCGCGGCAAGCCGGCGCGCCGCATCCTCTTCCCTCTGCCTGTGCCGTTCTTCTGATTCCGCCTCTGTTTCCAGCTTCTTTTTCTCTTGCTTTTCCTGGCGCTTCTGCGAAGCTTCAGCTTGTTTGCTCTCGATTTTTGCCCATCTGGCTTCCTTGGCAAGCTGCCTTTTGGCTTCCTTTTCGATTTTTTTCTGCGCTTTTATCGGCGCGTATCTTTTATTCGCATCCTCGCGTTTTTTCGCCTTCCGCGCCTCTTCCCGTGCATCAGCGCCTTCAAGCCACTGCTGCTTCTTGGCTTCCTTTTCAATCTTTTCCTCAAGCGCCTTGGCTATCCTTTCTTCCTTTGCCTTCTGCGCCTCCTCTTGCTTTTTTTGCCATTCGGGGGAAAGCCGCTGCCTCTGCCGCCTTTCCTTCTGCAGCCTCACTTTCCTTTGCTTCCAGGTCTCCGTCGCCCCTTCTGCCAAAGGCGTTGCGCCTTCAAATAGCCCTGGCTGGCTGGAGGTTTTTTCAACTGCCTTGCCGCCTTGCACAATGCTTGCTGATATCAAAGCCATTGAACCACGTTTTGCCGGATTTTTGCGCCTTGCCTCCCTGTCCGATGGCACGCGCCTTGAAGGTTAACCGTTTGCCCTTTGTTCTTGTAGTGGAATTTCTATAATTCCACTGCTGAAAAACTTCTCTGGAAGTTTTTCATTGTATATGTAAATCCTATCGGATTTCCATATGCGGACAAAGTCTGTCCGCAGACTTTGTTCTTGCCTAGCCCTTTCAGCACAAAAGTGTTTATAAATATAACTTTATGGCGAAACCTACGCGGCCTGTTTTCCCTTCCATTCCTCAAAAGCCAGGATTGTCCTGAGGTTTGGCTTGCGCGCGAGCATTTCCGGCACGACTGTCATGTCCGCTTCCCATATTGCGAAAATGGCGGAATGGACAGGGTAGCAGTCAAGTATGGTGCATGCCTGGGAATCCAGGTCCTTCATGGTAAGCTCACGCACCTTTTTCCCGAGCAGGGCGGCGATGTAAATGACCGCCTCCACGCGCCTCTCCCTGCCGTGCTTGGGGTCGGAAAAATACCCATGGGGCCCGCCTTTCATCTGCCAGACGCGGTAATTCCTCTCAGGATAGGCGTCGCATACCGCGGTGGCGAGCGGGTGCTCCCCTGGAACGTGGGTAAGCAGCTTCTCTATGCCATACGTCCTGAGGTCGCCCGCAATAAGCAAAAGAGGATTCTTTTCCCTGAGGCGCGCAAGAACCTGCCAGTCATGCCCTGTCATGTCCTCAACGCTATTTTTCCAGATTTCATGCACGCGGCGCTCCTCAGGGGTGTAATCCTCGATTCTTTTTTTCATCATGCCCGCCAGCCAGCGGATGGCCCGGTTCCTGTTCTCCTTGCTCTCGAAATAGTTGGTCGGTGTTTCGGCAAGCTCCCAGGGCTCTATGGAAAGTTCAGGGTAAAGGCTCTCCGCCAGGAGATGCAGCTTGCTCTGGTACGGCTTCTGGAACATTCCGTTCAGGCCGCTGTCCTTGAAGTCCTGCTCGTGCAGGCAGCAGATTGCCTTGCGCTGCGCCTGCCTGAACGCAGCCTCTTCGGTGTAGCTGAGCGTCTCCGGGCCCTGCCTATGGCGCGATACTGCCTGCGCCTCTGCCTGCGTCAGCCCCGCCGCGCCCATCTTCGAGTCGAGAAGCTGGTCTATCCAAAACCTTGCGTTTGCGCAATCGTCCCAATAGCCTATCGGCGCCTGGGGCTGGATGAACTTCCCATCCACAAGCTCCCTTAGCGTGATTTCACCCGCCTCCACCATCTGCCGGATGGCGGCAACCATTTTTTTCCTGCTTCCCTGCGACAGGTCCTCCGGCGTGGATACCGTAGTCGGGCAGCGCGATTTCAGGCCCGGCAGGCAAAGCGCGGAATCGTAGATGTCAAAGCAGCCGTTCCTGAAGAAAAAGCCCTCCAGCCTTTCCTTGACCGGGAGCTGCAGGCTTTTGCTTTCCAGCCGCAGCAGCGGGAATTTTGGCTTCGCCTCGCCTTGCCGCCTGGCGGCGGTTGCGGTTGCTGTCGCTGTAGCGTATGCCATGTGTCAAAATATGGATAATAAGGCTTTTATGTGCCACTGGCACGGCAAAATCCATCGACGGATTTTGGCAGGTCAGTGATGCACTGGCACCACCGGCATCCTACCCTGCGAGTGTTTATATACTCGGAAAGTAGCAGTGATATCACTAAATTTCACCAAACGGCGGCAAACCGCCGGGCAAATTTAGTGGAGTGAGAGAATGGGTGTCTCTGGCGATGGTGAAATGCCAGCAAGGAATGAATCGGAACTGGATGATGAAGGTGGCGAGGCAAAGGGAAAAGTTGCTGGCGCCAAGCCCGATTTTAGGATTGTCCAGCCCGAGTACGTGCCTGCACTTGGGAAAACAGTTTACAAGGACGTTGGCGCCATGTGGCACAACGTTTCCAAGGGCGGCAACGAATTCTACACGATGAAGATAGGGAAACTGAAGCTTCTCGTCTTCCAGAATACGAGGCAGTGAGTGGGAGCATTTGCGGGTTGGTATATATGGCGAAAAAAAAGGAGAGCGATTCTATGGCTGAGGAAGCTGTCGAGGAAAAGAAAAAACCGGTAATAAAGGAGCTCGAGGACCTGCCCGGCGTTGGCGAAGTGTCCGCCGAGAAGCTGCGCAAGGCGGGCTATGACATCGAAAAAATCGCCGCAAGCTCGCCCCACGAGCTTGACGAGATTGCCGACATCGGAGTGGACACTGCTAAGCGCACCATTTCCGCGGCGCGCGACTCGCTCGAGATGGGCTACGAGTCCGCCGACAAGATACTTGACAGGCGGAAGGAGATTGGCCGGATAACCACCGGCTCAAAGGAGCTTGACGCGCTCATCGGCGGCGGCGTGGAGACGATGTCCATCACCGAGTGCTACGGCAAGTTCTCATCCGGAAAGTCCCAGGTGGGCTTCCAGCTCGCGCTCAACGTGCAAAAGCCGCTAGAGCAGGGCGGGCTGGACGGGAACACGCTTTTCGTGGACACGGAATCCACCTTCAGGCCCGAGCGCATCGTGCAGCTTGCGCAAAGCGCGGGCATGGACCCCGATGCCGCGCTCAAGAGGATATTCGTGGCAAAGGCGGTGAACTCCGACCACCAGATGGTGCTCATCGACAAGGCGGAGGAGATGGTGAAGGAGAAGAACATCCGCCTCATCGTGGTCGATTCCATGACCGCGCACTTCCGCGCGGATTACGTCGGGCGCGGGGCGCTTTCCGACAGGCAGGGCAAGCTCAACAAGCACGTGCACGCGCTCCAGAAAATCGCGGACAAGCACAACATCGCAATCTACATCACGAACCAGGTGATGGACAACCCCGGCATAATGTTCGGCGACCCCACCACGCCCATCGGCGGGCACGTGCTCGCGCACGCGGCGACCTACAGGATTTACCTGAGAAAAGGCAAGGAGGAGAAGAGGATTGCGCGCCTCGTGGACTCCCCCAACATGCCTGAAGGCGAATGCGTCTTCAAGGTAACGCCCAAGGGAATAGGCGACTGAGCAGGCTGTTCCCTTTTTTCCTTTTTTTCTTCTTTCTTCGTTTCTGCCCCCTCCCATTCTTCCTGCACCATCTTTCGATATCTTTTTAATTACATGCAGTTAGAAAAGCAACCATAAATTGGAATTTCTTTAGGGGTGTTCTTATGGCTGATGATAACGCTGAAAAACGGGACAAGGCTGAACAAAAGAACAACGCTGTGAAGGAGAAAATGGTGGAGCGCATGGCCCGCCCTGGAAGCAGGCCTTTCATTCAGCAGCCGAAAAACAGGCGGCCCAACTGTACTCTCCCCGACTGGAACGGCAACCGCGGCAGGCAGGGGGATGACAGGCGCATGCGGGATGGAAGATGCTGAAGATAACAAGGTGAGGCTACATGCAAAAAAGCACTGGTTTTGACATCAGGGGAAAGCATACTGCAATTACCGGGACGGTATCCCCTTTCCACGTGAACGTCGGCTCGCGGCAGCGCGTTCGCGCCGCGGCGGCATTCCTGAAGGATGCAAGGCTTCTTGAGGGCGGGCGAGTAGAAATCCTGCTTGGCACTTACGAGCACAAAACAGGCGAGGGAAAAAAGCTGGATGTCCCGGTTGTCATTTATGAAACGCAGATGGGCATGGGCGCGGCAGACATCATTTCCCGCGAAGTTCTGCATTTCTCATGCTGCGAGCCGGTCTTCAGGTTCAATGGGAGCGAAATCCGCACGGCGGAGCGGATTGTCGACATCCGCGCAGGGACGTCCGGCGGGTGCAACACCTCCGAAACGAACGGCATCTCGCCCGTGCTTGCCGTCGGGGACATTGTTGCTGCCGAAAGGATGGTGGGCACATCGGGCACGATAATGCAGGCGCTTGGCTTCATGCCGACTGTGAGTTCGGCTGTTGATACGCAGATGCAAATAGAGCTTTTCAAAACCTGCCAGAAATGGGGCGCGCTTGGCGGCAGCATAACAAAAGAAGGCTACCTTGCGATGGACACCGACCCGCTGCTTGCGCGCGAAATCTGGGGCGCGGCATTCGATAAGGGGCTGACATGCCACATTGGCACGGTCTTTTCAAAGGAAAGCCTTTACTCCGAATCAAACCACGGCTTTTTCGTTGACTTGAGGAAGAACCAGAACGTGCTTGCCACCGAAATGGAGGGGCTGCAGATTGCGTATGTCGCGGCTGAGGCAAGGAAGAAGGGGATTGATATGCTCACCGGGGTGGTGGCGGGGATTGTCGGCGTGGTTCCCGGCACCGGCTTCCCGAACAACAAGTCCGAAGAGGACGCGGCAAAAAAAGTGGAAACAGACGGGGTAAAAGTCGCCCTTGCCGCGATAGGGCGGTTTGCGGAAAGCATGCGGCGCTAGGCAAGCGGCTTGCCAAGCTCCGACATCGCCGCCTCAGTCTCCTTTTTCATCCCCAGGAGCACGCTTCTTCCCTTTTCGTCAAGCCTGGGCATAGAGAGCTCATTCCCGCAGTATTCGAGGAATTCCGCATGGTGCTCCTTCGGGTTCTTGCATCTCGTGCCCCAGTCGAAAACCGCGCACTTCATGTTCCTGCTAAGGTATTTGCCATACCTGCGCTCCGCCTCTTCCCGGCTTTCATCCGGCATCAGCGAGCCGGGCATCAAAAAGCGCAGGTCTGTCCCGTCGGGCATTAGGTGGAAGAGCATTTCGCACGCAATCATGCCCACCTTGCAGCCCGGGTGCTCGGGCATTATGTGCTTTTTCGCAAGCGAGGCAAGCTTCCTCGCCCCGACTGACGAGCCCGCTATCGTGATGACGGTTATGCTCGCGATTGAGAATCCCTTGTCCTCAGCGGAGTCTAGCAGGAGCTGGATGCCCTTCACCAGCGTGGAGCCCGTCGCCACGGTGTCCCCTATGATGACGTGCGCGCCGTCGGGCAGCGACTCGAAATTCTCATATCCTGCCATTGCGCGGAATTCGCCGGCGTGCCCCTCCACCCTCGAGCGCTGTATGCCTATGAAGCACTGCGGCAGGGCAAAGCCGTGCTGCTTCTTGAAGCCGTAATTGAGCGAATAGTAAAGCCCGCCTGAAAGGAAGACAAGCTCGCATATCTTTTCGCGCGGGACGCCAGCCAGCCTCTTGCCGAGCACGTCCGCGAACTGGACCGAAAGCTTCTCGACAGCATCCTGGAGCCTTTTCCCTGCAATATGCGGGGAGTAAAGGATGCCCTGCGCCTCGTCCGAGCGGAGGATGTACGTTTCCGGAAGCATGTCGGGCGCATTGACGCGGTAAAGCGCATACTCGCCGTTCTTTTCGACCTGGGTGATATCCGCCATAAAACCTACCAAAACACGTTTGGAAGGAATGGTTAAAAAAGCCCACGAGCGACAGGTATGCATGCGCAAATCCACCTGGCTCGCCACGCCAAACATCGCCGTGGTTAAATACTGGGGCAAGCGCGACAGCGCGCTCAACCTTCCCTACAACGGGAGCGTGAGCGTGACAATGGACGAGACCGTGAGCACGCGCACCACCGTGGAGTTCTCGCCTTCGCTTCCCAGCGACATCTTTTCACTCAATGGCAGGGCTGCCAAGCCCGAAGAGACGCTGCGCGTTTCGCGCGTGCTTGACGCGGTGAGGGGAGCGGCGGGTACGAACGCGCGCGCGAAAGTCCATTCGGAGAACAACTTCCCGACTGCGGCGGGCATCGCCTCATCCGCCTCGGGCTTTGCCGCGCTTGCCTGCGCCGCAGCCGACGCCTCTGGCATGGTGGCAAGCGGCAGGCAGCTTTCCCTTTTCGCGCGCATGGGCTCCGGAAGCGCGTGCCGCTCGGTGATTGGCGGGTTTGCCGAATGGAAAATGGGCAGCAAGAAGGACGGCTCCGATTCCTACGCAGTGCAAATCGCGCCAGCCTCGCACTGGCCATCGCTGCGGAACGTGATTGCCATCACTGACGCCGGAAGGAAGCTAATCGGCTCCGACATGGGCATGCAGCTCACAGTGTCCGGAAGCGCGCTTTACCGCGCGCGCCTGCGCCAAATGCCGTCCCTTATCAGGCAAATGAAAAGCGCCATCCGCTCGCGCAGCCTCCAGTCATTCCTGTCGCTTGCAATGAAAGAGTCCTCCAACATGCACGCGGTGATGCTGGATTCCACCCCGCCCATAATCTACCTGAACGATATTTCTCACGCGATAATGCGGCAGGTGCACTCTTTCAACGAGGAAGCCGGGGAAATTGCGGCGGGCTACACGTTCGACGCCGGCCCCAACGCGCACGTTTACACCTCCGAAAAGCATGCGAAAAAGATAGCGCGCATGCTCATGGAAATAAAAGGCGTGAAAAGGACGCTTGTGTGCAGGCCGGGCAGCGGGCCGAGAAGGTTGCCTGAAAAGGACGCGCTGTTCTAATGCCTGCCCAAGGGGCGCTGTTCGCATCTGATTTGCGCTGGCGTGCAACTTCCGCGAAAAAGCCTAACGCCTCTTTTTTACATCTGTGTTGCGCGGCAAATTCTGCCAAAAAAAGCCTATCGGCGCTTTTTCACATCAGATTCGCGCTTCGGCGCGAATTCTCTAAAAAAGCGCTAACGACGCTTTTTTACATCTGTGTTGCGCTACTGCGCAACATCTGTCAAAAAACACCTATCGGCGTTTTTTAACATCCCATATGAACTTGTCGCCGCGCACAGGCGTCACTATTATCTCAAAAGCATAGCTGTTTTCCGCCAGGAACGCCTTTATCTTGTCATTTATGCTGTCCGACACAGGGTCGTTGTTCATCCATGATGTGGATTTGCCGACGTTGAGGCAGTCCGCAACCAAGCCGGCGTCAAGGTCTGAAACGCCCATTGCCATTACCTTGTCGTGCACTTCCTTTGGCGTGAGCTTTGCCAGTGTAACCTGCCCCGTCGTTGCATCCATATTATCTCCTCCTGTTTGCTTCGCGCCGCATCGGCGCGCAGCTTGGTCGCCTGATGCCCTATTCCCAAAAAAGGTTTATCAAGCTTATGTGCGCGAACACACCGTGGCATCCGAAAAGTCCTGCGGCGCGCTGATTTTCCGCGAAGAAGGCGGAAAAAGGCTCTATCTTCTTCTTCACTACATGGGCGGGCACTGGGATTTCCCCAAAGGGCACGTGGAATCGGGCGAGAACGAGGAGCAGACCGCGCGCAGGGAAATTTCAGAGGAAACGGGCATCGCCTCCCTCGAGTTCATGCCCGGCTTCCGCGAGGAAATATCATATTCGTTCCGGCACAGCACCGGCGAGATGGCGGAAAAGCAAGTGGTGTTTTTCCTGGCGAAGACCGGCGAAAAGCAGGTGCGCCTGTCTGACGAGCACGTCGGATTTTCCTGGCTGCCTTATCAGGCCGCGAAGAAAAAGGCAACTTATGAAAACGCGCGCAGCCTGCTTGAGAAGGCCGAAAAAAGGCTGTCTGAGCCTCCTGCCTGAAAGGGCACGCGCTTACCTGCGTTTTCTCCCGGGCGCGCGCAACCTTGCGGTTCTCCTCTTGTTTGCGCCCCTGCCGTTTGCCTGCGCGCCTTTTTCCCTTTTTGCAAGCAGGGCGGCAAGCAGCTTCCCGAGCTTTTTCGACCTGTAATTGTTCACGATGAGCGCAGCCCTGCCCCGAAGCTCCTTCTTCTGCATGGTGGTGGAAAGCGCCACGCAAGGCATCCCCGCGGCAGCAGCCGCCTCAATGCCAGACAGCGAGTCCTCAAACACGATGCACTCCGAAGGCTTCACGCGCAGCCTCTTTGCCGCGCGCAGGAAAATCTCCGGGGCGGGCTTGCCCCTCTTAACATGCTCGATTGCCACGAACGGCACCCCTTTCAATCCTGACGAGCGCAGCGACTCCTCCACATGGTTCGCATGCCCGCCGGATGCCACCGCCTCCTTCACGCCGCTTTGCACAAGCAGCCTGTGCACTTCATGGAAACCTTCAATCACAGGGAGCCGGTTCCTCTTTATCTCTTCAAGGTAAATCTCATTCCTTTTCTTCACAAGCTCGCGCGCATCTTCCTTTATTCCGTACTTTTTCACCAGGTCTTCGAAAATCGCATACGAGCCTATGCCGGTGTACGCGCGCTTCCAGTGCGAGTCCTTTATCTTCACGCCGTATTTTGCCAGCGCGCGCTCGAACGTGCGCGGATGCACCATCTCGGAATCCACAATCACGCCGTCCAGGTCGAAAATCACCGCCTTGAAACTGGAAATAGCCGAGAACGGAATTGGCTTGTGCGGCGCCTTTTTGCGCGAGTCTCCGCCTTCGGAGCGGCTGCCTGCCTCCCGGCTGATGCTTTGCGGACGGCGGGCTTCCCCATTGCCACCGCTGTATGTTTTTCTGATACTAGTGCCACGCATCATCCCTATCTGATTTTCACTCTTCTTCTCACTGGCAACTTCTCCACTTGCTTTGTGCATATCCATCTGCCTTGGCTCTGCTGCCTGCAATGCATTTGCATCAGCAATGTTTCTTTGCAGTCCTGCTTTCTCGTTTATTGCCGGAATTACTGCGCCAGTTGGCACTCTAATGGCGTCTGTCCACTCTGCCGAAATGACTGGCGTGATTGGTTCGATCATCACGGCCATCCCATTTTTCTGCCTATTTTGCGAAGCTTGCGGCACAGATACAAAAATTCCATCTGAGGCACGGGAGTTGTCGCCAAAAAATTCACTCTCAAAGTCACTGTTCTTGGCAAGGTGTCTTTCTTTTCTATCTGGCTTGTCCTGAAGCACCGAAGTTTCAAGCGCCAGTTCTTTGTATATGGTGTTTCTCTTTTTGGCTGCAATCGCTTCCATCTGCCTTGCTCTGATTGCCAGCCAAATGTCTGGTCCCAACTGAACAAAAACTGAGCTGACTTCAAACCTTTTCCTCTCCGGAACATTCATGCGCAGCATTCTGTTTTCTTGATTGTTCCATCCTATGAAGTATGAAATGGGAACTGCTCCTCCTGTCCTTCTCAGTTCTGCCGTAGTGCAGCTGTGCAGGCAACCCATTATCCAGTGCTTGGCAACGTATCTCTTGGCTTCACTGTCAGATATCATTGCACGTTCAAACTTAAGTTTTATGGTTCCGCTTGTGTTGACATATATTTCTGTTGGCGGCAGAAAAACAGGCTTCCCATCCTTTATTATAAGGCAAAGATTGTCGTTCAGGTAGATTTGCCACCCCTGTCCCTTGTCATCTTCCATTATCGTGGAGCCGCCTGGAATTCTAATGCCCACAATCCTATCTCCCAGACTGGTGCTCTTCCATATTAAATGCTGAGAGCGCTTCAGGGCAGTTTGCAATGTTTCTCCTTCAAACGCATTTATCTCCAGCTTTTCGATTTTTCCATTCACTTCTATATCTACGCCTAGTTTGTGTTCTACTGCGGTGTTCACAATACGGCCTGGTCCATTTCCGTTTTCTGGTCTGGTGTGCAGGAATGTTTCAAAAATGGTGTCAAAATGAGACGGATCTTCCACAAAAGTCTTGTTCACGGAAACCTCCGAATCAATGTTGCGCGCATCGGTGACATCTATGGCTATTACTTTTGCGTAATTGCCATCTCTTCTTGCTATGAAAAATATGTCTCTCTCATGCCCGATCATTTCCACGGTGCCTTCCCTGATAACGACTTCTCCGTCTATGGCCTTTTCCAGTTCGTTGGCGAGAGAAGGATCCAATCTTCTGGTCCAATGCATTGAAAGCAAAGATGAACCTGCAGGCATCTCAATGTTTTGGGTCCCCCTTCCAAGTAGGATATGTTCTGCTTCTGCCTGGCGTTTTTCAAGTATTTTGGTTATGTTGTTCTGTCTCATGTATCCTGGCTTGAACAGCTGCACAGCTATTTGCTTCATCGCCTTAAGCTTTTCACCCAATTTTCCCACCCACAAAGCAGGCTGGATTGGCTGGGCAACGTTTAAATCCATTCTGCAAGGCTGGGGAAAAATCAGTAGTCCACGCCGCAGCGCGAGAGCACGCCGCTGTCAAACGGGTGCTTTCCCTTGCTGACATAGGTGACGTAGTCCGCCGCTTCCTCTATTGCGCGCGTGGCGCCCCGCCCGGTAAGCACAAGCTCGCAGTTCTGCGCGCGCGTTTTCATCAGGGCAAGCACGTCAGCTTCATTCACCAGCCCCTCCTTCATGGCCCAGAATATCTCGTCAAGCACGACGAGGCCATATTCGCCGCCCGCGCACATCCTTTTCGCCTTCTCAAAAGCGGCGGCAACAAGAAGCCGGTCCATCCCGTTTATCGCAAAGCAGCCGCGGCAAAAAGTGATGTCTCCCTTCTCATTGAGCTGCGCCTCGTGCTCCCTCTGCTTCGCGCAGTGCTTGGTGCGGCTCACCACGGTAACGCCCAGCTTTTCAAGCGCCGGCACTTCGGACGACAGCCCCCCTTTCAGGAACTGCACAAAAGCCACCTTCATGCCCCTGCTGGAAGCTCGCACGGCAATGCCTATCGCCGAGGTTGTCTTGCCGTTCCCGTCCCCCGTGAGGACATGCACCAGCCCGTGCTTTCTTGCCATGGGTAAGCTAGGCATGGGAAATATTATTACCCCTTTCCCCGAAACATGCTCATGCGCGAAGCGGAGCTTTACAACAAGATGCCCGGCAAGGCAGTGTCATGCTTTCTCTGCCAGCGCCGCTGCTACATAAAGGACGGCGCGCGCGGCTTTTGCCATGCGCGGCAAAACATCGGCGGCACGCTCGAGGCGCTCAACTACGGCAAATGCGTCTCCTACTGCAACGACCCTATCGAGAAAAAGCCGTTCTACCATTTCATGCCTGGCTCGCAGGCATTTTCATTTGCAGCCGCAGGGTGCAATTTCAGGTGCGAGCATTGCTTTACGAAGGACAACTCGTTTTTGGTTGGTGACACGATTGTTTTTGCTGACGAATTTTTTGAAAAAGTCGAGTCGAACGAACGAAAGTTATGCCCCAAAATCAGCTTAAGCACGATAAGTCATCTTGGGAAAAAAAGAGCCATCATAAGGGCGTCAAGGCACCATTACGAAGGCGAAGTTTATTCGATAAAACCACGATACGCTCCATCAATCGAATGCACGGCTGAACATAAGATATACGTCTTTGAAGAAGGGGGCGTCATGAAAAAGAGCGCTTCAGATCTCAAGGAAGGCGAGCTTCTTATGGTGCCAAAACTCAAGCCAGGCAGAAACCGGTCTCAATCATTTAATTCCGCCGAAATACTTGTCAATTATGTTTGCAAGATACGAAAGGGGAGAAAAACCAACAAGAAGATGTTGGAAGGCGTCATGGAGATGAAACGTGAGGGGGCAACTTCGCGGCAAATCGGCACCAGGTTCGGTCTTCATCCAACCTACATCCGAAAACTCTTAGGGCAAATCAGAAAAAATGGCATAACTGCCAATATTTTTTATTATGACAACGAGATTATCGAGGAAGATGGAAGGGTAAGATTCAAGACCGAAAAGGGGCTCGGAATACCTCGAGAAATCGATGTTGATGAAGAACTCGCGGAGCTTTTGGGCTATTTCTGCGCAGAAGGGAGCGTCTACAAGCTGAAACGCAGGCCGAACTCCATGCAGCTTGTTTTTTCCTTTGGAAAGCATGAAAGCCACCTGGCTGCTCGTACTGTAAAAATTATCAATCATATATTCGGGCTGGATGCAAGGATTGTCAATGCAGCAACCGGCATTAGAGTGGAAATAGGCAAATCATCCCTTGCCATGGTTTTCATGCACCTTTGCGGAACAGGCGCCAAGAACAAAAAAGTCCCTGCGTGCATCGCGTCTTCAAAGCTAAGTGTTATCCGCGCGTTTCTCAAGGCGGTTGTCGAAGGCGACGGCACCGTATTGAAAAATAATATTGCAATTGACACTGTTTCAAATAGATTGGCGCACGGGCTCTACCACCTGTTTCTTCTTTGTGGGTATCTTCCAAGCTACTATATTTGGAAAGTCCCGAAGAAGAGGAAATTGCTTGGAAGAATTGTGAATCAGTCTACACTCTACTATGTGAAGATAACTGCCGGGCGGTTCAGAAATGATTTCCTTGGGCTGAAAAATGCAAAGATGAGAAGAAAAAGCGAAGGCAGCCTAAAATTCAAGGAAATAAAAACACATTGGCTAGTGCCAATCTTCAAGATTCAAAAGAGGCGCTACTCCGGGTATGTCTATAACATGGAAGTCGAGGGAGAACACTCCTATCTAGCGAGTTTTGTGGGCGTTGCAAACTGCCAGAACTGGGAAATCTCGCAGCCAGTGGAAATTTTCGGGCAAGAAATCCCGCCGCAAAAGCTCGTGGAACTGGCGCTCGCGCACAACTCGAAAGGAATCGCCTACACCTACACCGAGCCCACCATCTTCTACGAATACGCAAAGGACACCGCGGCGCTCGCGCGCAAGCGCGGGCTTTACAATGTCTTCGTGACAAACGGCTACCAGACGCCTGAAACGATAAGCGACGCTGCCTGGCTTGATGCCGCGAGGATAGACCTCAAGGCATTCTCGGACAAGTTCTACAAAGAGGTGTGCGGGGACGCGCACCTGGAGCCGGTCCTCAAGTCCATCAAGCTGCTGCACGCGCGCATGCACATCGAGCTGATTACCCTTCTCATACCCACGCTCAATGACGGCGACGATGAGATACGCGCGCTTTCAAAATGGGTGAAGGAACTTGACGCGGATATCCCCCTGCACTTCACCGCCTATTATCCCTCCAATCGCATGAGGCTTCCGCCCACGCCGATGGAAACGCTGGTGCGCGCGCGGAAAATCGCAATGGAGGAAGGGCTGAAGTATGTCTACACAGGCAACAGGCCCGGGGATGCGGGAGAAAGCACCTACTGCCCAAAGTGCGGCTTTTGCGTGGTGAAGCGCTACGGGTTTGAGGTGCTGGAGAACAATCTGTCGCGCAGCAATGCCTGCCCGAAGTGCGGCGCAAGGCTGCCGATAATAACGGATTGGAAAAAGGGAAGGAAAGGCTAGGGCGCGCCAATCCGCTTCATGTGGTCCATCCTTCTTTTCAAGAGTTCCTGCGTTCCGATGTCGCGCCTGTGCCACACTTTCCCCTGCACCGCGCTGCACGCCTTCTCGGCGGTTTTTTCCGCCTCTTCTATGGAGCCTGCAATCCCCACCAGGCCAACTGAGCGAGATTTTTGCGTGTAGATGGTTCCGCCATTCTCATACACCGCCGCGTAGTATGCGCGCGCGCCGGATTCCTCCAGCGCTGCGCTGTCAATTTCCAGCGGCTGGTCCGTGATAGATTTTACTGGGTAGCCTTCAGGCACAAGGTACTTGCACACAGTCGCCCTCTTCTCAAACTCAGGCGCTTTCGTTATCTTGTGCGCGGCCATCTGTTCCAATACGCCGTACAAGTCGCTTTTCAGTATGGAAAGCACATTCATTGCCTCAGGGTCGCCAAAGCGCGCGTTGTACTCGATGAGTTTTACGCCCCTTGCGGTTGCCATGAAGCCGCCGTAAAGAACGCCGATGAACGGCTTGCCTGTCTTTTTCCTGAACGCCTCGATTGTTTTCTGCATGATGGACAGCGCCTCGTCCATGTGCGCGCGCTTGAGGAAAGGAAGCAAATGGTTGGCGTCCGAGTATGCGCCCATGCCGCCCGTGTTTGGCCCAACATCCCCTTCATATGCCCTCTTGTGGTCCTGCACGAGGGGCATGCCGTATACCTTGATGCCGTCAGAAAAAGCCTGCAGGGAAAATTCCTCGCCATCCAGCTTTTCCTCAATCACAATGTTCGCTGCCCCGCCAAGCCTGGCGGACAAAAGCTCGGTTGCGTATTTTTTCGCCTCCTCGCCATCGGCAAGCTGGTAGCCAGTGACTTTCACCCCTTTCCCGCCAGTCAGGCCCGACGGCTTGACCGCCACATCCCCGCCGCACGAGTCAATGAACGAGTGCGCCTCGCGCTCGGATACGAACACCCCGAATTTTGGCGAGCCCGGCACGCGAAAGTCGCGCAAAAGCTCCCTGCAGTACGCCTTGTCCCATTCAAGCCGCGCAGCCTCCTTTGTAGGCGACGCGCAAGGCACGCCCGCAACAAGGAGCGCGTCGGTCACCCCGGCGGCAAGCACGGCGTCGGGCGAGGGGAAGGCGAGTGAAATCCCCTTTCCCTCGGCGAACTTCGCCACCTGGGCTGGCGAGTGGATGTCCCCTATGGCAAGCTCACCGTTGCTTTTCCTGACAAGGCCGGCAATGCCCGGGTGGTTTGCGGACATGAACGCGAACAGTCTCACATTGGCGTTTCTGCATATCGCCTCGGCTATGGCATGCTCTCGCGCGCCATTCCCCACAAGCAGGAAGTTTTTCATTTGACCACCGCACCGACTGATGACGTATTTTCGTGAAGAGTGTTTATAATGTTTCAAGCCCACTTTCCCATCTGGTGATATCAATGTCAAATATCCTGGTCATTGGCGCCGTCGGGCAAATCGGCACCGAGCTTACGATGGAGCTCCGCAAAAGGCACGGCGGCTCAAGCGTGGTCGCAGCCACGCGCAAGACGCCGTTCCCGCAGGAAATGGAGGAGTCCGGCCCGTGCATCTACTTCGACGTGCAGGACAAGGAAGCCCTGAAAAAAGTGGTGAAGGAACACAGCATAGACACCATCTACCAGCTTGCAGGGCTGCTATCTGCAACAGGGGAGCAGAACCCCGACCTCGCGTTTTCCATAAACCTGCTCGGGCTGAAAAATACGCTCGACGTCTGCCGCGAGTGCAGCGTGAAGAAAATATTCTGGCCGTCCTCGATTGCGGCATTCGGCCCGACCACGCCGCGCGACATGACGCCCCAGCGGACAGTGCTCGAGCCAACCACAATGTACGGCGTTACAAAGGTGGCCGGCGAGCTGCTTCTGCAGTACTACGGCAAGAAATACGGGCTGGACTGCCGTTCCATCCGCTACCCCGGGCTAATTTCCTACAAGGCCGAGCCTGGCGGCGGCACAACCGACTACGCAGTCGCAATATTCTACGAGGCGATAAGGCACAGGAAATACACATGCTTTGTTGGCCCGCAGACAGTGCTTCCCATGATGTACATGCCCGACGCCATACGCGGCACCATCGAGCTGATGGACGCCCCGCGCGCCAAGCTCACGGTTGCGACATCGTACAATTTCGCGGCAATCTCATTCTCGGCCCAGGAGCTTGCCGCTGAGGTCGCGCGCATCATGCCGGGTTTCACCTGCGACTACAAGCCCGACCAGCGCCAGGCAATCGCTGACAGCTGGCCAAAGTCCATTGACGACTCGCAGGCGCGCGCGGACTGGAACTGGCGCCACAAGTACGGGCTTAAGGAGATGTCCGAGGACATGGTAAAGAATTTGCGCCCCATATTGGAAAAGAAAAAGTAAGCGCGCTTTCAATACTGTTGCCCGCCTTCTCATGGGCGGAATAAATGCCCCCTAGCCTTGGCTGGAGGGTAAGAAGAAAAACCAGGAAAATGCTGGAAAAAAAAACAGGGAAAGAAAAGCAAAAAGAAAAGCGGAAAAAACCAAAAAAGAAAAAAAAACAAAAATGGCAGGCTTAAGCCCAGCCAAGCGCAAGCGCCACGCTCTGCGGTGAGAGCGTGTTCGCCATGCTCACCACCGCGCCGCGGATGATGAATGACACCGCGAAAAGCACAGCCGCCATGATTATCGCGACTGCGACGTTCCCGCGCTTGAGCTCCTTGAACTCGTCTATGTCCACGGTTATCTTGTCAAGCACTGCGATTGCCACGTAGATTGACAGTATGGCGAGCACGATGCCGACGATGAGGTTAACCACGCCAATCAGGAGCGCTGCTGAAAGCTCCATTACGGTGAGGCCCGGCACGATGCTCTGCGTGAGGCCGGACACGCCGCCCTCCACGATGTTTGCGATGGAGAAGATGATGGCGCCAAGCAGGATGGCGACTGCCACGTTCCCCTTCTTCAACTCATCCATTTCATCAATGTTCTCGGTGAGCTTGTCGAACATCTTTATTCCCAGGTACACCGAGCCCATCGCGAGCACAAGGCCAAGTATGAGCTGTGCAACCGTTATTCCTATTCCTAATAGCAAATTTTCTACACCCATGTAATCCCTCCTGTTTGGCAAATGAAGGCACAGTTTAAAAAAGAATATGCCGCTTCGTCGTTCGCCGTACCGCGCGCAAATGCGTGCCAGGGGGAACGAATGATATATAAGTCTTTCACAGGCATACTCTCTCGGGAGATTGATATGAAGCAGATTACAGTAGTCGTAGCTGACAAGGTGGGCGTGCTGGCCGAGCTGTCATACCTTCTTGGCAAGGCGCATGTGAACATAGAGGCCATCTCAGCCGAGGTCCAGGGCGGGAAAAGCGTGATAAACCTCGTGGTGAGCGACGATAAGAAGGCGGAAATGATTCTCAAGTCGAACGGCTACCATGTCCTTGCAGGCGAAATGCTCGTGGTGAAGGTGAAGGACGCGCCTGGCGCGCTTTCGGAAATCTCGAAAAAGCTCCAGAAGGCGAAGATAAACATCGAGAGCATATACCTTCTCACGCGCGGCGAGGGCCACTCGCTTGACGCGCTCATGGTGGACAAGCCGAAGAAGGCGAAAAAGGTGCTCGCGGAATATCTTGTGAAGGCAGAGTAGGGCAGGGCGCATGTAATCTCAAATCCTCTAGTCATGTTTGGGTGGTTTTATCAAGCAGATAACAGTGGTTGCAGAGGACAAGGTCGGCTTGCTTGCCGACATATCGTACATACTCGGCAAGGCAAGGATAAACATAGACTCCCTCGCCGCAGAGGTCCAGGGCAACAAGTGCCTCATTGACATCTCTGTCAAGGACGAGGCGAAAGCGACCTCCCTTTTGACGAGCAATGGCTACCAGGTGCTGCAGGCAAACGTGCTGGTGGTGCGGATAAAGGACGAGCCGGCGCAGATGGCGCAGTTCGCCTCCCGCCTTGCAAAGGAGAAAATCAACACGATGTCAATGCGCATCATCACCAAGGAGAACGGGTACGACACCTATGCGCTCCAGGTGGACCACACTGCAAAGGCAAAGCGCGTGCTTGCTCCGTACATGAAAAAATCCGCCCAATAATCGGAATGGGGCCCGCCAGCGGCAAGAGCCGGCTGGCTAAACTTCTATTTCAAGCGCCGCGCCTTTCATGCTTGCCTTATGGGCCGCAAGCGCGCGGGCTATTTCCTCTTCCGATGCGCCTTCCTTCTTCATTTTCCTGGCAAGCGAGAGCAGGCTTTCCAGCCTGTCGAAATTCCTGCTGATTTCCTGCGCCTCATTTCTCACGGCCTCCCGCTGCCTCTCTATTTCCGCAAGCGTCCCTTCCTGCGAGGCAAGCCTTTGCCGGAGCTTTTCCATCCTCTCCGCCGCAGCCTTCTGCGCGCCGCTTTCCTCCCTCTGGTTGGCATAATAATAGTCCAGCGCCGCGCATAGCGAATCGAACCGCTTCCCGCCCTTTGCGGCGTCTATGGAAAATGAAACCGGCTCGCCCTTTGCATTCTCCTGCACGCAAAATGTCATTTTCTCCGGGGTTTTTTGCACAAAAGGCGTTGCCTTGGGGTACTCGTACTTCTCCCCACGCGCCACCATCCTTCCGCCAGTGTCGTCCTTTTGCAGGCAGGCATATGCAATGCCGTCTTCCCCTACAAGAACCAGGTTCCCCTTCCTGAAAAGCTCGAAAACCAGCCTTTCCTTGCTGCGCGCCACTATCTCCACAATCCTCTCGCCAGGCACCCGCCTTATTTCCTGCGCGGTTTTTCCCTCGAGATTTTTCCGCAGGAAGCCCACAAACCCGTCGGGCGCATCGGTTGCAGCCAGCGCCTGCCGCGTCAGGTGCAGCCTCACGCCAGGCTGGAACAGCAGTTCCTCGCTTCCGATTTTGAAAAGGAAAATCCCGCCTTCCGTCCTTCTTATGCGCGCTATCCGTTTTCCCTGCAACGGGGCCAGTTCCGAAAGCACGCATTCTAGGTCAGCGCCAGACATTTTCTGCATATTTCCCTCTTGCCGACCATCTTTAATATATCTTCCCTCGGAAACTTCTTCCGGTGTTCATATGTCAAAAGTGAAAGACCCTTCCCTGGCGGAAAGAGGCGCTTCCGAGCTTTCCTGGGCGCGGGCGAACATGCCCGTGCTTGCCAAGATACGCGCGCGCTTTGGGCGCGAAAAGCCTTTCGCAGGCATGACAATCTCGGTGGCGCTTCACCTGGAGAAAAAGACAGGCATACTGCTCGAGACGCTGTCCGCCGGCGGCGCGCGCGTCTTCGCGTCCTCATGCAATCCGCTCACCACCAACGATGCCACTGCGGCGGCGCTGGCTGCCGGGGGCAAGGTGGAAGTGTTCGCATGGGCGAACCAGTCGAGCGAGGAATACTACTCATGCCTGAATTCCGTGCTGGACGGCAAGCCGGACATCGTGATTGACGACGGGTGCGACCTGATAAATCTTCTTCATGCCAGCCGCAAGAAAGAGCTTCCAAAAATAATCGGCGCGTGCGAGGAAACGACCACGGGCATAAACCGCCTCAACGCAATGCAAAAGGCGGGCAAGCTGCTGTTTCCCGTCTTCGCGGTGAACAATGCGCACTCCAAATTCCTTCTTGACAACCAGTTCGGCACGGCGCAGTCCACGGTGGATGCCATCTGCCGCGCCACCAACGTGATATTGGCCGGCAAGACTGTTGTCGTTGCGGGGTATGGCTGGTGCGGCAGGGGAGTCGCCTCGCGCATGAAAGGCATGGGCGCAAACGTGGTTGTGGTGGAAGTTGACGGCACGCTCGGCCCCCACGAGTCCGGGCTCCACCGCGCGCTTCTGGCGCACTATGAAGGCTACCGCGTGATGGACATGCCCTCAGCCGCGCGCATAGGGGACATTTTCATCACGGCAACCGGCAACAAGGCAGTGATTGGCAAGGAGCATTTCCCGCTTCTGAAAAACGGGGCGATGCTTTCCAACACCGGGCACTTCAATGTTGAAATTGACGAGCCTGCGCTTCGCGCAGGCAGCAAAAAGGTCTATGAAGTGAAGGACAACGTTGCTGCATACGAGCAGAAGGACGGGCGCATCATCTATCTTCTCTCCGAAGGCAGGCTGGTGAACCTCGCGCAGCCGTCAGGGCAGGGGCACCCCATCGAGATAATGGACGGCAGCTTCGCGCTCCAGGCGCTCTGCTGCGAGCTGATTGCCAAATCCGCAAAAGGGAAGCGCATGGCGGCGGGCGTGCACAGCGTGCCCGTTCCTGTGGATGACGAGGTCGCGCGTTTGCTGCTCGCGTCAAAGGGCATAAAGCTCGAGGCGCCGACAGAAGAGCAGAAGAAATACGCGGAATCGTTTGAAGAAGGCACTTGAAAGGGCAGGCGCAGAGAAAACACGCGCAAGCTTTGAGGAAGGGACTTAGTAAGGCTCGCGGCACTTGATAATCAGGTCTTTGCCAATCTGCCTTTTCGTTATCTGCTGCCCTTCCATGTACTGAATGTACTCAAACCCAAACGTCTTGTAATCCAGCACGCCGGGAGAAGTTGTGGAGTTCTGGCAGACTGATGAGGCGCCGCCGACACCATAACTTGAACTGATGCCACCAACATACGAGTTTACGTACCTATAGCAAGGCAACCCGTACCAACTGCTGCCTGGTGCTATATATTTCTCTTCACCGGGTGCCAGATAATAATAATCGGATATATTGTATGTGCCAATCGTGGCAGGATTGCAGGCGGTATTATTTGCACCAGCGTAAAACGTCGTCGCCTTGCCACCATCTCCTCCGATTATGCCAGTTATCCTTATCGAGTACATACCTGTGTTCCTAAGTAACAAATATGGTATATTAGTGCCAGCCATATTTGCCCTCGCCGCCGTCTCCATAATCGCAATCGGCGTCGCGCTTCTCCAATAAATCTGCGACTGCGTGATTTGCGCGTCAGATGCCATTCCTGGGAAAAAGCCGAGCAGCGCAACAGAAACAAGCGCGACGATTAGCACTACTGCAAGAAGAACCAAATATTCAGTGGCGCCCTGCGCGCGCATCAATCGCATGCCCTTTGTGGGGAGGGCGTTCCTTTTATTCCTTTGCGCGTTTCCCCCATGTTTCCGTAATGTTCTCTATTTTTAAACATTTGTTTAATTATATTAAACATGCTGGAATTGCTGTTCGGCTCGCGCGTGCGTGCCAGGATAATAACCATGTTTTCAACCGCTGCCGGCAGGGAATTCCATGTGCGCAAGGTTGCTCGCAACCTTTCGGAAAGACCCAGCGCGGTCCTCATCGAGCTTAACAGGCTTGAAAGGTTCGGATTCCTTTCCAGCCGTCGCCAGGCAAACCTGAGGCTTTACTCCGTGAATGTCAAATGCCCCGTTTACGGGGAGATACGGGGAATGGCGCTGAAAACGGACGCATTTGGTGTTGGGTTGCGCCAAGCGCTTTCCGGCATCCAAGGCATAAGGTTTGCCTTCATATTCGGTTCATTTGCTGCTGGGAGCGAGCGCGCGTCAAGCGACATTGACATCATGGTAATCGGCAGCCCGAATCAGGCGCAGGTAAGCAGGGCGGTGGCAAAGGCGGAGAAGGCGCTGTCCCGCACGGTGAATTACCTTATATATCCCGAGCGCGAATTCTTGGCAAAGAGGAATACAGGGTTCCTCCATGAGGTAATCCTAGGCGGGAAGATATGGCTGGCGGGCGAGAGCAATGAATTTGAGCGATTTGTTGAAAGATGACCGGCTACGCAAAATCGAGCCTGACGCGCGGCAGGCGGAGGATTGCATCACAGCCGCGGAGCGGGGCATCAAGGCGGCAAAGTCAATGCTTGAAACAGATTGCGACTGGGCATTTTCCATTGCCTACAGCGCAGCTCTCCAATCCGCACGCGCGCTCATGTTCTCCGAAGGCTTCCGCGCCGCAGGCGAAGACTCGCACAAAGTGGCTGTTGATTTTGCCGATGTGAAACTGGGGGCAAAAATGCGCGATGCCATGGACTTCTTCGGAAGGATGCGGCTCAAGCGCCACCATGCGATTTATGAGAAGAGCGGCACGATATCCTCTTTTGAGGCAGAGCATGCGATAAAGACCGCGGAAGAGATTTTGGCAAAAGTTAAGGAAAAGATTGGGAAGTAACTTTTTACTCGAAGCTCAGCACCACGTCGCCTTCCGCGAGCGAGCGCAGCACCTTCTCAAGCGAGGCTACGTCAAGGGGAAGCAGCTGCATGTCCTCGCGCGCAATCCTCACCTTTGTCCTCTCCTTGCCTTCATGGAATGCGTGGTTTATGCCCAGCAGCCGCGCGGGGGTGATGACGTCCGCAATCGTTTTCTTGGTGTCCCCACTCGCCTCGGCAATCCTCACCTTCTTCCCAAGCGAGGAGGAAAGCTCTGAAACTATCTTGCCCTGCTTGCCGATAAGAAGGCCCGCCTCGCCGTGCGTGAGTATAAGCACCACCCTTCCCAGGTCAATGGCCTTGTAGAAAGAGGCGTTTGAGATGTTGTACCTGTCGTTTATCTTGTAAAGTATCTGCGCAACCTCTAAGTCAAGCTTCGTAATCCTGCCATCGGCAATCTTTTTTTCGCACGAGGGGCAAAGCTCGCCGGATTTCAGGTCTGAGTCGCAAACAGGAGTTTTCATCCAACCACCATCTGAATTTGGAAAGGCGGCGCCAGGCTGGCGGCTGGATTACTTGCAAAGCTTTATCTCGATTGCAGAGACTTTCGACTTTGTCCCGTCTTCCGAGTCAAGCTCCTCGGTCTTTGTGAGTATGTTCCCGATTTTCGCGTCTGGCAGGAACCTGTTCTTCACAATCTCTGCAACGTCCACTGCCCTGGAAATCGCCTTTCCCCTCGCCTTGATGAAGACTTCGCGCTCGCCATGGTTGAACTGCGTCACTACCGCAAGCACATAGCCCATCACGCTTTTCTTGCCGATGTAAATGACATTCCCGTCCGTCCTCTCGGATTGCGGCAACGCGCTTTGCTGCACAGGCGCGGTTCCGGCCTGCGCCTCGCCGGCACCTGATTGCCCTGCCGGTGCAATCCCGTTTTGCGGCACTGTTGTTCCATCCATGCATCCACCTCATGATATTCTGCAAATATCCAGCCTTGCCTAGCGCCTTCCTTTCCTATATTCCGATACCAGCCTTTCCAAGTCTACCTCTGGCTCGCTCAAGTTATTTATTTCTTCCCCCACATCGGCGGGTTTCGCCTGTTTTTTCGTTGTATTGGAATTTCCATGCTCCAATGCGGGCAAATTTCTCTGGAAATTTGTCCGGGCGTCCTCTTTCTTTGCAATTGGCTGGTAATGCGCCGTGCCCTTCTTTTTCCTCCATGAAAGCCGATTCGTCGCCTGCTGCAGCTGGAAGCGCAGCTTGCGGAATTCCGAGTCGCGGAGCACAGTCTGCCTCACGCCGTTTTCCATGAGCTTCAGCCTGTGCAGGAGCGATGCTTTCTCCCCCTCAAGCCGCTCAAGCGAAATCCTGAGGTTCGCATTCTCGCGCGCAAGCGACTCCAGCCTCGCGCGAAGCTCGCCTGAGGAGGCGATTTTTGCATTTGCGGCGGGCTTTTGCGGCGCTGCCCCTTCCATTTCCCCCTCCGGCTCGCGAAGGAGCATGAAGGCGTCCTGCACCCGCACGCCCCTCAGGAGCAGGTGCTTTATCCTTTCCTTCTCCCCCGCTGCCAGCCCTTCAAGCGCGTCAATCTGGCGCAGCTTGTTCGCGTGCGCGCGGTAAGCGAACACAGCCGCGCAATAGGCGTCGCGCTCATGCGTGTTCGACGTGCCCGCCCCCCGCGCCACCAGGCGCTTGTCATCTTCCCGCACGCTGGCGCGCGGGATGAACAGCCTGCAGGAAAAGTATGATGCCAGCCGCAGCGCAGCCTCCGGCGCCGGGTTGGTGTCGCAGGCGATGAGCGAGGGCGTGCCGCACCCTTCCATGATGCGCGCCGCGTCCGAGAACCCGCCCATGGTGGAGCGCAGCGCCAGCTTCTGCCCGTCCAGCCCGACCGCTGCTATGCCGAATGTTGCGCCCGGGTCAATGCCGACGATGATGTGCCTTTTTTCCGACAAGTAGCCACCGAAATTCAGTCGCTTCCCGCGCCAACTTCCTCGCTTCCCAGCTTTTTCTTCGTGATTGCCTGGTGCAGCATGAGGTGGGTATTGCGCTCGACGTTCTCCTTCACAACGACGCTGGCGTCAATCCAGCAGCCGTCGCCTATCATCTTGCCGGGCATGACTGCGCAAAGCACGCCCATCTTCGTGTTGTCCCCTATGATTGCGCCGAGCTTGTTCCTCTTCGTGTCAATCACGACGTCGTTCACGACCGCGTGGATGTGCCCGGCGTCGAACCTGTAATTCGCAATCTGCGTCGCCGCGCCGAAGTTGCAGTTGCTGCCCACGATAGAGTCGCCGATGTACGTGAGGTGCTTCGCATTGACGTGGTCGAACAGTATGGCATTCTTCAGCGTGGTGGAGTCCCCTATGCCGCAGTCCCTCCCTATCGAGGTCGTGCCGCGTATGTAGGCGTGCGGGCCCACTTCCGTCTTCTCGCCGATGTAGACGTTCCCCTCAAGATAGGAATCATACACCACGGCGTCCTTCTCCATTATCACTTTGCCCTTCACGGTGCAATTTTCCAGCTTGCCCCTTTTCTCCGGAATCCTTGAAAGCAGGAACTCGTTTGCCGAGAACAGCTGCCATGGCATGCCCATGTCCAGCCAAAAGCCGCCCACCTCCACTGCGGTGGCACCGAGCAGCAGGTCTATTATCTCATATTCTCCGCGCGCGGACTTTTTCACATTCTTTATCCTCTTGAAAATAGAAGGCTCGAAAACGTAAAGCGAGCAGTTGGCAAGGTTGCTTTTCGGCTTTTCCACCTTTTCCTCGAACGCGGAGATTTTGCCTGCCTTCACGACAGCGGTGCCGTATTCGCGCGCGTCGTCCACCGCACGGAGCGCCGCAGTCGCCTCGCCGTCCGCGCCTTCCGCAAGCTTCCTGAGCGCCTCGGGCTCAGATATGATGTCCCCTGCCACGCCGAAAAACCTGTCGGTTGCAAAACTTTCGGCATAGCCGAACGCGGCTGCAGTCCCGTAGTTCTCGCCCTGCTCGATGAATGTCAATGCCATGCCGGGCACGGGGTGCGCGGCAAAGTAGTCGGTGATTGTCTCTTTTTTATACTTGACCACGACAGCGGCTTCATTCACGCCAACCGACTTGAGGTTCTCAAGCACGTGCTGGAGGATTGGCTTGCCTGCAAGCTGTATCATGCACTTTGGGCGCGTGTAAGTGAGCGGGCGCAGCCGCCTGCCCTCGCCAGCAGCCAGCACCACTGCCTTCTTGATTGCCATACGCGGCTTTTGCCCACGCCACTTTATTAAATTTCCCGAGCCGCGCAGCCGCAAGGCAAAAACCAGGCTTCAGGCAAGCAGCGCCTTGATGGCTTTCTCAGCGATGGCCACTGTTTCTTCCAGCGTTTCCTTCTTCTCAAATTCGCAGGTAAGGCGCATTGCAGGCTCGGTGCCGGAAGGGCGGATGAGCAGCCAGCCGCCGGGGAAATCGTACCTCAGGCCGTCAATGGTTGAAAGCGTTGCCCCCGGGAACGAGAGCGACTTTTCCAGGGCAGCCATCATGGCGGGCTTGCTTTTCCCAACGCACTGGTACTTGCGCCGCTCTATCGGGTAGGTGCGGACCGCATCGGCAAGCGATGACAGCTTGCCCTGCGTGCAGGCAATCTCCACAAGATAAAGTGCCGCAAGCAGCCCGTCCGCGCACGGTGTGGACGAGGGGAAGACATACTCCCCGCAAGGCTCGCCTCCGAACACCGCGTGCATCACCTTCACCTGCCGTGCAACGTGCAGGCTGCCTACCGGCGTGATGGAAAGCTTCCCGCCCGCGCGCTCCACAGTCTCCTTCACGCAAAGCGACGCCTCCACGGTGCTGACTATCGCGCCTTTCCTTTTCTTCAGGAAATGCGAGCAGAAAATGGCGAGCTGGGTGTCGAGTGCAAGAGCGCGCCCGCGCTCGTCAATGCCGATTGCGCGGTCCCCGTCCCCGTCGAACGCAATGCCAATGTCGCATTTGTTTTTCTTCACCGCCTCGGATGCGGCGGATAGCGTCTCCGCCTTGGGCTCCAGATTGCGCGCGAATTTCCCCGGCTCGCCGCAGTACAGTTCCACCACTTCGCAGCCCGCCGCCCTCAAAAGCGCAGGGGCGAGAAGCGACGCAGCGGCATTGCCAGCGTCAACAAGCACGCGCGGCTTCCTGCCCGCAATTGACGGGGTATCCACCTGCGAAAGAAGGAAATGGATGTATTCCTGCGAATAGTCGCGCGCTTCCTTCTGCCCGGCTTCGTCCCATTCCGCGCGCGCCTCGGCGCCGCTTCCAACAGCGGCTTCAACTTCCGCTTCCTGCTCCCGGGTGAATTCCATCCCGCTGGAAAACAGCTTTATGCCATTGTATTCCGGCGGGTTGTGCGAGGCCGTAATCATCGCGCCGTTGCATTTTTCGCGCGAAGTGGCATAAGCCAAAAGCGGGGTTGGCGCCATGCCAATATCAACCACGCCCGCGCCTGCCAGCATGGCGCCTGCGGCAAGCGCATCCGAGAGCACCCGGGAAGTGGTGCGCGCGTCGCGCGCCAAGATGAGCGCACCCCCTTTTTTCCCGGCGGCATTGCCCACTTCCATTGCAAGGCCGCAGCTGACTTCTTTTCCATATCGCCCCCGGATTCCCGATGTGCCGAACAAGCCTGCCATGGGTGGGTTGTCAGCAAATAGCCTTTTAAACTCTTGATTTCCTAGCCTCGTCCATGAGCGTAGACAGGCTATCCGTGTCAGGCCCGCAGTCGGCTGCGGGGATAATGGGGATTTCCTCCAACACCAACCTTGGCGGCATCAAGTTCAACCCGCGCGGCGTGGTGCTGTTCTCGGCAGTGTTCATACTGGTCGTGAAAATAATAGACGTTCTGGTGCGCGGCAGCTCCTAATCAGTTTCGTTTTCTGCCCGTCAAATCCACCAACCCCATCCAGCGCAAGCGGGCATGGCGTTGCTGGCCTAGCCAAAAAGCCTCTTTGCCGCGCGCGCGGCCTTTGGCACGTCATTCTCATTGCACATCACGAGCGCCTCCAGCCTGCGCGACTGCATTTCCACGAGTGCGCAGACAAGCTCGCTCTCGCGCGCAAGGGGCAGTATTTTCCCGTTCTTTTTCTCAAGGAGTATATGCGCCTTTGCCGACAGGTTCGGGGTGTCCACGAGCACAGGGCAGCCGCACGCGGCGGACAGCTCCTCCTCGGCTTTCCGCGCAGGCACCCGCAGCTTTCCCATCGGGACGGAATATGCTTTTTTGAAAAGACGGCGCCCCTTTATCCTTGCCGCATATCCTTTTGCCTCGGGTGACGCGCAAAGCGCGTCCAATGCCTGCGCATCGCCAAAGCCCAGGAAGTCCTGCTCCTCAAGCGTGCCGTCCGAAAGCGCCAGCACTATCGCCTGCTGCAGCATGCGGGACGCAATCCGAACCGTCTTGTGGAGATAGACAGTGGAAAACATCATCACCCTCGCAACAAGAAGGCTTTCCGCGGCCTCAAGCCCCCGCTCGCGGATAAGCAGGCCTTTTTTCCCGAGCGAAGCGCTGGTGCAAACCCTCTGCGTGTCAATCACGCCGTATGCCACGCCGGTGTAGTGCGAATCGCGGAGAAGGTAGTCCATCCTGTCCGCGCCAATGTCGGAAGTTATCACGCTGCCAAGCGGAGTGTCGCACAGGCCGGCGATTTCCTTTGGGGAAAACTCGCCCGAAAGCGCGTCCGCAACCTCCCCATGGAGCGCCATGCGCTTCCCAATCCCCTCGTGCGTGCCAAGCTTCCCCTTGAGCACCGCCTCTGCCTCGTGCGAGAACGCAACGTGCCCGATGTCGTGCAGAAGCGCAGCCGCCCTCACCTTTGCGATTTTTTCCTCCGCCATCCCCATCTCGCGGCACATCCTGTCCGCAAGGAAAAGCGTGCCTATGGAATGCTCGAAGCGGGTGTGGTTTGCGCCCGGGTACACCAGGTACGCGGTGGCAAGCTGGCGTATGCCCCTCAGGCGCTGCATCTGGCGGCAGTCAAGAAGCTTCTCCTCAGTGGCGCTGAGCGAAATGGTTCCGTGCAACGGGTCCCTTATCCTGAACATGCATTCCCACCTGGCTACGCAAGCGCGAACTTGCCCTTGCTTTTCTCCAGCAGCTCGCCGCCTTCGCTCATGTGGAGCAAAAGCGCGCGGCACCCTTCCACCCCCAATCCGATTTCGCGCGACAGCTCCTCCGCAGTCTTGTCCCCGCTTTCCAGCGCGGACTGCAGCCTGGGCTGCCACTGCTCGGCAAACGCCTTCTTTATGAAATAGTATTTCCTGTCAAACGCGCGAAGGCCGGACACCTCCCCCGCCTTTATCCTCTCGGCAACCGCGCCTGAAAGCGCCCTGGCGTCGCCCTCGTTTTCAAGCACAAGGTACCCGTTTGCAAGCGGGTCGTGCGCCGCCTGTGCGCCTGTGCCCGCGGCGGCATTCGCGCGCTGTTGCGCCCCTGCACCGGCAGGCTGGATATCCCTTGCCTCCCCATAAGCGGCATCCGAAACGTTGTACACCCCGTCCCCGTATTTTTCGCTCCGGTACACCCAGACGAGTTTTTTCTTCACAAGGCCCGCCAGGATTTCGCGCTCCTTCGGCAGCAGCGACTTGTCCACCTCGCCGGGCGTGCGCCTGTCAAACCTGATTGCCGACAGCTTTTTCACCAGCTGCCGCTCAGCCTCGGAAAGGCGGTTCCCCGGCGCGGGCGCTGCCTGCTGCAAGGGGGCGGCATTCCCTGCAAATCCATTGAGCGCCAGGATGTACATCCCGTCACGCAGGGGGAAAATCTCAAGCGAGGAGGCATTCGCAATCTCTGGCGGCACGCTGCCCAAAAGCTCCACGCCGCCCTTTGTCCTCTGCATTTTCAATTCCATCGAACCATCTTCAGCGTATCAATTTCTTCTGCACAACCTCGCCAGCCGGGGTCTTTTCCGAAAATATCTGCGCGCCAAAAGAGCTTATCTTCGCGGACGGCGACTGCCACATGTTGCGCGGCAGGCCCGCCTTCTCGCACACCTGGCAGAGGAATTCCTCCTCGCCCCAGTTCCATTCAATCGGCACCTGGGGGAGCAACAGGCCGGACGAATAACCATAATGGATGATGAGCCCGTCCCTGCCGACCTTTATCCTCTTCAGGTATTCCTCGGGCTTTTTTACGCGTATCTCCTCGGGCACGGAGAGCACGCTCACTTCCATGACGAGCTTGCCAAGCTCGGATGCCTCGACGGGCGGGAAGCGCGGGTCGTCAAATGCGGCGGAAAGCGCGCAGTCCACGGTTGCCGGCGCCAGCTCCTTTATCGGAAGGGGGTAGCCTATGCAGCCGCGAAGCTCGTGCGAAGGGTATGCCTCAAGCGTGACAAATACGCCGCGCTTCTCGGAAAGTGCGCCCTCGTCGCGCTTCGGCACCGCTTTCCTGCCGGTTGCCAAGTAGCCCCCTATGGTCTCGCGCGCGAGTGAAACGAGGTATTGCCCTGAAGAAATCGGAACTGCTGCCATTCTCCCACCGGATGGATTCTGGCGGCTAGGTTTAAAACAGCCTCGCCCGGGCGTGGCAACGCCTGCCATGGCGGCGTCAGTCCTGCTCCTTGTGCTCGCCGCGCCTTCCGTATATTTTCTTCCTCCTCTGCTCGCGGAAAATTGGCGTCGTGCTTTCCTTCTTCTGCCCGGTTCCGTCCCATTCCTTGCGCGGGTTGAATATCCCCTCGTACTTTTCCCACTCGAAATTCACCTTCAGGTGCTTTCCTGTCTCGATGTCAATGAGCACGTATTTCTGCTTTTTTATCTCGAAATTCCTGTACAGGAGCCCGCGTGTCTCCTCGAGCCTCATGGTGTGCGCGCGGGAGCTCGTTACGAGGAAGCAGATGTCAGCGCCGGATTTCACCAGCCTCCCGATTGACGACTTGAACTCGCTGACGTTGCCGAACTGGACCTCGAACGCCGCGCAGCCGCTTTCCTTCTTCATGAAGTAAAGCCAGCATGGCGACTGGGCCTCAAGGTAGCCGAACTTGAATGCAATCGCCGAGTACTGCTCCGCAAGCGTCTCTATCAGGTTGCTCGGGGGCTTTTTGACGCGCACCACTTCGTCCACGAATTCCATGACATAAGTTACCCGCGTTAAGTTAAAAGCAATTGCCACGCGCCAGCGTGCCTACCACGGCACGTTCTTCAGGCCCAGCCTGTTGGCCACCACGTTCGCGCCCACATGGACAAAATAGGTAAGCACGGCAAGGAAAAGCACCGCCTCGGGAGTAAGAAGGTGCGCGGCAAGGGGGTATGCGAACAGCAGCGCAATGGCAAGGAAAAACAGCTGGTCCGTAACAAGCGAGGGCTTCCCGCGCGCGATGCCCTGCCTCCTTTTTATGAAGCTTCCAATCAGGTCGCCAGCCATCGCCCCGATGCCGAGCAGGAAACCGGCGAGCACATAGATTGCCGCCCCTCCCATGCCAAGCCATGCCGCAGCCCCTCCGCTCCCGCCTGCAACCGCGCCCCCTGCGAATGTGCCGGCATAAATGTCCAATGCGCCCCCTGTCAGGAGTATCCCTTCAACCGCGCCCACTGCCACTCCCGCGGCCACGCCCGCAAAAAAGCCGCGCACGGTTTTCCCGTCGCCGAAAAGCCGCTGCCCGTCATTCCATTTCCTTCCGCCGTCAATCGGCGCGCCGCCGCCAAGCACCACCGGCACGGAGTTTGCAAAATATGCAGGGAGTATGAAAAGAATGAGCTGCATCGCCCAGGCAAGCGCGTCCATGCCATAATTCCGCGCAAAGAAGTTTATTAACTTTCCAACCTGAAAATCCTTTGGGAGGGAAAGCATGGCAGTCAAATCGCGCGAATCGAACAAATCAAACCATCTGGCAGCCGCAGTGGGCGGGATTTTCCTTATTGCAGTCGCCATAATCGCGGCATATTCGTTCTTTCCCCAGGAAGGGTGCATCGGCGTGGTGGAGATAAGCGGCACGCTTTCCACGCAGGACGTCCCATCCTCCCTTTTCACGGACGAGCAGAAAGGCTCGCAAACAATCGCTTCGGAGATTGAGGCGGCGGGAAGCCGGCAAGACGTCCGCGCAGTCCTATTGCTCATAGACTCGCCTGGCGGCTCAGTGGTGGCAAGCCAGGAAGTGTATTCCGCAGTGCACGCCCTGAACAAGACGTCAGTGGCATTCATACGCGAGATGGCCGCATCCGGCGGCTACTATGCAGCCGCAGGCACGGATTACATCGTGGCAAACCCCGACGCGCTCACCGGGAGCATAGGCGCGCGCGCAACGCTTGACGACTACAGCGGGCTCATGGAAAAGCTTGGCGTCAACAGCACCACGTTCAAGACCGGCGACATGAAGGACATGGGCTCATCAGCGCGCCAGATGACGGAAAAAGAGCGCGCGGTGTGGCAGTCCATAGTGGATGAAAGCTTCCTCTCGTTCCGCACTGCGGTGGAGGAAGGGCGCAAGGGGAAGCTTGACCCTGCCGGGTTCGCCACTGCGCTGGATGCGCGCGTGCTCACTGGGCGGCAGGCGAAAAAGATAGGCCTTGTGGACGAGCTTGGCAACAAGGATGCCGCCATTGCGGCTGCTGCGCGGCTGTCCAACATGACGCTTGCACCTGGCGCCAAGCCGCGCCTGTGCGAGATATCCTCAAGCAAGAAGCAAGGGGCATTATTCGGCTCGCTAAGCTCCGAGGCGCTGCGGTTTTTCCTGCAAAGCGCCGGCGGCTTCCATGTTTCCTACAAGTGATGAAATGGCAAAACAGAGCACGCTTGCATTCCTGCTTCCCATCCTTCTAGTGTGCGCCGCGATTCTTGCGGCATATTATTTCCTCCCGCAAACCGGCGCAGGCACGCCTTCTGGCGGGGCGGGGGCAATCTCCCTTTCCATCGGAGGGGCGCCCTTCGTGTCGGGCAACACCGCGGCATTGCGCGCCGCCTCCACCTGCGGCGCGTTCAACGTGTCCTTGGATGGGGCAAGGTTCGGGGTCGGCTCGCCGTCTCTTTCGGCGCAGTTCGTGCTTGAGGAAGGCAGCCACTCATTTTTCGCGCAGGGCAACGGCTGCAATTCAACGCTTGCGTTCACTGTGGCTGCGCGCGAGTGCGAAGGGGACGGGGCTGCGGTGTGCGTGAAGAACGGCTGCCCCGGCACGCGCCAATGCTCCGGGGGCGTATTTTCAGAATGCGCACTCCAGAAAAAAGTCTGCTCTCCGGGGGAAAAAGTCGGCTGCAGCCTGAATGGATGCTCCTTTGGCCACATAACCTGCAACCAATGCGGCACGGGATTTGGCAAGTGCCTGCCTGACCCTGAAAAAGAAAATGCGACGTGCGCAGGCACGCCGCCTCAGCAGTGAAATCAAGAAGTTACTTCTTGCGGGATTTTTGCTTGGGTGCCTGCTTTGCCGATGGCTTTTTGGCATCCGATGCCCTGCCTGCAGGCGCCGCGCCCCTGACGGGCGGCGCTGGCGGCCTGGGCGCCCTCTCCTCCACTCCGGAATCCGCGCCCCTTCCTGCGCGCAGCTTGTTCCGTATGTCCTCGAGCTGTGTGAGCATGTTCTCCACTTCCTTCTCCTGCTCCGCCACCTCTCCTGCTATGCGCGCGTTCTTCTCAAGCTCTGCAAGCTCGTTGTCCATGTCCCCGTTTGCCACTGTCCTTTCGGATTCGATTTCCTGCGAGCCCGCGAAGCTTTCTTGCGCGTCCCGCTGGTTTGCTTCCTCCGAAACATCCTCATGCTCCTCCGGGGGCTTCGGCCCGCTTTCCTGCATGCGCCTCTTGCGGCTTTCCACCATGCTGCGGGTGGCATCGTCAAGGCTCTTCTCGCGCTCAGCCCCGGTGCCGAATGAAAACTTCTGGGAATAGTTCATGCCTGGCTCGGATTTTGCCTGCTGCTCGGCAAGCTGCGGAGCCGGCCCGGACGCATCCTCGTCCTCGCGCCTTGCCGCAAGGAAATTGTATGCGATGAGCGCAATCACCGCGGCAGCAAAAATCCCGGCGAGTATCGGGAGCGCCCCAATGATGCCCGGCAGTATCCCGGCATCGGCTGCGCTTGCCGATGTTACCGGCGCCTCGGATTCCGTTGCATTCACATCATAAGCGATTGTGGAGGCGAGCTGGCGCAGATTGTATCCCTCCACGGAATAAGTGTAGCTTCCTATGCGCGTTGCGACCAGGCTCACCGTGCCCGTGGCGCCAGTGCGCACCGCCTGCCTGCTGCCGTCGGGGTACTCCACCACTATTTTTGCCCCGGAAATGGGCTTGCCGTCCGAAGTCTTGAGGGAAAGGGTGAGTGTGCTGTTCGATGGGACTTTTGACGGGGCAAAAAGCACCGCCGTGCCCGGCGCTGCAATGGCCGCCGCATCGGGTATCCTTCCGACCGCGGCCTCGCTCACGGTTGCGCCAAACTCGTACGTGACGTTCTTCATTTCCCCCCGCTTGAGCTCGGCAAATTCCCAAACCGCCTGCCTTCCGTCGAATTGCGACGGGCTTGGCGAGAACGAAATAGCCACCCCTGCGGGCACATACGACAGGCTTTCCCCGACATTCACATTGCTCCTGTCCGATGGCCCTACGTTTTTCAATGAAAGCGTGACGAACGTGGCTGCCGGGCCGGCGCTTCCCGCCTGCCTTGTGCCGCTGTTTGCGCAAGCGTCGCTCACACCCGTTTGGGAAAGCTGGCACTGCCCGGCGTTGCCAACATCCAGCGTGCGCGTCACTTCCAGCCAGCCGTCAGAAACATATGTCTTTGAATAGCTTTCCGCAAAAGGCATGGACATCAGGAGAAGCGCCCCTACAAGCAATGCAAAAGATTTCACCATAAACACACCTCTGCGATATGCCTTTCTGGTGCGTTTAGTATTTAAACCTTTGTATTTTATGGTGATTTGTGTTTTGCAGTGCCTTCCCCTCCCTATTCCTTTAAATTCTTATTCGCAAAAAGTAAACCGGGTGCGACAATGAAATTTGGAAAAGTCGTTGTTCTTGCGTTTGCGTTTTCAATGCTTGCAGGGCTTGTATTTGCCGATGACCCAACCAGCAAGCTCAAGAGTGCGCTTTCCCAGCTTTGTGCCGGCTTGAACCAGCTTGTGCCTGTTGCAGCGATGCTCATGGTCCTTCTTGCATCCGTCATCTATGCGACTGGGCAGATGATGGGCGCTGAAACGCGCGCACGCGCCAACGTATGGGCGACATCCGCGCTCACAGGCGCGCTAATTGGCATTCTCATCTCGGTCATTGCGCCTGCCGTTCTCCAGACAATTGCGGGCGTCGACTCCCCCATCCAGTGCTCCTAACTGGGTGCCTGACCAAGCAATTTAAACTTAGCCTGTTTTTTCTTTCTCATGGAAGCAGCATTAGCTGTAGGGATAAGCATCACGGTAATCATGATATCCGCCTTCATCTTCGACAGGCTGCGCCTTCCGCACGTATTGGGCGTGCTCGTGGCGGGGATACTGGTCGGCCCATTCAGCCCGATTGCCGGCCTGAACTTGCTCGGGCTTGATTTCGGCACCATAATAATCACGGACCCGTCGCTTGTGGAGACATTTTCAGTGCTGGGCTCGGCGCTCATACTGTTCGGCATCGGGCTCGAGTTCTCGGTCATCCGCCTCTGGAAAATGGGGTGGTTCACGTTCATCGCCGCGCTCCTGAAAATAGGCATTGTCTATTTCACGGCGCACTTCTGCCTTGCGGCAATGGGCTTCGGGACGCAGGCAGCCGTGCTTGTGGCGGTGGCGCTTTCATTCTCTTCCACCCCGATAATCATAAAGCTCCTCGAGGATTCCGGGAAGATAAAGCGCCCCGAGGTGAACTTCATAATCTCCGTCCTGGTGATTGAGGACCTGCTCGCGGTTTTTTTCCTCGGGCTCATCGCCAACCCGGTTTCATCAGGGGAATACTCGCTTGCCGTGGCGATATTGCGCGTGGTAATCACCTTCATATTCGCCTATTTCGTCCTTTCCAGGCTCATTGACAAGTTCCTCAACCTGTTTGCGCATTCCGACGAGCTCATCATACTCTCCACCGTGAGCCTGGTGCTGGTGATTGGCTACCTGTCCTCAGCGGTCGGGCTTTCCTTCTCCGTCGGCGCTTTCCTTGCCGGCAGCACAATCGCCGGCTCGCAGCACTCCAAGCGGATAGAGGAAAAAATCAAGCCGTTCAACTCGCTGTTCGCGTCGTTCTTCTTCTTTTCCATAGGCCTGATGGTCAACATTGCCGGGGTGCTGTCCAACCTCCCGCTGCTGTTCATATTCCTTGCGATAGGCGTGTTCGTGCGCTTTGCGGCATCCGGCTTCGCATCGTACATGGTCGGATTTTCCGGCAGGAACGCCTGCTTCTGCGCGGCGGTGTTCCTCTCGATGTCCGAGCTTTCCCTCATGCTCATAAGCCAGGGCGCATCCTCGGGGATACTGAGCAGCGACTTTTTGGGCAGCTTCGCGTTCGCGATAATCGGGACCTCCTTCCTCTCCGCCTGGCTCATAAACCGCGAGAACGAGATTTACAACGTGCTCCAGTCCGTGGCGCCCCAGATAGTGATTAAGAACCTGCGCCTGCTGCGCTCGACGGTGATTGGCATGCGCAGGGCGGTTTCCGAATCCTCCCGCTATTACAAGGTGGTGGAAAAGCTGCCGACAATCGCGCACCACACCGATTCGTTCTCGGTGCGCGAGCAGCTCATGCTGACGTCGAAAAACTCGGTGCTGCTGGGCGCCGCGTCATTCGTGTGCTACCTCGGGATATTCTTTGCGCAGACTCCCGAATGGCGCTTCCTCGACCCGTTCTTCGCGTATTTCTTCGCGGTGTTCTTCGTGACTTCCGCGCTTTTCCTGGTCAACGTGAAATCCGCGCAGGTGTCCCTCCTGAAGATGATTGCGCGCTCCAGCAACGGCGCGCGCTACGTGGCCGTCGGGCATTTCATTTCCATGGCATTCTTTTTCTTCCTGTGCGCGGTCTACTTCTGGGCCTATTCGTTCGCGCCTGCCTCGCTGTCCGTGATACTCGTTCTGCCCTCTCTCGCGTTCGCGCTGCGGAGCATGCTTTCCACGTTCAAGGCCGTCTCGGGCAGCGGGCTGCTGTAGAAAGAAGCCAAGCCTTTCCTGTCGCCAAAAATGGCTTTTACACCGGCAGATTGCCCTCTGCCGGCGTTTATAAACCGCGCGCGGGCAGCTATTTGCATGGGCAGCACAGCAAATGCCTCGCGCGTTGCCAACCGTTTTAAGCTTTTCATGGGGAGAAGAAGCCATTCGGGTGGAAAAATGCAGGACTACACGGTTGTGATAGAAAAGGACGAGGATGGCTACTTTGTTGCGTCTGTCCCTGCGATTCCCGGCTGCCACACCCAGGCAAAGACGCTTGACAAGCTGATGGAGCGCATACGCGAGGCAATCGAGCTTTGCCTTGAAAGTGACGTGAAAGCCCCGAAACACCAGTTCATCGGCGTGCAGAGCGTCAGGGTGAATGGATATGGCAGGACTGCGTCCGCTCAAGCTTAGGGAAGTGCTGCGCGCGCTTGCCCGGCTCGGTTTTATCAAGGTTCGGCAGAAAGGCAGCCATGCGCGCTTCAAGCACCCGGATGGAAGGTCGACGGTGGTGCCCATCCACAATGAAAAAGAAATCGGCAGGGGGCTGCTTGCGAAGATAATCCGGGACTGCGGCGTGGATGCAAAGGAGTTTCTTGAAAAGCAAGAGCGCTAATTGTAATTGTTCATGCACTGCACCACCAGCGGCGCGGTGCCCCTTATAGAAACGCATAAGCACCTTTGCGATGAGAGGGGGGAATAAAACACTTTCTTAATCTGCATCATCCCCCCGCTCCCGCTAAACCCTAAAAGAAAAATTAAAAGAAGAAACCGAAAGCTTACTGCTTCTGCTGCGGCCCGAGCTGTATCTTGGGCGGCACGATGGGCGGCGAAAGGTTCACCGGGCGCGCGACAAACACGCCGTTCGTCCCGCACGCGTAGTTGATTGCGTTGAGTATGAGCTCGGCAAACCCGTCGGGCAGCTTCTTTTCCTTCTCCCACTTCGCGGTTATCTCCTTGGTGAGCTTGGCGTCCTCCCTGCTTGTGATGGTGCCCTTCATGTTGATTTCCCCGACGCCTTCGGTGTAAATCACCGAGTAATTGAACGAAATCACGACTTCGCCATTTGCAACCGCAACGGCATCAAGCCCGATGTTGACGTTGAGGCCGGTCATGTCCTCGTCCTTGTCGCGCCTTGCCTCGACCTTGATTATCTTTATTCCGGTTATCATGTTCACACCTCTATTTGTCATTTCTTGCAATATGATATAAATAAAAAGCCAGCCGCTAGATGCGCAGCTCCTGCCCCACTCTCAGCGCCACGCCCTTAGTAATCCCGCCCAGGTCGGTCACGAACTCGTTCGGGTCCTGGTTTATCCTCTCATACGTGTTATAGTGCATGGGCACTGCCGCCTTGGGGCGCATCTCCTTCACTATGCTGTTCGCGGCAAACGGGTCCATCACGGCCCCGCCGCCAATCGGGACGAGCGCAACGTCGCATTTTATCCTCGCCATGTCCGTGAAGCTGTAGGTGTCGCCGGCATGGTAGACCGCCAGCCCGTCCCCTTTCACGACAAACCCGACCGGGTATGCCGACTGCGGGTGGATTGCCTTCTGCACCTCCACCTCCACGCCTTTCATGTTGAATTTGTCCCCTGCCCTGACGTCCACCTTGAACCTGTCAGAAACGTCTATCTTCGAAAGCGCAGGGCGGGGGGCCACCACGCTCGAATAGCACCTGTCGGAAATCTCCTTCACCGACGCCGGCTCGCAGTTTTCAGGCCCTTCGTTCGACAGGAATATCATGTCGCACTCGCGTATCGCGTGCACGTCAAGCGAGCTTTTTATGAGCCTGCGGTTTCCGCCAAGTGTGTCGGACACGACCGGGTTGAACAGCATGACCGCATTCCCCAGCTTCACGAGGAACGAGGAGTGGCCAAGATAGGTGATGGACCTCATAACCCCGGATTTGCCTCCTCATGTTTAAATAATATGCACCCCCAACTCATTCCATGGGCAATTCCTACGCCGTCCAGGCATCTGCCATGTTGCTTTTCGCGCTCCTGCTTATGGCGGGCGCGCCCCGCGCGGATTTTTCCATGAAATCGCTTTCGGTATTCGTCAATGTCAACCTTGACGGCAGCGCGAACATAGACGAGCAATTGGAGATGGTGATAAACGGCTCGCAGTCGCGCGACCTTTACGATGCCACGCGCGCAAGCTATTCCGACCTTACCACATGGAAGGACCTCACCAAGCTTGCCGAGATGCGCCACCACGTAACTCGCGCAAAGGCGGATGTCGCCGAGCTTAGGATAATCCCGCAGGCAATCGAGAGGTGCAACTCGTTTTTGGGCACCTGCTACGCCACGGTGGTGATAGACTACAAGATACCTGCGGGGCAAAACGGGTCCGGGCTTATCAAGGTGGACCGCTACAAGCCGCGCACCCTGCGCTATTCCCTCCAGCAGGACGCGCTCTCGTTCGAGCAGACTGCGACGGGCGACCTGATACTGCCGACTGGCACCGTGATATCCATCTCCATCCCCCAGAACTCGGAGAAAATATTCTTTTCCACCGTGCCCACCAACCTGGCAGGCGATCCTGACGAGGACTTCAAGTACGATTCCACCTCGAACACGCGCTACTACGTCGCCAGCAAGCGCATCTTCAAGTGGTCCGGGAACGCGCTTTCAAAATTCCAGTTCACCTATGAGGTGGAAATGCCCCTTGAAACCGAAGTTGTGGAATTTTTCGTGGAGAGCGAGGCTGCGGTGTCCAACCTCATCTTCGGGCCGCAGGGGATTGCCGCGCTTTTCATCCTCCTGGCTGCAGCCGCCTCGTTCTACTACGTGAACAAGATAGACAACCAGTGATAAAATGCTACACCAAATCGAGGCCAAGATGCTCTCCGCGCTTTCCGGCAGGATGTCCGCAGAGGAACTTTCGCAGAAAGCCGGGCTGCCCGTCTCGTCCGTGCTCTCCTTTTCGCAAAGCCTGAAGGAAAAAGGGTACGTCTCAATCGGGCAGACCGAGGAAAAGCGCCTGTCCCTTACCCCTGAAGGGCAGGGCTATGCCGCAAAGGGGCTTCCCGAGCAGTCAGTGCACCTCAAGGCGCAGTCGGGCGCGCCAATATCGTCCCTCTCCCCCGCCGAGCGCGCAGTGGGGCTTCCCTGGGCAAGCAGGAACGGCTGGGTGAAAATCGAGGGCGGCGCCCTCTCATCCATGTGCTCCCCCGAGCCTTATTTCCTGCAGGAGGCTCTTTCGAAAATCTCGCGCCACGAGCCTGCGGATGGCGAGGCGCTTTCAATCCTTCTCAAGCGCAAGCTTGTTTCGCAGGCGTCCGTGAAGACGACCTATCTCGAGCCCACTGCGCTTTCGCCTGAAGAGCCTGCCTCCGCAGGCAATGCCGCAGCCGAGTCCGGCGCAGTTGCGCCGCAGGAGATAAACTCCCTCACCCGCGATATGCTCCTCTCAGGCAGCTGGAAGGGCGCGGCATTCCGCCCATACGACGTCTCCGCCCCGTCGGAGATTCCCTCGCCCGCAAAAAGGCACGCGATTTCGCGCCTGCGCCAGCGCATCGGCAGGATATTCGCCGACATGGGCTTTGACGAGATGCAGGGCGCTGAAATGCAGTCCGCATTCTGGAACTTCGACGCGCTTTTCCAGCCGCAGGACCACCCTGCGCGCGAGCTTGCGGACACTTTCTACCTGAAGAACGGCATGCAGCTTCCGAACGACTCCGAGCTTGTCTCGCGCATAAGGAAGGTGCACGAGAAAAACTGGGGCGGCTCCTGGAGCGAGGAAGTCGCGAAAAAGGGCGTGCTCCGCACGCACACGACTGCGGTGTCCGCCAACTGCCTTTACAGCGAGTGCCGCAACAGCGGGCCCAAGAAATTCTTCTCGGTGGGCAAGGTCTACAGGAACGAGGCGACGGACTACAAGCACCTCGCGGAATTTTTCCAGGTGGAAGGCATCGTGGTCTGGGAAGGCGCCACCTTCCGCGACCTGCTGGGGCTTCTGCGCGAATTCTACCGGAAGCTCGGCTTTGACAAGATACGCTTCCAGCCCTCCTATTTCCCCTACACCGAGCCGTCGCTTGAAGTCTCGGTGTATTTCGAGAAGAAAAAGCAGTGGCTCGAGCTTGGCGGGGCGGGCATTTTCCGCCCAGAGGTTTCCATCCCGCTCTGCGACCGCTACCCTGTGCTTGCCTGGGGCCTCTCGCTCGAGCGCCCGCTCATGCTGCTGAACGACATGGACGACATACGCGACTTCTACAAGGGCAATGCGGGGTGGCTAAGGCGCCAGAAAGTGCAGTAGCGGCTCTTTGTAGGCAACGTCGCGCTTCCTGACCTCTAGAATTTCCACCAAATTTCCAGTTACCCTGAAAAAGATTCGGTATTTGCCAACACGCGCCTTCTGAACCTTGTCCGAGCGGTGCACGAACTCAAAATGCCCGGGCATTTCAACTATCTGCTCAAGCTTCTTCCGCACGGCTTCCTGGCGCTCATTGGCAAGTGCCTTGAGCTGGTCTTTGAACTTTGCATTGAACTCAAGCTCGTAGGGCATGCCAGTTTAGGGCTTTTGGCGCTTTTTATCCTTTTGCAGGGTAGGTTGCCAGTGGTTTCGGGGCTTCCAGCCCATGAGCTTGTAGAATTCTTCCTCGTTATACGTCTTTATCTTCCCTGCTTTCTTCAGCTTGTCATATTTTTCGATTTCCTTCAGCATCTTCTCGTCAAACCTGCGCTCAAGCTCCCCGTCTTTCAGGTATTCTGCCTCGAGCCGAAGCACGCCGAGCCGCAGCGCCTCCGTCTTGGTGGAAACCACTCCTTTTTCCACCAGCCTGTCAATCACATCTGAGACGTGCCCGTCGAACTTTATGGTCAAATTCATGTATTTTCACCATGAAAAGCATGGCAGAAAATACATATAATGCTTTGCCTGCAAAATTTCCATGGGTATCAGTGAATTCCATCGCATTCCCAAGCGCCGGCAAATTCCTCCAGGCTAGAAAATTGCCCCGGCACCTTATGGGTTATATATTTCTCGGTGCATTTCCTTCCCATGGCGACCCCGTTTGCGGCATTTGCGCTTGCATACCTGCTCTCAGTGGCATTCACCGACGAGCTTTCACTGAACCTGTCCTACATCGAGCGGCTTGTTACCTACAGGCAGAATGTGGACTTCACCGAGCTCATACCCGGCGCGCTTTACAACGGCACCATAGCCGTGGACTGGGCAGTCCCCCCATCCGCCCTTTCGGGCATTGACGCGCAAACCCTTGCCGTGAAAGTGACTGCCGTTGCGCCAGAGAACTCAAGCGTGTTTTTCCCAATTGGCAACACGCAGGCAAAAGAGGCAACCGTATACCTGCAATGCAAGATAGCTGACGGCGTGTGCGCGAACGGCTCCACACTGTCCGCCGTCGTGCCAGTTGCCACCTCTGCAAAGGCGGATGCCACCGGGGAAGTGAAGATATCGCTGCGCTCCGAAATCGTTTCGTCCGTGCCCGCCTCATACTCTGCCACCGTTGTGGACACGGGCACCATTTTTGACTCGCTGAAGGAAATATTCTCGCAGAACACCACCGGATACGCCCCTTCGAACGTCAGCGCGGCCACGAGCCCTTCCGCCTCCGGGGCGATAAACCTCAGCGACCTCAACATCTCCATCGGCGCGCTTGGCAACAACTCGTCAAGCGGCAATTTCCTGGACACGCTCAAGCCGGAGGGCGACTCGAGCGACCCGCTGCTGTTCCTGAAGGAAAACCCGCTCATCTCGATTTCCGCGCTCCTCATCGTGATTGTGATAACCGGCGCCTATCTTCTCAACACCAAGGACTAAGGAGTGGCTGCCCGCCCAACCCAATCATCCTCCGGGCGAAGGGGCAATGTTTTATATCCCGCCTTTCATTCTTCTTCCATGTTTGAAATCACCGTGCTAGGCACCTCGTCCGCAATGCCCACCCCCGAGCGCTCACTTTCCTGCATCGCAGTGCGCAAGGACGGCGACATATTCCTGCTTGACTGCGGGGAGGGCAGCCAGCGCCAGATGCTGCGCTTCGGCGTCTCCTACATGAAGATACGCGCGATTTTCATCACGCACCTGCACCTTGACCATTTCCTCGGCGTTTTCGGGCTTTTAGAGACTCTCCGCCTCAACGGGCGGAAGGAAAAGCTCACGATATACGCCCCGCGCGGGGCTGCCGGGGTGTTCGGCAGGAAGGACTTCCTGGAAGTAAAGGAGATTGATGAAAAGTGGAGCGAGGACTTCGGCGGCTTCGTTGCCTCGTCCTTTGCCGCAAAGCACATTGGCGGCTCGCTGGGGTTCGCGCTTGAGGAAAAGGAAAAAATCCGCTTCCACGAGGAAAAGGCAAAGGGGCTTGGGCTGAAGGGGCCGATGTTCACCGAGATACAGAAGAAGGGCAAGCTCACCGTGGATGGAAAGGTCATCAAGCTGAAAGACGTAACCTATTCCTCTCCCGGCAAGAAAATCGTCTTCTCGGGCGATTCCGCGCCATGCGCCACCCTCACGCGCGCGGCAAAAGGCGCGGACCTTCTCATGCACGAAAGCACTTTCGGCTCGGACAAAGTCGCCGAGGCAAAAGACACTTCGCATTCCACGGCGCAAGACGCGGCAACATGCGCGAAAAAGGCCGGCGCCAAGCGCCTCCTGCTCACGCACTTCTCAGGAAGGTATGCCGACACAACGCCCCTTGTGGCAGAAGCAAAGAAAATATTCCCTGCCGTTGAGGCGGCAAAGGACGGGATGAAGCTCGAGGTGTAATCCCGCGCGCGGGCTGCTGTCGGGAACGTGCCGCCTGCTGGCGCGCGGGCGCCATCCTTATTATATTTCCGCCCAAAATCCGTTCGGTGTTTTTGTGGGATATCGCACTCATTACGTTTCCGAAGCGAAGAAGCTCATAGGCTCCGAGGTAACGCTTGCAGGCTGGGTCCACGAGGTGCGCGACCTGGGCAAGCTCAAGTTCGTGCAGCTCCGCGACCAGACGGGCATCATCCAGGTGACTGCCAAGCAGGGGCGCGAGCCAGACGCCGCGCTTGCGGCGATGAGCCAGCCCAAGGAAACAGTGGTGCAGGTCCGCGGGAAAGTGGCTGCAAGCAAAATCGCCGAGTCGGGCTGCGAGCTTATCCCTTCAGAGTTTATCGTGCTGAATGGGCTTTCAGCCAAAGTGCCATTCGAGGTGACGGGCAAGGTGCCTGCGGAGCTTGACGTGCGGCTTGACAACCGCTCGGTTGACCTTCGCACCGCGAAGACAGCTGCAATTTTCAGGATACGCTCAGTGCTTGCAAACGCCTTCAGGGAAAAGGCGCTCTCATTCGGCTGCATCGAGCTGCAGACGCCCTGCATAGTGGAGGCGGCAACCGAGGGCGGCGCAGACCTTTTCAAGGTGCAGTATTTCGAGAAGGATGCCTACCTCGTGCAATCGCCCCAGCTCTACAAGCAGCTCTGCGTGATTGGCGGCATGGACCGCGTTTTCATGACAGTGCCTGTTTTCAGGGCGGAGAAGCACAACACGCTCACCCACCTCAACGAGGCGACGCAGATGGACATCGAGGCTGCGTTCATCACCCCGGACGAGGCGATTGACATGCTGGAGGCGGCAACCATCCACTGCGTCTCTTCCGTGAAGGAGAAGTGCGCATCCGAGCTTGCCGTCCTGGGGCGCGAACTTTCAGTTCCGGCAAAAATCCCGCGCCACACCTACACCGAGCTTGTGGAAAAGCTCAACGCCGCCGGTGTGCCATTCACATGGGGGGAGGACTTTTCGCGCGAAACCGAGGCGAAGCTCACCGAGGTGCTCGGCTATTCCACATATTTCATAACCAAGTGGCCGACGGCAATACGCGCGTTCTATTCCATGCCGTCGCAGGAAGACCCGAAGATTTGCAATGCATACGACCTGAACTACGAAGGCCTGGAAATCTCGTCGGGGGCACAGCGTGTGCACCAGCCCGAGGTCATCATAAGCCAGCTCAAGAGCCGCGGGCTCAACCCCGAGGACTTTTCGTTCTACGTCAACGCCTTCCGCGTGGGCGCGCCGCCGCACTGCGGCTGGTCCATCGGGCTTGACAGGCTCACCATGAAGGTGTGCGGCCTGCACAACATCCGCGAGGCAGTGCTCTTCCCGCGCGACAGGGTAAGGGTAAGGCCCTAGCTACCTAGCTACTTGGCTACTCCCAGATGGCGGGCATGGGTATATAAACCTATTTATACATATTTTATAACACTAGACAGACATTTTGTAACACTGGAAAAAAGGAGAAGAACTGAGAAGAGGGATTCATATGGAGCTTACAACTCTTAATAAAAAAATCGAAAATTACTACCCAAAATACGCGGAGCACACCAAGCTCGGCAAGCGCATGCCTTTTTTCGACAGAATGCTTAAGCCCAGGACAATCGCAGGCTGCAAGATGAAGGCGCATTACGAAAATAAGTTTGCCCAGGCGATGGCAAAGACGGCAAATGCGCAGAAAATCTGGCAGCTCTCCACGGAGTACGGGCTCATAATGGAGCACGTGCGCGACATGGTTTCCCTGACCGGCATGGACGGGTCGTTCGTGTCCATTTCCAAATCCTTCGAAAAGACGCTTGGCTATACTGACAGGGACCTGGACGGCAGGACCATATTCGACCTCGTGCACCCTGATGATTTGGCTACAGTAAAGGCGGCATTCGAAAAAGGCGTCAAGGGCGGCGAAGGCCTGGCAGATGTGCGCGTCATGCGCAACCCGAAGATTTACGGGGAGAACAGCTATATCTGGTCGGAAGTCCAGGGCAATGTGGTATTCGAGGAGAACGGCGTGCCAATCTGTGCGGTGATGGTCAGCCGCGACATAACGGAATACAAGCGCATGCAGCACGACGTGGAGCAGATGGTCTCGAAGCTCAAGGCGCTCGTTGAGGAAAAGGACCAGCTCGTCCAGGCAAAGGACAAGTTTTTCAGCATAATCGCGCACGACCTGAAAAGCCCTTTCAATTCATTGCTTGGCTTTAGTGAAATACTGAATGAGCAGTATGATTCGCTGAGCGACGGGGAGCGGAGGGAATACATCTCCTGCGTCAACGATGCTTCCCACAATGCATATTCCCTTCTTGAACAGATGCTTGAATGGAGCAGGCTGCAAAACGGCAAATTCGACGAACCGACCAAAGCCCTGAACCTCCGCGCCGTGGTTGACAAGGCAATCAGCCCGCTTCTTCCTGCGGTGGAGGCAAAGCATATTGCCCTCATCAATTCAATCGCCCCATCCCAGACAATCCAGGGCAAGGAAATGATGCTCGGGCGGGTAATCGCCAATCTCGTTTCCAACGCAATAAAGTTCACGAGTGACAATGGCATGGGGATAATAACCGTCCGCGTATCGTCTGCAGGCGGCGCGGTCAACATCGAAGTCATGGACAACGGAGTCGGAATAGCCCAGGACAGGCTGCCCCTGCTGTTCACCATGAGCGAAAAGACGACCACCAACGGGACAAACGGCGAAAAGGGCACCGGCCTTGGCCTCCCCATGGTTGCTGAAATGGTGAAGCCTATGGGCGGCGAAATCCAGGTGGCATCCCGGCCGGGCAAAGGGACGACGTTCACGGTGGCGCTCCCTTCCTCGCAGGACTAAATCCGCAGCGCACGGCGTCAGGTTTATATACCTTTCTCCGTATACTAGAGCCTGCGAGTTTTGTCCTCTGGTGATATCGGGGACGAATCATGTTTGCTGATGCCTTCGGGCATACCGGAACTGAATTGACCTTACAATGGGTCATCTGTCTCGCATGAAATGGAAACGCGATCCTTTCGCGTTCGACGCACGCTTCAGGCAACTACAAGGAAAGAGCGATTAGAGTGCTAAACCGCTGATCAATTAAGATCAGCCAATGAATGCGGAAAATACAGAGGATTAAGTCTTTCTATGACTCCAGTTGATCCTGCTGGAGGACACTGCTATCAGAGTACGCCTAAGCCATGCAAATCTGCCCGTCGGCTTCGACGGACGGTGTACGGCTCAGTAACAAGTAGTCAATCTGCCCTAAGGACGGGTACAACCTCGGGAAACTGAGGTCAATCCCCGATGCCCCATCTATGCTGGAATGCTTGATGGGGAAAATGCGCGGTCAATTGCAGCCGTTGCGCCTTAGGATGAGACTGCTCCTGATTAGGTAGTTGGTGAGGTAACGGCTCACCAAGCCGATAATCAGTAGGGGCAATGGGAGTTGGCGCCCCGAGAAGGGCACTGAGACAAGGGCCCTAGTCCTACGGGATGCAGCAGGCGCGAAACCTTTACAATGCGCGAAAGCGTGATAAGGGAACTCTGAGTGGCAGCCGGCTTTTAGCCGACTGTCTTTTGGCGAACCTAAACCGTTCGCAGAATAAGTTCTGGGTAAGACCAGTGCCAGCCGCCATGTGCATTTGCATAATGCGCACGGTACGCGGTAATACTGGCAGAACGAGTGGTGCCCACGAATATTGGGTCTAAAGAGACCGTAGCTGGCCTGTTAAGTCCACTGTGAAATCTTGGGGCTCAACCTCAAGGCGTGCAGTGGATACTGGCAGGCTTGAGAGCGGGGGAGGTCAGGGGTACTTACGGGGTATGAGTAAAATCAGTTGATCCTGTAAGGACCACCAGTGGCGAAGGCGCCTGACCAAAACGCGTCTGACAGTGAGGGTCGAAGGCTAGGAGAACGAATCGGATTAGATACCCGAGTAGCCCTAGCAGTAAATTATGCAGACTGTGGTGTTGCTATGGCTTCGGGCCATGGCAGTGCTGTAGCGTAGGTGTTAAGTCTGCCACCTGGGGAGTACGGCCGCAAGGTTGAAACTTAAAGGAATTGGCGGGGGAGCACCACAAGGGGTGGATGCTGCGGTTCAATTGGATACAACGCCAGGAATATTACCGTGGGCGACGGCAGGATGAAGGCCAGACTAAAGATCTTGCCTAACGAGCCGAGAGGTGCTGCATGGCCATCGTCAGCTCGTGGTGCGATATCGCGGACGCGCAAGCGTTCGAGTATCGTGTCTGCGATGCACAAACTGTCTCGTTAAGTCGAGTAACGAGCGAGACCCTCGCGTACAGTTGCTAATTTCCCCTCCGGGGGAGATGCACCCTGTACGGACTGCCCGCGTTAAGTGGGAGGAAGGAGAGGGCGACGGTAGGTCAGTATGGCCTGAATCTCACTGGGCTACACGTGGCATACAATGGACAAGACAATGGGCTGCGACCCCGAAAGGGGAAGCGAATCTCACAAACTTGTCCCAAGTTCGGATTGGGGGCTGAAACTCGCCCCCATGAAGCTGGAATCCCTAGTAATCGCTTGTCATCATCGAGCGGTGAATACGTCCCCG
>Ga0172381_10000363_pt1 | contig 55108 bp, 42 predicted proteins | sample Leawel6488metaG_FD_119754 | JGI IMG/M metagenome (GOLD analysis project Ga0172381, IMG submission 119754) | Leachate microbial communities from a municipal landfill in Southern Ontario, Canada - Leachate well 64-88 metaG | ecosystem: Engineered > Solid waste > Landfill > Unclassified | place... | reverse complement strand
TTTATCCAGGAATCTGAATAAAATAAAGCTGAGGGAAAAAAATGCCGACCTGCTGATCTTTGAAAAAATCAAGTTGCTGAAATCATCAGAATTTTTTGCCCCGGTTCATGAATTGCAACTCCTGAACCTGATATTAAATACCTGTGAGCCAGATATTCCCTCACATGATGCCTTACATCCCTTTCATGAAACAGGGGACCGGGTTATGGTAATCCGCTCAATTGAAGGATATTCCATTCAAATTCCCAACGATAAAATATATGAAATGATGTCCGGTGATCCGGTAATGACCGCGAGGTATCTGAATCTGTTCGTAAATAATAACCATGTATAAGTGAAGGATTATGAATAAACAGGCTATTTTCCTCTTTTTATTAATCCTCTCCGGAACCCTGATGGGGCAGTCCGTCCAATCTAATGAGCAAGGATTTCCCTTTGTAAAAAACTTCTCTGCTGCTGATTACAAAGCGCACGCGCAAAATTTTTCGATTGTCCGGGATAAAGCGGGGATCCTCTATTTTGGAAATTTTGCCGGCGTACTGCAATATGATGGGGAATACTGGAAACTGATCCCGACAGAAAAAATGACCAAGGTCTCCGCCTTGGGTATAGATTCCCTGGGTAATATATATGTAGGGGCTTTCGGAGAAATCGGGATGCTTGCAAAAAACACGCGGGGAAAAACTGCCTTTAAAAGCCTTATCACTTCAGACGCGGCCGGATCAACTTCTTTCGGCGATGTTTTACAGGTATTCCCTACACGGGAAGGAGTGTACTTTATAACCAAAAAAAACATTTTCCGTTGGCATCGCGAAAAAATGGAAACCTTGAAACCGGAATATGAAATCATTTCAGGTTTTTATGTCAACAAAACGCTCTATTTGCAGGTAAAAGACAGGGGTTTGATGGTTTTCAGGCATGACAAAATGATCCCTGTGCCAAAGGGAGAAATTGTGTCAGGCGCCATCGAAATCAAAGCTATGCTGCCATACCCGAAAAATAAAATACTTATTGCTACCGGAACACAAGGATTATACATGCTTGATTCGGATGGGGTAAAAGATTTCATTACCCAATCGGATGAATTGTTCATGAAAAATCTCATTACCACAGGCGTTGCACTGTCCGATGGTTCTTTTGCCATTGGGACTTCGCGTAAGGGAGTGGTCATCATCTATCCCGATGGCCGTGTGAAGCAATTTATCGATAAAAAAGCCGCGTTGCGTAATGAGAACGTTCAGGCATTATTCGCCGACGACAACAATATCCTTTGGGCTGCATTGAACAATGGCATTGCCATGATCGGAATTCCATCTTCCTTATCCTTTTTTGATGATAAATCAGGATTGAATGGCGCCGTTAATCATATTATGCGCCATGAAGGAAGATTGTATGTTTCAACATACCAGGGACTCTATTACTACGATGGACCATCTTTCGGGTTTCAATCCATTCCTGAAATCATCACTGCCTGCTGGTCGGTTGTTCCCTTTGGCAAAAATCTGGTTGCAGCAACTTCACAGGGAGTATTCCTGATTTCAAACCTGCATGCCAAACTGATAAAAGATGGTTTTGCCATATCCCTTGCAAAAGATGCCTCGGACCCATCGTCAGTTTATGTGGGTGAAATGAGTGGATTTTATTGCCTGAGAAATAAAAACGGGGCTTGGACTTCCCGGGAATTAGCAAACCCCGAAGAAGAAATTAATGACCTGATCCAGGATAACAATGGATATATCTGGGGTTCAACCCTGACCAAGGGGATTTTCAGGTATTCACCCGGTGAGGACAACCTTAAATTTTTTAATGAATCCTCAGGTTTGCCTGAAACCATGGGAAATACAATAAACCTTATCAAGGGAAAGGTTAGTGTCTCCACGAGCAAAGGGTTGTATTTGTTTAACAGCGCCGACCAGTCTTTCCATAAAATAACACTGATAAAATCAGATACAGCCAATGGGGCCAATTGGTTTTCAATAATAGCTGAAGATTCCAGGGGTAACCTATGGGTAAATTCAGGAGACGAAAGCCACCTGATGTTACTCGAGAAAAAAGGAAATTCATTTGAAGTCAACCAGACCCCTTTCCTCCCCATCGCTAATTATACGATATGGGCCATTGCTCCTGAAATCTCAGGAATAACATGGGTGGGTGGTCCCGATGGCCTTATCAGGTATAACCCGGAAGTTAAAACCATAAAACCCGATCCTTATCCGACCCTTATACGGCAAATCACCACGAACCAGGATTCGGTGATTTCCTATGGGAATGATGGAGGAATCTCCATTTTCAGGTATAAGGATAACTCATTACGTTTTGAATTTTCAGCCCCGTTTTACAATCCCAAAGGTGATAATCAATACCAGTACCTTCTCCAGGGCTTTGACGAAACATGGTCAGACTGGACAACACAGACCCATAAGGAATATACAAACCTTCCCAAGGGAAATTTCACCTTCCGGGTAAAAGCCAGGAATGTTTATGGAAAGATCGCTGAAGAGTCCTTCTTCAGCTTCAGGATATTGCCTCCATGGTATGTGACCTGGTGGGCTTATTTAATATATACGACCATTGCCGTTGGCCTGATCTACCTCATCGTGATTATCCGGAACCGGCAATTGCTGGCTGAAAAGCGGATTCTTGAACAAAAAATCGCAGACCGTACTGCAGAAGTGGTTCAACAAAAAGAGGAAATCGAAAAGCAATCCGATGAACTCGCCGGAAAAAATGATGAACTTGAAAAGATCAACACAATGGTCAAGTCGATCAATTCGGAAATCAACTTTGAAAACCTGCTCCAGACACTGCTTGAAAAAATGAAAGCCATCCGGTCTGTGGAAAAATCAACAGCGCTTGTTTATGATAAAAATATCGACGCCTTTAAATTCAAGGGGAGCTTTGGTTGGGATATCAGGCAACTTGCTGATGTTTCCCTCAGCCTGAACGAAACAGAAACGCGCTATCTGAAAAATGCAGAAGAAGTTTTTGAAGATATTTTCCTGAAGACAAAGTTCCCTGAATGGGATGATATTCCAGCCTTGAATGCCCTGGGAATCCCAAAAACGATGCTGGTTCTTGCAATCAGGGTTGAAAATAAGCTGGAAGCCTTTCTGATCCTTGAAAACATGAACCGCGAACATGCCTTTGAAACCAAAGATATAAGCTTTATAAAAAATTCAAAAGAACATATCATCTCGGCATTCATCCGGACTAGGATCCTTGAAGATTTACAAAGCACCCTTAAAAACTTAAAAGAAACCCAGGATCAGTTGGTCCAGTCAGAAAAGCTGGCATCTTTAGGGGCCCTCACAGCTGGTATTGCCCACGAGATACAGAATCCGTTGAATTTTGTCAATAATTTCTCTTCCCTATCCGGTGAATTAGCAGGAGAACTCACCGATTTTATCAACGATATCAAAGATAAAATCCCCGCGGGAAAATATGAGGATGCCGCCGAAGTGATCGGGATGATCAAAGGAAACGTCCAGAAGATCAACGAACATGGAAAACGCGCGGAAAGTATTGTCAAGGGGATGCTCCAGCATTCAAGGGGGCGAAGCGGCGAATTTGAAACAGTGGATATCAATACCCTGGTTGCCGAATATGTCAATTTAGCTTATCATGGGATGCGCGCCAAAGACAAGAGCTTTAATACCAGTATTAAGACACAACTTGATCCTGTAGTCGGGAAAGCCAGCGTCGTTCCCCAGGACCTGAGCCGGGTTATCCTCAACATTGTTAACAATTCATGTTATGCCTTAGATGAAAAAACAAAGAAACTGATACCGGGATTCGCACCAGAGGTGATCATCAGTACGACAAAAGTGAAGGATAAGATCGAAATCCGGATCAAAGATAACGGGACCGGAATACCCGAACATGTACTTGAAAAAATATTTAATCCATTTTTCACCACGAAGCCAACGGGGAAAGGCACAGGCCTTGGACTTTCCATGAGTTTCGATATCATTACCCAGATCCATAAAGGGAAACTCGAAGTAAAATCGAAGGAAGGCGAATTCACGGAATTCATCATTACCATCCCTGAACGGCAATCCTGACGATCCATGTTGAACCCGGTAAAGCGTCTGTTGTGCTTTTGTCTTTTTGTTCTGATAATCCATTCTTGCGGAGAGGGTCAGGCCCTGTTTAAAATCAACCAGTACAACATAGTTTCCGGCGGTGATCTGATGCCTGTTATTACCCTTTTTGGTAATTATCCACTGAATAAATACATCAGCATTACCAGCTACTTTTATGTGAACGCCTACCCTAAGGGCAGCTGGGGAGAAGGATTGGCCGGGTTGACGGTCACACCTGTCAAAGGGATCTCGCTGGGATTCTTAGGCGGGTTTCAATCCAATGAAACAGAGCTGTGGAGGGTATCCCCCATTATCATGCTGAGTAAGAAACAGTTTTCTTTTTTCGGTGCATTTGAATTCGGCGGAACGCGTTACCGCTGGGATGCAATGGGATTTTATTCCCTGAAAACCTTTAAGTTCGGAGCTGAATTTATCCGGTATTATCAAATGTACGCCGCTGGTCCCCGTATAGAATTTTCGTTTTTAAAAAAACAGCCTATTACCGTTTTTTACTCAGGCTTATGGGATTGGACCAGGGGCAGATATGATTCGATGTTCGGGATTTATTCAACTTTTGGTTTTTCACCCGGGACGGGCATACCGGATGATTGACAACGGAACGGAACGAAACAGATTATTCCGGATGTTTGTACGTATCGAAATTTACGCTTATGAAAGCTTTATTCTTTGACGGATCTTTAAAAATAAAGGAAGTATCACATCCCCAACCCCGTGAAAATGAAGCGCTGATCAAAATCATATTTTCCGCTATTTGCAATACAGATCTGGAAATCGTTAAAGGTTACATGGGATTTAACGGGATCCTCGGACATGAATTTGTGGGAGAAGTCGTGACCCGGTCCAGCGACCTGTTCGGACAAAAAGTTGTTGGCGAAATCAATTGTTCGTGCGGGGATTGCTATTTATGTCAAACCGGTCGTGAAACCCATTGTCCTAACCGTACAGTGCTGGGGATAGATGGTCATCCGGGAGTATTCGCCGATTATATTGTCCTCCCTATGCAGAACCTCAAGGTCGTCCCCGAAAACCTGCCGCTTACTTCTGCTGTATTTACAGAACCACTTGCTGCCGCCATTGAGATTTTTGAACAGATCCAAATCAAACCTTCTCAAAATGTCTTTATTTTCGGAGCCGGAAAACTGGGATTGCTCATCAGCCAGGTATTCAGGTTGAACGGTTGCGTTTATACCACCTTCGACACCCAAGTTTCCAAAGTAAAAAAAGCGATGGATATGGGTATAAATGCCAGGGAACTCTCTTCATTACGCGACGCGGAAAAAGCAGAAGTATGTGTTGATTGCACCGGGAATCCTTCCGGGATCAACCTGGCCTTATCCCATCTCTATCCACGGGGAAAACTGGTCCTTAAAACCACCGTCGCCCAATCTGAAAAAATCGATCTGAACCAGATCGTCATCAACGAATTTGAGATCATCGGTTCCCGCTGCGGATTATTCGAACCTGCCTTAAGTTTACTAAGCCAGGGACTGGTTAACCCCCAACCTCTGATCAGCGCTATATTACCATTCAATGAAATTATACAGGCCTTTGAATTGGCCGGGAAACCGGGAACTTTGAAAATCCTGATACAACATTGATTGTTGAAAAGGTTGTTATATTAATTCAAAAAAAAGTGAATAGTTTAAAAAAAATCAATTAATTTCGCATAGTCCTTCATCAGGGACTATGAAGTATGTTTATAACTGGTACAAACAAATAGTCAACCGAATTTATGAAAGCACTGAAAAATTTTTATTCCAGTCTCGCTGTCGTTGCCTTTCTTTTGGTATTCTCACTCACTGGCTGTAACAGCGCATCCAATCAGGATAAAAAAACCAACGAAGCAACAGCCGATACGATCCGGAAAGAGGTTACCCTAAGCCCGGAATCGCAAAGTCTGCTATACAAATTCCCGACCCCGTTTGAAGTAACTACAATGCTGGAAAAAGCCAAGGCTGGTTTTATTTTTGACATCACCAATTCTCCGGCCAATGTCACAAAATATACCACCGAAAAAAGCAAAGCGCTCAACCTGGGTGTTTACAGCGCTGACCTGAGTTACTCAGCCACCTATAACCGTACCGATGAAACCAACAAGTTTCTTGCCTGTACAAACAAACTGGCTGATGAACTGGGAATCGCCGGCGTTTATGATCAAACGATCCTGGATAAAATTAAAAAATTCAACAATAAAAAAGATTCTCTGGTCGCTTTGATCAATAAGGTATTTGGACAAACCAACGATTTTCTTTCAAAGAACAACCGTAACCAGGTCGCCGTCCTCGTGGCAATCGGTGGTTTTGCAGAAGGGATTTACCTTTCCGCTTCTTTGGGTGAAGTAGCGCGTGACAACAGCAAAATCTTGGCTGTCATTTATACCCAAAAAGACAACTATGAAAAATTGATGACCATTCTGGCTGCCTATAATGCTGACCAGAACATGAAACCCGTTTGTGACGATATGGCCAAACTAAAAACCATCTGGACAAACTTTGGCATCGAATCCGGAAAGAAAATCCCCATCGAAAAAGCTGCCGAGGTAGCCGATCTGGCTGAAAGCGTGAGGCTCAATATAGTTAAATAAGGACATTACCCGTTATGGGTTTTAAACCGCCTTTGTTTTCAGGGGCGGTTTTTTTTATTCATCAAATTCGTATTTTTGAATCAGACAAAAACCCGATTCCATGTCTGAACCCATCCTGATGGCATTAGTACAACTTTTCGCCATTGTCGCCGCTTCCGTAAAAAAACAGGTATCCTCGAACAGCCGGACCATTCTTTCATCATACCTGCAAGAACATCTGAATAACCAGGAACTCGAAGAATATCTGAAATTGTTCGACGAACTGGTATTCTTCCATCAACCAGAGAATGAACCAATGGAAGGGGCCGGGCTGGATGTTTCGGAAAAGATCCGGACCATTTGCCAGAAAATCCAGAATCAGCTGACGGCAAGGGACCGGTTGATTGTTTTTATTAAATTCCTGGAATTTCTGGTTGAACTTGGTCGTGACGAAAATAATATACCTGCTGTTGAAAGTCATTTAGCGGAAAAATACAGCCAGGCGTTCATGGAAGTTTTTAACCTGCCGGAACCGGAATACCACAATGCCCGCGCTTTTATTCTCAATCCATTCAGCAAGGAAATACAAAAAGATCATCTTTTAGTGATTGACTCCTGCCCCGACGATCCATTGATGCCATTCAAACATATCATCCGGGACCGCCTGGACGGAAAAATGATCTTTCTTTACGTAGATTCTGTAAGGACCCTGATTTACCGGTATCTCGGAAATGATGAATTATACCTGAACGGGCACAATGTACCCCCATACCGTTCATTTGTCTTTAACCATGGGGCCATCCTTAAAAATCTTAAAATTTCACCGGTCTATTATACCGATGTTGCAGCTAAATTTCTTCATTCCAAAGAAAAGATCAAAATCGAATTTACCGCCAACGAAATTGAATACCGGTTTAAAAACAGTCTCAATGGCATTCACCCGTTCAGTTTTACAGCCGAATCCGGTGAACTGATCGGTGTGATGGGCGGCAGCGGAGTAGGGAAATCTACTTTGCTGAATGTATTAAACGGAAATCTGACCCTGAAACAGGGCCATATTCTGATCAATGGATATAACCTTGAAAAGGATAAAGAAAAACTCCAGGGAATTATCGGATTTGTGCCGCAGGATGATTTACTGATTGAGGAACTTACTGTTTTTCAAAACCTTTATTACAATGCCAAACTCTGCTTTAAGGATTTCACTGAAAAACAGTTGATCCGCGCAGTAATAAGGGTACTGAAAGATATTGACCTGATCGGGATCAAGGATCTCACGGTAGGGGATCCGCTCAACAAATTCATCAGCGGAGGCCAGCGTAAGCGTCTGAATATCGCGCTGGAACTGATCCGCGAACCTGCTGTACTATTTGCAGATGAGCCTACCAGCGGACTTTCTTCGATGGATTCGGAAATGGTGATGCTTCTGCTGAAAGAGCAAACCCTGAAAGGCAGACTGGTTATCGTGAACATTCACCAGCCTTCATCGGATATCTATAAACTTTTTGATAAACTACTGATCATGGATAAAGGAGGGTACCCTATATATTACGGGAACCCGATCGATGCCCTCACCTGGTTCAAATCGGCCACCAGCCACGTTAATCCCGATGAAAGCGAATGTCAGTATTGCGGCTATGTCAATCCCGAACAACTACTCCAGATTACCGAATCTAAAATTGTCAATGAATACGGACGGTTGACAGGCAACCGTAAGGTTACTTCCAAAGAGTGGTATGATCTTTTCCGCAAAAAAATCCAGCCAGGGTTGGTCATCCGGGAAGAAAAAAAAGAAATACCCCCAAGCTCTTTTAAGGTTCCAGGCTATTTTAAGCAGTTCCGGATCTTTAGTATCCGTAACCTGCTTACCAAGATCACCAACAAACAATATATGCTGATCAACCTGCTGGAAGCTCCATTCCTTGCCGCTTTACTGGCTTACCTGACCCGATATCGTTTTGGTGACCAATACCTGTTCAGCGATAACCGGGACCTGGTGCCTTACCTGTTCATGAGTGTTGTGGTTTCCCTTTTCCTGGGTATGATGGTCAGCGCGGAAGAAATTATTAAAGACCGGAGGATCCTTAAACGGGAAGCTTTCCTAAACCTGAGCCGTTTCAGCTATCTTAACGCAAAAATCATCTTTCTCTTTGTACTTTCGGCTATTCAGACCATCCTTTATGTCGTAGCAGGAAACCTGATCCTGGGTATCCATGGCATGACCTTCAGCTATTTTCTGATCCTGTTCTCCACGACCTGCATGGCCAATATGATCGGACTGAATATCTCGTCGGGACTGGATTCCGTAGTTGCTATCTATATCCTGATCCCATTCATCTTAGTTCCCCAACTGTTGCTGAGCGGGACCATAGTGCCTTTCGATTATCTGAATCCTTCCATTGCTTCCCGGACCAATGTTCCGCTTGTCGGGGATCTGATGACTTCGCGGTGGACTTTCGAAGGCCTGGCAGTCGAACAATTTAAAAACAATGATTACGAAAAGATCTTCTATCCCCTGGATAAAGAGATATCGCATTATAATTACAATACAGCATACGTGATCCCCACGTTGAAATCGGAATTGGACGAGTGCCAGAGAAACCTTGTATTACATGAAAAACCGGAACGGACAAAAGCATTGATGGCCATTCTTGAAAACGAGGTCCCTTTGCTGCAGAAAGAAGCCGGATTCGCCTCCTTCCCCTATCAGGGCATTTTCTCTGAACGCCAGTTGAACGATTCGCTGGTACAGGCTTCCAAAAACTACCTTGATTCGCTGAGCCGGTACTTTTCTTCCCGGTTGACCGCGATCACAGCAAAAAGAGATGCCATTTACGAATCGATGGTCACAAAAATAGGCGAAAATGGCGCCTTTAAATTCAAACAAGCAAATTATAATGAAAACATCGCCGATCTTGTCCTGAATAAATCGGCCGAAAACAAGATCATCGAGGGAAAAGGGAAATTGATCCGAAAGAAAGACCCTATTTTTATGGATCCTGTCTCACGGGATGGACGGGCTCATTTCTATGCTCCGGTTAAATTCGTAGGGAGCTGGCAAATCGATACTTTTTGGTTCAATGTGGCGGTGATCTGGCTGATGTCGATCGTTCTTTACCTGACACTGATTTATGATGTCCTCCGCCGGATTATCAATTGGTTCGACAGGTTGAAGTACAAACGGAAATAATTCAGCGTAAAAGTTTCCCGCTGAGTAAGAGGAGTTCCGTTTCTGAAAGTTTAGCCCGGAATTGGGCAGAGATCAGACGGATATTTGCATGCATCAGATCCTGTTGGATTTCTCTGAGTTGCAAGGAAGAAATGGAGCCCACAGCATAACTTTCCCGGGCAATATCCATATTTTTACGGGCTAATAACAGATTTTCCTGCTCAAATCCGATCATTTCAATTTCATTGCTGTAACTGTTATATGCCATGGTAAGCCAGGCTTCCAGCTGGTTCGTAAGTTGTTTCATTTTCAAGTCGCTGGTTTCAGCCATGACCCTGGCGTTTTGATACTCCCGGTTCAGGTTCCGGCCATCAAAGAGCTTCATGGTCGCAGTCGCACCCACGGTCGGGCCGAAATTCCGGTTATAGTTTATGAAGTTAGCTTCCGTTTCGTTGCGGTAATAGGAATAAGTTGTGATAAAATCCAGGGTTGGCCATTGTTGGGCACGGGCTGATTTCATATCAAGGAGACTGACTTCCTTATCCAATCCGGCTAAGATCAAGTGACGGTTTGACTTATTAAGGCCGGCCCGTAAAGAATCATAATTTAATATATATGACACCAGAATGGTATCCTTTACAGCAAATGGAGTGTTGATCTCCCTCGACAACAATTCATTCAACCTTGTTTTAGCATTTAGAAATATAGTCTGGTTGTTTTCCAACCCGGCAACATCGGCATTCAATTCAATTTTTGCTTTCAGGTATTCCAGTTCTGAGCCGCTGCCAGTTTCGTAACGCAATTGCGCCAATTCAAGCCTGAATTTAGAAATATCCACCTGTTCCTGCTGGATCACGACTTCATTTTCGCGGCGGACAATATCGTAATAGGCTCCGATGACCTTTGCCAATGTATTCTCTATTTCAATCTTTACATTAAGATCCCCGATTTCATTCAACTTCTTTAATTTGTCATAGGTAATGAACATGTCAAGTCCGTCAAATAATGTCCATTCAAGCCTTATTCCACCGGTAATCAGATCGGAAGTAGCATTGGATTTGTCAAGCTCAGAGCCGGTGGCGACTTCAACGCGGGCATCGCTGAGCCCTCTCACATAACCTGCATTAACATCAATTCGAGGCAATATTCCGGCATTACCCGGAGTAGCATTGTTTGCTGCAATCCTGCCTGTATTTTTAGCGATGTTGATACCAAAATTATTGGAAAGACCAACTTTTACTGCTTCTTCCAGCGAAAGTAACGATTGGGCAGAAACCATGCCTATAAGCAGAATGAAAATTCCGGTGAGGGTTGCTTTGTTCATCAGCTGATATCGTCGGTCATGACGGGCTTTTTCTCAATTGTAAGTTCGGTATAATCGATCTTGTCCAGTTTCGGATTCCTGGAGAAATAGGAATAAACGGCCGGAATGATATAAAGGGTCAGGAAGGTGGAGAAAATAAGTCCTCCCACTACCGCTATTCCGAGCGATTGCCGGCTTTCGGCCGAAGCCCCTAAATTCAGGGCGATGGGAAGGATACCGAGTATCATGGCAGAGGAGGTCATCAGGATAGGCCGGAATCTCGATATAGCTGCGCGTTGCACTGCCTCTATTTTATCGATGCCGCTATTTTTCCGTTGATTGGCAAATTCCACGATAAGTATCCCGTTTTTGGTAACCAACCCGATAAGCATGATCATTCCTATCTCACTGAAAATATTGAGGGTCTGGTCAAAATACCAGAGGGAAAAGAGTCCTCCTGCTACAGCCAGGGGAATAGTGAACAAAATGATCAGTGGATCGATGAAACTCTCGAACTGGGCAGCCAGGATTAAAAAGATAAGGACGATGGCTAAAATGAATACGAAAGTCAGGCTGGAAGAACTTTCCCTGAAATCGCGTGACTGGCCTGCCAAAGCGGTTGAAAATTCCGGTGGCAGCGCTTTTTTCGAAATATTATCCAATGCCTCAATACCATCGCCGAGGGTAGCTCCCTGGGCTAAACCAGCCGAAACTGTTGCCGAAATATACCGGTTGAAGGAAAAGATGGATGCCGGGTTAATGCTTTCTTCGACAGAGATAACATTGTCAACCAGAATAGATTGGCCCTGGTTATTACGGACATACAAAGCGTTCAGCGCATCAGGCCGGTCCCGGTCATCCCGCATTACCTGCCCGATGATTTCGTATTGCTTACCATTCATGATAAAATAACCATATCGCTGTCCACTCAGGGCCAACTGCAATGTCCGGGCAATTTCTTCAGCCGAGACCCCCAGTTGGGACGCCTTTTCACGGTTGATCCTGATACGGAGTTCTGGCTTGTTCACCTTGAAATTAGCATCGACAAACTGAAGTATTTTAACTTTTTTGGCTTCTTCCAGAAATGCCGGTAATACCTTTTCCAAAGCTTGTAAAGAAGGAGCAAGAATGACGTATTGCAAGGGTTGCCCCGAAAAACGGTCGCCAATGGTCGGAGGTTCAAAAGGGAACGTACGGATGCCCGTAAAACTTTGTAAATCACCCGATATTTTATGGAAAATTTCATGCTGACTGCGTTTCCGTTCCGAAGGGTCGGTAAGATAGATAATTTCCTGTGCTTTATTGGGCGTTTCAATGGTACCCATGCTGGGACTGATCCAGGAAAAGAAAACGGACGCTTCAGGAATGGAATCGGCAATATAGCGGTCAACCTGATCAATATATTTTTCTGTGAACTCGTATGTTGATCCTTCCGGGGCCAGCGCTGGGATTCGGATGTTGGACCGATCCTCAAACGGAGCCAGTTCAGCGTGCAGCGAACGGAATAGAACAACGATTAACCCGGTTACAATGACAAAAACCGGAAAAACCAGCCAACGATGGTTCATAAATCCTTTCAGGGAATACCGGTATCCACGGTTTAACCAGAGAAAAAAAGGCTCTGTCCTAAGCACCAGCCAATTGGAGTTCAGGCGCCGTTGATCTTTTAAAATCCTTGAGCACATCATGGGCGAAAGGGTCAATGCCACGAAGGCAGAGATCAGAACAGCCCCGGAAATTACAATGGCAAACTCGTTAAAAAGCCGTCCAATCAACCCTTTTAAAAACATGATGGGCATAAAGACAGCAGCCAGGGTAATGGTAGTTGAAACAACAGCAAAATAGATCTCTTTCATCCCCCGTTGAGCAGCTTCAATGGGATGAATACCAAGATCGATCTTGGTATAGATATTCTCCAATACCACGATGGCATCGTCACATACCAGCCCAATCGACAGGACAATAGCAAGCAGGGAAAGAACATTAATGGAAAGCCCGATCAGCGCCATGATTACAAAAACGCCAATAATCGATACCGGGATCGCCACCACCGGGATCAGGGTTGACCGCCAGTCGCGCAGGAAAAAGAAAATGATAAGGATCACCAGGAGAAGCGAAACAAGGATCGTTTGCTGGACTTCCTTTACCGCATTCCGTTCAAACTTCGTAAAATCATAACCAATACTGACCTCGTAATCGGACGGGATCTCATTTTTCAGTTGGTCCATCCTCCTGTAGAACTCGTCGGCAATGGCCACATTGTTGGCGCCGGTCTGGGGGACAACACCGATAATAATGACCGGGAGAAGGTCCATTTTGACCGTTTCCCGGTCGTTTTGTGGATATAATTCAGCCGTACCTATATCCGATAACCGTACAATATTCCCATGTTCTTGTTTAAGGATGATGTCATTGAATTGCTGGGGGGTTTGGAGTAAACCAAGGGTACGAATGGTCATCTCCGTCAGGTCCCCTTCTATCCTGCCTGCCGGAAGTTCAATGTTCTCGCGGCTGACTGCATTTTCAATATCGCGGGAAGTAATTGCGTTCGATGCCATTTTATAAGGATCGATCCACAACCGCATGGAATATTTTTTTGAACCAAAAAGTTTGATATCCCCAACTCCCGGGATTGTCTGCAAACGGTCCTTGATGGTATTGTCCACCAAATCATTTACCTCCATGATATTCCTATGATAGCTCCTTACGATCATGAAGATGATAGCATTGGCATTGGCGCTGATCTTTTCCACAATGGGAGGGTCCACGTCCTTAGGAAGATATTTAATGGTTTTCGAAACCCGGTCGCGGACATCGTTTGCCGCCGATTCCATCTCTTTCCCCAGGTTAAATTCAACGGTAATCTGGCTGGTATTGTCATTGGAAACCGAGGATAATACCCGGATACCTTCAATACCATTGATGGCATTTTCAAGCGGATCAGTAATCTGAGCCTGAATAATTTCAGCATTAGCGCCTGTATAATTGGTGGTAACGGTAACAATAGGGGGATCCATTTCAGGATATTCGCGGATACCCAGCTTATAAAAACCAACCACGCCAAAAATGAGGATAAGCAGGGTCATTACAATGGCCAGGACAGGACGTTTTATGCTTACTGACGAAAGGCTCATCCTAAGGTGCGTTTATAATTTTCAGTGGTACATCCTTCTTTACCCGCAAAAGATTGGTAGTGACAAGGGTATCTCCCAGGGCCAATCCCTCGAGTACCTGAATGGAAGACTTGTTCCTTATGCCTGTCTTGACCACCTGGGAAACAGCTTTTCCCGATTTTATAAGAAAAACAGTATATCCTTTGATGGAAGGTATCAATGCAGAAGTAGGGATGAACAGACTTTTATCAAAAGCCCGGATATCAAGGTTCACCTTGACTGAAGATCCGGCAACAAGCTTTCCTTGCCGGTTATCGGCCACAGAGCGTAACAGGATTGTCCGGGTGTTGAAATCCACGGCTGGTTCGACTGCTTCAACCACTGAATTGAAAATTTCCGTGGAATAATCGGTGGTAAAAGTAACCCTGGCGCCAGCCCGGAGATCATTGGCATACCGTTCAGGGATGGCAAAATCGATCTTCACCTGGCTTATATCATGCAGCATGGCAAGTACCACTTCCGGATTGACCATAGCGCCTTCACTGACATTTCTCAAACCAATTTTCCCTGCAAAAGGAGCTCGTATTTCGGTTTTTCCCAGGTCAACTTCCAGAACGGCAATTTCCGCGTTCAACTTGTTCAGGTTGTTCGACACGATGTCAAACCGCTCACGGCTGATGCCTCCCTTTGCCAGGAGCGCCTTTTCACGGGCCTCACTCTCAGAAGCCAGCTGTTGTTCCACTTTTAGTTTATTGATACGGGCAACAATATCGGCATCATCCAGCTTGAAGAGTAATTGTCCTTTTGCAACAAAGGAGCCTTCTTTCAGGAAAATATGGATTATTTTACGGTTGATCTCACTTACAATAGCAACGCTTTCATTGGCCCGGATAGTACCGACTGTCGTAAACTGGTATTCAACCGTGGTGTCTTTCGCCACAAAGATCTCTACCGGGATGACCGGATCCTTTCCGGTCGATTTTTCATGCTGCTTTTTCTCCTTGTCGGAGAATATTTTTAAAAGTACCAGTACGACCAGGACAATTAAAATACCGGAAAAGATCAGGGTGCGCTTCATAAATGATTTTCAAACAAACATAGTTATAAGATTAATGTAATTTTTCGATCCCGTTTTGACGGATAATATCCAGTTCATTGGCAGTGAACAAGCCTGATTGGTATAATTGTAAAAATTGTTCCGAGATCCCTTTATTGAAAATCAGAACATCATCCGTGTTGATTGTTACTTTTACACCATGGTCAAACAAGATCCGGATCGGGTGGGTTTTATAGGATTTAACTCTTTTTAGCCGCACATTACTTGCCGGGCAAATGTTCAAAACGATTTTATGGTCGGCCAGCCATTGCATCACGCGGGTCGATCCCGCTGCTGCAATCCCGTGCTGGACTTCATCAAGCTCAAGTTCCATCACGGCTTCCTTTACGGAATCCGCATCGCCAAATTCACCCACATGGGCTTTGCATCTTAACCCTGCACTTTTTGCATACCGGTAGATCTCGCGGAAATTCCGGATAGGCTGGGCCATTTCATCATCATAAAGATCAATAGTTTTGAAATAATTAAAATGAAAATAAGGTCCCAGCAACGCCATTAATGAGCGAACAGACCGGCTACGTAACAGGCCAAGTTCGGGGCGGAAATTAATTTCCGAAGCTATGCTGGTATGTGCCTTTTGCAAGGCCCCGATGACCTTTTCAGGAGAAATATGAAATGTTGCCCCATAGCAGCTATCGATGCTTGCTTCCAGTTCGGTAACGCCATCGGATTTTGCCTGTCTGAAAGCGGCCTCAAGGGCCATTTGAAAACGATCGGGATTTTGGAGCAGAAAAGGCCGGTAAACAAGGGCAATCCATTGATCCAGCTCCTGTATGTCGCCTTTAACCGAATGAAACGGAATGATTTTTCCCCCGGAAAATTTGTTAAAAGCCGATCTTCGTCCTCCCATGAGGATATGATTATGAAGGTCGGCCTTTGGAAATTTCCTGATTTCCTTCAGTGAACCCGTTCTTAAGGCATCACAAAAACCGAATTCGCTCAAAAGATCATATATTAAAATTTGCCGGAAACCCCGAAATTAACAACACCCCTGAAACCGTATCCCCATTCCATAAAGGCGCCGATATCTTTACCAACCCGGATTCCAAATGCATTAATATGAAAAGCAGCCGAAAAGCCAGAATCATTGGTATGGGATCCACCATTGCGATCCTGCCAGAAAATGTACGAAGCGCCAACCTGAACGCCAGAATACATCGAAAAAATTCCTTTTTTCAGGTAGTAGAAATCAACTCTTGGCATCAACGTAAGCAAGTAATAGTTGTATGAGAATTCCATACCGGACTTCCCCTTTATAATAGTACTGATCGGGTTTACACTCATAGAAACACCAATTGCCACCCAGCGTGCCAGATGCCTGTGATATTCAAAATCGGGAGCGCCATAAAAGGAACACCGGTAATCGGTAATCGTATCCTTGAAAATATTCATCCCGATGGCAGGCCAAACCGACATTAATGAATTGGCCATTTCAGGAGCTGTAAGGACACCATAACCTAACCGGATTTCGTTTTTGCTTTCCGGTTTATCCTGAGCGCTGGTTGTGTTGATGATGATAGCGAAACTGATCAACATGAGAATGGTAAGTTTTGTTTTCATGGGCTTGTTTTTATTAAACATTTGTTTAAAAAGTTGTTTCAAATATAGTATTGCTCATTATTTTCATCAAAATTAAATAAATCATAAAAATTACAATTTCAGTGAAACCATAAATTGATCAGCAGGCAACATCGGCCCATAAGCCCTGGAATATCCTAAGGAGAGGGTCGATTTCAAGAGGGAGAATAAAACAAGTTCTATATCCAGCTGTGCCCCGGAAGCGAAATAATTTAATTGTGGCTGCCGGTTGGCAATATTGGTAAAAAGCCCCATCCCGAACACAGTAAACCGGGCATAGGTAGAGTAAAATCCCAACAAACCCAGTTTACGGAAGCGGATGGGACGAAAATTTATCTCGGCGCTAAGCTTACCATAATTCAGGGCCGATATCTCGTCGATATTCACACCCGGGAAACTGGACATTTCGCGGTATTGCTGCGCCGACCGGTAATCGATCCAGTTGTTGCCGAACCCTCCAAAATAAAAATAAGAATTCGTTTTTCCCGACTCTCCAAAACTCTGGCCTGCCGAAGTCCGGAACCAAAGGGAACTATTCCGCAAAGGAAGGAGAAACCCAACATCAAAATTGTTGATCACCTGCGGATAAAAAGTCTGACGGGCAAAACTCGTGTAAGCATATACATTCCAGTCGTATCCTTGCTCCGGTTCAATGGCGCCCAGGGATTTGCGCAGGTAACTTTTATGATAGTTGATCGTGGCCATATAGAGATTCCTGTAATCAGAGGCTACATTCTGGTAAAAGGGCAGCGTCTCAAGGTCGCCATAGGCCGTTAATTTGACATAAAAATCTGTTTTTGAAGGGGAAAACCTGTTAAATAGTTTGTAATACCTGGCGGAAAGTGAGTATCCGGCCCTGCTAAATTTAGTAGGACCGAATATATCATAAAAGTCGGCATAATTATAATTTGCCGTAAAAGTCCAGTTCCATATTGAATAATCAATTCCCAGATGAACAGTTTGTTTCAGGGGTAAGGATGGATTGGGCGAGAAAGACCATTTTATGGTAAGCGCATTTAATCCCATGGGATCCATAAAATTTAACCGGTATCCTACTGCGATATAGTCTTTATATCCCTGAATGATGGGGTATGCGCTTGCTAATTTCAACTCCTTGATTGCGACGTACCTTTTTTCAACAACCTTCAGCGAATCAAGGTTGATCTTTGAAGGAGGCTGCAACATCCAGTTTTCAACTTCGGGATATTTATTATAGATCTTCTGCCCAAGATATTCAATGGCATTGACATCAGCGAGTGTATCAATCTTCATCATGACCGGCGTCATGCCCTCATGTGAATAATCAAGGACCATCATCGAATCGTTGGAAAGAGGCAAAGGCCTGAAAAAACCGGAAGTTGCATTGGTCAGAATCTGCGGTTGTAATGTTTCCAATGAAATTCTAAAAACATTAGAAACACCTGTGTAATAAGAAGTTCCGTAAAGACATTTCCCGTCTGGCGAAAAAACGAAATTGGCGGCCGGATTATCTTCAAATTCATAGATGGACCGGATTTCCATTTTCCCGGCCAACAGGTCGGAAATCCGCATCAGGACCAGTTTTTGCTTACCCTGGACATCTGAAAGCGTACCCGATATCAACGTTCCGTCAGGAGAGATATCAAGGTCAGAAAAATCTTTTCCAAAGGGGAGGACATAGAGCTCCTTCCAGGCTTTATAAGGGGGAAGGATACGGATTAAAATCGAACGTCCGTTCATGCTTTGGATCCCGTATAAAGCTTTATCCTTCTGGTTAAAAACCAGGTTCCCTGCCCGATCAAAACGGATCAGCTCCCTCACTTTTCCGGTGTTGATATCAATAGACTGAAGCCCCCGCCAATCATTATTATGGGTCGAAGCAAAAAGGGTTTTGGAAGAATCGTCATAAGCAAGGCTGGTGACATAATACAAACTCGGACTGGGCACCGGCGCTATCTGTGCCATTTCCCCGCTGTATATATCAATACTGGCAATATGTGCCAGTTTCCCGGGATAATTCACGGCCAGGTATAGTTTTCCCCGTGCTTTATCGCAATAAGTCCGGGATACTGATCCCAAAGGCCTATCCACAATTTTCCGGTACTGGTTTACCGGGTAATGCCTGATCTTTGCCAGGTTTTCCTGCTGGAACCCATGTTCCCATTTGATCCATTTATCCCATTCCTGCTGGATTGGGATACCATAAACCTGCTTGAACTGGTTCGCATAAAAACGTCGGCTGGTATCGGTACGGGAATAAAATTCTTTCAGTTTTTCCATGCCATAATGATAAGCAAGATAGCTGACAAACCGGGTTCCGTAAAGATATGAGTTCACCCCGACCTGAAAATCGATCGTTGTTCCCTCTGTCTCAAGTCCGATCACATTATAAAAAAAAGAACTGTCGCGGACCATTGTCCGGAATACCATCTCATCGTAGCCCCCCATCACCCGGCCAATCCCGCCCGACATCCAGGTTTCCATAAATACGGCAATACCCTCATGATACCAGCGGGGGGAATACCATCGCGGAGTTGTAAAATAACTGTATACCAGGGACAACGGATCCCGGTTATCCGGAGATACCCTTCCTCCGAAAATTTTCTGCAATACACGGTCGCTTTTTGAGGCTTTATCACACATTACCTGGTGCGTAAGTTCATGGCTCATCAGCCATTGCAACCGCTCGTTGGAAGGGACTACCCCATAAGTATAATCAAAGGGTGAAATTCCGATATTCAGAAAATTCCATGGGATAACCATCGTTCCGCCATTACCTACATCCGCGAAATCATTGAACAGGATATTGGTTTCTCCGGATGCTGCATAGTCCCAGAAATCTTTATGAAATGCAAGCGCATTTTCAAACGATCGCACAGCATGCGGCACCAGATAGGAGGTGTTTTTATCTAAGAATACCAGACGGACATTTTCGGTCTGATATTTTTGTAAATAAATTTTCTTTTGAGCGTTGAGAAGAACCGGCAAAACCAGAAACAAAAAAACACTAACAAGTCTATTGGCTTTCGGTCTCATCCAAAACGATTTAATCATGAGCAAAAGGTTCTTGAAATGCCTCCGAAATATAGCAAAATCTTCAACACAAAAAAAAGCAGTGACCTTTTTCCTGATTTTTATTTCAGGGTCAGCCACTGCCTTTTTAAGCATTAACCACAAAATGCCCGATTACGCCATTCCTTATTTAAATGTTACCGGGCAGCATTAAAATTCAATCCCATGTTGTTCAACTCCTGCTGAATCCCAATGAAGTTGGAAGAATATGCAAATGATCCGATACTTTGTTGGGAGAGAATTATATTCAGCTGGTTGGCATTCATCATGGAACTTAATTCCTGAGATTGCATAACATTCTGGAGATTATAGGCTGACTGATAAAGGTTTAGCCCCTGATTCGAGAATATGGCGACCCCTTTTATCGCTCCAAATTGTTGCTGACCTGATAACAAGGCCGACATCTGCTGGGAAGATAATACTTTCTGAAGTTCCGCTATGTTTCCAACTACAAATTGCAGGTCAGGTCTGTTATATATAATAACCTGTAGTTGTCCCTGAAGCGCTGCGCCCAGATCTGCTCCTTTCGATTCTACAACAATGCCAAGTTTCTGGGCTTCTATAATTTCGCCAATCTGTAAGGCTGAACCGAACGATATCTGGCTGTTTATAATCGCATTCTCAAGTTTCCCCTGATTATTGGCCATATTAAGTTTTTGCTGTGCCCCCACCAAAATGACTTTTCCAAAACCTTCCTGCTTCATCAATGCATTCATTTGTGACTGGGAAGATAAAGCATAGGAACACAACGTACCGCAAAGCGGTTTATCCTGCAACATCCCGGATAACTGAATCCCACTGATCAGTAACTGATCGCGGATAGATTTCAGATTGGCCAACTCCTCTTTTTTGTTTTTCAGGGTTTTGGTCGTCAACAGGTAATTATCCAAGGTGCGAAGCGCTTGGTTGAGAATGGAATCTTTTTCATTCAGGTTGACCACATAGGTTCCAAAATCGCGCAGGTTCTTTTCAACATCAGCTGATTCGTCCGACTGATCCTTTAAATAAAATCCTGTGAGCATACTGATCGTGGTCCTCAGCGTTTTATTGTTATTTTTTATGAAGTCCGAAAAATCCTGCAATGCCGACATGGATGCGCATTTGTCAGGATCGGTGCAGATTCCCTGGGCTTTATAAGCATCAATGCAGGAATCAATTTTATTGCTGACATCTTCAGTGAACAATGAAAAATAGATCAATCCCTGTATCATACTTCTCAATTTACCGGTATCAGAAACCAATTCGCTGCGGAGCATGATATCCTTTTCGGTCATTTGGGTTTTGTGGTATTTATCAGCTTTACCAAATGTTCCCGAAGTTAATCCTGTGAAAACGGTAGGGAACATAAAGGAGATGGCAATGATGACAATCGCCAGGGCTATTACAACTCCAATAATTATTTTCGTCTGCTTTTTCATATAATTAAATTTTGACCTGTTACTCTTTATTGACTTGTACTGAATTCTGATAAATCGGAGAATCGTTCTGGAAAATTTTAAAATCTATATTATGAGGAAGTTTATTTTTGTTCAATAACTGAATGATGAATTTATTGTCGCCGACATTGTTAATCTGAACGAAACTGGAGGCAGCTATGGCTGTTGTCTGATCATTAACGGTAATATTCTGGATATTCAGTACTTCGAAATTGTTAAAATCAAACTCAAGGGTAGATTTTACCGGATAAAGAGAAGAAAGGTCCAGCCGGATTTCCACTATCCTGTTGGAATAGTGCACATCGCAGATGGCTTTGGCCAGGGGGCTTTCATATTGCAAGAGGTCAGCCGTTTTCATGTTGTCGAAGGAATTGGGATTATAAAGGGTACCCTTCATTTCCGGTGTGCCTTCTCTTGATCCTTTAAAGTCATTTTTAAAAAAAGCGAAAAGGATTATTCCCGCAAAAACGCCCAGGATAAAAGCAAATCCAAACCTTATAGAAGGCCGGGCCCATATACTTCTTACAATTTTAATTTCCTGTTTGTTTTCTTTTGTTTTATAGGTTTCCATGTTTATCCTGCTTAAGATTTCTTTTTTCAAATCTACGTCTATGGCGTTATTTTTTTCTTTGTCCAGAAGCGCTTTCACGCTTTCCCAACCTTTCATTTTCTGTCCCAGCGAAGGATTCTTTATCATGTACTCCAACAGTTCCCGGTATTCATTCTCCGGTAACTCTCCATCCAATTTCCTGTATAATTTTTCGATGATTATCTTTTCAGTCATTTTCAAAAAATCCTTTCCCGATCATTATTTTGGATAATTGCTCCCGTGCAATGTACAACCTTGATCTGACCTTTTTCATCGGTATTTTTGTTGTTTCCGCTATCTCCTCGTATGAAAGTCCGCAAAAATATTTCAGCAACAACAAAACCCGGTAATCCGCTGGTAAACTTTGCAATCCGGCATGAAGAATTTTCCTGTTCCGTTCGTAATCCGGAGCGCTGTTGTCATCAATTATGGTTGTTTCCGTTCCTTTCAACCTTCCGATAGGTGGTTTTGTTTTCAGGTAATTCAGCGTCTGGTTCAGGGCAATCCTGTATATCCAACTGAAAAACCTGTGGTTAAAGTCGAAGCTACCCATTTTTTCAAAAGTTTTTACAAAAACATCCTGGGTAATATCCTTGGCTGTTTCAACATCACCAACCATTTTAAGCGCCATGTTAAAGATCGTTTTCTGGTACCTGTCGATCAGTACCTCAAAGGAGGAAATGCTGCCCTTGATCACCTCATACACAAGTTCATTGTCATCCTTTTCAGACATAAATACAATAGAAATTAAAAAAGTTGGTGAAAGATAAGATTTTTTTCAACTCAACAATGAAAGCTTCCACAAATCTTTGTGGTTTACCCTTAAAATGGGCGCGATGGCGAGGTATCCTGCCCGGCCCATGGTTTTTTCGAGCGCTTTTAATTCCTTCAGTTTTGCCGGGATCTCCGGATCAGGGGCCATAACCAAATCATTTTCCTTCAACATGATATAACTTTTTGCTTTCATCGAAAGCTCCAGGTAAAGGTTAATATAGCAATACATATCGAAAACCACTTCGCGGGGAAAATGATTTTTGATCGATAACAGGAACGATCCGGCTTTTGTCTCTGAAAACTTTCCTTTTTTGATCATCCGGAGCAAACCGATCTCAGTATCAAATTCCATCTCAAGCCAATCCCTGATCGACTTTTCGTTAACCTGAAAAATAAAGGCGATACTAACCGGGATAAGGATTAATACAATCACGGTGGAAAGCAAAGGGGAAACCAGGAACTGGTTGAATATTCCATGGATGAAAATAGCTACCAGGGCGCCACTAAAGGCCGCCAGGTTTATATTTGCCTGACGGTTCAGGGCGCTCATGCACAGAATGGCAAAAATGGCTGTAGTCCCGCTGTGCATGACGGCTGTCCCAAATCCCCTGGTAATCCAAACCATGAGGTTGGCTTCCGTATTTGAAAAATGAAAAAGATAAAACAGATTCTCACACAAAGCAAAAGCGGCTCCGATAGAAAACCCATAAGTCGCTCCATCAATCATAAAACCAATCCTGTTTTTCCGGATCAAAGCCAATATCAACATCAGTTTCAGGAACTCTTCCACAACCGGGGCGACAAAACCAGAATAAGTCTCAAAGGTAAATCCGGTATGGGCAATCAGATAGGTATTTAGAAAAAAGCTAAGACCGGCGCTAATGACACCCCATAAAAGACACAGTGAAAGGATGGATTTGCTGACCAGTTTTATGCTGTCGAGATACAATAACATGATCAGCAACAGAAAAACAGGGATAAGGCTGACGATAATTTTGAGGATCATGAAATGCTGGGGATCAGATGGCTGTATTCCGATAAATAAATTTTTGAATATTGAGCTGACGTTATGGCTTTTACTTTTTGTCTTTTGCGATGGTACCCATCGTTTTGCTGGTTTGATCTACCTGGCGCATGACCCGCATGAGGTTCCCACTCCAGATTTTCCGGATGTCGTTTTTCGAATAACCGCGTTTTACCAGTTCCAGTGTAATATTTCCCATTTCACTTACATCAAAACATCCATCAACTCCACCCCCACCGTCAAAGTCGGTTCCGATCCCCACATGATCAATCCCGGCAATCTTTACAACATGATCGATATGGTCGACCACATCAGAAACAGTGGCCAGCTTTTCGGGATATTTGTCACTGACCGCGTTCCATTCAATCCTGGCTTTATTTTGTTCCTCTTCACTCAAGTTGTCGAAATTATCAAATTTTTTATCCAGGACAGCATACGCGGAATCCCTGGCAGGATTTGGTTCGGGTTTTTTCAAATAATCACTGAGGATGCACATTTGTATGACCCCTCCTTTTTTAGCTAATTTCACGAGCAGGGTATCACTCAGGTTCCGGGGGTTATCACACATAGCCCTTGAACACGAATGGGAAGCAATGACCGGGGCTTTACTGACAGCCAATACATCCAGCAAGGCTTTATCAGAAATGTGTGACACATCGATCATCATTCCGGTACGGTTCATCACCTCCACCACTTTATAACCAAACTGGCTGAGTCCGTTGAACTCCGCGGTATCGGTTGAGGAATCACAGATGTCGTTATTCCTGGTATGGCATAACGTGATATAGCGAGCGCCTCTCCGGTAATAGGTTTCAATGAGTGAAAGATCCTTCCCGATGGCATACCCGTTTTCAATCCCGATAAAAACAGCCCGTTTATCTGATTTTTTCAACCGGTATGCATCTTCCGGGGTCAGGGCCAAACCGGCCTGTCCCTGATTACGAGCTATCACGGCATCAAGGGTATCGAAAAGTCTGAATGTCTTTTGTATTACCTTCTCATACGCCAGGGGGTTTCTTTTCCCCTGCGAAAGAAAAACACCGAAAAAGGCGCCGTCGAGCCCCCCTGCTTTCATCCGGGGAAAGTCAACTTTTGAATGCTCTTTCCGCGAATCATGACTGGCCCCCATATCAAATCCGGGCTTTACCATCCTTAACGGGGCATCATTATGAGAATCAATTGTCAACACGTCGCGATGAATTTTTTCCGCTTTTCTTATAACCTTTTCAGGACCACCCGCCATTGCACCATAGCTAAAAGCAATCATAAAAACACAGGGGATCAGGATGCAGGAAACCGAATACTGAATGCTGGATGCTATGCGAGGGACGACAGATGATGGAAGGTTTTTTTTCAGCATGGTGGAGTATCAAAAAAAATTATTGAACGACAAGTTGCCTGAGGTATAATTGAATGGTGTTTTCCAGTCCGTAATACAAGGCATCGCATATTAGCGCATGACCAATGGAAACCTCTGACAACCCGGGAATATTTTGAGCAAAATAGGCAAGATTTTCGAGGTTCAGGTCATGACCGGCATTGATCCCCAAACCAACTTTATTGGCTGTCAGCGCAGCTTCATAAAAGGGCCGGATGGCTCCTACGCGATCGGAGGGGAAATTTTTGGCATATGATTCAGTGTACAATTCAATCCGGTCGGTACCAGTTTGCGCTGCATTCGTGATCATTTCAGCATCGGGTCCAATAAAGATGGAAGTTCTGATTCCCTCTGTTTTAAACTGGTTTACAATATCAGTTAAAAAAGGTTTGTATTTAATGGTGTCCCAACCTGCATTGGAAGTAAGAACACCTGGAGGATCGGGGACCAGGGTAACCTGGGAGGGCCTGACAGATAAAACCAGTTGAATAAAGGCCTCTGATGGATAACCTTCAATATTAAATTCAGTAGAAAGTAAAGGCTTCAGATCAGTTACATCTTTGTAGCGGATATGCCGTTCATCCGGCCGGGGATGGACAGTAATACCTTGTGCGCCATATCGTTCACAATCGCTGGCGACCTTGATCACATCCGGAAGGTTTCCTCCCCTTGCATTGCGTAACGTTGCAATTTTATTGATATTGACACTGAGCTTTATCATTGCCTGCATTTCATGCAAAACTACAATAAAAGAAATTTCAAACTATAAAGTTTATCCAAAACAAATTTCCGTTGAAATGAATTTTTAATTAATTTTATTTAGCTGAAAATTTGTTATTTGTCATTTGTTAACCGTTGATGGTCATGCGCGTAGTTGTCCAAAGAGTAAGTGAAGCAAACGTCAGTATTGGAGGTGAAATAACCGGTTCCATTGGTCAGGGATTGCTGGTATTGCTTGGCATCGAAGAAGCAGATGATATTTCCGATGTTGAGTGGCTTTGTGCCAAGCTCGTTAATCTCAGGATTTTCGATGATCGGAAAGGCGTAATGAATTGTTCGGTGAAGGAAGCAAACGGGGATATCCTGATCATCAGCCAGTTCACCTTACATGGAAGCACCAAAAAGGGAAATCGTCCTTCGTATATCCGGGCAGCAAAACCCGACAAAGCTGTTCCGTTGTATGAGGCATTTATCGGACGGATCACTAAAGATCTCGGGAAAGAAGTTCAAACCGGTCGGTTCGGCGCCATGATGCAAGTCCGGCTAATCAACGATGGACCGGTTACCCTTGTCATTGACACCCGTAATAAAGAATAGTATGCTATGCGGATCAGGGCTAAAATAACGATCAGTTTGATCATCACTGCATTTGTTATTGTGCTTTCCTATTGCATTTTCCTGATCATCCGGAGCCAACGCGATCAACTCCTGATGGAATCTTATCAGCAGGCCCTTGAATCTGCTTCAAAAGCTGCCATAAAAGGAGAATTCAAATATCTGACCTGCATTGTCAACGATCATTCAGTCTGGGATGAGATGGCCCTTTATTCACAAACGCAGGATACTTCGTGGAGTAAAAGCAACCTTTCCGCGATCCGAATAATTCACAATCTTTCCGGTATCTGCATACTGGATCATGAAAAAAAACTGATCTATGCCATCCCCGCTGACAATACTGAAACCGGTTTTTCAGGATTGTTCAGCGATCCATTTTTTCATTTTGCCGAAGCAAAGAAAACTTCCTGTTTTTTTTACAGGGAGAATGGAAAGGTATATGAGATTGCCATTTCGGCTATCCATCCGACAGGGGATACTTTAGTTACCACGCCTTTATCCGGTTATTTCATGATTTCCAGGGTGATGGACACAAAACTTTTTCATGACATCGAAGAGTTTTCCGGATCCAGGATCACTTTATCGCGAGGACCAGGGGATCAGAAAGCGCATCCCGGCATCCTTGAGATTACCAGTATGATACCCCTTAGGGGATGGAATAACCAACCCGTTGGTTATCTTGAATTCAGACAAAGTCAACCAATGCTGAATTCATACCTGAAAATAATCAATATTACCGGGATTTTTTATTTTATGGTAGCGCTTCTGATCTTGACCATAATGTCGCTTGTGCTATACCGCTGGCTGAATTATCCCTTGAAAAAAATTGCAGAAAGTTTCTCTGCGGAAAACCCTCAGATCATTAAATCCCTGGCCGGAAAAAAGAATGAATTCGGAGAAATTGCTTTGATGATCGAGCGTTTTTTTCACCAAAAGGAGAAGTTGGCTGAAATCATTAAGGGGAAAAATGAAGCTCTCGTTTCATTATCGGATGCGGAATCCAAGAACAGGATCATTTTGTCTGCTATCTCCGATCATATCTTCCGGATCAATCTGTTCGGCGTGATCACTGATTTCCATATAAAAACGCCGGATGAATTAATTTCGGATACCCAATCTTTAATCGGAAAAAACTTTGAAACGGTAGTCCCTGCGCATATTGTCCCCATATTGCAACGGGCTATCTGTGCCGTGAATGAGAATAAACAAACGCAACATTTCGATTTCTCATTAATTCCGAACAACCCTAAAACCAAATATTATGAAGTGACCCTGAGCCTCACGTCAGAGGGGGGATATCTTATTGTGATCAGGAATATTTCGACCCGGAAACAAGCCGAAATGGCTTTGTACCGTATGCTTGAAAAAGAGGCTGACCTGAACCGCCTGAAGACCCAGTTTGTTTCGACGGTTTCCCATGAATTCAGGACTCCGTTATCGGCCATTTCGTCCAATATACAATTGTTGGATCTGTATGAAGAAAAATGGCCGGCGGATAAAAAATTAACCGTATTCAGCAGGATCAAGGAGGCTATTAATCAGATGACGGCCCTTCTCGATGATCTTTCGGTTATCGCAAGGGATCAATATGGTAAATTCAAACTGGCGCCGATAGAATTAAACCTGGAGCTATTTTGCCGTGAAATTGCCGAAGAGATCATGGCAACTTCAAGACCAGGCGGAAACATACAGATGGAATTTCTCTGTGAAGGGGCCGTGGTAAATATGGATCCGAGACTACTCCGGCATATATTCAGCAACCTTCTTATCAATGCCGTGAAATTTTCTGCCCCTGGTTCCCCGGTATTGTTCAAATTGGAAGATCAAAATAAAAATTTAATCCTTATAACCATTCAGGACCATGGAATCGGCATCTCAGAGGAAGACCTGGTAAATATTTTTGAACCTTTCCACAGGGGAGAAAATGTGGCAGGGTACCCGGGAACTGGTTTGGGATTATCAATTGTAAAACGATGCGTCAATCAGCACAAGGGATCCATTTCGGTCATGAGCAGGCTAACTGAGGGGACAACGGTAACCGTCGTTTTACCGAAAAAATACCATCCGGGGGAACCCAATGGGGAAAAAACACTGTAACCATGAAAAAGATACTGATTATTGAGGATGACCGGATTTTACTCGAGACGGCCTCGGATTTTCTCCAGGAAGAAGGGTTTGAAGTAATCAAGGCGATTGATGGTGAAATTGGCATCAACCAGGCTTTAACTTTTCTTCCTAATCTGATATTATGCGATATCTATATGCCAAAATTTGATGGTTATCAGGTATTAGCAAAACTTCAGTCGACAATCACCACCGCCCGGATCCCGTTTATCTTCATGACAGCCAAAACCAGACAGGAAGATATCCGGTATGGCATGGGATTAGGAGCCGATGATTATATTACCAAACCCGTTAACTTCAAAGAGCTGAAAAAATGTGTCATTACCCGGATTGAGAAAAATGAAAAAAACATCCAGCGTAGTGAGGAAAAATACAGAGCGCTCTTTGAATTAGCCAATGATGCTATTCTTATTATCAATCATCCTGATGGGATTATTCTTGAAACGAACCAGACAGGGTTGGCATTGTTTGGTTATGAAAAGCACGATTTATTAGCTAAGAAAATATCCTCCATTATATCCCTGGAAAATGACAACGTTCAGATTTTTCCATGGGATAAAGGACAAAAACCAGGATCTTTTTTCATCGAGGAGATCAATTTTATTCATCTTTCAGGTCAGCAGATCCCGGTCCAGGTTAGCGGCACGTATCTGGAAATCCTGGACGAATCCTTGTTTATGCTTGTTATAAGGGACATTACGACTTTAAAGGAAAAAGAAAAAGCGCTGAGAGAAAGTGAAGAAAGGTACCGCGACCTGATTGAGAACACAGGAGAAGGTCTGGGTGTTGTAGATGTCCATGAAGTATTCACATTTGCCAATCCGGCGGCTTGTGTGATTTTTGGCCTTCCGGAAGAAACCCTTATCGGAAAAAGCCTTCTGCCATTCCTGGGTAAGGCATCAACTGAAGAAATATTACGGCAGACAAATTTGAGAAAAGAAGGTGAAAAAAGTATTTATGAGCTGGAAATTATCAGGCCTGACGAAGAAAAACGCTGGATCATCGTTACCGCTACACCCCAATATAATTCCGAAAGACAATTTACCAGCACTTTTGCCATTTTCAGGGATATCACCCAAAGGAAACTGGCTGAGAATAAATTGCGAGAGAGTGAAAAACGCCTCCGCGAAATCGTTGACCTTACCAATGACTGGATTTGGGAAATCAGCACAGAATGGAAATATTCCTTTGTCTCCAATAAAGTGGTCAACATCATGGGTTATTCCCCTGAAGAGATGATCGGAAAAACCCCGTTTGATTTCCTTTTTCCTGAAGATGTGGAAAGGGTCAGTCATGAAATCCGGGAAATCGTTCATCAATTTAAACCGATCACTTCATTGATAACCAGTGCACGACATAAAGACGGACACATTGTTTATCTCGAAACTTCAGGGATCCCGGTATTTGATAATGATGGTCATTACAGGGGATACCGGGGCGCTGACCGTGATGTGACCCTGCGAAAACTGTACGAGCGGGAACTGATCGTTTCTAAAGAGAAGGCAGAGGAGTCAGACCGCCTGAAATCTTCCATATTGGCTAATATAAGTCATGAACTCCGGACCCCTTTAAACGGGATTGTGGGATTCGCGGAAATCCTCCGGGAAGAACTCCGCGACACAGACTATGAGGGGATGGCCGAAAATATCCATAGCTCCGGAAAAAGACTTATGGCGACGCTCAATTCCATCATTACCCTTTCACAATTGGAAGCCAGGAAAATGAACGTGGTCATCAATGAAGTTGACCTGATGGGATGCATCGTCTCATTGATCAAATCATTTGAGCCTCAGGTCAGGGAAAAAAAGATCAGGATCGATTTATCCGGGTTAAAACCCCTCCGTATTGATACAGACGAACATCTGCTTAAACAATTGTTACGGCAAATCATTGACAACGCGGTGAAATTCACCGATTACGGACAAATTGAGATCGGGACTGAAATTGTGAACAAGGAAGGCCAGGGATGGACCGTCGTAAAAGTAACGGATACGGGGATCGGAATTGACAAGGATTATTATGATATCATTTTTCAGGAGTTTCGCCAGGTCAGTGAAGGTTTCGGGCGGAAATACCAGGGAAGTGGAATAGGGCTGACCATCAGCAAGAAAATTATCGACCTGCTGAATGGGAAAATCATCCTTGAAAGCGAATCCGGTAAAGGATCAAGTTTTGAGATCTGGTTGCCAGGCCGGAAGCCACAAACTGACAATGTCATCAACATTCCTGCCGAAAAGTTGATTGAACCTCAAGTCACAACAGCCACTCAGAAGGATAAGCCCCCCACCATCCTTCTTGTTGAAGACAATGTTGTCAACACGGAACTCGTTACTTTTTTTCTCCTCAGGGACTATACACTTGAATCAGCAAAAGATGGGATTACGGCCATTGAGATGGCGAAAGGGCATCAATATGCAGCCATCCTGATGGATATTAACCTTGGTTATGGGATGAATGGCCTGGAGACGACCAAGGAGATCAGAAAAATCAAGGGTTATGAAACGGTTCCAATCATTGCGGTGACCGGTTACACGATGGAAGAAGACCGGAACCGTTTATTGGCAGAGGGATGTACCCATTACATTTCCAAACCTTTTGACAGATCTGGATTACTCAACATTCTCGGGGAAGCGCTTGGCGGGAATCAGAGAAAAGATTTTTAACAAAAAATTAACGAATGGTTTTTGGTCAGTCCGAATACATGAGTTAATTTTGCTCCATAAAAGTTAATAGTCAATTCACCTTTAAATCTGATAATCATGAAAAAAGTAGCATTATTATTTTCTGCAGTCATTTTATTTGCCGGACTGACCTTTGGACAGACTCCGCAAACCCAGGATAAAACAGCCAAACCTGCTGAAAAGAAGGAATGTACCAAAGATCAAAAGAAATCGGGCTGCGATCAGAAAACCAAAGAAGCTTGCGGCCATTCAAAAGACGCCAAGAGTTGCTGTTCAAAGGATGCCAAGAAAGCAACCCCCGCAACTAAAACTTCTGAAACCAAAACTCCTGAAACTAAAACTCCTGAAAAGAAGTAGTTTTCTATTATATACAAAGAGAAGGGGCGACCAATTTGGATCGTCCCTTTTCTTTTTATTTCAGGTTGTTTTACCAGGGATGCGAAACACAATCGGCATCCTCACCATAACCCTCACTGCACGGCCGTTGCGCTTTCCGGGTTCCCACCGGGGCATTTCCCTGGTCACCTTCATGGCTTCTTCGTCGCATCCTCCGCCGATGCGCTTACTTACATCAATGTTGGAGATGGATCCATCAGTTTCAATAATGAAAGTTACTATCACAACGCCCTGGACCAACCCTTTCAGGGCCAGTTCGGGATACCGGATATGCTGGCGAAGATAATACAAGCGGGCTTCATCGCCACCAGGGAATCGCGGAAAGACATCAATGGAAGTGGCTAATCCCGTATCATCGCCAGTACCATTACCAAGGCCTGAACCTCCCGGCCTGGAAACAGAATCAATAGGATCCTTATCTTCAATTTTATCTTCAGGTTCCTTTATCTCTTCAATGGGTTTCTGTTCTTCCGGTTTTAAGGAATCCGATACAACCGGGACCTGCTCTGCTTCCTGTAAGGGTTTTGAATATGCCTGTGTCAGCTTACTGAGTTCTTCGTCAGGAGGGGGCAATAAACCATCATATTCGATCTCGTACATCATATCCCCTTCAATGAGGGGAATGGGTTCAAAATAAAAACACAGGAAGGGAATGACGATTACCAGAACCACAATAAGGACTCCCAGTATAGTTGATACGCCCAGATTATGAAGATATCTTTTCCGGAGAAAATAAGCGCCGTATTCTTTATTCCTTCCCGCGAATGCAATATCGTTAAGACTTTCAACCCGTCCCCTCTTCATACATCCAGGAGTTTTTTCAATAATTCAATTTCCCTGCGTTCACGTTTCGTCGGGCGGCCAAGTCCATGAGGCCTGAATTCAAAATTCTGGCTTCGGTTTATTATAAGTTTTTGATATTCCTCTTTCGGCGTAAGATCTTCCATGTATTCGGGAACACCTTTCGCGGAGAGTCTTTTTTCGGTCAGGGCGATAACTTTGATTGTTTTCACCATGGGCGGAAGAGAGAGCGTTATAACCTCATCCGGTCTGATTTCACGAGAAGGTTTTACCGCCTGTTCATGGATCCTGACCTTCCCTGACCTGCAAGCTTCTGTGGCCTGACTGCGCGTTTTATAAAGCCGAACCCCCCAGAGCCATTTATCGATTCTGATCCCGTCGACCATCGATGATTATTTTTGACGGAAATAAATTTCCATCGGCACACCACAAAAATCGAAGTGTTCCCTGACCTTATTCTCGATAAAACGTTTGTAAGGCTCTTTTAAGTATTGAGGGTGATTGCAGAAAAAAGCAAAAGAAGGAAATACAGTGGGAAGCTGCATGGCATATTTTATCCTGACATATTTTCCTTTCGAGACCGGAGGGGGACTTTCCTGGATTATGGGTAAAATAAACTCATTTAATGCTGCGGTCCCAATCTTTCTGGACCGGTTTTTGAAAACCTGGACCGCGGTTTCAACTGCTTTGAATATCCTTTGTTTGCTTATCACCGATATAAAAAGAATGGGAACATCGCGGAACGGAGAAATCTGTTCGCGGATATGGGTTTCAAATTCTTTGTGGGTATTATTTTCTTTTTCTATCAAATCCCACTTATTCACCAGGATAACAACACCTTTATGGTTTTTTTCGATCAACGAAAAAATATTCAGGTCCTGGGATTCAAATCCACGTTCCGCATCTACCATGAGCATGCATACGTCACTGCTTTCGATGGAGCGGATAGCGCGCATCACGGAATAAAATTCAATATTTTCGGTGACTTTGGCTTTTTTACGGATGCCAGCCGTATCGATCAGGTTGAAATCCAGACCAAAATATTGATAATGGGAATGAATAGAGTCGCGGGTTGTCCCCGGAATGGGCGTCACAATATTCCGTTCGTTTCCTAATAAAACATTCAGCAGCGATGATTTCCCTGCATTAGGCCGCCCTACGATAGCGATGTTGGGTTGAGAAAGGGGCTGGTATGTATCGTCCGGGGATACAGGTTGTAGGGACGTATCGCCCGGTTGTGGGGATGCATCGCCCGGTTGTGGGAATGCATCGCCCGGGAAGCCCCGGACGATTTCATCCATCAGATCGCCTGTTCCGCTGCCGCTGATGGAGGCAATGGAGAAAATCTCACCCAAACCCAAACGGTGAAATTCATGGACCTGATCAACAATTTTATAACTATCAACTTTGTTTACGACCAACAATACCCGTTTTTTAGAGCGGCGTAACATGACAGCAACATCTTCATCCATCGGGGTAAGCCCCTCTCTGGCATCCACCATAAAAAGGATAACATCCGCTTCATCGATGGCAAGACGTACCTGTTTTTTAATTTCCTCCTCGAAGATGTCATCGGAATTATCCACATACCCTCCCGTGTCGATAGCGGAATATGATATTCCGTTCCAGTCGCCAACACCATAATGACGGTCGCGCGTAACTCCACTGACAGGATCAACGATAGCATCCCGCCCTCCGCATAAACGATTGAACAGGGTAGATTTTCCGACATTTGGCCGGCCAACAATGGCGATGATATGAGTCATGGGATAATTAAAGATTAAGAATGGGAATTATATATTTTTGTCGTTTGTTTTTAAGATACATTTTCAGGAATCTTAATTGGGGGACCGGGGATCGTCAATCAAGCGATACCCAAATCGTTTCAATGCCTTTTCGTCTTCGCGCCAGTCTTTGGCAACTTTAACATGCAGTTCCAGAAATACATGGACATTCAGAAATGATTCAATGTCTTTCCGGGCATCGGTACCCAGTTTTTTTATTGCTTTTCCCTGATGCCCCAGAAGGATACCTTTCTGGGTTTCACGGGACACATAAATGGTTGCAGCGATACGGGTAAGGTTTATTTCTTCCCGGAATTCTTCCACCGAAACTTCCGTTGAATAAGGAACTTCCTGTGAAAAATTCATCAGTATTTTTTCACGGATGATCTCAGAAACAAAGAATCGCTGGCTCCGGTCTGTCAGCTCATCTTTTGGGTAAAATGGGGGGGATTCCGGCAGATATTGAAGAATTGCTTTTAAAACCTGTTCGAGATTCTGTTTATAGAGGGCTGAAACTGGGAGAACGATCGCTTTTTCAAGGATTTTGTTCCAATTTTCGACTTCGGATTCCAGGTCTGACATTGAAGTCCGGTCAATCTTGTTGATGACTACAATAACGGGAACATCCGAAGTATGCAATTTTTTTAATATATCTTCCTGACGGAATTGATTGGCCGGTTCTGTGAGGAGTAAAATCACATCTGCATCATCGATGGAAGCATAGACTGCCGACATCATGGCACGGTGGAGTTTATAGTGAGGTTTGAGTATTCCCGGGGTGTCGGAGTAAACAATCTGGAAATCATCCCCGTTGAAAATGCCCATGATCCTGTGCCGGGTGGTTTGCGCTTTTGGTGTGATAATGGATAATCGTTCTCCAACCAAAGCATTCATCAAGGTGGACTTTCCGACATTCGGAAAACCAATGATGGAGACGAAACCGGATTTATGAGTCATAATTTTTTACGATAATTTTGGATAGCACGGAAACATATCCTATCTTTGCAGTTCAAAAGAAAACACAAAGGTACACAAAAATAAACTGCGGGGTGGAGCAGCGGTAGCTCGTTGGGCTCATAACCCAAAGGCCAGGGGTTCGAATCCTCTCCCCGCTACCACAAGAAAGTCGTGCAATGCACGGCTTTCTTCATTTTAAGCAAGTGCGTTGGTGTAAAGGGATTAGAATAAATTCAACCTGCAAAATACAATACTTGAGGAAAAAGGGAACCCTTCATGATCTGATCAGAATGGGCTGCATTCCAGATAAGTCCTTTTGCCATCCGGTCCTTCCTCGGGAGAGCAGGTACTAAAACGGTTCCTGCCATTGATCTTCAATCCATGGAAATCAAGGATCAGGCTGATTTCATGCGCGCCCCCGGTTCCCTGGATATTCTGGGACAGAGGAATGTCATAACTATACATAAATTTAAGATTGATATTACCCGATATGATATAACGGTATCCTGCAATGACCATTAATGATGTGGAAGTAGTATTGACATTGGATGCTTTAAAATATCCTCCCAGATAGACATTAAATTTCAACATATTGAATCCTATTTGCAACGAATTCATGCCGTTCTGATTCTGATAGAGGATACCAGGATTGATCTTCAAAGGATCATCGAACCCCCTTCCCGGATCAAGGTTTGAAGAAGTTTCGCGGCCCATGGTAAAGACAAAATCAAGGTGCCCTATATACTTCCGGGGAAGAGGAGCTTTGATCGTTGATATAAAAGATTCATCGGGTTGAAAAAGATGGTCTGCTGAAAAACCGGCGGTCCCGGTAATATTTCCGGCAGGATTCATGAACTGTAGTAATCCTCCCACTCCAAAATCAGGAAAAAACCTTTGCTGATTATCCGGGGGCGACAGCAGGGATGTAAAAATATTCCCATATTTGGCGCTCAACTGATCACTGAATACAAAATCATTCCATTCAATCCATTTTTGAACGACAGAGCCTTTAACCCCGACCTGACATATCAGGTTTGAGGCAATGGGAATTCTTACAGAGAAAGATAGCCCGATGGAAAGGTTACGGATAAATCCGATCCCTTCATTATCGCGGTTGATCAGAAGGCCAAACCCTCCAGATCCCGGAAAATTCCGGCCCCCCATATCCAATGAAAAGTAACAGGTCCGGAAATCGACAGGCAGACTTGGCCACTGATCCCTGGCAGAAAACCGCGCCCGGAGCCCTGAAGCCAACCCGGTATATGCCGGATTATAATACAATGGCGCGTTGAGCCATTGTGAATAATTGGGATCCTGCCCCCGGACCGGTATCGTCGAAAGAAGAAGCCCGAGGAAAAATAAAGCCGGAATATTTTTTACTTTTTTCATATATATAAGCATTAATTACCTTATTAATGTCACAGTTCCCATGGCCGATCCCTTGCCTTTCCCTATGTCTGATCCACGCCAGACAGTGCCATCGGTGAATATGGCGTTGACTTTCCACATATAAGTCCCCTGGGGCATTAAAACACCCTGAAAGGTGCCATCCCAGGCTTCCGTTGGTACTCCATTTTCGTCGATTGCGGTCGATTCCCACATCAGATGTCCCCAGTTATCGTAAACTTCAATCCTGAACTGCATCAGGTTCATCCCAATTGGTTTGAATAAATTGGCGGGTGAAGAATTACTGGTTGGGGCAAAGGCATTGGGGATATATAAACCCCGGAATAACATTTTGTATTTTATCAAGGAAGTGTCGGCACAGTTGAATTGATTGGAAGAGGCCAACATAATGGGATAATCACCTTCTTCATAATAGATAATCACCGGGTTCACTTCCGAAGAATGTTGCCCATTCCCGAAATCCCAGTAATAAGTATCAGCCCCGGTCGATTCATTGACCAGCTGTATTTTTCCATTCATGTTATCAATATTTTCCACGATTGAAAATGCGGCAGAAGTCTTATAAACCGTCATGCTGATATCTTCGGATTTAACCGTAACTGTTCCGATTTCCTTTACATTTGAAATAAGGATACAATTGATCAGGTCTTTGTTCTGCAAGGTATAATCAGTATAGGTTGGTCCGTTAAAGCCCACCTGGACGCCATTTCTGTACCATTGATATACCGGGTTTGTCCCCGGATGGGTTGCCGTGGCAATGAAGGTTACCAGAGTCCCGGAACAAATGGGGTTTTTATCAACAACGATGGAAACCACAGGTATTTGGTTGGTTTCTTCTTCCACGGTCACCATTCCGACTTTCATGTTCATGCATCCCCGTGGGTTCTGTGCCACAACAGTAAAGAAATAAATTCCGCTTTTTAACCATTTTACCGAAATAGCCGGGCCGGTATTTGCCGACAATAAAAGAATTTCCAAAGGCCCTGCTTCGGTCTGCAAGGTATAATCCGTATAGATTTTCCAATCATAGGTATTCCCTGGGACCTCCGTCACCCCCAGCCCGAATGTTTGTCCTTCGATCACAACATTCCCAACCTGTGCGGCAACATTGGTTACCGCCAGCCATACCAGCATCCAAACCAGCCAGTGTGGATTGACCTTTCGAAGAAGTCGCACCAGCTTAATACTCAGGCGGGTTTGTTGCAGTACATACCGATTCCATATCGGGACCATACCGGATAATTATTATACGACCGTTGACACAAAAGCCTTGCCGTGTGTCACATTCATCGGTTTTTTCATAGCGAAATATATATATGTAAAGTAATTTTTACATTGTTCAAGGGATTTTAATGATGAATAAATCTGATTTACAGATGCGTAATACAAATACCAATTTGTTGCTTTCATTGGTCAATCAATTTTACCATTAGCCGGAACATACCGGCCAATGGTAAAATTGCTGATCATGAATAAAAGCAACTACAATTTTTGATAACCTGAATGGCCAGAATTACGGGTTCTTGGTCATGAAAGTTCCAACACCAGGTGTAATTGTAGGACGAGCTTTGATCGTAAGGGTAGTGTTTTTCCCAAATACTGCTTCAGGTGTACAATCTGCATCTGAGATAACATCGGGTAACGGACTTCCTGAAGCTACCGGAATGACACCATCAACGGCAACAGCGATCGGAAGATCGGCCAGGGTTTCAAAGGAGTTATTGTTGAGTACGATCTTAGCATAAATTTTGGCAGATCCATCGTAAGCTGCTGTTGCATTGTTAACGGATACGAACTCACCGGCGCCGGCGCCAGGGGTAGTCGTGTTGGCATAAGCGCCCGCGGGATCGGTATCCCAGCTTACGCTTTCAATCGTCTGAACGGCATCGTTTCCGGTGATTTTAAACGAAGGAGTCCATGCACCCGTGTATTTTGACGCGGTGATTTCAGCATAGATAATATTCGATCCATAGGTATAAGATACCGTGGATGCGCCCGCGTTCACTACTGCTCCAGTGATATCCGCCGCACAGTAAATACCATCCTGGCCAACTGCGCCGGAGAAGGGATTCACAGCCAAGAGGAACTTGTTGATCGGCCGGATTTCCCATACTTTCATGTTCATGGCAGTACAGGAAGGGTTGGCAGTTGAATTAGCCTGTGAATACTTAATAACCAGGTAATACGGAACGTTATTGGCGATGGCCTGGCTGGTCCATTCAATGGTGATGGTATTGGCCCCGTTGTTTGGCGTATTGTAAGCGCCTGCCCCACTGGCAATAATTTCCGCACCATCATTGGGGACAAAAACGCCACTGAGAAGATTAACGTCTTTGGTCACATACCACGTAAATGGTCCGGCGCCATCATAACCGGCGCCACTGATCGTGGCGGTATAGTTATAGGGTGTTCCGGCGGCAGGAGCAAGGGGACCATCGGTACATGTCTGTCCGAAAACCGTGGTAAATCCTGAAAAGATTACCAAAATAAAGAGTAATAGTTGCTTTTTCATAGCTTTCATTTTTAGATTTTGTTAATGGATTTTTAATGAGTTTTTAAACTTTTGTTTTTGGATAGTAATTTTCATTCCTTTTTCTCTTTTGTTTCATAGGCATTGGGTTTTGTATTTAACTTAGTATGAGAATTAAAAATTTCTTATTATGTCGGGTCTGGCATGAACCTTTATGGTCATTACCGGTCGGTTCCCGGGAGGGGTCAGATTGCCGCATTGATCTTCAAGCCAGAAAACAATGGGATTATCGCCCAATAAAAAATGAATGTCAGCAGGATAGGTTGAAATCTGGCCTGAACCGGTGATTTCCGTACCCCCGGCAAGCGTAATTTGCCAGTGAAGGATCAGGTTCTCAGGGAGGGTACAATTATCGCTAAATGCCGAAGGATCAATATCCAGGGAATGATCCCCTGAATGAAAAGTATACCAGTCAGGACGGATCGGAGTAATATCACTTATGCCATCCCAATGCGCTTCCGCAATATCCATAACACACCAATGGACGGTATCCGGCGTATTGATCATCGGGGGTACCGTATCATCAATGGTTATGGTCTCCACGCATATATCCGTATTTTCGCAAGTATCCCAGATCTGGTATTTCCGCATTATGACTTCAGGGCAACTGTTATTATCAGTGGATTCACTGATCAACAGGATATTTCCTTCAGGGACAAAACAAGGAAAATTGATCTGGCCCCCGGCCGCGACAAATTCACTGATTGTAGTATGGGTGACTATCTCATTCCTGGTGCAATGATATTGTTCCGGACAAACTGGTACACAATTATTTATATTGATCTCAAAATTCAGGGTATCATTCTGACAGGGAAGCGTATTGGAAGTATCTACTACCGTGATTGAATAAAAACCAGGCGCCGAAGGAGTAAAGTCATCAGAAGTAGATACAACGCTGCCTGTCCCATCAGGGCCATCCCACCATTGAATAGCATACCGGTCCGAAGGAGAAACCGAAGCATGGATCGTTCCGGAAGAATAATCGCAAAACGTCGGAGGATCAGGAGAGATGGAAATAGTTATATCGGGGAAGATATGAACGATCACCGTATCACAGACAATCCCGCCAGGGGAACATGGATTCCCCGCCACTTCTCCGCAAACCAGGTATTTTATGATTGGAGGAGCTAAGCTGTCGGGCGTAATTACCGGATCCAGACAGGCATGATCACACGAAAGGTACCGGTTATAAATCCCTCCGCCGGTAATATCTGTCCATGTTACTGTGCTTTCAACCACTCCTGATATAGACACGGTCGTACCACAATCTTCCCGCGTAAAAATTGTTTCAGGAAAAGTCATTCCGCACATTGAATGAATTGTATAGATATTTTCATTATTTCCCGGTTTACAAAAAGTGATGGTATGATAATTACCGTCAGGTGGAATACAAATAAGGTTGTTCATGGGAATCTCGTCCCCACAATCAACCCGGACATAATGGCCGGAAGGCGTGGCCCCGTCAATGAGAAAATAAAATCCAATGGCATGCGGATCCATTTTTACTGAGAAAGAGATACACCGGTCACTACCGGCTGCTTCACAGCATTTGCCAGTCCGGGAAAGGCTTGGGCTGATCCATGTACTATCGCATTTTCCAGTCAGGTTAACATAAAAATGGGGTACCGCCGATTGGCAAATAACACATCCGCATTCTCCGGCTACAGTAATGACCTGAAGGCAGGTCGATGTATTCCCGGCGCCGTCAGTGGCCAGATAGATCCGCTCAACAGAGGTCGGGCAAAATCCTGGTTTATCCCCCAGTCCTACAAAATTATCGCTCAGATGCGTAATGGTTACCGAACTACAGTTATCCGTCGCTGAAACCAGACTAACATCAGGTTCGGGAATGTTATCCGGACAGGGGACCGTAATATCAGGAGGGCATTCTATGACTGGTGGATCATCATCCTGCACATTTATAGTAATGCTACAGGTTTTGATCAATCCGGATGGATCCGTAGCAGTCCAGGTGATAATATTTGATCCTACCGGCAAATGGGCATCCTTTAATGTATTTGTATAATTGAAATTATTCAGGATGGTAGTTCCCGGACAATTGTCAGAAAAAACCGGATCAAATTCAGTCCCCTGAACCAGATAATAACATCCTCCGGGAATGGTGCCTTTCATAAATGGGCTTCCTGGAGGACAGGTCAGGGCTGGCTGGGCAATATCGTTGACTTTTACCGTGAAGCTGCATGAAGCATGATTTCCTGATGCATCAGTTGCCGTATAGGTCACCAGTGTGGTCCCTACATTAAATGAATATGTCCCTACAAAATTGATCCCTTCGGCCGGAGAAGAAGCAACCGTGGCCCCGGTCATTGCCCAGACAAGCCGCGTAACCATACAGTTATCATTGAATGATGGATTGGGAACAACAACCAATGCGGAGCACTGGTTCAAATCATTTGTTGTTATTATTTTCGCCGGACAAGTGATAGACGGTTTTTGATCATCAATAACTTCAACATCGAAGGTACATTCAACACCAGGTAATGCCACTGCCCTTACCCTTGTGACACCGACCGGAAAGGAATAAGGGAATACTATTTCAGTGGGACCGATATAATATTTGACCACGACCTCTCCGCATATTGGAGAAGCGATTGCTTCGAAACCAAGGAGTGCAGTACACGCTGAATGATCAGCGCTGTATGGATTCGCCGGAACAGGACAGATAATTGTGCAGGGGCCATAAGGGCTACCGGGCTGGGGCCCGCCCCCCTCTGTTCCTGAAATACCTTGATATGTCAGAAGTTGCCCATTCGCATGAAAAACCAGTATTACCTGAATAAGGATAATAATGGAACGGATATTCAATCTCCCTGTGAGAATGTTTTTCATTTGAAGGATAAAAAGGATAAAGCATACTTTCCGGGGACCAGTAATGCAAACGGTATGCCGGGTGTTTGTTTTAATGAGGCGCCCTTCTCCTTAAGCTCTTGTTTTGAGGGGAATGGCAACGAAAAAAAAAACCTTCCTGTTTTGGGGAGGACGGGATCAGATTAAATCTGTTAAAAAATCAATGAAAAATCGCACATCTGTGCGCTTTCAGGAAGGATCTTCGTTCCGTTTGATCCGGATATTGTATTTTTTCATTTTACGGATCAGGGCATCGCGGCTTATACCCAGGACCATGGCTGCTGTTTTTTGATTAAAATCACTCGACTGAAGGGCTTTACGGATTATCTCAGTCTCATTTTTCTCCAGGTTCATTGAAGCAGGATTTGGCAGGTTGGCGGTTACCGGTTTGCTTTTTACCGGGAAATCATCGATGCTCAGCGTATTACCTTTGGCAAGGATGACAGCGCGTTCGGTCATATTTTTAAGTTCCCTGACATTACCGGGAAATTCATATTTCTTCAATTGCCGGATGACTTCTTTCTCAATCCGGGGTATTTGCTGATTGAATTTCCGTGAGAAATCCTCCGTAAAATAATACAAAAGAGGTTCAATGTCATCGGTTCGTTCCCGTAAGGGCGGAATGTGAATGTGCAGGGTGTTCAACCGGTGTAAAAGGTCAAGCCGGAATTTTTTTTCGTCAACCAGTGTATCCAGTTCATGGTTAGTAGCAGAAATGATCCTGAAATCGGTAGAAATTTGCTGGGTATCCCCTACCCGCGTAATCTTTTTCTCTTCGATTGCGCGCAAGACTTTTGCCTGGAGGGTCAGAGGCATATCTGCAATTTCATCTAGGAAAAGGGTCCCATGATCACAAATTTCAAAAAAACCCTTTTTATCAGTAGCAGCTCCGGTGAAGGACCCTTTTTTATGACCAAAAAATTCACTTTCCATTAAGGAATCGGTGATGGAACTGCTATTGACTGTATATAACAGATTATCTTTCCGGTTACTTGAAAAATGGATGATCCGCGCAATATTCTCCTTTCCGGTGCCACTTTCGCCGGTGATCAGGATATTGGTGTCGGGAAAATTTGCCACTTTGAAGGCGAGATCAAGGACTTCTAATATCTGTGGGCTGGCACCGATCAGATGACGATCAATTTTTTCCTCCAGGTTTTTGGATATCAACGAATTTTTTTCTTCCATTTGTTTGATCTGCTGGTGGAGAAGAAGAAATTTTTCAGTCCGTTCGATCGCGATCTGGATATCCATGATCCGGAAAGGTTTTCTCAGATAATCCAAAGCCCCAAGCCGCATGGCCCTGATTACCGTATCCATATCCCCATGAGCCGATACAATGATGACTTCCAGCCCCGGATAAGTCGATTTGACCATTTTTAAAATATCCAGGCCATTGATCCCGGGTAACCTGACATCCAGGATCAGTAAATCAATGGCTTCCCTTTTCAGTATTGCAAATCCTTCTTCGCCGGTATTGGCGATCAAGGCTTCAAAACCCGTATTCCGGAAGAATTCGGCCAACTCCTCTGTAAACTGCTTTTCATCATCAAGGATCAAGACTTTCAGGTTATTCATGGCTTTCATTCCCTTCTTTAAAAACGACTGGTATCATGATCTGAATCATAGTCCCGACGGACCATTCGCTTTTTATATCGATGTTGCCATTCATCTCGTTGATAATGCCAAACGAAATGGAGAGTCCCAGCCCGGTGCCTTTGCCAGCCTCCTTGGTGGTATAAAAAGGAATAATGACTTTATCAAGGAGATCGGGTTTGATACCAATCCCATTATCTTTCACCTCGATAAAAATTGAATTTTCCTTCTGATAACTTGTGATTTCAATTATTTTTTGAAAATCCCTTTTCAGGTATTTTTGTTTTTCTTCGAGAGCGTCTTTGGCATTAATCAGGAGATTGATAATAACCTGTTCCAATTTATAAGAGTTCCCTAATACAGGTTGTATGTTTTCATCAAAATGGGGAATCAGTTCGATCCCTTTATGGACAAATTGTCCCGAAATCATCGACACGCCTTCGCGGATGCTTTCATTGACATTGAAATTGGAAAGGACGTCCCCATCGTTACTTCTCGAAAATGTCCGTATGTGATCGATAATATAATCCAGTCTTGCAATATTGTCAAAAATTTTATTGGCTTTACGGAGTAAATAAACCTCATCAATGGTTTTGTTTTTTTTGATCTCGATGAACAAGTTTTCAAGTCCAAGGGAAATGGTATTCAAGGGCTGATTGATTTCATGGGCAATTCCGGCAGCCATTTCTCCCAGACTGGCCAATCTTTCCGTATGAATAAGCTGTTGCTCCATTTTTTTCCGGGACGAAATATTCCTTATTATAGCCATGAAAGCTCCCGGGATCTGACCTTCCTCCTGAATTAGTTTCATGCTGATCTCGCTGATGAATTGTGATTGATCCGCTTTCGTTAAAATAAATTCAATATTCTGGGTAAGGCCGTCAAGTCTTGTTCTTCCCATCACCTCCATGAGACGCGTATGTTCTTCAGGCGGGAACAAGCAATGAATATGTTTCCCGATAAATTCATTTTTATTGGTAATACCGAAGATTTTCAACGTCATCTCGGATATTTCGTTGATTTCACCGTTCAGGTCCATGATAATGATCCCTTCGGGGGAAGCATTCAGAAGTGTTCTGTATATCCTTTCTGATTCCCTGATCCGGATTTTTTGACGGTGCAATTCCAACAGGATTTTTATTTTACTTAACAGGACTGAACGTTGGAAAGGTTTAATAATAAAATCAATGATCCCCGATTCATAATATTTATCCAGGTGAAACTCGTTATATGCATGCGCGGTCACAAAGATGATCGGCAAAAGATCGCGGGTCCGGTCAGCATTGATAATGGAAGCCAGTTCTAAACCGTCCATCTCAGGCATCTGAACGTCAATCAGCGCCAGGGCAAGTTCAATCCCGCGGATTTTCTGAAGGGCTTCTTTTCCCGACAAGGCGGTTATGATATTAACATTCAATGGCCTGATAACTTCTTCCAGATAGGAAACATTCAATTCCAGGTCGTCAACAACAAGAACATTGGGTTTCGCATCCATCCGCATAGAACAAAGATATAGAATATGATTTCACTTTCCGTTTTCGCGTGCCAGGGAAAAGCGTAATTTTTCCGCTAAAAATGAATATTGTTCCGGTGAATTATAGAGTTGGGAAGAGATCCGTAAAAATCTTCGCGGAGGGGTTGACCAATATAATACCGGGACTTCCAGGTTGAAATGTTGGAATAAAAAATCCTGAAGCGGTTCGATCCCTTTGTAATCAGGGATGGAAATTTCCGGTGGGTTGGGTATGGGGACAGTAGCCATGGAGGCCAGAAAGATGTCAGGGCAGGGAGGATCGATTTCCAGGGCCTGACATAGCAAATTCCTCCCATGGATACATAAATCATGATTCCGTTTCATGATGGCCGGCCATCCGCCGGGCAATAAAGTAGCCAGATAATCAATGGCATCACCAACACAGATAGCAGGGGTAAAGTCTGCTGTTCCGGGCCAGTAAAACCTTTCAGGGAAAGGAACAGCATTGTGGCCTGCATGGCTGATAACAAGCGGGACGATCCCTTTCTGTTTATCATGGCGCACGACCAGGATTGCCGCGCTTTTGGGAGAGCACAACCATTTGTGGCAATTGGCGGTATAATAGGAGGCCCCAATTTCGTTCATGTTCAGGGGAATGCTTCCGATAGTATGGGCCCCGTCAACCATGGTATCAATTCCGCGGGTGTCCAATTCTTTCACGATCCTTTCTACCGGCTGAATGATACCGGTAGCCGATGTGATGTGGTCGATCAGTGCAATCCTGGTTCGGGTTGTTACCTTATTCAAAACAGCTTCAACGATCAGATCCGGTGAGGATATCGGGAAGTCGTACCTGGCTTCGGCCAGTACCGCGCCCGACTGTTCACAGATAAATTCCAGTAACCGTTTACAGGCCCCATAGATATGGTTTGTGATCAGGATTTCATCGCCCGCGTGAAAAGTCAGGGAGCGAAAGACCGTATTAACGGCAGCAGTGGCATTATGCACAAAAACAACATCATCTGGAGAAGCATGGACGAAAGCTGCAACCTTCCGGCGCGACCGCTCTAAAAGATCCGGCATTTCCCTTATCAGGAAACGGATTGGGTGACTTTCGAGCATAGTGCGGTATTCAGATTGTTTTTGCAAAATAAACCGTGGACAAGCGCCAAAGGAACCATGATTAAGATAAACAGCCTCAGGGTCAAGAGGCCAGAGGGAAGCATATACTGATGCTTTGGGATGATCAGGTGAAATCATATTTGGTTTTTCAAGAGTACGAGTTTAAAAAAAGTGGGTCAGTCAACAATCAAAATTAATCCTTTCAGGTACTCCCCTTCCGGATTAAAAATGCTTACCGGATGATCGGGCCCCTGCGAGAGCCTATGCAGAATTCTGACATTCCTGCCTGCTTCCAGGGCAGCCGACAGGATGGCTGAAGTGAATACTTCCCGCGTGATGGCCTGTGAGCAGGAAAAGGTAAATAATATCCCACCCGGGTTCATTAACCTTATCGCGGCAGCATTGATATAAATATAGGCATGCAAAGCGTTGTTGGTTACTGCATGGGTTTTTGCAAAGGCAGGGGGGTCAAGAATTATCATATCGTACCTTTCGGCAGTTTCCGTCAGGTATTTTTTTGCATCCATCACAAAAATAGGATGTATTTCCGGATCAAACCCGTTGATCCGGAAATTTTCCTCAGCCCATTCACAGGCCAGTTTAGAGCTATCGACCGAGTGTACCAGCCTGGCCCCTCCCTTTAAAGCATAGACCGAAAAAGCGCCTGAATAACAAAAAAGGTTCAATACCTTTCTATTCTTTGCATAGAATTGAGCAAACATACGGTTGCCGCGCTGATCCAGGAAAAATCCAGTTTTTTGTCCCCTTTCCCAATCGATCTTAAACCGATGACCGGTCTCAAGGATCTCCCCTGTTTGGGGCTGATCAAGAAGGTATTGATCGCGGATGACGGATAGCGGATACTGCCCAGCTGATCCCGATTGGGGCATGGAAGATGTGAAAGATTTCATTTTCAGGGTTTCACAGCTTTTATCATAAACGGCTTTCAGTTGTTCGCCATATATCTCCCGGAGCCCCTCAATAAAAACATCCGTCAACCTGTGCATTCCGGTGGAATGGGCCTGGATAACCGCGATCCCGTTATAATAATCGATGATAAGTCCCGGCAAGCCATCCCCTTCCGAAAAAACCAACCGGTAGGCATTATCGTGTGGCGACCCTGCCAATCCCAATTGGCGCCGGAGCCCATAAGCCTTTTTTAGTTTGGCTTTCCAAAAAGATGCGTCAATGGCAACCTCTTTAAATGAAAAAATCTTAACTGCAATGGAACCGGTAAAATAATGGCCAATCGCCATAAAGTGTTGAGTGAAAGAGAGTACGGTCACCAAATCCCCTTCCCTTGGATTGCCCTCTATCCTTTGAATAGCGCCGGAGAATATCCAGGGATGGAATCGCCTGATGGCAGCTTCTTTTCCTGGTTTTAAATAAATTTTTGATATTTGGTCCATTTCATTATTTTTGCGTAAAGGTAAGGTGATGATTTTTTAATTATCAGCAATTTTCTTACTAATTTTGCAACAAATCAAAAAAAGTATCCAAATGAAAAAGTACTTACTGTTTTTATTAATCCCTGTGTTTTTATCCTGCGGGCACGCAGCCGAAAAAAAAGCCCAGGATTTGCAGTCTAAAAATGATAGCCTGCTAAGCCAAACCATGCAAAAAGATGAAGCGATCAATGAATTTATCCGTTCCATCAACGACATCCAGGGAACACTGGATACCATCAAACAAAAAGAGAATATCATAAATCTGACTACGGATCGCGGCGGTGAAATGAAATTATCTGCCAAGGACCAGATCAAAAATGATATTCAGACCATTTACGGCTTGATGCAGAAAAACAAAGAAACCATTTCAGCCCTATCGAGAAAGCTGAGAAACTCGAATCTAAAGGTTGATGAATTAAATAAAATGGTGGATCGGTTAAATAAGGACCTTGCTTTAAAAGCTTCTGAAATTGAAGATCTACGCGCTAAACTGGCTAAGCTGAACAAATCTTTCGAAGTCGCCAATCTTAAGATCGATACCCTCTCCAGGACCGTTAAAACACAGACTTCCCAGATTTCCGATCAAACCCAGACCATTGCTTCTCAGGATGCAGCCCTGAATACAGCCTATTATGTAATCGGAACCAATAAAGAATTAAAGAAAAGTGGGATCATCAAGAGCGGGGAAATATTAGCCGATTTTAACAAAACTTTATTTACGAAAATCGATATCAGGAATGTAACTGAAATATCTATCCTAAGTAAAAAAGCAAAAATCCTTTCGGGCCATCCTTCCAGCTCTTATAAATTTTCCGGGGATAAAAAAATCATTCAGGCCCTGAAAATAACTGACTATAAAGCCTTCTGGGCCAATTCAAAATACCTGGTCATCATGGTTGACTGACCGTTAACAAACAGGCATTGAAAAAGAGGGTGTCCCAATGGGACACCCTCTTTTTTTGTCATGAACTGAAATCCGGGAATCGAATCCCTTTATTTGTTTTCTTTGGGTGGCGCTGAATAATCTACTTCGGAAAGAAGCTTTCCTTTTTCATCATAGAATCTCCATTTCCCAATCCGCATATCTTCTTTATAAAACCCCTCATAACGGACTTTTCCATTATCAAAATAAGCCGTTCTTTTCCCTTCCGCTTTGCCATTAATAAAATCCCCTTCGCTCCACACTTTACCATTTTCATACCAATAGACCCACTTCCCATCCCTTTCATTATTTTTATAAGTACCTTCCATTTGTTTTTGTTTATTGGGATAAAAAGTTGTTTCCCTGATCATTTCACGGTTTTGGCCTTTCCCTTTATACCAGCAAACGCGCTTGGGCGAGCCATCGGGATAAGTTTCTTCTACAATTTTTTTTTCGAAATCACACGATGTAACTCCAAATAGCAACAAGATCAGAATAATTGTTTTTGATTTCATCTGTTAATAATTTGTTTTTTAATGGTCACATTGTCAATTCTTCATTTCGTTTGAAGATATCGTTGGCCGGTTTTCAAATACATCATGAAAGTAATTTGAATGCCAGTCTCTGGCCATTTACCGATTCATCAAAAGTTCCCTGGTCAAAGACCAGATGGCCATTGACCCAGGTACGCGTTACCCTGGAGCGGAAGGTAATCCCTTCGAAGGGCGACCATCCGCATTTATAGAGGATATTCTCCCGCGATACTTTCCAGGGATTATCCGGATCAATCATCACAAGATCGGCTGAATAGCCCTTACGGATAAAGCCTCTTTTTTTAATCCGGTAGAGAATGGCCGGGCCATGGCACATTTTTTCCACGATTTTTTCAAGGGAAATCTTCCCCTGATGGTAAAATTCAAGCATGGCCACCAACGAATGTTGAACCAGGGGGCCGCCTGACGGGCAAGTCAAATAAGGATTTTGCTTTTCCATCATGAGATGGGGGGCATGGTCAGTGGCAATGATATCGAGGGTGTCGTTCAGAAGAGCATTGAACAAAGCTTCCCTGTCATCCGATGTTTTGATGGCAGGATTCCATTTAATCCGAGAGCCCAAATCATGGTAATCGCGGTCGTCGAACCATAAATGGTGAATACAGGCTTCACCCGTGATCTTTTTTTCAGAAAGAGGCCTGTCGTTGTGAAGCAGGGATAATTCCCTGGCTGTTGAAACGTGCAAAAGATGCAGCCTGGCGCCGGTTTTAAGGGCAAGTTGCACGGCTTTTTCCGATGACCGGAAACAGGCTTCTTCACTCCGGATCAATGGATGATTTTCGATGGGTATATGGTCGCCAAATTTTTCGGTAAAGGCAATGAGATTTTTTTTGATAACGGACTCTTCCTCCGCATGAACGGCAATCAACAAAGGTGATTTTGAGAATATCCCATACAGCGTGTCCGGATTATCAACCAGCATATTTCCCGTCGAGGAGCCTAAGAAAACCTTCAGCCCACAAATGGATCCCGGATCAGCTTTTTCAATTTCAGCCAGGTTGTCATTGGTAGCTCCTAAAAAGAAAGAAAAGTTGGCCAGCGATTTTTGGGCCGCCAGGTTGTATTTTTCTTCCAGGATCGCTCGCGTTGTGGCAGTGGGGATTGTATTGGGCATATCCATATAGGAAGTCACGCCTCCGGTAATGGCAGCCCTGCTTTCGGAATGCATATCACCCTTGGCAGTCAATCCCGGTTCCCTGAAATGGACCTGGTCATCAATGATCCCCGGAAAAAGAAATTGTTGCCCGGCATCAATCCTGACCGTATCGTCCGGAAATGCGAAATCTTTTGGAGCGCTTCCCTGAAAAATTTCACGGATCAGGCCATCCTGAATGAAAATTGCGCCCGGGAAGCAACTATTCTCGTTAACAATCAGCGCGTTAAAAATATATGAAGAAGGATTCACCATTCGGTCGGCTGGAATAGAAAGAAATACAAAAATAAATGAAAGGAGAATTAGCCTGACACGGGTTTCGGCCTTCTGAATAAACTTCTCCACCGGAGACTGATGACGCCAAGTACTGCCTCTTTGAATATTCCCTTACTCATTTTGGATTCACCCACGGTCCGGTCAGTAAAAATGATCGGGACCTCCACAATGTTAAAGCCCAGTTTCCAGGCGGTATATTTCATTTCAATCTGGAAAGCATAGCCGGTAAACCTTACTTTATTCAGATCAATGGTTTCAAGGACTTTTCTTGTATAGCAGATAAAACCGGCTGTTGTATCCATCACTTTCATCCTGGTGATGAACCTGACATAGACGGAAGCGCCATAAGACATCAGCACCCGCCCCATAGGCCAGTTAACGACGTTGACCCCGGTAATATAACGAGACCCTATGACGAGATCACCACCCCGGTTTTTAGCGGCATCATAAAGCCGGGGAAGATCATCGGGATTGTGGGAGAAATCGGCATCCATCTCAAAAATGAACTGATACCCCATTTTCAGGGCCCATTTGAAACCATGGATATAGGCAGTACCTAAACCAAGTTTCTCTTTTCTTTCTTCAATAAACAGCCGCTCCGGAAACTCCGCGATCAGCGATTTAACGATTGCACCGGTACCGTCGGGGGAACTGTCTTCAATAATAAGTATATCACAAGCCAGATCAAGTGAAAAAACTTTCCGTATGATCCTTTCTATATTTTCCTTTTCGTTGTAAGTGGGTATTATGACGAGACTCCCTGGCACAAACAAATTTTTATTAAGATTCATATTTGAGTCCACTCCGAAAAGTAGTTTTCGGAGTCGGCTCATCTTTCACTTTGTAAGATTAAGAAAATAAACGATCATATTCCTGATTTATTTTTTCTCCCTGATTAAAAAGAGATAAACCGGAAAATGGTCGCTATATCCTCCCTGGTAAACACCTCCTCCGAAAGTCCGTAAAGGATATCCCGCGTATTGTCCTTCTTTCTGGATCAGAAATTTCCTGTTAAAGACCTGGGCCTTGTAAAACCTGAAGCCCGGGTTGGATTTATCGAGAAAAGCCCCGGAAATAACAATCTGATCGAAGAGGTTCCAGGCATCCCTATAAGCGAGGGATCCAATTCCTTTCTGGAATAACTGCCACATGGGATTGAACAAATCCGTTGAAGTTACTTTTTCGGGTTTTCCTTTTGCCTGAAGATGTTTGGTAAGACTTTCATCCGTGGGGTCATCGTTCAGGTCCCCCATGATCAGGATTTTTGCTTCCTTGTCAATCTTGAACAAGCTATCGGCTGCTTTCCGGCAAAGGTCAGCGGCTGCAGCTCTCAATGGGGCTGTCACTTTTTCCCCGCTGCTTCTTGAAGGCCAATGAGTTACCATCACATAGAAAGATTCGCCGTACAACAATCCATGGACAAGGAGCACATCCCGCGAACGGAAATCGGGTTTGTCAACAAGAATTAATGGTAATGGTTTGCTTTCCAGCACCTTGAAAAATTTTGGCTGATACAGCAAGGCAACATCAATACCCCGCCGGTCGGGAGATTCATAATGGACGAATGAAAAATTCCGGTCTGACAAGGGAGCGGTTTTCACGAGATCTTCGACCACACCCCGGTTTTCAACTTCGGAGATGCCGACAAATACAGGCCCATCCTTGGTCAGTTCATCTCCCAGTTGGTTAATAACACCAGCCAGGTGTTGCAGTTTTGTGAAGTATTTCTGGCTGTTCCATTGATTCGGGCCGGAGGGTAAAAATTCTTTATCATCGGTATCCGGGCTGTCGATGGTATCAAACAGGTTTTCGAGATTATAAAAGCCAACACAAGCGACTTGATATTTTTTTTCCTGGGCTTTTCCAACGTTAAGAAAGCCAAAAAGGAAAAGGCCTGTCATGACAATGAAACAAAGGACTGTTTTATTCACAAAATTCAGGTTTTACCGGGCAAAGATATAATCTTTTATTTAATAATCCACGGCCTTATTCCCTGATTATCTTCCCATGAAAAACCGTTTTGGCCTGAGGCCCTTTCAGGGTGAAAAAATATAATCCTGCCGGACAGTTTTTCATGTCTAAAGTAACGGACGATCCATCAAACCCGCAGGGGACATCTATTTTTTTACCAGTTGGCAGGTAAGTTTCAACAACCGGCTCCTGGTTTGTGAATTCAAAAGGCAACGCGATGGAGCAATAAGCCCCTGTCGGGTTGGGGCAGATAAAAAGTTCCCGCGAAAACGACGCGGTGGGTAAAATGCCCGTCCCGCCCCCCCAGATACCGGAGACGAATTCAGGATGATCGATAAAAGGATTACGGTTATTCTGGATCAGGAAAATGGCGTTATTTCTGTCAATCTCTTTGGAAGAAACGGGGTCGTCCTGATTCCATTGTTTCAACATGGCCAATGCCCATGGGTTCAACTGGGACCCGGTTGCCATCGGGCTTCCAGGCCAGCCGGAATCTTCCGTATAATAGCGTACTGAAACATAAAAATAAGACCTGGCAAGATCCCCTTTGTACTCATCGCGGGGCTCAAAAACTTTTTCAGAATACCCCGTTGTGACACAATTTCCAAGTTGGCTTCCATTCAGTGAAGTCCAAGTTGCAACGCCAACTTCTCCATAAGGGTAATCACTCCGTCGCCCATTCACATACTGATCAGTAGGATAGATGATGAACAGATCAGTATACATGGGCAAGACTGCGCCACCGAACCAGCTTTTCGGCCAGGAGTGTTCCCGGCTGTAACAATCCCCTTCCTGCGTTGCCGTCCCACATTGGTCTGTACCAAAATGATAAATATAGGGTGGATTTCCGTTGGGCGACCCATCGGGGATATCTGAATAAATGTCCCAAACTGTATTATTAGGCTTGCAATCTGTTGTATAAAAAGCCTGCCAGACGCCCGGAGTATAACTTGACACCGTATGGTTGCGGATGATGTTGTGCAAAGCCTGCTGCAGGGGTTTCCCTGACAGTCCGATGGCAGGATCATAATACCCGGATGGGGGTTGGGAAAAACAGGGATTCAAAAATCCGGACAGGACCAGCAGCAGGAATGCCAATCGCCAGCGTTTTATCATGCTATCCCTATATTTTTTTAAAGTTGCCAAATGATCAAGGATTAATCTCTGCTACGCAGCATTTCTTCATCCAGTTTGAAATCAAAAAAGTAATCGCTATCCCGGTCAGAAACCCCGTGTGATACATTTGGATTTGCCCGCCAATGGGATTTTTTGAACACTTTGGTTTGCCTCGGGTCAAGCCTGATGGTATAGGATTCCCCGCCTTTTTTCGAAGTGACCCTGAACTTGATTTTTATATCAGGCGACATATTTGTAATCTCTATGGCATACCGGAACCCGTCGCTGAATTGTTTCAGGAATTTATACCGGAGGGCTAACGGTACCGGTTGAATGTTATTATCCTTCATGTCTTTGGTTTGAAGTTTCCTGAAAACCGTATCTGACCAGGCATTTTTACCTTCCGGGAATGAAAAACTATTGCCATTCACCTTTTGCCCATTGACCTGGGAAAAAGCAGCCAAACATAATATCAATAGCAAGGAAGAAAAAACTTTTTTCATGGCAAGAGGCTTTACGGGTAAAAACATGAATTTCAATGCACAATTAAAGGGACAAATTTACGATCAAATATTTACTTTAGACTGTTATCAGTAAAATAGTTTTTTGTTTCAGCCCACCCCGAAAACCACTTTTCACCGCTATGTTGCTAAGGCGCTAAATAATATATAATTAATCAAGAATGTAACAACTCATACTTATTCGCGCGATATTTTACAAAATCATCGTATGGAACGGCTCGCATGAGCATGACTTTTCAAAACATGCGCCCGCGGAAATTGTTCCCCGGATAAAAATGTTGTGGCAATCCATTCCTTCCCAGTTATTAAAAGAGAATAAGAAGTTCATATATGGCATCGTTAAACAGTGAGGCAGGGCAAAGGAATTTGAACTTGCGCCGACCTGGTTGACAGATTGCGGACTGCTGTCTGCCATGGGTGGCCTGACCAGGCAATCAATTCTCAGGGGAAATTCGATATTCAGCGAGTTCAGGGAAGCCCTTGCCGAGCAGAAAACTTGGCTGGTCAATGTTCCACTATATGCGATTGATTCATCTCCTTTCTGATCAAGCATCTCAATATTGTTTTGTTTCCAATTATCCGTATATTTGTGGAAAATTAGAAATATATAGTAATGCCGCTCAGTTATTTGGAATTTAGGGAGAAGTTGTATCCTCAGGGTATCTTTTCAATAAGCCAGGTGCGTCTTTATTTTCCGGATTTTAACAGCGATAACCTGTTGTTCTGGCAAAAGAAGGGTTATATTTTGCGGCTCAGGAAAGGCTGGTATTGTTTCTGCGGAATTCCGGCATCAGCCGCGTAATAACTCCAGCGGTCAATGACTGAACGCACCCGGTCAATGATCTCCTTGTCTTTTTTGATGTTCATTTGTTTT
>Ga0172381_10000362_pt1 | contig 55128 bp, 55 predicted proteins | sample Leawel6488metaG_FD_119754 | JGI IMG/M metagenome (GOLD analysis project Ga0172381, IMG submission 119754) | Leachate microbial communities from a municipal landfill in Southern Ontario, Canada - Leachate well 64-88 metaG | ecosystem: Engineered > Solid waste > Landfill > Unclassified | place... | reverse complement strand
TGTATAGATTATCCAATTCTTCTTTGCGCTCCGCTTCTCGGCACTTTTCTTTCTTGCGGTTGTCTTGAAACAATTGTGCAAGGTTATCAATAGCTTGTTTCTTCCAGAGACCGATTTGGGTAGGATGGACATGGTAATCGGAACTGATTTGAGCCATAGTCTTTTCTCCTTTGATGGCCAGCAAGGCTATACGGGCTTTTTCTTGAGAGCTGAAATTGTTGTGTTTTGTAGGCATAAACTTAGCTTAGCTTTTCCATCTAAATTTTAGCATATTCGTGTCCAGTTTTCCCAGACCATTATATGGAATCACAGATAAAATTGAGTTTATATCTGGCGACTTAACAGATGAGTTCTCTTTGATTAATGTCATTAAAAGTATACATTTTGACGAAGTATACAATCTAGCTGCGCAATCTTTTGTTGGAGCTTCATGGCATCAATCCAAACTTACGACGGAAGTAAATGCAATGGGTGTACTCTACTTACTTAATGCTATACAATGTTTTTCACCCACGACAAAATTTTATCAGGCGTCTACCAGTGAGATGTTCGGGAATAGTCATATTGGCGGTTTACAGTCGGAAGAGACGCCATTTCATCCCCGGAGCCCATACGGAATCTCAAAGCTATATGCTTATTGGATGACGATTAATTTCAAAGAAAGTTATGGTATGTTTTGTGCTAATGGAATCTTATTTAATCACGAGTCGCCGATAAGAGGTAAGGAGTTTGTTACCAGGAAGATTAGTGATGGCGTGGCAAGAATCAAGCTCGGACTCTCTAATGACATAAGTCTGAGCAATCTTGATATTAAGAGAGATTGGGGATTTGCTGGAGATTATGTTGAGGCGATGTGGTTAATGTTACAACAAAATGAACCGGATAATTATATCGTTTCCACAGGGGAAAGCCATTCAATAAGAGACTTTCTTAATATCGCTTTCAGTCGTGTCGGTATTAGCGACTGGGAAAGATATGTAAAAATCGATCCAAGTTTTAAGCGCCCTGCCGAAGTGTTCGCATTACAGGGCGAGTTGAAAAAAGCAAGAGAAAGACTAGGATGGGAGCCAAAAGTGAAATTTGAGGAACTTGTGAATATGATGGTTGATGCCGACTTAGACAGGCTTCAAAGATAAGGGCGCAGACTTTAGCAAACTAAATTTGCTATTGTGTACTATTTCCAACTGACGGGAATATTCCTGTGCAACCGACTGGTTCGCATCCCATTGCCGGAGCAGACAATTTTTGTGAAAGCGACCGACTCGCATTCGCTTAAACAAGCCAAAAATCACTGGTATAAAATCCGGTGATTTTTGTGATAGAAACGCAACCTAGAGAAAGCAACGAACGAATCCATCGCTCTTTTTGGCGACAAAGAAGCGGGCGGTGTCGTGCTTCTCAAGTCATACGAGGAGTATTACAACGGCTACAAAGACGGTGATAAGGAAGCACGCGGATACGCCAGTCTAGTGGCAGAGCTTATGGAAAAATTCCCGGTTGGCGAGCAAATTGAAGGCGAGCAAAATCAAAAAGATTTTATTAATCTCTATAGTGGGATTCTTCGAGTGCGGAACATTCTGACAACTTTTGACGAATTTGCTGGCAACGAGATTTTAACCGAGCGTGATGTGCAAGATTATCACAGTATGTATATTGATCTTTATAATGAATTTCGTAAGGGCACCGAGGCTGATCAAGAAAATATTAACGATGACTTGGTGTTTGAAATGGAGCTTATCAAGCAGGTAGAAATAAATATTGATTTCATATTAGGGCTCATCAAAAGATATCATGAAGACCACAATAAGAATCGTGAGATTTTGGTTGATATTAATAAAGCGATTGATTCAAGTGTTGAACTACGAAACAAAAAGGATCTCATCGATCAATTTATCATTTCTCTTGATATTCATTCAGTCGTTGATGATGATTGGCAGAAATTTGTGGAAGAAAAGAAAATCGAGGAATTGAATAAAATTATAGAGATTGAGAATCTTAATAAGGAAGCTGCTTATGCGTTTGTAAAGAATGCTTTCCGAAATGGGAGCGTGGCAACGACTGGTATGGCAATAACTAAAGTTCTACCGCCAGTATCTCGTTTTTCTCCGAATGGCGAGCGCACTCAAAAGCGTGAAAGTGTTTTAAGCAAGCTAACGAATTTTTTTGAGAGATTTTTCGATATTTCTGGAGGTCTTTTTGAAAAAAAATAGAATTATAAATAGTGAAATATTTTAGTTGATAATGCTTCGTGGGTTTGCTTCGAGCCAATTCATTTGATAGTTTTTTATAATTGTAATATAAATCGGAGTTATATTGATTATTGTCGGAGATGCTGTATTCTCAAATTAAGAATCGTCTTTAAGGTGGTTTTTTAAATTTAGAAACATAAATTTATTTTTCGTTTTTTTTTGAGTAAAGAAAGTCATTGGGCTCGTAAACGGTTATTTTTCATAACTTAAAAGAGCTTGAGGTTGGCTAATTTTTGGTTGACTTCTCTGACTAATCGCGTTATTCTATGAGCAGATGAAGGGTTGGTTTTTAAGCAACTCATTTTGGCTAGAGCTGTTTTTTTTAGTTTAAGACAAACATATGGCAGAAGAAGTAATTTTGAGGTTCGATGAAGTTACATTTGAATATATACACAAAAAGCCGCTTTTGGAAGAGGCGAGTTTTTCGGTGCGCAAAGGGGCGAAATTGACGCTGATGGGGCAGAATGGGGCGGGCAAGAGCAGTCTCTTTGGACTTATCCGAGGGGAGAATAAACCGATCAAAGGGCAGATATCGATTAATAAAGATTTGACGATTGCGACGGCGCTACAAGTGGTGGCGCGGGAGGACTTGGAATTGACGGTGGCGGAATATTTTGCCAAGGCTTTTGGTCAGGTGCAACCGAATCTTTTGAGTTTGGTGAGTAAGGTGATGCGGGCGGTAAATTTGGAAGTGCCGACGGATCGCAAGATGGGTGAACTTTCGGGCGGGCAACAGGCGAGACTTTTGTTGGCGTTTGCGCTTATACAAAATCCAGACATATTGCTTTTGGATGAGCCGACCAACAATTTGGATGAGAAGGGGATTGACCATCTCATTAATTTTTTGATCGGTTACGACAAGACTGTAATTGTGATTTCGCATGATGCTGGATTTTTGAACTGTTTTACTGAAGGCGTTTTATATCTGGATATTTTTACGAAGAAGGTGGAGTCTTATGTCGGAGATTATTATTCGGTAGTAGAAGAAATTAATTCGCGTATTGAAAAAGAGCAGAAGAAAAATGCGCAGTTGGAAAAGCAGATTCAGGATCGTAAGGATAAGGTGAACTTTTTTGCTCATAAAGGAGGCAAGATGAGAAAGCTCGCTTCTAAGATGAGAGAAGAGACTGAGGAGTTGGAGGAGAATATGGTGGAGGTGCGGCGTGATGACAAAACTATTCGTGATTTTACGATTCCTGTGCAGGAAGATATTAGTGGAGATATTGTGACCATAAAATCGGTGAATGTTATGCGTGAGGGCGAGCCGCTCGAAATCGAGGTTGATAAGATTTTACACAAAAGGTCTCGTTTGCAGGTTGTCGGTCCGAATGGAATGGGGAAGAGCACGCTTTTGAAATCTTTGGTGAGTAGTGAAAATGAAGGCGCAAAGATTGCCGAGGGTGTGCGTGTTGGATATTATTCACAGGATTTTTCCGCGCTTGATTTTGATCAGACGGTTTTTGATTCGCTCAAAGAGGCGATGGGAAACAGCAATGACGAACAATATATGCGATCAGTTGCAGCAGGATTCCTGATTACTGGCAATTTGATGGCGCATAAGATTTCGTATCTTTCTGAGGGGCAGAAGGGGCTTTTGTCTTTCGCTCGTTTGGTGCTGATGAAACCAGGACTTCTGGTGATGGATGAGCCGACCAATCATATTAATTTCCGCCACATTCCAGTTATCGCCGAGGCGCTCAATAATTACGAAGGGGCGATGATTTTGGTGAGCCATATGCAGGAATTTGTGGAGGAGATAAAATTTGATGAAGTGTTGGATTTGGAAATTATATAAGGAGAAAGTCTTTAAAGACGGGCAAGAACAGTTCTTCGGATGCGGTAAGGACTGTTCTTAAATAGAAAGAGAATGGCCTGATGAGGGCTGTTTTTTTGTGCTACTGTTTTTAAATTATACTTATTCCTACATTTTGTCGTCCTGAACTTGTCTCAGAATCGTCTATCTGTTACCTCTGACGCTTTACGATGTCTAACTAGCACCTTCTAATAATTTCCGTGAATACCGTAAAGTCTAGATTCGTGCGGGATATATGATAAATGTGTTGTTTAAGGTGGATCCTGAAACAAGTTCAGGATGACACAAAAAGAAGGGGGATATAGTTTTATTTGAATAAAATCTACCATTTGTTGCGTATTAGTAAGTATAGATGCTAAATAGTAATATTAATATATGCAAAAAGACAATAAAATATTAAAACCGATTTTCGCGGCTTGTGGCGCTATCGTTCTTATCCTCTCCGGTTCGTTGGTTTTTGGCAATAAGGAAAAGGCGGAAGGTGAGTCTGCTGCAAATAGCGGAAATGACGATAAAGTCGCAGTTGCAGATACTTTGCAGACCAACCTCTCGGTATCGGCTAATAAATGTCGCGGGTGTGGGAAATGTGTGCAGATTGATCCGGAGCATTTCGCTTTGGATGTGGAGAATCGTGTCGCTATCGTTATTTCGAACGATAACCTGGAATCGGAGAGTCTGGCGTCGGCCGAAAAGGCTTGTTATGATAGTGCAATCATAATCTCTTAAATCTAAAATTATGACTGGAGAATATAATTTTTTTCTGATATCCGCGGTCACTTTGGGGGCTTATGGCGTAAGCTGGTTTTTGGTGAAGAAAAAGAGTCTTACTTTGTTTCAGCACAGGAAAATCTGGAATATAATTCTGCTTGTCAGCTTTCTCGTTTCGGGCGTTTTCGGAATGCTGATAACTTTTCTGATCGATAGCGGTATCCGTGTCTCTTTCTATCCGAATATCTTGCGATTACATGTCGAGTTGGGGATAGTGATGGCGCTGGTGTCATCTATCCATTTGTTGTGGCACAAGCAATACTATCGGAACGTGAAAAGAACGGTTGCACGTGGAGAAGCGGAAAAGTTGCCGAAATCTTAGTTGTAATATTTGCGAAGAAACTATTTTGAGTATTGTTTTTAGTATTGATAAAAAGGCGGATAATATCCGTTTTTTTGCGTTAAATAGACATTTTGCGAGCAAAGCGTGTTATGTTCGCTTTGAACCGTTGCAACTCTTGATTGTTTTTAACTTTTGTAGTATCATAAGTAAACTGTGGTTAACTTATAAAATATGCCAAGACAAAGCCAGGAAGATTATTTACGCGCGATGTATTCGCTCTGTGAGAAGAGTGGCGATAAGGGCGTGAGTTCCGTGGATATCGCGGCGGAGATGAAAATTTCCAAAGCGGCGGTTTCCAAGATGCTGAAGAAATTGGACGAAGCGCGGTTTATAAGGATGACGCCGTATTCCAGTTTTAGATTTCTCGCTAAGGGGAGAAGGGAGGCGGAGAAAGTGATCTATAAACGTCGCATCGTCGAGGTTTTTCTTTTGGAGGTGCTTAAGGTTGATAAGGCGAAAATATCCACGGAGGCGCACGCCCTGGAACATTCTTTTTCGGATAGTTCCATTAGAAAGTTGGCTATTTTTTTGGGCAATCCTGAGATGTGTCCCTGCGGGAATAAAATTCCGAAGATAAAATAAATTATTTTTTTAGATATGACAAGCATAACAAAATTTCACGAAGGGGACGTTGTACGAATTCGGTCGCTTGAGTGTGGTATGGGCTTTCAGAGGCGTATGGCGGAGCTGGGTATTTTTGAGGGTGCCGAAATTGAGATAGCGAAGAATGACGGCAGGGGCCCTTTATTAGTTAAAGTGTTTGATTCTAAGATAGTTCTAGGTCAATCGGGAGCACAAAAAATATATGGAGACAAAATATGATCTTACGGTTGGTTTAATCGGCAATCCTAATGTCGGTAAGACCAGCCTTTTTAATCTGCTTACCGGTGCGCATCAACATGTCGGGAATTGGCCGGGCAAAACAGTGGAGAAGAAGGAGGGCGAATTCAGTTTTGAGGGTAAAAGGATCAATTTGGTAGATTTGCCGGGGGCTTATAGTCTCAGCGCTTATACCGAAGAGGAAACTGTTACCTCTGATTTTATTTTCAAGGAAAAGCCCGAGGCGGTCGTGCATGTCATCGATGCGCAGAATTTGGAGAGAAATCTTTTGATGACGGTGCATCTGATCGAGATGGGTTCGCCATTGGTTGTAGCTCTCAATATGGTGGATCGGGCGAAAGCCAAGGGCATCCGTATCGATACTGTGAAACTGGAAGAATTGTTGGGTGTGCCCGTGGTCGTCATCAACGTCAGAGAGAATCGGGGTATCGACGAATTGTTGCGGGTTGTGCTGGAAAAGAAAAAACGCGTTGCTTTTAGAAATAAAATTAATTATGGACTTGAGGTTGAAGAGGAACTGGAAAAATTAATTCAGATTATTTCTTCTGATAAAGATATTGAAAAAGTGCAGAGAAAATGGCTCTGTCTTGGGTTTCTCGAAGGAGATAAAAATGTGGCAGCGTTTTTTGCCGACAAACCGTATCTTACCGAACTTACAGCGGTCAAAGAAGAGAGTGTCCGTCATTTGCAGACTGTCTTGGATAAAGACATAGGCTCGGGGTTCGCGCGTTTACGCTACGGTTTCATAGGCGGATTGATGAAGGAAGTCGTAATACGAAGAATAAATAAGGGCAGGACTATCACGGAGAAACTGGATGATTATGCGCTCAGCCGTTTTTGGGGGATACCGCTTTTTCTTCTCATTATCTTTCTGGTTTTTCAGATTTCTTTCAAGTTGTCCGGACCTGCGTCGGGTTTGATCGAAGGAGGTTTTGATATCTTGGCGGCGGGAGTTTCTCTGTTGTTGGGTGCGTGGGGAATGTCAGATTGGACAATCTCTCTCGTGGTTGATGGCATTATCGGCGGCGTAGGTAATGTCCTGATTTTCGTACCGATTCTCGGTATGCTGTTTCTCTTTATCGCCATTTTGGAGGACAGTGGCTATATGGCGCGGATCGCTTTTGTGATGGATCATTTTATGCATAAACTGGGGCTGCACGGCAAAGCGTTCATTCCGATGATTCTGGGTTTCGGTTGTAATGTGCCAGGTATCATGGCGACGCGCACACTTGAAACCAGGCGTGATCGTCTTTTGGCAATCCTTATCAATCCTTTTATGTCGTGTGGGGCGCGGTTGCCGGTTTATATTTTGTTTGCGGGTATATTTTTCCCCGAGCATCAGGGAGTGGTGATTTTCTCTCTTTATGTCTTGGGTATATTGATGGCGATCATAGTGGGTTTTATATTTCGCAAATTTGTTTTCAAAGAGCTCTCTTCTCCGTTTGTGATCGAGCTCCCTTCCTATCATATCCCGAGCTTCAAGGGGGTGCTTATCCATGCGTGGGAAAGAACTTGGCTTTTTATCAAGAAAGCGGGGACATTGATTCTGGCATTTTCCGTTCTGATCTGGTTTCTAGCATCACTCCCTGTCGGGGTTCCTTACGGCTCCGAGAATAGCCTTGCTGGAAGTTTCGGCCGTATGCTTTCGCCGCTATTCGCTCCGCTCGGATTCGGCAATTGGCAATCCGCCGTCGCGCTCATTTTCGGTTTGGCGGGCAAGGAAATAATCGTCGGCTCTTTCGGCACGCTCTATGGCGTGGCGGGGGATAGCAGCACCCTCTCGCTCGCCTCGGCTCTCCGACAAGATTTTACGCCGCTTTCCTCTTATGCGTTTATGGTATTTGTGCTTCTCTACACGCCATGCATCGCGACGCTGGCGGCCATCAAGAAAGAGACTGCTTCTTGGAAATGGACGATATTCGTCGCGACCTATTCGGTGGTCATCGCCTGGCTTGTCGCCTTCATGATTTATAATCTCGGCAGATTAATCGGTTTTTAAAATATATTTATGAAAACAGTTGAAATTATTTTTGTCTTTTTCGTATTTGCCGCTTCTCTGATTTATGCGCTTCGCACCGTTTTCGGTCCGTTCCTTTCCAAAAAGGGCGATAATGGCTGTCAGCATTGTCCGATGGCGGGGAAGTGTAAGGAGGAATAGTGATTTTGTAAAGACGCGATTCAGCACGTCTTTTATTTTTGCACCTGGTAGAGACGCAAAATTTTGCGTCTCTATAAAGATTATCATTCCTTAATCGGAGATGACACAAGACATCATGCCCTTTTCTTTTGTGTCATAAAAATGCCGAAGACTCCTATATTGTTATTTTTTATAATAAAGCTATATTTGCATAGTATTATCCCCAGATTCTTTAATCGGAGTATCTTATTTCGGAATGACAAACTGTAGCTTTGTTTGATTTTTAGGGGGAAGAGGGGTAGGATAAAAATATAATCATAATTAAATTTAATCATATGCAAGACGTATATTCAAAATCACTAGAACTTCACAAAAAACATAATGGTAAACTGGAAACCAAGAGCAAGGTGCCGCTTTCAACTCGGGAGGATTTGAGTTTGGCTTATACTCCGGGGGTGGCGGAGGTTTGTCGGGAGATTGCCAAAGATAAATCTAAATCTTTTACGCATACTTTTCGTGGCAATGCTGTGGCTGTCGTGAGCGATGGGAGTGCGATTTTGGGGTTGGGGAATTTGGGGGTGGAGGCGGCGCTGCCGGTGATGGAGGGGAAGGCAATTCTTTTTAAGGAATTCGGGGGAGTGGATGCTTTTCCAATATGTCTCGCGACTCAGGATGTGGAAGAAATTATCAAAACGGTGAAATTATTAGCGCCGAATTTTGCTGGCATCAATCTGGAAGATATTTCCGCGCCACGATGTTTTGAAATCGAGGAGAGGCTGAAAGCGGAGTTGGATATTCCAGTGATGCACGATGATCAACATGGAACGGCGGTCGTGGTTTTGGCGGGGCTTATTAATGCGCTCAAGCTGCGTGGTTCGGACAAAGAAGATGTGAAAATCGCCATAAGCGGCGTTGGGGCGGCGGGAGTGGCTACGGCAAAGTTGCTTTTGGAATATGGGTTCAGGCATATCACGATGTGCGACAGCAAGGGGATCGTTTGCACGGGGCGCGATTGTATGAATCCGTCCAAGGACGAGATTGCTAAAATAACGAATTTGGAAAAAGTGACTGGTTTGCTTGCGGATGCGGTTCGAGGTGCGGATATATTTATCGGAATGAGCGCGCCGGAGGTTTTGAAACCTGAAATGGTTAGAACTATGAACAAAAGACCGATTATTTTCGCGCTGGCAAATCCCGTACCGGAGATTATGCCGGATATCGCGAAAGAGATAGGGGCATTCGTAGTTGCATCGGGACGTAGCGATTTCCCCAATCAGGTGAACAATGTGCTGGCTTTTCCAGGAATTTTTCGTGGGGCGCTTGATAGTCGTGTGAAGCAAATTACAGATGAGATGTTAATTCGTGCGGCGGAAGCGCTGGCAGGCGCGGTTGAAAATCTTACGCCGGAAACAATTCTTCCGAGTCCGCTCGATAAGAGTGTCCCCGCGAAAATAGCGAAGATAATCTGCTAATTTTTTATCGCAATCATGAAGAAAAATATTTTATCGGATAGGAATATTTTGTTTTTGCTGATAGTGCTAACTTTTTTGTCTCCCATTGTTGTAGAAACTGACTATGGGGAAGGAACACTATTTTTTGCTTTTTTAAATTTCTTTGGACGTGCAATAGGTTTGTTCAGCTTTTTAAGTTTTTTTCTGGGTTTGTTATTATTTTTATTTGAAATCATCTTTGGTCGAAGTGAAAAAGATAAACGCGTGGCCAGAAAAATGATTAATTGGGGGATGATATTGATGTCCGCTTTTGTTCTCCCTTATGTCATTTTCTTCTCGCAGTCGATTTCTTGGGGGCTATGATCTGTGAGATATAAAATTCATATCCTTGTAGTTGACCCGATTAATAAGAGTAGGCTATAATAGAAACGTAGATTAGACGTGTCGCTTTGGTTATGTTTTCTGAGTTCTTTAACAAGATAAAGTGGTTCGTTGGGACTATCGGCAAATTAACAAAGCTTTAATCATAATTTCAAACTTATGAAGAAAATGACTTTCGCTTTTATTATTATCGCCGTGTTTTTTTTGTTTGCGTCTTTTGCGAGCGCGCATCAGCCGAGAATTGTTACGGATAAAATCACTGTCGTGCAAAATCCGGAAGTTTCGCAAGCTTTTTATGGAGAGCTTGAAGGAACTAAAAATGTCTTTGAAATTTCTTCTTCGGAGTCTTTTGATTTATATGCTAGTCTTTTGGTGCCAGATATGGTTGGAACAAGAAAAGATTTTTCCGTGGAAATTTATCAACAAGAAGATTTTCCAGAGGATAACGAAATGACTTTACAGAAAAAAACTACGACTGCTTTGCTTAATGGGATAGACTTTAATTGGTCTAATCTTTATGAACCTTGGTTGGGGGATAGCTATTTTCAGGGTCCAGAATTTCGTAGCGATATGACTGGGGGAATTTCGCAGGGAGTGAGAGTGGAGCCGGGGGTTTATCTGGTGCAAGTTTTTAACCCTGACAATGAAGGCAAATATGTTTTGGTGATTGGAACGAAAGAAGAATTTTCTTTGAGTGAAAGTATAAACACGATAAAAATTTTGCCAACGCTCAAGTCTGATTTTTTTGGAAAATCTTCTCTTTTGGCTTTTTGGAGCCTGACTGGACTTTATCTCTTGTTTGTCATTCTGATGGTTGTTTTGATCGTTTGGATTGTCTTAATCATTTTCGGAAAGAATAAAAGAGATGATAATTATTTGAACGGCAGTGAGAATCCCGTGAGCAGCGGAAATTTGAATGGAGAAAAGAAATAGAAAAACCATAGAATAATCTTCCAATATAAAAACACTCTTTTTTCGCAGAAAGAGTATTTTTTGTTTGTAGGATATTTTATATTTGTGTTTTTGAAAAGGAATAGCTGCCGAGGGCGGTTATAAAAACACAGAGAACGGAAAGAATTAGAAAGTCAGAACCGACGCTCATACTGCTGGAAGTCGAAAGAGCTCCACGCAGTCCGTCCACGCCATAGGTGAGGGGATCTATTTTGGTGATGAACGTGATAGCGGGAGGTAGGTCACTCAAGGGGAATAATGCGCCAGAGAGGAAAAAAATAGGCATCACTAGAAAATTCATTATCAATTGGAAGCCTTGCATATCACTCATACGCGAAGCAATGGCAATGCCTAGGGCTGAGAAAAATATGGCGATAAGAAAGATGAAAATCACGGCCAACGGAAGTCCTACCCAGTTCGGTTCGAAACCAAAAAGAATGAGTATCGCAAAAAGCAGAGTAGCCTGGAAAATGGATGTAGTAGCCCCGCCCAGGGTTTTTCCAATCATTATTTTGGTGCGGGAAACGGGTGCGACCAATGTTTCTTTGAGAAAACCGAATTGTCTTTCCCATATGATTTCAATGCCAGAAAAGATAGCACTGAAAAGCACGGTCATCGCGATGATGCCGGGCGCGAGAAAGTTGAGGTAGTTGCCTTCACCAGCAGCAGCGTAGATATTTTTGAAGCCAAAGCCGAGAGCGACGAAAAAAAGTAGCGGTTGACCCAAGGAGCCGATGATGCGCGACTTGGAGCGAAAATATTTTTTGATTTGTCGAAGCCACATAATATAGATTGCGCTTGTCATATATTTGAAATTATTTTTTTAGTGTCTGAAATGAGGTCGTTTCTCTGCACTTTCTTGGCGGATTTCTTTGCCAGTAATATTGAGATAGGCTTCTTCCAAATTTTTCGCGCCAGTTCTTTCCAAAATGCCAGTGACAGTGTCTTGCATCATAATCTTTCCTTGGTCGATGATAATGACTTCGTCGGCGACATTTTCAGCTTCTGGCATATAGTGAGTTGTGAGAAAAACAGTGATGCCTTTTTCTCGATTAATCTTTTTTATATATTCCCATATTTTATTAGTGGTCTGTGGATCAAGTCCAGTAGTTGGTTCGTCCAAAAATAAAATCGCGGGATAGTGAATGAGTCCGCGCCCGATTTCCAGTCGCCTCTTCATTCCACCTGAGAAAGTTTTGACCAGGTCGTTTTGACGATCAGAAAGTCCGATAAGATCCATCGAGTTTTTGATTCTTTCTTTGCGCTCCGTTTTTGGAATACCATAAAGCACGCCATGGAATTCCAAATTTTCATAGGCAGTGAGGTCCTCGTCCACACTTGGGTCTTGAAAAACTATGCCGATACATTTACGCACAGCGTCGCTTTCCTTGATGTCGTGTCCGCTGATGGTGATTTTTCCCGCATCCGGATTAAGAAGCGTAGTGAGCATTTTAATCGTGGTAGATTTTCCTGCGCCGTTAGGCCCTAGAAAGGCTACGATTGAACCTTTTTTAATGTCGAAGGAAATATCGTCGACCGCCTTTTTGTCTTTGAATGATTTGAAAAGGTTTCTGACTTCGATAATGTTTTCCATATGTTTATGTTAAAAGAATTACAGTTACATATACATTATATACGGATATTGGAATCAGTAAATTTTGTCGCAAGAAAAATATTTTGGCGTATTTTTTGAAGATGTTATAATTGATGTATTATAATAATTTTATTATGAAATCGAATAAAAAGTTAAAAAAAATAACCACTGCTTTTGCGTTGTTTTGTGCTGTGATAATTATTGTGATAACGCTGATAAATTTTGATGTTCAAAAATCCAGCGAGGGGGAAATATATAGAATTGACGGTTCTCCGCAAAAACAGGTTGCACTGGTGTTGGGGGCGAAAGTTTATGAAGATGGGGGGCTTAGTGATATGTTTCGTGATCGGATAGATACGGCAATCGGACTTTATGAAGCGGGAAAAGTGGAAAAGATTTTGGTGAGCGGTGATCACGGCACGGAAGAATATGACGAGGTGAATGCGGCGAAAGATTATCTTTTGGAGCAAGGCGTGCCGGGCGCGGATATATTTTTGGATCATGCTGGGTTCGATACCTATGATAGTGTCTATCGGGCGCGGGATATTTTTCAAGTGGAGTCGGTAATTCTCGTAACACAAGAATATCATCTGTCGCGAGCTTTATATATCGCGGATAGATTGGGCGTGGACGCGGTGGGAGTGGGCGCAGATTTGCATATTTATGGCGGGGAAGATTATAGGAATTTTCGGGAAAGTTTTGCGGTGGTGAAAGCTTGGCTGGACGTTGCCTTGAAGTCGAAACCGAAATTTTTGGGCGAGCCGATTCTGATTTCGGGCGAAGGATTTGCGAGTTGAAGTTAAATTTGATTATAATCAAGGTCAGAGAAAACCATTGTTGAGAAGGAAATTTTTCGGCGTTTCTTTTTTCTTCTCCTACGTGATGAGTAGAACAATATAAAAATATTGATTAAGTAATTGCATAAAAATGATTATTGAAGTTGTAGGGATTCTTGTGCTGACCGTGGTGTTGATTTTTTTTCTTACGGTTGTGTATGCTTTCTTTTTTTTTGGCGCCTTGGGTCCCGACTCCTAAAAAAGATTTAGAAAGGATTAATCGTCTAGCTGATTTGAAAAGTGGTGATGTTTTTTATGAAATCGGTTGCGGAACAGCAATCGTTTCTACTTTTATCGCTAGAAAAAATCCCGAAGTGAGAGTTGTGGGTATTGAGCTGGTGTTTCCTTTATATCTTTTTGCGGAAATCAAGAGGTTAGTGTTTGGTCCGAAAAATCTTTCCATCAAGTTTGGTGATGCTTTTTCAAAAAGTTATACTGATGCTGATGTGGTCTATGTTTATGGGCTTCCTCGGATGGTGAATGGAAAATTAAAGGAGAAAATTGAGGATGAATTCAAATCTGGCGCTCGATTAGTCTCTCTTGCTTTTGTGGTAGACAATTGGAAAGGGAAATGTAGCTTCACAGATAAGCCGACACCTAAGGATGTAAGCGTGAATGTTTATATAAAATAGTAAACGCAGTTTTTGCATTTAGGCTGATTCATTTCAAAAGAAAGAAAAGGTTTTCTATGTGCGTATTATAGTGTGTAGATAAATTAGTTTTTGTGTTGTTCACATTAATTTTTTAAGATTAAATCTATGGAAACTGAGAAAAAACCGGAGGAAAAGGCTAAGAATAAGAAGAAAATAGCGATTATTGCGGCAGTGGTCGTGGTGGGAGGAGCTGTTGCGGTTTTATCGTCGAGTAAAAGCTCTGATTTGTTGAGTTTTTTTTCGGGGGATAAAAATAGTAGTGGTGCTGTAGAATCTCAGACAGATATAAAAAGACCTGACAGAGAAGCGGATATCGTGGGTTTTGTGGAGTCGATCAAGGGAAACGAGGTTACGATCCTAAAAATGGATATGTCTCAAATGCCAGGAGCGGATAGAACTGGGAGCGGATCGGATGCTTCCGATGCAGGTGATTCGGATACAGAAGCGAAAGTCAGCTTAGGGCAGGATAGCGGAACTGGAATGCAACGTCCTGAAGGGGGACAGGGTGGTGGTCCGGAGAACAAAAGCGGATCAGATGCAACGGGCGATACTAGTGCGCGCGCAGAGATGATGGCAGAACTGAAGAAAAATAGCACAGGAACGGAAGTTGTTACCATTCCAGTAGGAATTTTGATGTCTAAAAGAGATACTACTGCGCAAAAGGATTCTGCTTCTAGTGGCAGTAAAACTCGTGGAGATGTAGCGGAAGTGGAAGCTTCTCTCTCAGATATAGTTGTTGATCAGATGGTTACGATTTGGCTTAATCAGGACGTGACAGACAGGAATGTCGCCGAGTTTGTAAGTATTACGGGGTAAGGGTAATAATTTTTAAAAAATAATATGTCAGAATCGATTTTAGAACAAAGTAAGAAAGCTCGAGGTTCGGGAAAATATATATTTACAAAGAAAAGACTCGTTATACTAGTCTTGCTTTTGGTGGGTGGATATTATGCATATGGTTATTTTTATGGAGATAAGGGTGGAGTTTCTACGGTAGTGGCTAAGAAAGAATGGACAGTAAGTCAGGGTGATATAAAGATTTCTGTTGATGCGGATGGAAAAGTTGTGGCGGAAGACGGAGTTGACCTTACTTTTTCATCTACAGACGAAGTGGTTGAGGAAATCTATGTGGCAGAAGGGGATTTTGTGAAGCAGGGCGACAAGATTGCTAGGATCAGCACGACTTCTATGGAATTTGACTTGCAGAATGCGCAAGATTCATATCAGGCGGCGCTGCTATCTCTGGCGGATGGCAAGGCGGGGGCGTCTGAAAAAGATATAAAGAATTCTCAATATCAAATCGAACAGGCGGAGTCTAGTCTAGCGCAGACTAAAACCAGTTTGGAGCAAACTAAAATTGATGCTGACGAAAAAGTGGAGGACGCCGAGGAAGCGATTGAAACAGCTCAAGAAAATTTGAAAATGAATAGTGGTGGTAATAGTGAAATTGTCGATGACGCCTATTCTAATCTCTATTCTAATATAGAAAATCTTTCTATCACGGTTAAAAATCATTTGTATAGTGCTGACAAAATTCTTGGAATTGATGATGCCGGTCTTAATGATAATTTTGAAGGAGTTTTGGGAGCGCTTAATTCTTCTACTTTATATTCTTCGAAATCTAGTTATATAAAGACTCGTGATGAAAGGGAAGAGCTTGACGATATGTTGTCATCTGTCGATAAAAGTGATTATGGGGAAATGGATGAATTGGCAGATCAAGCAAGTCTTGTCGCTGAGTCAGCTAAGGATATGTTTTTAAATGTTCAAAATTTGCTTGATGCTACGATAACTTCTACTGATTTTTCTCAGTCTAGTCTTGATAACTTTAAGTCTAGTGCTGCTTCTAGTCGTTCGAGTATAAATAACACTATATCTAGCTTGGATAGTAGTATTGATGCTATCGAGAACGCTGCTGACAGCGTGTCTGATTTGCAGACGTCTTATGACAAGGCGGTGTCTAATTTGGCTGATATTAAAAGACAAAATGTGATTGATATTGCAAACGCGGAGACTTCGGTCCGTAACAAGGAAATCTCGCTAGATCAGGCTAAGCTGTCTTATGAAGATTTGATAGCGCCGTTAACCACTTCGGAATTGCAAAATTTGACCATGAAAGTCAATCAGGCAAAAAACAGTCTGTCGGAAGTGCAGGACAAGATTGACGAGGCTACGCTTACCACACCGATTGATGGACAGGTCGCTGCTCTTAATGGGAAGGTGGGAGAGATAATTACAGCAAAGAGTAATGAGGAAGCTTTTGCAAGTATAATCAATAAAGATACTCTCTTTGTAGAAGTAAATATTGAGGAAGGGGATGTGAGTGAAATTAGCAAGGGGCAGAAAGCTTATGCAACTTTCGAAGCGTTGGATGGCGTGGAGGCCGAGGGGGAAGTAACCTTCATCTCAATGTCTTCGAATACTAATACTGGCGGAGTCGTTACTTATGCCGTAAGAATTGTTCTGACAAATGTAGAAGATACGCAAGTGCGCGAAGGTATGACATCTAGTGTCAGCTTTGTAACTTCAGAGGCGATAGATGTTCTGATCGTTCCAGTGGCGGCAGTGAAGAATATGAATGGTGTGGCGAGCGTTCAGATGGAAAATGGAGAGTGGCAGGAAGTCGTGACAGGATTTACGGATGGAGACTTAGTGGAAGTGATTTCCGGACTTAAGAAAGGGGATAAGATATCATATTAATCTTATGGAAAAAGAAAAAATTATAAGGATGGAAAACGTCCATAAGTCATATTTTTTGGCAAACGGAGAAGAGATTCCAGTGCTCCGCGGTCTCAATGTCGAAATTGCGGAAGGGGAATTTGTGGCGATTATGGGGCAGTCCGGAGGGGGAAAGACGACGCTGCTTAATGTGATTGGATGTCTGCATCCTCTTTCGGAGGGTAAATATTATTTTGCCGGCGAGGATATCGGAGAGGTGAGAGATGATTTTACTCTCGCTTTTATCCGCAACAAAAAAATCGGTTTTGTCTTTCAGCAGTTCAATCTTTTGTCGAGATTGAGCGCACTGCACAACGTCTGTTTGCCAGCGATTTATGCCGGCGTGGGAAAATCACAGCGGGAAGCCAAAGCTAAGCAGATTCTAGAAAGTGTCGGGCTTGGGGATAGGCTATCTCATAAGCCGACTGAACTTTCCGGAGGTCAGCAACAGAGAGTCGCGATCGCTCGCGCGCTTATTAATGATCCGGAAATAGTTCTGGCGGATGAACCGACCGGTGCGTTGGATTCCAAATCTGGAAAAGAGATTATGCAGATTTTCTTAGGTTTGAAGGACAAGGGAAAAACGGTTTTGATGGTGACGCATACACCAGAAGTGGCGAGGTACGCCGATCGGATAATCTATATTCGAGACGGACAGGTAGTTGACCACAATTATAAATTAAAGCAAAGTGATGAGTTTTGATACTATAAAAATGGCTATGGGAGCTCTTCTGTCCAATAAGGTCCGTACCTTGCTTTCTATGCTGGGAATTATTATCGGTGTCTGCACAGTCATCGTGGTTTTTGCTATCGGACAGGGGGCGCAAAAAGACGTGGCGGATCAATATAAAAACTTGAGCGTCAATTCTATTATGATTATGGGAAATATGCAAAGAGGCGCCGGTTCCAGCTCGAAAATCTCTGCAGATGATGTGGAAGCTATTTTAGAGAAATGCCAATACATAGACGAAGCGACGGCGGTTGCTCAGAGCAATGGCACTGTGTCTTATGTTCAGGAAAGCAGCTCGGGGAGTATAATGGGGTCGGATAGTAGTTTTTTCGCAATTTCCAATCTGGAAGCTCAGTATGGGAGAGTTCTGACAGATGAGGATAATCTTCAATCGAGTTCGGTGGTGGTTTTGGGTAGCACCGTAGCAGAAACTCTGTTCGGAGAAGCTAGTGATGCCGCTCTGGGGGAGACGGTTACAATCGACAGCAAAAAGCTGGAAGTGGTGGGTATCTTGACGGAGAACGGAAGCAGCGGATCAACGATGAATTATGATGAGTCTGTTTTTGCGCCTTATAGTTATGCTAAGAAGAAACTTTTTTCCGATAAGTCCAATGTAGTAATTATGGCGCTGGCTAATGACGTAGATAATGTTGATGCGGCAATTGAAGAAGTGACCGCGGTGTTAAGAACTGAACATAAACTCAAAAGCTCGGCGGCGGATGATTTCAGGATTATGGATGCGGGCAGTATGGTGGGGGCGGCGCAGTCATCAGCAAGCACGTTGACAATGCTTCTGACTTTGGTGGCGACAGTCGTGCTTTTGGTTTCAGGTATCGGAATTATGAATGTGATGTTTGTGACAGTGGCGGAAAGAACAAAAGAAATCGGAATTGCCAAGGCCATCGGAGGAACTCAGTCGGAAATTTTGGGGCAGTTCTTGTCCGAGTCTGTTATCCTTTCTATGATCGGAGGTCTTTTGGGGGTAGGCACAGGGCAGGCAGCTATCTCTATGATTGAAAATATGAACCTAATCAGTGTTACTCCGACCGTTATGGGCGTCGCAATCGGTTTCGGTTTCTCGGTCTTTGTGGGAGTATTCTTCGGATTCTATCCGGCACTCAAGGCGAGCAAGCTAGATCCAGTGGATGCGCTCAGGAGTGAGTAGGAACTAAGGAAATACTGAAAATAAGTGCTTTCCGGGAGCAATTTTTCTAATGTAAAAACTCTATACATTTGACATTTATGGCAATATATACTATTATCAAATTCGGGTGTCTGATTTTCAATACAACAGACTTAATTCATAACTATATATATGGGGCATGCTAACGTTTTGCTTTTAGTGTTTCTGCTTATAGGACTTTCTTCTATTTTCTCTGGCCTTACTCTCGGTCTTTTTACCCTCAATAAGGATGACCTTAGACGAAAAAGCGAATTGGGGGACAAGAGGGCGGGGGAAATCTATGATATACGCAAAAATGGGAACTTGCTCTTGTGCACACTGCTTATCGGTAATGTGACGGTCAATTCTATTTTGTCGATTCTGTTGGGTTCGATTACCTCCGGGTTTATTGCGAGTTTTGCCGCTATCGGTTTGATTGTGATTTTTGGAGAGATATTACCTCAGGCAGTTTTTGCTCGGCACGCTTTGAGATTAGGATCGAAATTTATTTGGATAGTTAAGATTTTTGTTTTTATTTTATATCCAGTCGCCAAACCGCTTTCTAATTTTTTGGACAGGCTTTTGGGCGAGGAACTCCCGACGATTTATTCCAAGAAAGAGCTGGCGAAAATTATCGATCAGCAAGGGGGTGTTGAGGGCGGAATGATAGATGCGGACGAAGAGCGTATTATTAAAGGAGTTCTTTCTTATTCGGAAAAAACTGCAGGAGAAATTATGACTCCTCGCACAGCCATAGTTTCGATTGATTTCGAGGAAAACCTTGTGCACAGCAGAATTGACGCGTTGAGAGAATCTGGGCATTCCAGAATTCCGGTCTTCCAGGAAAATCAGGATAATATTGTGGGAATATTGTATGCTAAAGATTTGATAGGGAAAAATTATGTCGGAAAGCGAGCAGGGGATTTGGCAAGAGGAAACGTGATCTTTGTAAATCCGCAGAAGCCTTTGGATGATTTGTTAAACGATTTCAAGAGGACTCGAAATCATCTTTTTGTGGTAGCAGATAAATTCGGTTCGATTTTGGGGATTGTTACTATTGAGGATGTTATTGAGGAAATTATAGGAGAAGAAATCGTTGATGAATTTGATAAATTCGAGGATTTGCAGGAGCAAGCGATTTTGAAAATTGATAAAAGGCTTATTCTGTAAAATATAATTTCAGATTTTTGCTTGATAAAAAAGTGCTTTATGATAGGCGCTTTTTTGTTGGTAATTTCTTTACCAAAAATAGAAGCTATGCCATACTTCTATAAAGTTGAAATTTTAACTTAAAAATATGCCTGAACTTCCGGAGATTGAAACTATAAAGGAGGGGCTTTTGGGAAAGGTTCTAAATAAGCTGGTTTTGAGGGTGGAGATAAACAATGTTAACGTTATTAGAAATCGTAAAAATAGTTTTAAAAAAGCGCTGGAAAGGAGGCGATTTGTCAATATTGAAAGACGTGGCAAGATGTTGATATTTGAAATAGAAAAAGGGAAAAAGGAGACGAAAAGGTATTTTCTCTTGGCGCGAATGGGGATGACCGGGCGATTGGTTTATTTTAGCGAAGAGGATGCGCTTTGGGGCGAGAATAGTTTTAAGAATAAGAAAAGTTTTTCACATAAGCATTGTCATATAATTTTTAAATTTAAGGAAGACGCGGTTATGCTTTTCTGCGATATACGGCGCTTTGGATATATGGAAGTTGTGGGCGAAAAGGAACTTGAGGATAGGCTCGCGCATTTTGGGTCAGAGCCGCTTAGTGATAGTTTTACTTTATCAGTTTTTAGAAATACTATAAAAAATAAGAAGACAACTGTAAAAGCGTTTTTGCTTAATCAGAGATATGTCGCAGGAATTGGAAATATTTATGCGGACGAGATCTTGTTTGAAGCTGGTGTTCGTCCTTGCCGAGTCGCAAGCAGTCTTTCTGCAGAGGAAGTGAAGGTGGTTTACAAATCCATAAAGAAAATTCTCAGGAAAGCGGTGGTGAACAGAGGGACGACTTTTAGTGATTATGTCGATTCTGACGGAAAAGAGGGGGGCTTTAAAAAATATCTCAAGGTTTACGGGCGAGGCGGGGAAAAATGTTTGAATTGTAAAGCTGGAAATATAAAAAAGATAAGGGTCGCAGGCAGAGGAACTTGTTTTTGCGAATATTGTCAAAAATAGATTTTAACTCTTAAGAACAAAAATATGACGGAATTAAAACAAATTTATAGATGTCCGATTTGCGGGAATATTGTGGAGATGGTTCATCCTGGAGCGGGGGAGCTGGTTTGTTGCGGACAGCCGATGCAGCTTCAGAAAGAAAATACGGTCGATGCCAGTGCGGAAAAGCATATGCCGGTTATTTTCAAAACAGAAGACGGTTATAAAATTGTCATCGGTTCGGAAAAACATCCGATGACGGAGGAACATCATATCGAATGGATTGAACTTATCGCGGATGGTCGGGTATATAGAAAAGAGCTGAAGGCAGGAGACGCGTCAGAGGCGGAATTTTGTGCGCTGGGTGGAGAAGTCGAAGCGCGCGCCTATTGCAATCTGCACGGTTTGTGGAGCGCGAAGATTTAAATCGTGAGAATATGTAAGAAATATAAAACGGGTTTTTAAAATCCGTTTTTTTTATAAATACTTTAAGGTAACTCACAATTCGTGATTGTTGGACTGTAGGGAACAAAAAATTTTGTTCCCTACGCGGAGATAAATTTGCAAAAACCCTTCGCAATGACAAATAATATTGAAGTGTAGTTTTTAGGATTGCTAAATTGGATCGTTTTCTTTCGATAATAAACTTTTTGTATTTTGGGATCACGACTGAAAGGTCGTGAATCACGCGCACCAGAACGTTATTTTATCAGGTTACATTTCATTCCGCACTCACGCATTTTCTCAGGTGTGATTCAGAATGCGGGATGTAAAATATACTATAAGGCATAACGCAAGATATAATTCCAGGGTTGATTAAACTTATTTAATTTGTCACTTTTGTCTTATTTTGCTAGAATAAAATTGAATTAAAGCGATAATCCAGTCAAAAAAGCGGTAAAATATGTCATATATTGTTCAAGCAAGAAAGATGCAGAGTAGTGAAGAAAAGGCCTTTGAAGGACCTTTAGATTTGTTGTTGGAGCTTATACTTAAAAACAAGTTGGATATCACCGACATTTCGCTCTCACAGGTTGCGGATCAGTTTATCGCTTATATGCAGGAAAATAGTGACAACATCGGGCCAGAACATTTGTCGGATTTTTTGCTCATTGCGGGCAAGCTGGTGCTTATCAAATCCAAGGCGATACTTCCGCTTTTGGAGTTGGAAAGGGAAGAAGAGGAAGACATCGAGGATTTGAAACGTAGGCTGCGTGATTATAAAAAATTTAAAGAGATATTTCCGCAGATTAAAATTTTGTATAATCGTAAGGATAAATTTTTTGGCAGGTCGGGTTATGTTGGAGTGGGGACAGTGTTTTGTCCTCCGATAAATATAAAACTGGAAGATTTGGAAAGTCTTTTTGCGACGGCGATTACCAAAATGCCAGTGAAGGAAGAAGTAACAGAAAGAAGGCAGCTTGTGAAAATTTCTATCAGCGAGAAGATGAATGAAATAAGAGAAAAAATTCTCAGTCGTATGCAAATCACTTTTCGTAACGCCATTGTTGGTAGCAAGAATAAGGTTGAGGTAATCGTAACTTTTCTTGCAATGTTGGAGTTGGTGCGTAAAAATCAAGCGATAATCGACCAAGAGGAAATGTTTGGCGACATCAGTATTAAAAAAATATAAATAATTTTTATGGAAACAAATATAAAGTCTGGTCTTGAAAGTTTGCTTTTTGTGTCGGGTGAGCCGATAAGTTTCGGAAAATTGAGCAAAGTGACAGGGGAGAAGGAAAATGTTTTAAAAGAGCAGGCGGAAGAATTGATGATGGATTATAGAAATCGTCAGGGTGGAATGCGGATTATTATTCAGGACGAGAAAGTTCAGATGGTAACTTCTGGAGAGGGTGCAGACCTAGTTGAAAAACTTTTGAAGATCGATATAGAGGGAGATCTTTCAAGGTCGGCACTAGAGACAATTTCTATAATCGCGTATAGGGGGCCGATTTCGAGGGCCGAGGTTGATGAAATTCGAGGGGTCAATACAAGCTTCACGTTAAGACAACTTTCTATCCGCGGACTTATCGAGAAAATAGACAATCCTAGCGATGCGCGCGCTTATCTTTATAAGATATCTTTTGATTTCTTGAGACATCTCGGTATTGAGAAAATTGAGGATTTGCCGCGATATCAAGAGCTTAGGGAAAAAGAATTGATTTCTGAGAAGATAATTGAAAATGGCAAGGAGGGTTTAGCGTCAATGATGAATAATGTAGAAAAAGAGTTGAAAGAAGAAAATATTTTAAGCGAGGGGACAGAAAATATCGATGAAGAAAAAGACGTTTCTGAGGAAGATGAGAAAAATAATTTGAATAATAATAAATGAAGATGCTAGGAGAATTTGCGATTATTGCGCTTGCGATTTTTAATCAATTGAATCTTATTGACGCAAATCAAAATAGAGATGTTTTTTTGGGACAATTTTTGGATTTCGGCAGTTTGCAGACTCGAATCGTTAAAGGTGTAAATTGGAATTCTTATGATGAAAGTTTGCAAGGCGAGAATAAACTAGAAGTATTGCCTCAGAAAGCGAAGAGTGAAGTTTTGGATGTGAATGCCGTTTCCGCATTGGCTATGGATGTTGGCACTAATTTTGCGCTCTATGAAAAAAATCCCAGTAAGAAAATGCCGATTGCCAGTCTTACAAAAATTATGACGGCGCTTGTGGTTTTAGGGAAAAATAGTTTGGACGAAATAGTTGTGATTTCGCCACGAGCCATGGAAACTTTTGGGGATAAAAAAGGTTTGGTTGCGGGGGAGAAAATAAAATTGGCGAATTTGTTGCGGGTTATGATAATAGATTCCAACAATGCCGCTGCAGTCGCGCTGGCTGAGCATACAGGAGGCGACACGGAAAAATTTGTTGAGATGATGAATGAGAAGGCGGTTGCACTGGGACTTCAGAATACCAAATTCGTAAATCCGACAGGGCTTGATACTGTTGGTGAGGATAATTATTCGACTGCATATGACTTGGCTCAGCTTACGGATTATGCGCTTGGTGAAGATTTGATTTGGGAGATTGCCAGAACGAAGGAGGCGACACTTCTTTCAATCGATGAAAAACAAAAACATTCCGTCCAAAACACTAACGAACTTTTAGGAGAGATGAATAATATTTATGGCGGCAAGACAGGGTATACAGTTGATGCGGGAGAATGCTTGGTTCTGATCTCTGAAACACCTGATAAAAAACATAAAGTAATTTCAGTTATTTTAAATGCAGAAAATCGTTTTGTGGAGACAAAGAAGATGATTGATTGGGTTTTTAATGTTTGGACATGGTGATTTTTTTAGAGAGGTTTTTGATATACAGACAATAGGCTTTACGGAGTCTATTTTTTATGTTAGAAATGAAAGATGAACGAAAATAAAAAATCTAAGGAACCTGAAGAAAAAGAAGGACAAAAAAATCTTTTGGATCTGTGGCTTAAGAAAGTCATTAGTACAGGTGGTGTAATTATCGTGAAGGGCGTCAAAAATAAATTATTACGCTTGCCTTCTTATATGTTAGTAGAAAATAATTGGATTTCTCTTTTTTTCTTGTTATTTGAAAAAGAAATCTCGGTGGAAGAGGAGGGAGTTATTGTTAAGGTTAATTTACTTAAAAAGAGTATAAATGAATTATCCTCAGAGGAGGTTATTAGATCTCTCTGTTCGGAGATTGTCTTTTTTTCCTGTGTTTCTGATAATAAAAATAAAGAAGATATAATACATTTTTTTATTAAAATAGATTATAAGGAAGAAGATATTGTTAATGCCCTTTCCTCACTTTGTGGTTCAGAAAAAGAAGAAAACCCCTGTGTCTCATTTCCTGAATCTGTTAATCTCGAAGAGGAAATATTGGCTCTAAGAAAATTCTGTTGTCATGATAAGAAAATAATTAATCAAAATGATTAATTAAAAAAATCCCCGGATATCATTCCGAGGAAATTTTTTTATGTTCCAAATGTTTTTTGAAAAGTCTATTTTTGAGTTTCCCTTGCTTTGTTTACGATATTTGCGAAAACTACTGGGTTTTCTATTGCAATTTCTGAAAGGACTTTGCGGTCGATTTCAATATTGGAAACTTTGAGTGCGTGAATAAAATTACTGTAGTTCATACCGAACTCTCTTACTGCAGCATTGATTCTTATCTGCCACAAGCTGCGCATTGATCTTTTCTTTCGTTTGCGGTCCCTGTAGGCGTTTGTTCCAGCTTTGATAACTGCCATCTTGGCGTATCGAAATTTGGTTCTTCTGTCTCGTAAATATCCCTTGGCTTTTTTGAGGACGTTCTTTCTGCGTTTGTTGGCCATCACGCCTCGTTTAATTCTTGTCATATCTTTTAAAACTTAATTAAAATTATTATTTGCACAATTGTCTTCTAATTGCTTTCTTGATGCCACTAGTGATTTTTTTGTCGCTCCTCTTGGCACGGGTTTCATTTCCGGTGTCTGTTGAGTTGAAGTGTGACTGTCCAGCAGTTCGGGCGATTATCTTGCCAGTTTTGGAAAGCTTGAATCTTTTGGCTACTGCTCTTTTCGTTTTGATTTTCATTATAGTGAATTATTCTTATTATTTTATTTATAAACTAACTTCTTCTGAATTCTATAATTGTGCTGAAACCTTGCGGGCTTTTGAGAATGTCTTGGATTTTCACAATTTCCTTCTCAGCTGTTTTAGCATCAGCCTTAGCAATCTCTGAAATATTTTCCATAAATTTCTTGAATTTTTCTTCCGCAAATTCCGTGTTGGCTTTTTCGCGTCCCTTTAAAACCATTTCGGCTTTGACGCGGTGTCCTTTTTCCATAAACTTGATGACGTTTCGCGCCTTAAAGTCCAGGTCATGTCCTTCTGTTCGGACACTTATTCGCACGTTTTTTGTTTCAGTCTTTTTCTGCTTGGCGTTGTGTTGTCTGGTTTGTTTCGAAACTTTGTAGCGGTGCTTTCCGTAGTCCATAATTTTGCAGACTGGCGGATTCAGAGTAGGGGAAACCTCAACCAGGTCCAGTTCTCTTTCACGCGCAATTTCAATCGCTTTGGATGTGTCCAAAAGTCCTAGATTTGCCCCTAGGTCGTCAATGACCATCACTTTGGGCACTCTTATTTCTTGGTTAATCCTAAAGTTTTTTGTTGTTGCTATATTTTTATTTTAATTATTAAACTTATGACCTTACCGGTCATTGGGTGGAGATGGCGGGAGTCGAACCCGCGTCTAGATAATCAGTTCAGAAACTTTCTACCAATATAGATTACTCAATTTGTTTAAGGCGTGCAAGTTGAGAGTAAACGAGATCTTGCAGACCCGAGACCGCTAATTTTCGCCCACAGGTCGCAGTCAATCCCTATGGACTACACTTGATGTATGACACCGGGGTCTATCTATCAAGCTTGGATAGTCCGATGGCTGTCGGCTATTTAAGCAACAGCGGTAGCGAAAGCAGGAGCTCTGAAAAGAGAAGCTACTTTGCTTGTAAATGTTTCTGCACTTACGTTTTTGTAATCAATTTTTACGAGATTAGATTACGTGCTCGATTGGCAATTAATGAACAAGATCTCTATCGAAGCCAAAATACATCCCCGAAGGGAATTAAGTCTTTTTTAAAATACTAAAGACTTAGGCTTTATTTCCTCTAAGCGCTCTTTTGATGCTGATGTTTGCTTCGCGTTTCTTGATGTTTTCACGCTTATCTATCATTCTTTTTCCTTTCCCAACAGCAAACTCCAGCTTTATGAGCCTGTGCTTTGAGTATACCTTAATAGGCACTAATGTCAAGCCTTTTTGTTTGATTTTGCCAATAAGAGACTTGATTTCTTGTTTTTTCACCAGTAACTTTCGCGAACGATATTCGTCGTATTGTTCTGGTGTATTTGCTCTTTGGTAAGCGGGGATATGCGCATTGGTTAGATAGAGTTCATTGTCTCTTACAGTTACAAAAGCGCCCTTGAGACTGATGCGTCCCGTTTTGATTGCTTTTACTTCGTATCCAGCCAACACCAAACCACCCTCTATTCTGTCTAAGAGTTCATAGTCAAAAGTCGCTCGTTTGTTTACTGCATAAATAGTCATAGGCTGATTTTAGCATAATCTGGCGGAAAATCAATTTTTTATTTGACCGCGTGATGAGGCGGACTTATAATTAAAATATAAACAGATTGTATTATAAGAAAGCTAATTTTTTAGTAGGTATAATGAGTTCGGGGTCGTTGAGTTTATGATTTTTTATTTTTACCAACTAATTCTTAAAAATTTATAATTTATCATTAGCTTCAAAATTATGAAAATAGGAATAGACGCTCAAACAGTTTTGAACCCTGCAATAGAGGGTGCTGCTGGCTTGGGTCATTATACTTATCAATTAACAAGATATCTTCTTAAGGCAGATAAGCTAAACGATTATGTGGTTTTTGTAAATTATAGAGTGCGTGAGAAAGATTTAGAAAAGGTGCGAGAGTGTAAAAATGTGGTTATCCGTCGCTTCCCTTTTTCTTATTATAAGAATTTTTTGCCAGTGGTTTATAGTGAGACTTTGTCAAACGCCTTTTTTGCAAGGGAAAATCTGGATGTATTGCATGTTCCAGGAGGAAGACTTCCTCTTGGTTATCGAAAGAAATTCACGGTTTCGGCGCACGATTTGGCGCTTAATAAGAATCCAGAGCTTTTCCCTAAAAAGGATTTAGTGAAATATCGTATCAAGGCTCCGGCTTATAAAAGAGCCAATGCGGTTATTGCAAGTTCTGAGGCGGCAAAAAAAGACTTGCAAGAATTTTTCTATGTCGATGAGCGGAAAATTCGTGTCATCTCTAATGCCTTTGACGAGAAATTTTATAATACCGCATCTTTGGAAGATATTCAGTCCGTGAAGAACAAATATGGAATTGATGGCGAGTATATTCTTTTTATGAATACGATCAAGCCCATTAATAATCTTTCGCGGCTTATCGAAGCTTTTTCCAAATTGCGGATGCTTCTCAAAAGTGATATGCCCAAGTCCAATTATAAACTGGTTCTGGCGGGCAAAAGCGGTTGGATGGCGAATGAAATCAAACAGATGGCGAAAGATTTTGGGTTGAAGAATGATGTGATTTTTACGGGATATATCGAGCCGGGGGATTTGAATCCTCTTTTCAGGGGAGCGGAGCTGTTCGTTTCTGTGCCGATTTATGAAGAGTTTGGTTCAGCCGCTTTGGAGGCGTTCGCTTCGGGGATTCCGGTCGTTTGTTCCGATGTAACATCATATCCGGAGATAGCTGGTGGTGCGGCAAGAATGGTTAATCCTTATGACGTTGATGGAATCAGAGACACGATTTTGGAGGTTTTGCGTGATGATGCAATGAGAGCCGAGATGAAGACTTGTGGGTTGGAACAGGCGAAGAAATTTCACTGGCAGAAAACAGCACAGGAAACATTGAAGGTTTTTGAAGAAGTGGCGAAGGGGAAATGAAAAATTGGGTAAACTGCTTCGTTCTAAAGTAAGATAAATGACCATAGGTTGAAATTCTGTGGTCTTTTCTTATCTTTACTTTTGCTTCTTTTTGGCTTAATATTAATATTGTTAAGTTATAATGATTTGTAAGGGGCAAAAATTTTTGTTCCATACGATATGTAATAAAATTTTTTAAATAAACACGTATGTTCAAGAAAGTTGATCCGAGGCAGAATTTTCCCGAGATGGAAAAGAATGTGTTGGAGTTTTGGAAGGAGAATAAAGTTTTTGAGGAGTCGATGGAGGACGGTGACCGTCCGACTTTCAGTTTTTATGACGGGCCGCCTTTCGCGACAGGGCTGCCGCACTATGGGCACGTGGTGGCGAGCCTCATCAAGGACGTGGTGCCGCGATTCTGGACGATGAAAGGAAATCAGGTGGATCGTCGCTGGGGCTGGGATTGTCACGGCTTACCGGTAGAGAATTTGATTGAGAAGGAGCTTGGAATCGAGAACAAGCAGGCAATCGAGGATATGGGAATCGATAAATTCAATGCGGCTTGTTGCGGTTCTGTTTTGAGATATGCCGACGAGTGGAAAGAATTCATTCCGCGCGTGGGGCGATGGGTGGATATGGAAAATGATTATAAGACGATGGATTGGAAATTTACCGAATCGATTTGGTGGGTGTTTTCTGAGATTTATAAAAAGGGTTTGGTCTACGAAAGCTACAAATCGATGCATATGTGCCCGAGGTGCGAGACGACGCTTGCTAATTTTGAGGTGACGCAGGGATATAAGGATATTACGGATCTCTCGGCGACAGTTAAATTCAAATTGAAATCCGGTCAGAAAATTGGTGATTTTGAAGTGGGTGAAAATACTTTCATATTAGCTTGGACAACTACGCCCTGGACTTTGCCGGGGAATGTGGCGCTGGCAGTGGGGAAGGATATTGAGTATAAAATAGCGGAAGTCGATGCCAATGATGTAGAAGAATTATCTTTGAAAAAAGGAGATAAAATAATTTTTGCCTATGATTTTAATACGGAGATAAGAATATTCGGTGATCATATAGGTTTATTTGAAGATGATTATTCTAGGGGTAATTTAAATTTTCATAAAAGAGGAAATCTATTATTCAAAAATATAGAAAAAATATCTTCTGAAAATTTAATTGGTCTTTCTTATGAACCGCTCTTCGATTATTACGCCAAAAAAGAAGACTTGGAAAACCGTGAGAACGGATGGAAGATTTATGCCGGAGATTTTGTGACGACGGAAGAGGGGACCGGAATCGTGCATATCGCGCCGGCTTTCGGTGAGGACGATATGAATTTGGCGCGGGAAAATAAGTTGCCCTTTGTGCAGCACGTTTCTCGTAGTGGAAAATTTGTTGATTTTATAAATTCACTTAGCGAAGAAGATAAAACTTTTTTTGTAGACAAAGAAGGCAAGGGCAGGGATGTAAAGCCGAAGAGAAATCCGCGTGAGACTGACGAAAAAGTTGTGGAATATCTGAAAAAAGAAAACCAGCTTTTTGTGAGTGAGAATTATAAACACAGCTATCCACATTGTTGGAGGTGCGACACTCCGCTTCTCAATTATGCTTCCAGTTCTTGGTTCGTGGAGGTGACGAAGATCAAGGATAATCTCATAAAAAATAATCAAGAGGTGAATTGGATGCCTGGATATATAAAAGATGGACGTTTTGGAAAATGGATTGAAGACGCGCGCGACTGGGCAATTTCACGTAGCCGTTATTGGGGCGCGGCGTTGCCAATTTGGAGATGTGAGGATTGTGGTGAGGTCGAGGTTATCGGTTCCACCGCCGAACTTATAGAAAAAGCTGATCCTGAAACTATTGTTAGTATAACCAAAGACGGCAAAGAGTTTGATTTGCATAAGCCGTATATCGATAAAATAAAAATCAAGTGTCCGAAGTGCGGCAAGAAAATGAAGATCGTGGGCGATGTGTTCGACTGCTGGTTCGAGTCGGGCTCGATGCCGTATGCGCAGCTGCATTATCCGTTTGAGAATAAGGAAAAATTCGAGAAGAGTTATCCGGCGGATTTCATCGCCGAGGGAATCGATCAGACACGCGGGTGGTTTTATACGCTGATGGTTTTGTCGACGGCGCTTTTCAATAAGCCGGCTTTCAGGAATGTGATCGTCAATGGCATCGTGCTGGCGGAAGATGGACAGAAGATGAGCAAGAAGCTTAAGAATTATCCAGATCCCAAACTGCTCTTGGAAAAATATGGCGCGGATTCCTTGCGATATTATTTGTTGACTTCGCCGGTAATGAAAGCGGAGAATCTACGTTTTTCGGAAAAAGGCGTAGACGAGGTCTTGAAGAAATTCGTGTTGACGCTTTGGAATACCTATTCTTTCTTGGTGATGAATGTCGAGCTTAACAAGATAAAAGCTGAAGATATCGTGAGGGAAGCAGAATTTAAAAATCCTCTGGATGAATGGATTGTAGGAAAGCTTAATTCCTTGATTGCGGAAGTTAATCAGGAAATGCAAAATTATGATTTGGTAAAAGCTTCGCGTCCGCTCAAAGATTTTGTAGATGATTTATCTAACTGGTATCTGCGTAGGTCGCGTAAGCGCTTTACTTCGGATAATACACAGGATAAGATGGCGGCTTATCAAACGCTTTACTTCGTTTTAGTTGAGTTTACAAAAGTGATGGCTCCGTTTATGCCGTTTTTGGCGGATGAGATCTTTAGAAATCTAACCGATAAAAAATCGGTCCATCTAGAAGGTTTTCCGAGTGCACATTATAGGATGTATGTAGGTACTGGTGAATATGGCTTAAAAGGTGGAGCTGTTAAGTCTGATCTTATTCAGCAAATGGATTTGGTCCGTAATGTTGTAACCTTAGGATTGGCGGTGCGTGCGCAGAATCGTCTCAAAGTAAGAATGCCGCTTGCCACTTTGGAAATCCAGAAAGAGGGGGTTGAGGCGTTGGACGGCGAGTTGATCGAGATATTGAAAGAGGAACTCAACATCAAGGAAGTCAAAATCGTAAATGCTATCGCACCGCGGGAGGGATGGGGAATGTCCCCCGAGGGTACGATACGCGTGGCGCTCGACATCACACTGACGGAAGATTTGGAAGTCGAAGGATTGTCTCGGGAAATCATCAGACAGATTCAGGCGATGCGCAAAAATGCCAAATATGAACGCGATGACATTGTAAAAGTTGGATATTCTGTTGCCGATGGGGGCACGAAAGTCTCTCGGATGTTTGAAAAATGGTCGGGAGAAATCAAAGAAGAATGTTTGCTTGGCGAATTGAATTTGATGGAGGGAATAATAGAGGATGATTTTGATGGCGTTGAGGAACTTAACTTTGGTGGTGAGAAAATAATATTAGGTGTTAGAAAATGAGCACTTACAGAACAGAAGGGGTAATTTTGCGTCGATCTAATTTTGGTGAGGCTAATCTGCTTTTACATATATTCACTAAGAATGTAGGAAAGATTGAGGCCGTAGGAAAAAGCGCGCGTAAACCGAAAGGAAAACTCAAGGGGCACCTTGAGCCCTTTTTGTATTGCGATTTCGTGTTGGTGCATGGCAAGAAGATGGACACCGTTGCCAACAGTTTTATTCTGGAGCCGTTTTTGAATATCCGCAGTTCATTCGTCCTTGTGTTGGCAGCTTCAGTGGTTACGGAAATTGCGGATCGGATGACGATTGAGGGATATCCCGATGAGAGGATTTTTAATCTCGTTGTGCGTTCGTTTTCTTTCTTGGATAATTTGCCTGATTTGGATAACAAAATGCTGTGGCTTTTGATTGCGTTTTTTGAAGTGAATTTTTTGTCGCTTTCTGGATTCTCGCCGCAACTTGATAAATGTGTTTTTTGTTCGGGGGAAATCAGTCCTGGTAAAAATTATTTCAGTTTTTCTTTAGGGGGAATTCTCGACTTTTCTTGTGCAAAGAAAATTCCAGATGTAGTTTCTATTGAAGATGACGTCATTAAACTTTTACGTTTTTTAATGATAGACGGTGCGGAAAAAGGGGGATACGAAGAGAAAATTATAAGCAAATTTGAAGACATTAAAAAGCTTCAAGTGGCTCGTGAGACGGTTTTTCGCAGCACACTGCTTATGAAAAATTTCATCGAGTTTAATATCGATCAGAAAATAAATTCTTTGGAGACATTATGTAGCTTTGCTAGAGAGAAAATTTGATTTATAATGAGATTAGTTGTATAAGATAGAGGCACGATTGGGGTGTATAATTTTTGCATAATATAAGACGTGTTTTTTGGGATTATGCTCCTTGTGCGGCAAAACAACATTTTTAGATAATAATCTTAAAATATGACAGCTCCTGATTTTAATTTTCCCAACTCAAAGCCGACGGATAAAAAGGAACAAAGAATCCAAAGGGCACTGGAAATGCTTCCCGCGATTGTTACTTGGACGTTTTTGTTTTTGAGCTTCTATCTTTCATTTAAGATGCCGATAATTATTGCGGTCTATATTTTGATTTTTGATATTTATTGGTTAGTGAAAGTCTTCTATATTACCGTATTTATGGTTTTTGGTTATCGGCGGATGAGACTTTGGGATAAATTGGATTGGATAGGAAAATGTGAGGCGCTTGTTGATTCTGAAAAAGAAAATGTCTTGAAAGATTGGCGGGAAATCTATCACGTGGTGATTTTGCCTACTTACAAAGAAGGACTGGATATATTGGAACCTTCTCTTGGTGCGATTGTAAATTGTGATTATCCAAAAGATCGGATGATTTTGATTATGGCTTTCGAAGAAAGGGCGGGCGAGGAGGCGAAAGAGCGCGCTAAGATTTTGGAGGAAAAATATGGGGACAAGTTTTTTGGATATGTAACAACTTTTCATCCGGATGGAATTGTTGGGGAGGCGAAAGTGAAAGGCGCGAATACCAGCTGGGCGGGCGAGGAGGCGCGGATACTACTTGATGAGAAAGGGATTGATTATGAGAATGTAATTGTTTCTACTTTTGATAGCGATACGTGTGTTCATAAAAAATATTTTTCGTGCCTCACTTATCGTTTTATGATAAATCCTAAGCGTTTGCAATTCAGCTATCAGCCACTCCCTCTTTATAATAATAATATTTGGCAGACTAACAGCGTAGTCAGAGTGCTTATGGTCAGTTCGTCTTTTTGGCAGATTACTCAGAGTGTTAGGCGGGATAAAATGGTGACTTTTTCGAGTCACTCTATGAGCTTCAAAACTTTGGTGGATGTTGATTATTGGCCACGCGATGTGATCTCCGACGATTCGATTATATATTGGAAATGTTATGTTTTGTATCACGGTCGCTACGGTGTGGAGCCTATTTATTTGCCGGTTTCTCTGGACGCAGTGCTGGCAGAAAATTATTATAAGACAGTTTGGAACCAATATAAACAGCAGAGACGATGGGCGTGGGGAATTGAGAATATTCCGATTGTTTATCGCGCGCTTTGGCGAGATAAAAAAATTTCGCTTAAGAAAAAAATCAATAAATCTTGGGAAGAGTTTATTGGGCGTATTTCTTGGGGGGTAACTCCGATTATTATTGCAGTCTTTGGTTGGTTGCCGATTTGGTTCGGTGGGGACGAATTTAATCGCACAATTTTTGCGCTGAATCTCCCGAAGATTTTGGGATATTTAATGACAGTGGCTATGATCGGGCTACTTGTTTCGATGCTCACTTCTCTTTATCTTCTGCCGCCGGCACCGGAAGGAACGAAGCGTTGGAAAAAGGTGATGATGGTTTTGCAGTGGGTCCTTTCGCCAGTCGTGGCAATTCCATTGGGATCGTTCCCGATGCTTGATGCACAAACTAGGATGTTTTTTGGAAAATACATGGAGTTTTGGGTGACGGAGAAAGTGAGGAAGGAATAATCCTATCCTTATAATATTTCTCGGTGGAATGTTTACTGTGTCATTGCGAGGAGAAGGCTTTTGCGACGACGTGGCAATCCCGATAACATATTCGCTTGACGAGTATATAACGTTTTTTCCGTATAGTATCAGGACTGCCGCGTCGGAGTACCTTCTCGCAACGAACAGCAGTATAACGATTTTTATATAACGTTGAACTAAAATAATGGAAAATCTTTTCTTATATTTACACCCTTTCCTAACTGCTTTTGTTTCAAGCCTCCTTTTTATGTTTGTGCTTATTGCCTTTAGCAAAAAATATAATCTTTTCGACAAAAATGGCGGTAGGAGAAAACATATCGGGAAGATCTCTCGCTTGGGCGGACTGGGCATCATCGCGGCTTTTTGGTTGGCGATTTTTTTGTCGGGAAGCTTGGTTTTCGATGATTTGAAAATCGGGTTAATCTTGTGTTCGGTGCTTATTTTTATTTTTGGATTTTGGGACGACGTGAAAGAGCTGTCTTGGAAAAAACAGATAACATTTCAGGTTTTTATTGCTCTTGTGATGATTTGTTTCGGACTCGGCGTGGATTATATCGCTAATCCTTTCGGGGGGAGGGAATTTCGGCTAGACGCTTTTTTCTTTTTGGACTATTCAGTAATCGGGTCGATTTTTGTAATATTTTGGATTGTCGGATTTATGAATGTCGTTAATTGGTTGGACGGTATGGACGGGCTTGCGGGCGGAGTGGGTGCGATTGCTGCGTTTACTCTTTTTTTCTTGAGTATTTCCGATTTGGTAAATCAACCACCGCTTGCAATTATGGCAATTTCTCTAGTTGGCGCGCTTTTGGGTTTTTTGGTTTTCAATTTTCATCCTGCCAAGATTTTTATGGGTTCGAGTGGTGCGCTGTTTCTCGGATTCGTGCTCTCGGTTCTTGCAATATTTTCAGGCGGAAAAATTGCCACAGTTTTTTTGGTAATGGGCTTTCCGATTTTTGATGCTTTATGGGTGATGCTCAAGAGACATCGAGCAGGCAAGTCACTTTTCCTCGGCGATCGTAAGCATTTTTGTTATTATCTTCTAGACGAGAAAAAGTGGACTGTAAAGCATATTGTTCTTCTGATCTATCTCCTCTGTGCAATCTTCGGACTGTCAGCACTTGCGCTTCATGGGGTTTATAAATTTGTGGCGCTTCTGATTTTGTTCGGAGTGGTTTTGATTTTGGGGAGGTATGATATAATAAAAGTGAGAAATGATAAAGATGATGAATTGTAGTAATGGGATTTCAGATATTTCGCAAAAGCCGAAATTCTGGAATGACAGATGGTTTAGCGTTTAGAATTCTTTTATATTGACACAACTAACCTTTTCTGATAATATAGCTTTGTTATGTAAATTTCCGAAGAATGTTTAAATTAAATTAAGTTTTAAGAAATATATGATTGCAGTTATCAAAACCGGCGGAAAACAGTATAAGATTTCCCCAAACGACAGAATAAGAATTGAGAAATTGGAAGGCGAAGAAGGAGCAAAGATTACTTTTGAAGAGGTTTTGTTGATTGCTTCTGAAGACGGCGCAGAAACGACTATTGGAGATCCGATTGTGAAGGGCGCTAAAGTTGAAGCTGTAATTTTGCAGCAGGGTAGGGCTAGAAAAATCGACATTGTGAAACATATTCCAAAGAAAAGACACAACGTTAAAAACGGACATCGACAGATGTTTACTGAAGTGCAAATTGAGAGCATTGTAAAATAAATTTGTGCGGATAATATAGAAAAAGAGCTTCTGTGAAAGAGGCTCTTTTTATTGTTATTGCAATGACATCGTTTTTTTGTATCTGGACCACGACTGAGAGGTCGTGAACTACGCGCGATGAACCTTGTTTTATCAATTACGTTCTTGTCTGCTTTCACGCATCCCCTCAGGTGTGGTCCAAAATGTAAAAATACAGAATATACAAGATGTAAAAGGTGTTTTATTATTTGTATTTGGACATTTGTATCTGGATCACGACTGAAAGGTCGTGAACCAAGCGGACAGGGTGAACTTGTTTTGATATATATTATTTTGCACCGCTTGCAATATGCTGCGTTGGGATTATATCCCACCCGCTTTCACGCACCCTCTCAGGTGTGGTCCAAAATGCAAATACACAAAAGGCAAGGTAATAATATTTTTTTTGATTTCGCGTGAAACCTTTCTTGTTGGCTTAGTTGCAGTATCCTAGATATTTCAGAATACTAAAATTCTGGAATGATAAACAATAAAAAGGCAGTATATCAGTATATAATCGTAATTCTATTTAAATTCTTTTCTTTCTTCCAATGCGTGTGAGACTGTCATTTCGTCGGCGTATTCAAGGTCGCTGCCAGTTGAAAGTCCTCGGGCGAGGTGAGTGATTTTTAGATTGAACTCTTTGAGCCTTTTGACCAGATACATTGCCGTTGCTTCGCCTTCGATGTTGGGATTTGTGGCGATGATAATTTCTCTGACTTCACTTTTTTTGATTCTCTCAATCAGTCGCTCGATATTGAGTTTTTCTGGTCCAGAGCCTTCGTGGAGCTTGATGGTTCCGCCGAGAACGTGATAGAGTCCGCTGAATTTTTTGGTGTTTTCGATGACAGGAATATTAATCGCTTCCTCGACAATGCAAATTATAGAGCGGTCTCTTTTTGAATTGGCGCAAAATTCGCAAAGATCCATTTCTGAAATATTGAAACAGTTCTTGCAGATTTTTGTATCTTTCTTAAGTTCAAGAATGGCAGATGCTAAATTTTTAGCTTCTGATTCTGGTTTTCGAAGCAGGTGAAAAGCGTATCTGGTTGCAGTGCGAGGTCCGATGCCTGGCAGTTTTGAGAATTCTTGCACCAAGTTTTTAAATGATTTTGGTTGTGGCATATATTTTAGTTACTGCGTTGGGTTTCTACGTCTTGAAAACTTGTGTATTCTTCTTTGAAATAGAGGTCGATTTCACCAATCGGTCCGTTGCGGTGTTTGGCGACGATGATATTGGCGATGCCGGTTTTTTCTGCGTTCTTTTTGGCGCGGTCTTCACGATATATAAACATTACCACATCTGCGTCTTGCTCAATGGATCCACTCTCTCGAAGGTCGGACAGTTTTGGTTTTTGGTCGTCGCGGGATTCTACGCCTCGAGAAAGCTGGGAAAGAGCGATGATTGGGATTCGAAGTTCACGCGCGAGTCCTTTGAGTGAACGGGAAATTTCACTGACCACCTGCACTCGATTTTCAATATTGGAGCGTCCTTCGATGAGCTGGAGATAGTCGATGATGATAAGTCCAAGGCCGTGTTCAGTTTGGAGTCGGCGAGCCATTGTTCTCATTTCCATTACATTAAGGCCGGCAGTGTCATCGATAAAAATCGGTGCTTCGGAAAGAACTCCAATAGCGTGTCCGATGCGCGAAAAGTCATCATTTTCTCCGCTTGAAGAAAGGTTTCCCGTTCGCATTTTCCAGAGATCAACTCTTGCTTGTGAGCAGATAAGTCGGTCGATGAGCTCACCTTTGGACATTTCCAGTGAGAATATTCCCACTGGCACATTATGTTTGACGGAGGCTTGACGGGCGATATCCATAACAAGCGAAGATTTACCCATGCTTGGTCGCGCTCCGAGTATAATCAAGTTTGATTCTTGAAGCCCCGAAAGGAGTTGGTCTAGGTCGCGAAAACCAGTCGGCACGCCACGAAGTTGCCCTTTGTTTTTGCTGAGTTCGTCGATGCGATCAAAAGCTTCTTCTAAAATCGGCTTGACGGAAGTGAAATCTTGGCGAATGTGTTTTTGAGAAACGGCGAATATTTTTTGCTCGGCTTGATCAAGAACATCGTCAACTTCATTTTTCTCATCATAAGCATTCGAAACGATTTGTGAGGCGTTATCTATCAGTTTTCGGAGAATTGCTTTTTTTTCCACAATCTTTGCGTAGTGGACAATATTTGCGGCCGTTGGAACTGTGTTGGCGAGTGACGCAAGATAGCTATGTCCGCCGACTTGTTCAAGCTGAGTTCTTTCTTTTAATCGATTGGAAAGGCTTAGAATGTCAATCGGTTCGTGATTTTCGTAAAGATAGAGCATCGCTTCAAAAATTTTCGCATGGGAGTCTTTGTAGAAATCTTCCGGCGAGATAAGGTCGGCAATCTTAATAATGGCATTTTTGTCGATCATTAGTGATCCGAGGACCGACTGTTCCGCTTCCACATTTTGCGGAGGCATACGGTCTGCTGTGAAATCGGTGTTTTTTTGCGTTTCCATATAAAGTTTAGTTTAAATTCATATAGGAAAGTATAACATTGAAAGGGTTTTGATAAAAGAGGAGGGGTTGGGGATGAGATGTTGATAAAAAACAGACTCTTGCGAGCCTATTTTTGCTGAGTTATCTCAATGCCCTGTGGCGTGTCTTTAATAATATAACCTTTTTCTTTTAGTCTATCCCTTAAAAGGTCAGAAGTGTCAAAATCTTTGTTCTGTCGCGCGGTTTCTCTTTCTTTTATCAGTTTTTTTATTTCTTCGGGTATTCCTTCGCTAGTGGATTTGTAGGTGATAGAAAATTTTACATTACCTCCAGATAGTTTGAATTCGCCGGTTTCTGCTTTTGATGATTTTACGTTCGCTAGCCCAAGCCCTAATACTTCGTCGAATTTTATGAGCGTTACTTTTTTGTCAGCGTTTTCGATATCTTTATTTTTTATTATTTCCCAAACAAGCGCGACGGTGCGTGGAGTATCGAGATTATCTTCGAGGGCAGACTGGAATTTTTCTATATATTCAGCGAGCACCTTGCCTTCTTCTTCGGAATCTATGGAGCCGATAAAATTGTATAATTTTTCCAAGGCTTTTTCACTGTCTTCTAGGCTTTGCCAAGAAAGATTGAGTTGGCTTTGGAAATGGGCGGTGAGGCAGAGGTAGCGGAAGGCGAGGGGATTTATGTTTTCATCTTCAAGATTTTTGAGAGTATAAAAATTGCCTTTTGATTTGGACATTTTCTCACCATCTACGAGCAGGTGTCTGGCGTGCACCCAATAATTCACAAACTTTTTTCCCGTTGCGCCTTCGCTTTGTGCAATCTCGTCTTCGTGGTGAGGAAAAATATTATCTTCTCCTCCAGTGTGGAAGTCTAGTGTTTCGCCTAATTCGGCAATGCTCATTGCTGAACATTCAATGTGCCAGCCGGGATAGCCAAGACTCCAAGGTGATTCCCATTTCATCAGATGTTCCTCGCCAGCTTTGAGCCAGAGCGCAAAGTCATAGGGGTTTCTTTTTTCAGGATTGGCTTCGAGACGCGCACCGATTTTGAGATTCTCAAGAGTGTTGCCGGAAAGTTTTCCATAATCCGCAAATTTGTCCACGTCATAATAGACCGAGCCGTTCACTTCATAGGCATAGCCTTTTTCAATGAGCTTCTCGACGAGTTCTTTCATTTTATCGATATATTTTGTGGCGTGAGTGAATTTGTGTGCGCGAAGGATGTTTAACTTTTCTTCATCTCGGTTAAAAGCTTCTTCGTAAAATCGCGCGATGTCATGAGGCGTCTTATTTTCGCGCTTGGCGGCCTTGAGCATTTTGTCCTCACCGGCCTCAATATCATCTTGCGTAAGGTGCCCGACATCAGTAATATTTTTTACGTGTTTTACTTCATAGCCTAGAAAGGTCAGAGTGCGGCGCAGGAAGTCTGCCATCATAAAGGTGCGCAAATTGCCGATATGCACGTAGTCATAAACAGTCGGTCCGCAACTATATATTGTGGCTTTTTTGTCGTTTATCGGTTTGAATTCTTCAACCCGTTTTGTGAGTGTGTTATAAATTCGAAGTGTCATAGTTTTTGATAGAGGTTAACTCTCTAAATTATTGCATACTTAATTTTTTTGGCAAATAAAAAAGCCTAAATTGGCTTTATTCTGCTGTAATCGATAGAAGTTGACGCAAGAAATTTCTTTGTCCCCGTTGTTGTTTTTCGTAGAATATAGAAATAATTTCGCGAGGACAAAATAAAACAGCCTTTAGGGCGTTGGGTTCTATAAAAAATTCAAGCGGAGAGGTGATTAGTCAGGCAGAAACTAATCATTCCTCTCGTTCTGTTCAACTTTTTCGTTGAGCTTTTTTGGTATAAACTATATATAATTCTAAATAAACAAACTGTCAAGGATAGGAAGATGTAAATTTCAAAATTAGACTTTACATCCACTTTTTATATTTGAAGAATAAGAAGGATCCGAGCATAACCATAAGCATTGCGAACACTATAATCCAGAAGCCGTGAGGAGTTTGCAGAAAAGGCATTCCGCTGACCACGTTCATTCCGAAAGCGCTGGCGATAAGGTTGAGAGGGAGAACCATCACCGAGAAGGCGGTCAAGATCTTCATTGTGTCGTTTAATTTGTGGGAAAAAAGTGATTCGTTGGTTTGTTCAAGTGCTTCAACCATTTCCTTGTGATTTTCCAAAGTGTTCCATACCTTGATATTTGAGCCGATAACTTCGGTGATTTCTCGACGATAGTCACGTGGGGAAATTTTATAGGTGAGTCGCGACAGACTTTCCAAAACTGTCTTTTGAGGTTTTATGGATTTTCTGAAACCGATGATGTCGTGTTTCACGAAAGCGATTTCTCTCAAAAGTTTTCTTTCATCGCCGGTAAACATTTTTTTCTCGATTTCTTCGATGTGGTCGTCAATATGGTCAAGCATCGGCATTCTGGTGTCAATCAATTTGTCTAGCAGGAGATAGAGCGTGCAGACGGCATCTTGTTGCATATAATAGTCTCTCACAGCTGCGTCCTTGTCGCACTTGTCAAAAACTTTTTTAAGCTCCGGAAATATATTGCAGTGATTTGTGATCAGCGTATTTTTGAATAGAACAATATCTAGTTCTATGGAATTGGTCTTGCGAGTCTTTGAATCGAAAACGGGAAAGTGAATGACGGCGAAAAGATAGGATTCATAATCCTCAACCTTCGGTCTCTTTATGGCAGGTATGAATTCTTTCAGCACGCTCGGGGCAATCTGATAATTATTTTTCAGAAAACGCATCGCCTCCTTGCCTGGATTGTTGACATTTATCCAGGTAATTTCTCCGTTCTTTATTTCTTTGAGCATTTTGTTTTTATGATTTTTAATTCTATATATAAATTATAACCTTTTAGTTTTTGATTGACAAATAGGCGTAATCATTAATCGATAATTCTTAAAAATGAAGTGGGAAAAAATAAGGAAAAGCATCCTTGCAGAATTGGAAGGAATCTCTTGACTTCATTTTTTAACATTATATAATGGAATTAGCACTCTAGTGGTGTAAGTGCTAATGAAGTATAAATATTTTTATTATGACTGATAGGCAGGAAATAATTTTGGGAGCGATTATTCATGAATATGTCGACAGTGCGATGCCGATCAGTTCGGCGTTTTTGGTGGAGAAATATGATTTTAATTTGAGTCCTGCTACTTTGCGTGCGGAAATGATGGATTTGGAAGAGGAGGAATATCTTTATCAGCCACACACTTCGGCGGGGAGAATTCCTACCGACAAAGGATTTCGATATTTCGTGGATAGGTTGATGGAGGAAAAGTCGCTCAGCGTTCATGAGCAAAAGAAACTTCAAGTGGAGGTTTTGAAACTCAAGGCGCAAAACAAGATGTTGGCGCGAATGACAGCGAAACTTTTGTCTTCAATGTCTGACAGTCTTGCCGTCAGTGGTTTTGTCGGTTCGAAAGATTTCTATAGATCGGGAACGCAAAAACTTCTTTCCAAACCTGAGTTCAATAATCTGGATAGCGTTTCCAAACTGGCGGAAGTGCTTGATTATCTTGATGAGAATGCTGAAAATCTTTTTGACAAGCTCGAAAGCGGAAGTGATTTGGAAATATTTATCGGAAAAGAAAATCCCATCGGATTTGCGGATGAATGCAGTATGGTGCTGTCTCGCTATAATCTTGAAGGTGGAGAAGAGGGGCTCTTGGCAATCATCGGTCCTAAACGGATGAAGTATTCGCGAAACATTTCAATCATCGATTACTTTAAAAAATTGCTTAGCGAAAATTCTGTGATAATCGTATTTTTGATTTTTACACAAAATATATAATTTATAAAATTAAGATTTTAGCCTATGGAAAATAATAAAGATCCAAAAGATGAGTTGGAGAATTTCGACAAAGACAGAAAAAATGAAGGCGATGGAGCGGCAGGAGGTGATGATCAACTTGTGGAAGTTCAGAAGACGGCAGAAGAAAATTTGGCTGGGTGGCAAAGGGCAAAGGCGGATTTTTTGAATTATAAAAAAGATCAAGAAAAGATGCTTAGCGATTTCAGGAAATATGCCAACGCGGACATTATAACTTCACTTTTGCCGACAGTGGATAGTTTTGATTTGGCAGTCAAACATCTTCCGGAAGAGCTGAAAGATTCTGATTGGGTGAAAGGTATTATCTGTATAAAAGGAATGTTTGAGAATTTCTTGCGAGATGCGGGAGTTTCGGAAATAAAATCCACAGGAGAAGAATTTGATCCCAATTTGTTTGAGGCGGTGGCAGAGGAAGAATCGGATGAGAAGGAAAATACAGTTATAGAAGAAGTTCAGAAAGGATATAAAATAGGCGAAAGGGTGATAAGGCCGGCGAAAGTGAAAGTGGCGAAACGAAGAAGTGAAGCGGGTGCATAAAAAAATAGTAAAACGAATATCGTGGAATTTTAATAAGTCGACAAGTGAAGGAAACGATAGATTGTATAGATTTAATAAGGTAACGGTTATAAGATATAAAATAATATTAAAGAAAAAAATATGACAAAATTATACAAATGTGCAAAAGGTTGTGGAAGTATTGAAGAAACTGAAAAAAACGAAATTCCGGTTTGTTGTGGAGCGAATATGGTTGAAATTTCTGAAGATGAAGTTTTCGGCTGTGCAGGTTGCTGCAGCTGTTGTTCCGGATGCGGATCAGACGAAGAGGAAATCGATGAAGAAATTGAGGAAAAGAAATAATCAATTGGATATAATCAATTAAATATAGAAAAAGGAGAACAGTATGGCAAAAATATTAGGTATTGATCTTGGAACTACCAATTCTGCTATGGCGATTGTTGAGGCAGGGGAGCCAAGGGTTTTGGAAAACAAAGAGGGGAATCGCACCACTCCTTCGATTTTGGCGGTTAGCAAGTCCGGTGAACGCTTGGTTGGACTTATTGCCAAAAGACAGGCAGTTACCAATCCGAAAAACACAATTTATTCCGTGAAGAGATTAATTGGAAGAAGTTTTGATGATGAAGAAGTGAAGAGAGACAAAGAGCTTCTGCCTTATGAAATCGTGAAGGCGAATGGAGGGGTTAAGGTGAAAATAGGCGATCAAGAATATACACCGCAGGAAGTTTCGGCTATGATTTTACAAAAGCTCAAGGCGGATGCGGAGGAAAAACTTGGGGAAAAAATTACCGAGGCGGTTATTACCGTGCCAGCATATTTCAATGATTCTCAAAGACAGGCGACCAAAGATGCAGGAAAAATTGCAGGGTTGGATGTGAAGAGAATTATTAACGAGCCAACGGCTGCGGCTTTGGCTTATGGATTTAATAAGAAAAAGGACGAGAAAATTGTCGTTTATGATTTGGGTGGTGGAACTTTTGATGTTTCCGTTTTGGAAGTCGGTGATGATACGATTGAAGTGAAAGCGACTAATGGAGACACACATCTTGGAGGTGATGACTTCGATCAGAGGATTATCAACTGGATTGCGGAAGAATTTAAAAAGGATCAAGGAATTGATTTAAGTAAAGATCAAATGGCGCTTCAACGTCTTAAGGAGGCGGCAGAAAAAGCTAAGCACGAACTTTCTTCTTCTCTTGAAACGGAGATAAATCAACCGTTTATCACGGTGGACGCCTCGGGTCCGAAACATTTGACTTTGAAACTTACACGAGCCAAACTTGAAGAGCTTGTTGATGATTTAATTCAGCGAACTTTGGAACCTTGCAAGAAGGCTTTGGCGGATGCAAAATTTTCAACTGGTGATATTAATGAAATTGTGTTGGTTGGAGGTATGACACGTATGCCAGCAGTGCAAGAAGCAGTGAAGAAATTTTTCGGGAAAGAACCGAATCGAGAAATCAATCCTGATGAAGTGGTTGCGGTTGGTGCAGCTATTCAGGGCGGGGTTATGCAAGGCGACGTGAAAGATGTGTTGCTTCTGGATGTCATTCCTTTGTCTCTGGGGATTGAAACTTTGGGTGGAGTTTCAACCAAACTTATCAACAAGAACACGACAATCCCAACACAGAAGACTCAAATATTTTCAACTGCGGCGGATAATCAGCCGTCAGTGGAGATAAATATTTTGCAAGGTGAGCGAGAAATGGCGATGGATAATAAGTCGCTTGGAAGATTTGTTTTGGAAGGACTTCCTCCAGCACCGCGCGGCGTTCCACAGGTTGAAGTGTCTTTTGATGTCGATGCCAATGGTATTTTGAATGTGAAGGCGAAAGATAAGGCGACTAACAAAGAGCAATCAATTCGCATTGAGGCTTCTTCTGGACTCTCAGAAGCGGAGATTGAAAAGATGACCAAAGACGCTGAAGTTCACGCCGAAGAAGATAAGAAGAAAAAGGAAAAAATTGAAGCAAAAAACAATGCCGACACTTTGGTCTATACTACTGAGAAACTTATTCGAGAATCTGGAGACAAAATCAAAGATGAAGACAAAAAAACTTTGGAAGGAAAAGTGGAAGCGCTCAAGGCAGTGAAAGACGGAGAAGATATCGAGGCAATCAAAAAGGCGACTGAGGAACTTTCTGCAGAGGCGCAAAAAATTGGATCTGCGATGTATGCCGAACAGGCCAAAGCAGGAGAAGCGCAGGCGCAGACAGAAGAAAAGAAAGACGAAACCGTAGAAGGGGAATATGAAGAAGTGAAAGATGATAAAAAAGACGACAAGGGTGAAGACGAGAAGAAATAATCTTTTACTGATTTTAAAAAAACAAACGATCGCGTGTCGTTTGTTTTTTTGTCTAAAATAAAATGATAACTAGGAAGACACAATGAAATTTATTATCTCGTCAAACCAATTTCCTTTAATTCCGGCTTGAAGAAATCCTAGAACAAATAGAACGCCGAAAATTAGCATCAGACGATCAGCGATTTTTTGCGGATCAGGTCGCCCTTGATACGCCGGTTTTCCCAAGTTGGACATATTTTTGAGATTATTTTTTTATTTTTACTTCTTTATTATAAAGTAAAAAAGGTGGGTTGACAAGTCAATATTGATGTGATAGAGTATGAATAATCTATTTCTTCCTCCCCCTTTTCTTTTTATCAGTTTTAAGGAAGCGGTAGATGGTAAATAAAAATAGAAGGTAAAAGAAATGTGTTTTGAATCTAGAAATTTGACTAAAGGGGTTGCAGATGCCAAAAGGATTTTAAGTGGTGCAATGGCAACAGCAAAAATGTCCCCCACGGAACAGAACAAAAAGCATGTTGAGGTCTGTAGGGTCTCATATGTGAATGCACAGAGAGTGTTTAATAGCGCTATTGGAATGCCTAGTAGAAAAATATTAATGAATTAAAAATTTACAGGGAACAGTTTGTTAAAAGAATTTCCACACTAAAAGTGTTACAATCTGTTCCTTGTCCCGTTTTTTTTAGAATTACAATTTGAATCTATAACATAAACGCATTTAGAGTGTGTTTTTTGTTGCTTGGAAATGAGAAGTCGAAGGCTGAGATCTTCGGAGGCGGGGGGAGCTTTGGTGCTGTGGTTTTTTGTTAAATAGCATTCTTTGACATTTCTCTCTTTTTTGCTAAACTTTAACTGTAATCTTACCTTTCCTACTTTTAGGAATTAAGCTATAAATATTATGATGCATAAAGAAAATATGGAAGAGACGTTTTTTGGTATGGCTACTATCGGAGAGAAAGGGCAGGCGGTGGTGCCGGCGAAAGCGCGTGAGAAAATGAATTTGAAAAAAGGGGACAAATTGATGGTTTTTAGTTTTGATGACGATCTTTTGATTTTTTCAAAGATGGACGGGTTGGAGAAATTCGCTTCTCATCTTTCAGACAAACTTAAGGATATAAACGACATTATTAATAAAGGTAATAAATAATTTTCATAAAAATATGCGTAAGCTAACTAAAATAATTATTGTAGTTGTCGTTTTGCTCTTGGCTGTGGTTGTTTATAATTCAACTAAAGTAGCGTCGCTTAATTATACAAGTGCTAAGGTGGAACGCGGTGATGTTGTGCAGACGGTTTCAGCAACGGGGGCGGTTGAGGCGGCAAAGAAAATAGATTTGAAGTTTATGGGTTCTGAGAAAATAGAAGAGATTAATGTTAAAGTCGGAAGCGAGGTGAAGGAAGGTGATGTGTTGGCGAAATTAAATGCGTCAAAATTGTCTTCTCAGCTTTTGCAGGCCGAAGCTTCTTTGGTGGCGGCGCAGGCCAATTTGCAAACGGTTTTGAACGGTTCTACTAATGAGCAAGTGCAGGTGTCGGCAACAACTGCAGAGAATGCACAAATTGCTCTGCAAAGCGCCAAACAAACCTTGGAAGACACGAAGGTTTCCACACAAAGAGAAATTGCCAGCGCAGAATCTTCATTGGAAAGTGCGAAGATTTCTCTTGTTAATGCTAATGCAAATTTGGCGAATGTGAAGGTTACGAATGAAAACAGTACAACTAATGTATACGAAGCGGCTTGGGACGGAGTGACTGCTGCTTTGGCGATTTGCGATGATGCGCTCAATACCAATATGACTGTTTTGGAAAACGATGATGCAGAGAACACGTTAGGCGTTTTGAATTCTCAAACTGTTTCGATCTCTAACGCAAGTAAACTTTCGGCGCGGAATTCTTATGATTCTGCTTTAAGCTTTAAGCAAAGTGTGGCATCTGATGTAACGGAAGCAAATATTGATTTGGCGGTGCTTAAGACTCAGGATGCTTTGGAAAAAACGCGTGTTACTCTTTCGGATACTTATTCCGTTTTGCAGGCGACTATAACTTCTTCTGCTCTGACACAGGCGGAATTGGATGCGCTAAAGGCAAATATTTCTGGAAGTAGAACTGGCATTAATAATGCAATTTCAACTCTTACGGGTAAAAGGCAGGCAATTTCTACTCAGAAAGTTGCCAATCAGAATAGTTTAACAAGTGCCGAATCGTCAGTCAGTTCAGCCACTAGCGCACTTTCCGTAGCCGAGAGCAGTTTGCTGTCCGTGAAATCGTCAGCAACGGCAAAAATAAATAGCGCGCAGAACGCCGTTTATGCCCGCGAAGGAGATGTGCAACAGATGCAGGACAGTTTGAGCCAAGTGAGTGCTAATCCTGAGTATTCGAAGGTTTTGGCCGCTCAAGCGCAAGTTGATCAGGCAAAAGCGAGCAGGGACCTTATAGAAAATCAGATAGACGACACTGTGCTTTTGGCTCCGCATGATGGAATTGTGACAGCAGTCAACGGTGAAGTGGGCGAGCTTTCTTCTATGTCTGAGCCGTTCGTTTCGATTATTATTCCAAATGGTTTTGAAATTAAGGCAAATATTTCTGAAGTGGAAATTGCGAAGCTTAAAGTTGACGATACGGTGGAGATTACTTTTGATGCTTTGGGAATGGATCAGATTTTTACCGGCGAGATAAGTGAAATTGATCCAGCCGAAACGGAAATCTCAGGTGTTATTTATTATAAAGTTACGACACTTTTTACAGGCGATGGAGAAATTATTAAACCGGGAATGACGGCTAATCTCGATATTTTGACGGCGAAGAAAGAAAACGTTTTAAAAATTCCTTTTCAAGCGCTTAAGGAAAAAGATAGTGGTAAATATGTTCAGGTTGTAGTTAATAATGAAATACAAGAAATTCCAGTCGAAGTCGGGCTTAAAGGTGATGCAAACTATGAAGTGGTTAAAGGAATCGAGGAAGGTCGGGAAGTCGTGACTTTTATAGAAGAGCAGAAATAATAAACAAAACAATATGAACAGTCTTATAAAAGTTGAAGATGTCCAAAAAGCGTTCCCCAGTGGAGATGGCGAGACGCAAATCGTTAAAGGAGTCTCTTTTGAAATCGAAGAAGGGGAATTCGTGGCGATTATGGGGTCTTCCGGTTCTGGGAAGTCGACGTTGATGTATATTTTAGGACTTTTGGATAAACCGACTTTCGGCAAATATTATTTCGAAGGACTGGATACGGGTGAGCTTGATGACGATAAGCTGGCGGAATTTCGCAGTGAAAAAATCGGTTTTATTTTTCAGTCGTATAATCTTTTGGAACGGACAACTGTGATGGATAACGTCCTTTTGCCTGCTACTTATCTTATTAATTGCGATATAAAAAAGGCGCGAGAAAAAGCAGAAATACTTTTGGAAAAAGTAGGGCTAAGCCATCGGCTTGAATATAATCCCAATAAACTTTCGGGGGGAGAGCAACAGCGAGTGGCGATTGTGAGATCTTTGATTAATAGTCCGAAGCTTATTTTGGCGGATGAGCCGACGGGAAATTTAGACAGTAAATCAGGAAAAGAGATTATGGGGATTCTACAAGACCTTAATAATGAAGGGGCGACGATTATAATGGTAACTCACGAGCAACAGACAGCAGAATGTGCCAAAAGAATTTTGACTATAAAAGACGGGCTTATTCTTGAGGATAAAAAGAATGGACACAGAAGATTAGCTTCTAACGGTGATTATAACAAATAGAAATGAACGCTAAATTCACTATTAGTTTTGCCTGGAAAAATATTATCGCAAACAAACGGCGATCGTTTTTGACTATGCTGGGGATGATAATTGGAGTGGGATCTGTTATTGCCATCATGGCGATTGGCGCAGGTGCGGAAAGTTATGTCTTTTCTCAGCTTGAGGTTTTTGGGGGAAATCTAGTAGGTGTGACGCCAGGGGCAAGTGAAGAAGATGGTCCGCCGGCTTCGGTTTTTGGCGTAGTAATTACAACTCTGACTTATGACGACACAAAGGAAATCGGGAAAATTCCTCATATTATGGCGGTAACACCTTATGTTAATGGTAATATGAAAGTGAGTTATCGCGATAAGGTTAAAAACACTGACTTTTCGGGGGTTACTTCGGATTTTCTGGAAGTGGAAAACTCTAAAGTTGCGCTGGGAAGGTTTATACTGAAAGACGATAATGACAGTGTAGTGAGAAATGCGGTTTTGGGAAGTGGGATTGCTAAGGATTTGTTTGAAGAAGAAGATCCTCTGGGCAAAAAAATAAAAATTGGGCAAGAGAGTTTCACGGTTGTGGGAGTGTTAACTGAAAAAGGCTCTTCCATTCTCTCTAATCAGGACGATCAGATTTACGTTCCGGTTCTTACGGCACAAAAAATATTGCTTGGAATAGAACATATTTCTCTTATCCGCGCTAAAATTGACGAAGAAAAGAATATTTCTCAAGTTATATCAGTAATGAATGATATTTTACGTAACCAGCACGGACTTAAATCGGGAATGAATGATGATTTTTCAGTGCGCAGTATGAGTCAGGCGCTTGATATTATAGGAACCGTAACGGGGGCGATAAGTTTGTTTTTGGGAGCGATTGCGGCAATTTCTCTTTTGGTCGGGGGAGTGGGTATTATGAATATTATGTTGGTGGCGGTGACGGAAAGAACACGGGAAATCGGGCTTAGGAAAGCGTTGGGCGCAAAGAGAAAAGATATTGTGTCGCAATTTCTTGTTGAGGCGGTGATGTTAACTTTCGTTGGCGGGGTGGTAGGGATTATCGGAGGTTCTATTTTTTCTTATATCGTTTCAATCGTTGTTAGTTATTTTGGTTATCGCTGGGACTTGATTATTACTATGAACTCTATCCTTATTTCTGTTTCGGTTGCGACGGTCATCGGATTAGTCTTTGGAATTTATCCAGCATATAAGGCAGCTAAGTTGAATGCGATTGAATCGCTGAGGTATGAATAGGCTGCTATAGTCTATAATCAGGTAAAGCAGGATATCGGATTTTAAATATACAAGTTTTGAGACTACTTCGTTGAATCTATAAAACCTTTTCTCCTGCTATATAAACATCCTTTTTGTCCTTCTTGTAAGAATCCCTTGTCTTCTTAATAATATTATAATATCTACTCTTCCAATAAATAAATCGTTTAAGGGATCCCTGCGGGATGACAAAAAGTGGGTTTTGTTGTAGGAAAATAAGTTTTGTATATCTGAGCTGTTTACTGGAATATAGAAAACTTTAATCAAAAATATCATGATAAGAACTCTGAATTGCGTATGACTCTAATAATTACTGATGGATATTAAAGTTTAACTTTTAATCTTTTTAAATATTTTATGCTAATAAACTTTCCAAAAATTCTGAAGACTATGAAGTTGGCACTTGCTGGGCTTACGGCTAATAAAACCCGTACAGGACTTTCTGTGCTTGGAATTGTGATTGGAGTGGCGGCGGTTATTGTGATTGTTTCTATGGGGCAGGGGCTCAAGTCTTTTATTTTGGGACAGTTAAATGCTTTTGGTTCGGATGTAATGACGGTGGAGATAAAAATTCCCGGTTCTGATTTCGCAAGTAGTTCTCGTTCGATGGCGCAGGGTGTAGTTATTACAACACTTAAGGAAGAAGATGCGGAGGCACTTCGAGACAAAGATAGATTTCCGTATATTCAAGTGGCATCGGGCTATTCTTCCGGCATGGAGTTGGCAACATATGAGGACAAAGAGAAACAGGCTATGATTATTGCTGCGGACGCCTATTACCCTAAAATTGATACTTTGACTATTGCCAAAGAAGGAAGATTTTTCACACAGGCTGAAAATGGAAGTGTTTCGCAAGTAGTTATTATAGGTTCTGACATAGCCAAGGATTTTTTTGGAGAGGTTTCCCCGATTGGGAAAAATATAAAAATAAAAAATAAGAATTTTCAGGTTGTTGGGGTTTTGAAGGAAAGAGGGGCAATGCTTACTTTTAATATGGATGAACTTTTGATCATTCCGATTCGAACTTCGCAAAAAGTTTTGCAGGGAACTGATCATATTCAAGAAATCGGGATCAGGTTGGAGGATAAAAAATATTTAGCTCAGGCTAAATTTGAAATCGCGGGGTTGATGCGCGAGCAACATAAAATCGAAGATTCTCAAAATGACGATTTTCAGATTGTAACAATGGATGAAGCTTTGACGACTGTGAATTCTATCACTACGGCTATATCGGTTCTTTTGGGACTTTTGGCGGCGATTTCACTTTTTGTCGGAGGAGTGGGGATTATGAATATTATGTTGGTGATTGTGGCAGAAAGGACGAAAGAAATCGGGCTCAGAAAAGCCGTTGGTGCGCGTTATAAAGACATAATGGGACAATTTGTTTTGGAGGCGATGGCAATTTCTCTTTTGGGCGGTTTAATTGGAGTTATAATCGGGATAGCTTTCTCTTTTGTAGCAGCATATCTTATAACACACTATGCAGGCTTGGCTTGGCCATTTGTGATTTCTTCAAGTGCAATCTTAATCTCTTTCATCGTGGCGGCAATGTTCGGTGTTGTCTTCGGTTGGTATCCGGCGAAGGAAGCGGCACGTTTGAGTCCGATTGATGCGTTGCGAAAAAATTAATTATGTCGTTGGTCCTATATTTTGAAAAAATATCGCTTATCCCTGCTAAGAAATTAATATCTTCCACTTTTTATAAATTAGACACTTAATTTGGGTATAATTCCTTATAAAATTTATATTTTTGGGGTCGTTTTTGACAATGCTGCACCATTCTGTTAATATGAAGACATATTAAGTAATTTAATTTTTCGGTTGGTGAGATGATATATCGGGCGCATTTAGATAAAAGAAAAGATAAAAATATGTTTAGTTTTTCATTAAGGTTTAAAAAATTCTTAAATAATTGTTTGCTTTGTGAAACTGGCTTTTTGGGAAGCGGGGTTTTGAGCGGGCAATCTTTTTAATTCCTGGAATTAATCTTTATTTTTTATCTCGTTCTGCTCTATTTTTAGGCTCGAGAAATTCTCCTCTAACTGGACTTAGGAGAAAGAAATGGAAATAGCGAGTATTTTAGTCCCGATTTTGATGGCTTTTTCTTTGGGCGCAATTTTGGGTTATTTTGGAAGACAATTTTTTGCAAAGAAGCAAGTGGAAAGTGCTGAGGCGAAAGTTGGAAAGATTTTTTCAGAAGCGAAGGATAAAGCAGCGGAGACAGTTCTTGAAGCTCAGAACAAAGCAGTGAAAATTTTGGGAGATGCAAAAACAGAGGAGAGCGAAAGAAATCGACAGATTGTTCGTAATGAAGAAAGACTGGCTAACAAAGAAGATGCCCTGGACAAGAAATCGTCTGAAGTGGAAAAACAGAAAGAGGCGTTGCAGGAGAAAAGCAAGCAGATTATGGGAATCAAAGATGAAGTGGAAAAGATTAAGATTGAACAGTTGGAAAAGCTTCAGAAAATTGCAGATTTGGATCAAGACAGGGCAAAAGCAATTATTATAGACAGGGTAGAAAAGCAAAATCAGCAAGAAATCTTGAAGAAAATCAAACATTTGGAAACTGATGGTCTGGAAGAGCTGAATAAAAAAGCCAATAATATTATTGTGCAGGCAATTCAAAAATATTCTGGCACTCACACCGCAGAAACGACGACTTCAACAGTGGAAATTCCTAGCGATGAAATGAAAGGAAGGATTATTGGGCGAGAAGGGAGAAATATTAGGACTTTGGAGCAACTCACTGGGGTAGAGGTGATTATTGATGATACGCCAGAAACAATTATTATTTCTGGTTTCGATCCAATAAGGAGGCAAGTAGCAAAACTTTCTTTGGAGAAACTTATTTCTGACGGTAGAATTCATCCTGCTCGTATTGAAGAGGTTGTTAATGAGACTAAAAAAGAAATTATTGATTCTGTGAAGGAAGCAGGGGAAGTGGCAGTTGCAGATTTGGGTGTTGTTGGATTTGATCCGAAACTTGTGCAATTGATCGGAAGGCTTAAGTATAGAACCAGTTATGGACAAAATGTGCTCTTGCATTCGGTTGAAGTGGCAAGATTGTCGGCTTCAATCGCATCTGAAGTGGGAGCTGATGTGACAGTTGCCAAGAAGGCTGGGCTTTTGCATGATATAGGAAAGGCTGTTGACCATGAAATTCAAGGAACGCACGTGGAAATCGGAATGAATATCTTGAAAAAGTTTGGCATCTCAGGCGAGATTATCAATGCGATGAAATCTCATCATGAGGACTATCCTTATGAAAACACCGAAGCTGTAATTATTAAAGTTGCAGATGCAATTTCTGCTTCCAGACCAGGCGCGCGTAAAGACACACTGGAAAATTATATCAAGCGTTTGGAAGAACTGGAAAATATTGCTAACTCTTTCGAGGAAGTTGAAAAAAGTTATGCAATCCAGGCAGGAAGGGAAGTTCGCGTCTTTGTTACTCCGGAAAAAATTGATGACTTGGGCGCAGTCAAGCTCTCAAGAAAAATTGCTGATCAAATTGAGGATACTCTCAGTTATCCTGGAGAAATCAAAGTGCACGTTATCCGTGAAACTCGAGCGGTAGAATATGCAAGATAGTTTATTCTTCAGTATAATTTTATGAAAGTTTTGTTTTTGGGAGATATGGTAGGAAAACCAGCTAGACGGGCTGTTGCTAAGTTTATTGCGAGAAAGAAGAAAAAGATGGGGATAGACGTGGTAATTGCCAATAGTGATAATCTGGCACATGGTCGTAGTGTGACTCGAAAAACAGTAGAGGAAATGCTTTCTTTGGGGGTGGATATTTTGACTTGCGGTGATCATGCCTGGGACAATTCCCAGGCTTTTGATATTTTGCAGGCGAACACTATGAATTTTGTTGCTCCTTCAAATTTGTCGAAAATTGATGCTAGTCTGAGTAGTAAAGTTTTTGAAGTAGCGGGCTCAAGGATTTTGGTTATCAATCTTTTGGGAAGAATTTTTATAGATAAAGAAATTGAATCTCCCTTTAAGGCTGTTGACGAACTTTTGAAGAAAAATGAGGGAGGTGAAAATATAAAAAATATTATCGTTGATTTTCACGCAGAGGCAACCAGTGAGAAGAAGGCAATGGGAGAATATCTGAATGGCAGAGTTTCTGCGGTTTTGGGAACGCACACACACGTGCAGACGGCGGACGAGGAGATTTTGAGCGGAGGAACAGCTTATATAACCGATGCCGGTATGTCTGGAGTCGATGATTCTATTTTGGGCTGTGATAAAGATGCAGTCTTAAAGCAATTCTTAAACGATACGCCTTTTAAATATAAATTGGCGGAGGATGAGAAAGTTATGTTGCAGGGCGTGATAATCGATATCAATAAAAAAAATGGCAAAGCTGTGAAAATCGAAAGATTTCAGGAGAGAATTTTGGTGGAAATTTGAAAGCTTGCCTTATTTTAGCCATTTGTGTATAATGCTTTTAGAAAAACAAAAAAGAAGAAAATGCATATAAGATTTTTTATATATAGCATTAATTAAGTGCTTAATTAATTTAAAAGGAAGGGAGGTGTATTTTATGACAAAAGATGAATTGATCGAAAGCGTAGCATCAAAAACTGACGCTTCTAAGAAAGAAGTTGAAAGAATTGTTAGTGCTATCCTTGAGACTATCACTAATTCTTTGACTGATGGCGAGAAGGTCGCTTTGACAGGTTTCGGAACTTTTGATATCAGCAAACGAGCCGCTCGAACAGGTGTTAACCCACAGAACCCAGGACAGAAGATTCAAATTCCTGCAATGACCGTTCCAAAGTTCAAAGCTGGAAAAAGTTTGAAGGATGCTGTAAAATAAATGTTTTTAAACAAAAGATCTCAATTGGGTCCGAAAGGGCGTGTTGGGATTTTTTGTTTTTTGGGAATGTATTTTTAAGATGTATGATTAGAAGTTGTAAGAACCATTCAGGTGATTGCGTCGAAAATATTTGGAACCGTTCAAAAATTGTGTCTGAAAATATTTATCTCTTGCGGGAGCGCGGTCTCCGACCCGATCCATAACGTTTTTAAGTTTCAATAAGATATCGAGTCATACTCAATATATGGTTCTAGCTAATAAGGTCAAAACACTTCCCGCGATTGAGTTATTAT